>ERZ827156.4342-NODE-4342-length-11663-cov-5.325810_pt1 | contig 11663 bp, 12 predicted proteins | sample MGYA00519919_ERZ827156 | MGnify/ENA primary metagenome ERZ827156 (study PRJEB31778, sample SAMEA3449269) | human gut metagenome | biome: human gut; feature: human-associated habitat; material: faeces | place: United Kingdom | collected 2010/2012 ... | reverse complement strand
CCGACCGGCTGCGGAAAAACGACGTTTATCAATCTGCTCATGCGTTTTTACGATACGGACAGCGGCGAAATTGACATTGACGGCAAGCCGATAAGATCGCTTACGCGGCATTCGCTTCGCGGCAGCTTCGGCATGGTGCTTCAGGACACTTGGATTAAGCGCGGCACGGTTCGGGAAAACATCTGCTTCGGCAAACCAGACGCAACCGAAGAAGAAATGGTGCGCGCGGCCAAGGAAGCGCGCAGCTATGATTTTATCCGCCGGCTTCCGAACGGCTTTGACACGGTCTTGAACGAGGACAGCATCAGCGGCGGCCAAAAGCAGTTATTGTGTATTACGCGCGTCATGTTGGCGCTGCCGCCTATGCTGATACTCGACGAAGCAACCTCCAGCATCGATACGCGCACGGAAATGCAGATACAGGAAGCGTTCGACAAGCTCATGGAGGGACGTACCAGCTTTGTTGTGGCGCATCGCCTTTCGACGATTCGCAACGCCGACTGCATTCTGGTCATGCGCGACGGCCAGATTATCGAGCGCGGCACACACGACGACCTGATCGCCAAGAAGGGCACATACTACCAGCTCTACACCGGGCAGGCAGAACTGAGTTGAATTAAATTATCCGAATACACCATACTAAGGAGGAACCATCCATGACCGAGCAGGCGCTTTGCCAGAAGGCCATCGACATGCTGGATATGGCCTATGTCCCCTATTCCCATTTCCCCGTGGGCGCCGCCCTGCTGTGCAGGGACGGCACGGTGTTCACCGGCTGCAACATCGAAAACGCCGCCTACGGCGCCACCATCTGCGCCGAGCGCACCGCCATCTTCAAGGCTGTCAGCGAGGGGCACCGCGACTTTGACACCATCGTCATCGCCGGACGCAGCGACGACTACTGCGTACCCTGCGGCACCTGCCGCCAGGTGATGATGGAGTTTGCCCCCGACCTCACCGTCATCTGCCTGAATAAGAAGGGCGAGAGCAGGAAGTTCGCCCTGAAGGAGCTGCTGCCCTACGGGTTTGACCAAAGTTGGTTGTAACGCTTAACGGGCGAGGGATTTTTCGTTCAGACGAGGCGCGGGAGCGCAGGCAATACTTTGTGTATGGCAAGCGAGCGCAACGACGTATGGACGGAAAAGGCCCGCCCGTCGGGAACAAAACAAAGCGCGGCTGCGTCCTATCCACAGCCGCGCTTTCTTTTCCCTGCGCGGAAACACTGAAAATTTGGAGGATATTTCCATGAAAAAGTTCGTATCCATGATGCTTTCTGCCTTGCTGCTGCTAAGTCTGGCCGCCTGCGGCGATAAGAATAACGCCAGCGGCGACAAGCCCGCAAAGCCCACCAGCGCCCTGAACATACTGGAGACGGTATGGAACACCTATGGCGAGGATGAGAAGTTTGCCGTCGCCGGCGGCGATTTCTCCGAGGCAAACGCCCGTGAGGACGCCCCCGGCGTCTTCGACCTGAAGGACCGTGCGCTGGTGGACAGCGAGCTGGGCCTGCCGGAGACCGCTGCGGTGGATGAGGCCGCGTCCCTTGTCCACATGATGAACGCCAACACCTTCACCGCCGCCGCCTACCACGCCACCGGCGACACCGCTGAGCTGGCACAGCAGCTGCGTGACAACATCATGCACCGCCAGTGGATGTGCGGCTTCCCCGACAAGCTGGTCGTGGCCGAGGTGGGCGAGTATGTGGTCACCGTCTTCGGTGCGAATGAGCTGGTGGATACCTTCATGACCCACCTGAACGGCATCTACGGCGTCAGCGCCACCTACGACGAGGACATTCTGTGACACGGAGGATGGTGCAGCGGGGCGCGTTCCTGCTGATGGCGGCGGCGCTGGTGCTGGGTGCGGCAAAGCTCCCCGCCCATACGTCGCAGCCCTCCGCGCCCGCCGACACGGTGTACGTCTATGAGGGCTACGCCGCCAAGACGGACGCTCCCTTCGATGCGGATTCGCTGGACCGCGCCGCCTATCGCTTCCGGCACCTGCACGACCTGTACTTCACCGGACGCACCGTCTATCTGGCGGTGGTGCCGGATAAGGCGCAGTTCACCGTGCCGCCGGAGGGCTACGTCCCCGCTGGCGCGGCGGAGACGGCGGACTACCTCTGCGGCGCGCTGGACTTTTTGACGCCGGTGGATATCGCCGCCGGTCTGACGCTGACGGACTACTACCGCACCGACCCCCACTGGCGGCAGGAGCAGCTGCGCCCCGCGGCGGACGCACTGCTGACCGCCATGGGTGCGCCGGTGTCCGGCACGCGGGACGAGACGCTGTGCGCGCTGGAGGGGGCGTTTCACGGCAGCTACTGGGGAAAGACCGAGGAGCCGCTGGAGCCGGATACGCTGTCCTATCTGACCTCCCCCACGCTGGAGAGCTGCACCGTCCATAACTACGAGACGGATACCGACGGCGGCGTATACGATTTTGCCGCCGCGCAGGACGCGCCCTACGACCTGTTCCTGTCCGGCAGCCGCTCCCTGCTGCGTATCGACAACCCCGACGCCCTGTGGGACAGGACGCTGGTGGTGTTCCGGGATTCCTTCGGCAGCAGCATCATCCCGCTGCTGGCGGAGAGCTATCGCACGGTGTACGCCGTGGATATTCGTTATCTGGCCTCCGACCGGCTGGGACGCGTTGTGGAGTTTCCCGACGATGCCGATGTGCTGTTTTTATACAGCGCCACCGTTCTCCACAACAGCATCACCCTGAAGTGACCGGCGGCATAGGCTGGGGCGTAAGGGGGATATGACACATGACGTATACGTTGGCGCAGCTGCCTCCTGGCGAAAGCGGCCGCGTAGCCGCGCTGGACTTCCCGCCCCGGAAGGCCCGCCGTATGGAGGATCTGGGCTTTCTCCCCGGGCAGCAGGTCACCGCGCTGCACACCCCGCCCTTCGGCGGGATCACCGCCTATCAGGTGCTGGACACCGTGATCGCGCTGCGGGACACCGATGCCAGCCGCATCACGTTATACACGCTGCAAGACGAAAAAAATGACGTTCTGTGAGTACAGAACGTCATCTTTTTCTTTGATAATACGATTTGTTATCAGAAGGACACCATCTCGTTGGCGGGCTTGGTGGTGGCGGCGATGCTGCTGACGTACAGCACAGGGCCGTCGCCCTGATAGGCGTCGCACTTCTCCTTCTTCACGGTGGCGTGGATATTCACCCACTCCTTGTCCCTGAAGTTCTCCAGCCCTTCGCCGCGGCATACCAGCGCCAGGAACTGCATGTCCTTGTCGCAGCAGACCATGGCGAACCGGCCCGGGCAGTGGACGCCCTTAAATTTCTTGGAGTGGCACATAATGGCCTTGAAGGACACCTCCACGCCCTCGTAGCGGTCGGGGTTGTCCATCATATCCACATACCAGATGCCGTAGTCGTCGTCGGGCACCTCCAGCTTGCCGCCGGACAGGTCGAAGGGGGACATCTCCGGCGTCACATACTCCTCGCTGGTGCCGTCGGTGTTCTCCAGATAGATGTCGGCACGGCGGTTCACCATCCGCAGGTTGCGGCTGCGGAGCTGGGCGCGGAGCTGCTCATTGCAGCGGTTGAAGATCAGCAGGTCCGCGTTGGAGATCTTCTCCATCATCAGCTGGCCCATGTTCCGCACATACGGCTCAAAGGTGTTGGCGTCCACCAGGCACATGATCTGATACAGGATCCAGTTGGCGGGCAGACCCTCCCGGTACAGCGGCTCGATCTGCCACATACCATTGTACTCGATGATGACCTGCTTGGGACGGTACTGCTTTTCCAGCTTCTTGAAAAGCTCCGGCGTCATCTGCTCCGGCTCGTCGATGGTGTAGGTGAACACGTTGCCCAGCACCTTGGGGTCGTAGGCCGTCTCGCCCTCCTCGCAGCACAGCAGCAGCGTCCGGTCCTCAGCGGCAAAGCCGTCCTGCAGGATGCCGTTGATGAAGCTGGTCTTGCCGGAATCCAGGAAACCGGCGATGAGATAAACAGGAATATCCATACGGTGTACCTCGCGTAAATTACAGGCCGAACAGCTCAGCCAGCTTGTCCTCCTTCAGCTGGGAGCCGATGACGCACAGACGGCCGGTGTAGTCGGCGGCGCCGAAGCGTACCTGATGCTCCTCCGGCACGAAGTCGAAGTGCAGCCACTTTCCATCCTCGCTGTGGACGATGCCCTTGGCGCGGAGGATCGCGCCGTAGTCGCCGCTGTCCAGCGCGGTGAGGATGGCCTCCAGCTCCGCCTCGGTAAAGACCTTCACGGTCTCCACGCCCCAGCTGGTGAACACCTCGTCGGCGTGATGGTGGTGATGGTGGCAGCCGCAGTGGGGATCGTCACACTCCTCGCCGTCGTGGTGGTGATGGTGATGCTCGTGCTCGTCGTGATCCTCGTGGTCATGCTCGTGATGGTGGCAATGCTCGTCCTCGTCATGGTCATGATGGCAGTGGTCATGCTCCTCGTGGCCATGGTGGCAGCAGTGGTCGTGGTCATCGTCCTCCTCGTGGTCGTGATGATGGTGGTGCTCCGCCTCGTCCGCCGCGTGCTCGGCCTGCATGCGCGCCAGCAGCTCATCGGCCAGCGACACCTTCTCAATGGCGCTGAGGATGGTCTTGCCGTCCAGCTCGTCCCAGGGGGTGGTGAGGATGGCGGCGTTGGGATTCTTCTCCCGCAGCAGGGCCACGGCGGCTTCCAGCTTCTCCTGGGTCAGCTTCTGGGTGCGGGAGAGAATGATGGTGCCGGCGGACTCGATCTGGTTGTTGTAGAACTCGCCGAAGTTCTTCATATAGACCTTCACCTTGGTGGCGTCGGCCACGGTGACGAAGCTGTTGAGCTTCATGTCCGGCACGTCCTTGACAGTGTTCTCCACCGCCACGATCACGTCGCTGAGCTTGCCCACGCCGGACGGCTCGATAAGAATGCGGTCGGGGGCGAACTGCTGATGTACATCCTTCAGCGCCTTGTTGAAGTCGCCTACCAGAGAGCAGCAGATACAGCCGGAGGACATCTCGCTGATCTGGACGCCGGACTCCTTCAGGAAGCCGCCGTCGATGCTGATCTCGCCGAACTCGTTTTCGATGAGCACCAGCTTCTCACCCTGAAACGCCTCTGCCAGCAGCTTCTTGATGAGCGTGGTCTTGCCGGCGCCCAGAAAGCCGGATACGATGTCAATTTTTGTCATAGTAAACCCTTCTTTTCTCTGCCGCCCGCGGCGGCACATATTCTTTCCCCCATATCATAGCCCATTTTTTCAAAAATGCAAGTGGGCACAGGGCGAAAAATGTGTTTTCCCTGCGCCCATCTGCATTTTTTGCGGAAACTGCCGCTGTTTTTGCGAAAAATGTTACCAGCTGGTGTTTTCGCCGTCGTTGAGGAAGCCGTCGCTGTCGTGGACATAGCCGTTTTCCAGCATCTGGCGGAAGGTGGCGGTGCGCTCCGCGCCGCGGCGCAGGACGCCGCGGTCCATACGTCCCTCCGCCTGCGTGCCGGGCAGCGTATCCTCCCCATTTCGCCGGTTTTCTCCGGCGCCGGGCTGGGTGGGCGTGTCGGTGCCGTTCTGCCAGCTGCCGCCGCTGCCGTTATCCTGCGGGGCGTTCTGGCTCTGGTTGGTATCGGGGCGGTTGGGACTGCCGCCGTTGTTCCGGTCATCGTCCTTGCCGCAGGCCGTCAGTGCCAGCACCATGGCCAGCACCAGAAAAATCGCAGAAAGCTGCTTCATGATGAAGAAATTCTCCTTTCCTGGTTGTGCGCGCTGCGCCGCAGTTAGTATCTGCCTGCGGCGGCCATCGTAGCCGTGCAGATCTCTGGCGTATCATGCAATTTCTGGCTTTTGAGGAAACAACGTTGCGTTTTGCGGCGGAATACGTTATAATTATCATTCAAACATATGCCGGTGTGTTCCTGCCCCTGAGACGGCGGGAAATACAAAACGTATTTTACCGCGCAGAATCAACTGTGCGTATACTGGGAGGTCAGACCATGCAAAATCTGGAAAAGCAATATCACATCCACTGTGTGGAGGGCGACGTGGGCCGCTATGTGATCCTGCCCGGCGATCCGGGCCGCTGCGAGAAGATCGCCGCACTGTTCGACGACGCCCGTTTCGTGGCGCAGAACCGGGAGTACACTGTCTATACCGGCACGCTGCTGGGGGAGAAGGTGTCCGTCTGTTCCACTGGCATCGGCGGGCCTTCCGCCTCCATCGCCATGGAGGAGCTGCACAACATCGGCGCGGACACGTTTCTGCGGGTGGGCACCTGCGGCGGCATCGACCTGGACGTGCGCTCCGGCGACGTGGTGGTGGCCACCGGCGCGATCCGCTTTGAACACACCAGCCGGGAGTATGCGCCTATCGAGTATCCGGCGGTGGCCAACTTTGAGGTGACTACTGCGCTGGTGCAGGCTGCCAGAGCGCTGGGCAAGCGGACGCAGGTGGGCGTGGTGCAGTGCAAGGACGCGTTCTACGGCCAGCACAGCCCCTCACGGATGCCGGTGTCCTATGAGCTGCTGAACAAGTGGGAGGCGTGGAAGCGGCTGGGCGTCAAGGCCAGCGAGATGGAGTCCGCCGCACTGTTCGTGGTGGCGGATGCGCTGAAGTGCCGCTGCGGCAGCTGCTTCCACGTGGTGTGGAACCAGGAGCGGGAGGCCGCCGGTCTGGACCAGGAGATGAGCGAGGACACCACTGCCGCCGTGGAGGTGGGCGTGGAGGCCCTGAAGCTGCTGATCCAGGCGGATCGCGCAGGGTAAGCGGCAAAGCATTGCATAATTGCATAAAAACACCGCATCCCATGGGGGATGCGGTGTTTTTATGCATGGTTTATGCGGGGGTCATATGTTTTCCTGCTCCTTGAGCTCCTGGGCTTCCTGCCGGTAGTGCAGGGCGGTCTCGCGCAGGGAGACGATGGCTTCCGGCGTCAGGGGAGACTTTACACGGGCGGGAGAGCCAAGGGCCATCATGCCGTCGGGGATGACGGTGGACTGCGTTACCAGCGCACCGGCGCCGATCAGACAGTGGCTGCCGATCCTGGCGCCGTTGAGGACGATGGCGCCCATGCCGATCAGCGTCTCATCGCCGACGGTGCAGCCGTGGAGGATGGCTCCGTGGCCTACGGTGACGTTTTTGCCCACGGTTACCGGCAGGCCGGGGTCCACATGGACCACACAGTTATCCTGAATATTGCTGCCCTCGCCGATGGTGATGGAGGCGGTGTCGCCCCGCAGCACCGCGCCGTAAAACACGCTGCTGTCCGCGGCAAGGGAGATGTCACCGCGGAGAGTGGCGTTGGGGGCCACGAAGGCGGTGGGGTGGATGACGGGCTTTTTCATAGGCAGATGCCCCTTTCGCTGAGTTTCGATGCCCGTATTGTACCACATTTTTCCCGTATATCCACCGCCCGGCAAGAAAAATCCCGCAGAATTTTCCAAAAATCGCCCTACCATTTTTCGACAAAGTGTGGTATAATCATACAGAAAAAAGGTGGCCGAGGGGACGAAAGAGAGAGCGTACCGCGGCGCAGAACGGTATGGACAGTGTTTTGTGTAAGGAGAGTGACAAGATGTTTGCAGCAGGTGATCTGGTAGTGTACGGCGGCGAGGGCGTTTGTCGGGTGGAGCGCATCGGACCGTCCGGCCTGGCCTATGACGACGGGACACAGCTTTACTATCACCTGACGCCCCTGTACCGCAGCGGTACGGTGATGACACCGGTGGACACGGGAGTGCTGATGCGCTCGGTTATCACCCGGGAGGAGGCGCTGGCGCTGATCGCGTCCATCCCGTCGCTGCCGCCCTGCAAGCCGGAGCAGCCGGGCATCCGCGCTGCCAAGGATTTCTATCATCAGGTGGTGATGCGCTGCCAGTGCGGCGAGCTGGCCGCCATGATCCACAACGTGTGCCGCAAGCGGGCGTGGGCCCTGCGCCACGGCAAGAAGGTGAGCCAGATGGACGAGCGCTATCTCAAGCGGGCCGAGGACCAGCTGTACGGCGAGCTGGCGGCCGTGCTGGGTCTGGAACGGGGCGGCGTGGCAGATCTTATCCGCCAGAGCTGGCCGGGCTGGCCGGAGAAGCTGCCGGAGCCCGCACCGGCGGAGGCGTGAAAACAGACAAAAAAAGAACGGAAAGCAGAGCTTTCCGTTCTTTTTTTGTCAGAAGTGGCGGACAAGGCCGGCGATCAGCAGCGTGGGCAGCAGCCACAGCAGCAGGAACACCACCATGGCCAGCGGCGTCAGCACCGCGAAATTCCCCACAGAGGTGAGGTAGTAGGCCAGCAGCACGCCGCACAGGGCGCCAATATAGCTGAGCACCGTGGCGGTGCGGACGGCCCGCACCATGCGGCGGCTGCCTACCACTGACTCAGCCAGGGGCAGCAGGCCCTCACGGCAGACGATGACGTTGGGCGTCTCGCCCTGCTGGGCGGCCAGCTGGGCCAGAGCCAGACGGGTGGACACGTCGGGGTAGACCACCTTGGCGTCCACGCCGAACTTCCGCTTGATGAGCCCCGGGGTGACGTTGCTGCTGCGGACGGCCAGCACCGGCGTGATATGGCAGCGGCGCATGGCCCGCAGAGCCCACTCCGCGTTGCGGGAGGGCTGATACTTCACGGCAAACACCGCCGTCAGCACGCCGTCCACCGACAGAAAGAGGCCGGTCTGGAGCTTCAGGTCGTGGGGGAGGGCCACATGGCGCTTTTTCATAAAGTAGGCGCTGCCCATCAGCACGGTCTCGCCGTGGATGGCAGCTTCCACGCCGCCCTCCTCGCAGTAACGCAGGTCGTCCACGCGCATGTGGAACCCGCCCTCCGCCGTGAGCTGGCGGTCCAGCAGGGGGGCAAGGCTGCTGCCGGCGGCACGGGCCACCGAAGCGGCGTAGCCCACGGCGCGGCTGCGTTCCTCGCCGTAGACCTTGTAGCCGTTGAGGGTCACGGTACCGGCGGGGAAGAGATCGTCATCGGTGAGCACTATGCGGCCGGAGCGGGCCACGGCACGGGCACCGGCATAGCCGGCGGCGGCAGCGCCGCTGCGCTCCAGACGGCGGGACAGGTAGTACAGGGGCAGGGAACCGGTCAGGGGCAGGGACAGCTGGACACCGGCGCCGGTGAGGGCGGCCAGCACCCAGGGGAACTCGTCCATGGGGCGGGCGGTGAAGCACACTACACCGGACAGCACCACCGCCGCGCTGAGCAGCAGCGGCAGTACATAATTCTGCCAGCGGCGGGCGGGGTCGGGGCGCATGGTGCTGCGGTAGAAGCCCTCCAGCACGCCCCGCTGCTTGCAGACACCGGCGGGCAGGACGGACACCACGTAGGGCGGTACGCCGTTGAGGTCCGCCAGATGGAAGGCGATGCGGCGGGTCTCCGCCGTCAGGTACAGGCCCAGCTGGCAGGTGAGGATCAGCAGAGCGCCGGCCGCGGCGTAGGGGGTGGAGAGGGTGCTGCCGGTGACGGCGCCGGCGGCGCAGCAGAGAAGATCCGCCAGCACCGCAACGCCGGCGCACAGCTCGCAGCCTACCTGCCCGTCGCGGAGCATGCGGAAGGCCGTCTGCCATACCGGCAGGCACAGAAGCGCCGTCAGCAGCAGGCCGCTGCCCAGCACGATGCACCGCAGCGGCGCGGTGTCCAGCCATGCGGGCGGCAGCATTTCCAGCTCCTGCAGCACGGCGGCCACCACCAGAAGAAGCACGGGCAGCGCGGCGAACACCAGACCGCGGCGCAGCCGGTTGCAGCGGCGCTTTTCCTCCCGCAGGGCGTCGTCCATGCGGGGCTCCGGCTCCTCCGGTTCCTCCGGCTCCGGCTCGTCCTCGGGGTCGTCGAACAGCTGCTCCGTTTCCTGAGAAAGGCCGCGGGGCCGGGCGCTGCGGCGGTCCGTGAAGCGGTGCAGCAGGCCGGAGAGCCGCTGGCCCAGGGGCACGGGAGCGTCAATGACGCCGTCCTCCTCGTCCTCCAGCACGGCATCCACCGTCTGGCTCATGACATCCTTCAGACTGACACGGTCCGGTGTGTCGGACAGAGGGGAGGGTGCAGGATCGGACTCCGGCTCGGGAATGGGAGCGGGGTCAGGCACGGGGACGGGTTCGGGTTCGGGCGGGGGCGTCGGTGCAGGGGGAGCCTCCGGTGCAGGGGGAGCCTCCGGCGCAGGGGCAAGCTGACGCCCACCCCTGCCGTATTCGGCAAGGATGGCGTCCAGCGAGAGCTCGTCACGGGGGACGGGCGTATCCAGTTGTGGGTCGTCACGCCTGTTCATAGTACGATGCAACGCCGTCAGCTCCGCTGGCGCACCGCCTCGTACAGCAGGATGGCTGCGGCGGCGGAGGCGTTCAGAGAGGAGATGCGGCCTTTCATGGGGATGCTTACCAGAAAATCACAGTTCTCGGAGACAAGACGGGTCATGCCGCTGCCCTCGGAGCCGATGACGATGGCGGCGGGGCCCTTCAGGTCCGCGGAGTAGAGATCGGCAGTGCCGTCGGCGGCGGTGCCGAATACCCAGACCCCCTGCTTTTTCAGGTCCTTCAGCAGGGAGGGGATGTTGGCCACCCGCGCCACGGGGATATAGCTCACCGCGCCGGCGGAGGTCTTGGCCACCACGGCGGTCAGACCGGCGGAGCGGCGCTTGGGAATGATGACGCCGTGGGCTCCGGCGCACTCGGCGGTGCGGAGGATGGCGCCCAGATTGTGGGGGTCGGAGATCTCGTCGCACACCACCAGCAGGGGCGGCTCCCCCTTCTCCGCCGCGGCGGAGAGGATGCTCTCCACCGTGACGTACTCCCGCACGGCGGCCAGGGCAATGACGCCCTGATGGGCGTGGGTGCGGGAAATGCCGTCCAGCTTGCGGCGGTCGGCCTCCACCACCACGATGCCCGCATCGCGGGCCTTGGAGGCGATGTGGCCCAGAGTCTTGTCCGTCTCGCCCTTGGCGATATAGATCTTGTCGATGGCGGTGCCCACCCGCAGGGCCTCGATCACCGCATTGCGGCCCTCGATGACGCCGTCGGCCTCCGCATCCGGCAGGGGACGGCGGCGCTCGGTATCCTTCATATCTTTCATGGGTATGACCTCATTTTTCTTGAATTACTGACCAGTATAACACAATTTTTCGGCGAGATAAAGCGCCATTCATAGAAATTTTACAGAAAATCCGACGATGTGCCGCTTGTGACATTTGGACAAGTGTGGTATACTGTGCGATACCGCGAAGGTATACCGCGGGAGGGACGCGCCGCCGAGAGCGGAGGCCCCTCCGGCCGACGGTTTTTTACGGAGGATACACATGGCCAACAACGATCAGAACAACAATAAAAACGGAAAGGGACGCAATAACCTGCGGGGCATCCTGACGCTGGTGGCGTGGGCGCTGGTGCTGACGGTGGGATTCAACTACTTCAACGCCTACAACCGCAACGCCACCAACAAGTCCACCAGCCACGAGATCAAGTACAGCGAGATGCTGGACCTTATCGAAAACGACAAGGCGGAGGAGGTCCTGTTCAAGGACGACGCCATCTACATCACGCCGGTGGAGGGCTACACCTACACAGAGGAACAGGACGAGGACAGCAACGTGCCCGCCAAGTCCTACACCCAGTCCAAGGACACGAAGCTGACGCTGTATACCGCGTATCTAAACGATACGTCGCTGCTGCCTCTGCTGAAGGAGCACAAGGTGGCCTACACCGGCTAT
>ERZ827156.4341-NODE-4341-length-11664-cov-4.847791_pt1 | contig 11664 bp, 9 predicted proteins | sample MGYA00519919_ERZ827156 | MGnify/ENA primary metagenome ERZ827156 (study PRJEB31778, sample SAMEA3449269) | human gut metagenome | biome: human gut; feature: human-associated habitat; material: faeces | place: United Kingdom | collected 2010/2012 ... | reverse complement strand
AGGGCATGGCGATGAAGTTGAACAGCATCACCAGCAGCATGGCTACCATGTAGTAGAAGATCAGAGGCTTTTTCGGGGAATGGACCTCATTCATAGATCGTTCCTTCTTTCTCTTGGAGCGGAAACCGACAGAAATTCCGCTTCTGAATTGGTATGTATTCTATGGATAACAGCAATTTTAGCACCGTGTGGAAGGACTGTCCAGAAAACAATTTGTGAACGAAAAGCGGCTGATTTCATACTTGAGACGAGGTTGATTGAAATTTTTGCCGCTTTTTTCAGATAAGTTCCGGGAAAGGCGGTCTCGGCGGCGATCCATACCCGCGGTTGGCCGCTTTCCTGACAGGAAACAGACCGGGAGACTGCGGCTATCCGTGGGAAATGTTACCGTTTTGATGTAGATTTACGGCAGATCCTGTGGCATACTAAGAAAAATGAAAGGGGGAGACGTTGTGGATACGAAGATGGATCTGCGCCCGCCCATCCGACGCAGCTGGCTGCGCCTGCGGCTGGGAAAGGCATATTACACAGGAAAGCGCTATCTGCTGTGGTGCTCGCCCAAGTACCGTTGGGCAAAGACCCGGAAGGAAGAACGGCTCCCCTGCGTCCAGTTCTCCCATGCCACGCCGCTTATGCGCCACCTCCGGGGAGAAGAAATGGTCTGGCAGGAGAATAAGGTGACAAATCTGAAACTGGCCGTAAAGCGGCTGGACGGGCTGATCCTGTATCCCGGCGAGACCTTCAGCTACTGGAAACGCATCGGAAAACCCACTGCCCGGAAGGGCTACAAGGAGGGCATGGTGCTGTTTCTGGGACAGATCGGCGGGGACATCGGCGGCGGGCTGTGCCAGCTGTCCAATCTGATTTTCTGGATGACCCTCCACACGCCCCTGACGGTGACGGAGCGCTACCGCCACTCCCATGACGTGTTCCCGGACGCCAACCGTACCCAGCCCTTCGGCAGCGGGGCTACCTGCGCCTATCCCCATCGGGACCTCATGATCCGCAATGACACGGACCGGCCGTATCAGCTGTGTCTGCGGGTGGGGGAGACCCATCTGGAGGGGGCGTGGCGCTCGACAGAGCCGCCGGCGCTGCAATTCCGGGTCATAGAAAAGGACGCCCGGATCGATCAGGCATCCTGGGGCGGCTATATCCGGCACAACCAGCTTTGGCGGGAGGTGTATGGCCTGTCCGGTGCGCTTTTGGAGGAACAGTACCTCTGCACCAACGATGCCATTATGATGTACAGCCCCCTGCTGTCAGCCGCGCCTGCGGATGGCGAATGATACGAAGGAGACAGCAATGCACTATCAGAATGTCCGGGCGGCGAAATTCATCGACCGCCCCAACCGCTTTATCGCCCATGTGGAACTGGACGGCAGCGTGGAGACCGTCCATGTGAAGAATACGGGCCGGTGCCGGGAACTGCTGGTGCCGGGCTGCACGGTCTATCTGGAAAAGGGAACGAATCCCAACCGAAAAACCGCATACGATCTGATTGCGGTGGAAAAGGGTAGCATTCTTATCAATATGGACGCGCAGGCTCCCAATAAGGTGTTTGCAGAGTGGGCGGCGGCCGGAGGTTTCCTGCCGGACGTCACCGCCATCCGTCCGGAGTATACTTACGGCGGGTCCCGGCTGGACTTTTGCGTCGAGACGGAGGGACGGCTTCATCTGGTGGAGGTGAAGGGCGTCACACTGGAGGAAAACGGAAATGCCCTGTTCCCGGACGCCCCCACGGAGCGGGGCGTCAAGCACATCCGGGAGCTGCAGCGGGCGGCGGAGACCGGCCTTGACGCAGTCCTGTTCTTTGTGGTACAAATAAGAGATATTCACAGCGTCGCACCCAATGACGCAACCCATCCCGCATTCGGAGAAGCCCTGCGGGAGGCGGCGGCCCACGGGGTCCGGGTGCTGGCCTATGACTGCGATGTGACGCCGGACAGCCTTAAAATTCGCAGAGAAGTTCCGGTGATCCTGTAGGAGGCTTAATCAATATGGGATTTCTTGAGCTGTTCCTCATCGGCGTGGGACTGTCGATGGACGCCTTCGCTGTGGCGATCTGTCAGGGCCTGTCCATGACGAAGATCAAATGGGGCCATGCCTTGACGGTGGGATTGTATTTCGGCGGCTTTCAGGCATTGATGCCCCTTCTGGGGTGGGTGCTTGGTTCTCAGTTTTCGGGTTATATCCAGCAGTATGACCACTGGGTCGCCTTTATTTTGCTGCTGCTTATCGGCGGCAACATGATCCGGGAGGCCCTCTCCGGCGAGGAGGACGAGGCGGAGGACACTGCTACTGGTGGAAGACTGGACCATAAAAAGCTTTTTCTCATGGCCATTGCCACCAGCATCGACGCACTGGCGGTAGGCGTGACCTTCGCCTTTCTGGAAACGCCGATCCTCTCGGCTGTCAGCCTGATCGGCGTGACAACCTTCTGCATCTCTGTGGCCGGCGTGGCGGTGGGGTGCTGGTTCGGCGCCCGGTACAAGCAGCGGGCGGAGATCACCGGCGGTGTGATCTTAGTGCTACTTGGCTGTAAAATCCTGCTGGAGCATTTAGGACTGCTGTCATTTTGATGAAGTGTGTCGCGTCCCGGCGGTTTCCGTTCTGAAACTGTTAGGGGACACGCAATGAAGCTGATAGATAGAACGGAGGACATACTATGCCGGAACCATACAGCATTTCACTTTTAAATGATTCCTTCCCGCCGCTGATCGACGGCGTGGCCAATACTGTTGTAAACTACGCCCGGGAGCTGACAAAGCTGGGGGATCGGGCCATCGTGGTGACGCCGGAGCATCCGGACGCCGACGACAGCCGCTTTCCCTTTCCAGTGGTCCGCTATCCAAGCGTGGATACCCGGCGGCTGTTCGGCTACCTGGCGGGGTATCCCTTTTCCCCGGAGACCCTGCGGCAGTTGAAGGAGCAGAAGGTGGACCTGCTCCACAGCCATTGCCCTGTGATGTCCACGATCCTGGCCCGGTCCATCCGGGACGTGGTGGACGCGCCGCTGGTGTTTACATACCACACGAAGTTTGATGTGGACGTAGCCAAGCTCCTCCGGGGTCGGCTGCTGCAGGAGAGCGCGCTGTATGTACTGGCCTCCAATATCTCCGCCTGCGATGAGGTGTGGGTGGTGAGCCACGGCGCGGGGGAAAACCTCCGGTCCATCGGCTATCAGGGAGACTATCAAGTGATGGAAAACGGCGTGGATATGCCCCGGGGCCGGGTCAGCGAGGAGGCGATCACCGCCGCCACAACGGACTACGATCTGCCGGAGGGCGTGCCGGTATTCCTGTTTGTGGGCCGCATGATGTGGTACAAGGGACTGCGGATCATTCTGGACGCGCTGAAGCTGCTTCAGGCCGGGGGTCAGGATTTTCGCATGGTGTTCATCGGCAGCGGCGCTGACGCGGCGGAGGTGCAGGAGTACGCAAAGCCCTTGGGCAGCAAGTGCATCTTTACCGGGGCTATCTCCCAGCGGGAGACGCTGCGGGCCTGGTACTGCCGGGCGGATCTATTCCTGTTCCCATCCAGCTATGACACCAACGGGCTGGTGGTGCGGGAGGCGGCGGCCTGCGACCTTGCGGCGGTGCTGATCGACGGCAGCTGCGCGGCGGAGGGCGTGACCGATGGGGTGGACGGCTTCCTCATTGATGAAAATGCCGGGTCTATGGCCGCAAAATTGCAGGAGATCTGCAAGCGCCCGGAGTGTATGGCCCAGGTGGGCCGTCAGGCCGGGGACCGGCTGTATCTCTCCTGGGGCGATGCGGTAAAGCGGGCCAGAGAGCGCTATGGCATTGTAATGGAGAACTACCGCATGGGCCGGTATGACGATCACCATAGGCCCATGGACGGTGTTTTGAATGCTCAGGGCAGCATGATGGACACACTGGCAAAGCTCCGGGATCTGGGCGATGGCCTGGCAGAGCGGTACCGTGAGGGCTGGGATGAGCACCGGGAAGGCATCCAGGAGCGCCGGGATGAGTTCCGAGAGGAATTTCAGGAGCGCCTGGAAGAACGCAGAGAAGGCCGGCGGGCTTTCCGCACGGAGCTGAAGCAGAAGGGCGAAGCCCTCTGGCAGAAGCTGGACCGGTATCTGTAAGAACCTATAAAATTGCTGACAAACGGGATGCGGTGTGCTATACTGTGCACGGTATCCCGTTTGTTTGGATTTTCCGGCAAATGGCAGGAAACCTCATAAAACTTCATGTATGAGCAACGTACTACAAAATGCCAGTGCATGAAGTTTTCGCGCAGCATTCCGGTTGCCCCGCAGGGGCGCGGGAAAGGCACATTTCTTATTTTGCGATGCTTTTGCATGGCAAAAAGGGAGCGAATTATGGAAAAACGAATGAAACGATGGGGTGACCGGCCGGATGCCTACTGGATCCGGGATCTGGACGGGCTTCACGCCATCATGCCCCATCTGATGAATAAGCGCACCGACGCCGAGGTCTACGTCAATATGGAATTTGACGTGACGGAAGCCCAGCGCTATATCGAGGAAAAGAACCGGGGAGAGGACGAATACAAGACCACCCTGTTCCACTGTATCCTCATGGCCGTTGCCAAAACCGTATACCTGCGGCCGGATCTGAACCGCTACATCTCCGGACGGCGGTATTACCAGCGCCACGAGATCACCCTTGGCTTTGTGGCGAAAAAGCGGTTTGAGGACCACAGTGAGGAAAAGCTGGTGGTGGCCGCAGCCCCGGAGGACTGGACCCTGACCGCTGTGACCCGTCAGGTGGTGGGGAAGGTCCACAAGGCCCGAACGGAGAAGAGCGGCGGTGCCAACGGTGCCATGGATATCCTGAAGATCATGCCCCGCTGGTTCCTGATGCTTTTCTTCTGGGGGCTGAAAACCCTGGATTTCTATGGGAAGGTGCCTGCTGTGCTGAAGGAGGATGATCCCAACTTTGCCAGCGTGTTCCTCACCAACCTGGGGAGTATCCAATGCCCCAGCGTGTACCACCATTTGAACAATTACGGCACCAATTCCATCATGATCGCCATTGGCACCATGCACAAGGCGGAGAAGATCGCCGCTGACGGCACCCGCCAGGTGCGGGACGTGGTGGAGCTGGGGATCACCTTGGACGAGCGGGTGGCGGACGGCTTCTATTTCGGCCGTTCCCTGAAAATCGTGCAGCACCTGATGAGCCACCCGGAGCTGCTGGACAGACCCTTGAAGGAGGCCATCGACCTTGACTGCTGAACAGACAAAAATCGCAGAGGAATCCCATGTGAAAGCGCCGTGGCTGAATGTTTACGGCGTGGTGCCGCCCCATCTGGATTACCCGGACTGCACCATGTATGAGGCCGTGGAGCGCTGCGCGGAAACCTATCCCAACCACATCGCCTATGTGTTCATGGGCCGGAAAACCACCTACCGCGCTATGGCGGCGGAAATCGACCTCTGCGCCCGGGCATTGAAGGCCACCGGCGTCCGCCCCGGTGACCGGATCACTATGGCCATGCCCAACTGCCCTCAGGCGGTGATCATGTTCTACGCCATCAATCTGGTGGGGGCCACGGCCAATATGATCCATCCCCTTTCCAGCGAGAAGGAGATCGAGTTTTACTTAAAGGAATCCGGCTCCATCTTTGCTGTGACGCTGGATCAGTTTTACCATAAATTTGAAGCCATCCGTCAGAATGTGACACTGGACAACATCATTCTGGCCTCCATTCCGGACGCCCTTTCCAAGCCGGTCCGGGTGGGCTATATGCTCACCGAGGGCCGCAAGCAGGCCAAAATTCCCAAGGACGCGCCGGTGCTGCGCTGGAACGAATTCCTGCGCCGGGGCCGCGGCTACCATTGGACGTACCGGGCAGAGCGAAAGGCCGGGGATGAGGCGGTGATCCTCTATTCCGGCGGCACCACCGGCGTCACCAAGGGCATCCAGCTTACGAATCTGAACTTCAACGCTCTGGGAAAACAGATCATCGCCACCAACCCCATGTTCCGCCCCGGTGACAAAATGCTGGCGGTGATGCCCATGTTCCATGGCTTCGGCCTGGGCGTGTCCATCCACTCCATGCTGGTCAGCGGCGGCTGCTGCATCCTGGTGCCCCGGTTTACCCCGGACAGCTACGCAAAGCTGCTGCTGAAATACCGGTGCAACCTGATCGCCGGCGTCCCTACGCTGTACGAGGCGCTGCTGCGGCTGCCCAAAATGAAAAACGCGGACCTGAGCTGCCTGAAGGGTGTTTATTCTGGCGGTGATAGCCTGTCCGTAGAGCTGAAAAAGCGGTTCGACCAATTCCTCTTTGACCACCATGCCACCATTCAGGTGCGGGAGGGCTACGGCCTGACGGAGTGCGTCACCGCCTCCTGCCTGACGCCGTACCACATCTCCCGGGAAGGCTCCATCGGCATCCCCTTCCCGGACACCTACTATAAGATCGTGGAGCACGGGACGCAAAAGGAGGTTCCCTACGGCACCGAGGGCGAGATCTGCCTGTCCGGTCCTACGGTGATGATGGGTTATCTCCACCACCCGGAGGAAACGGCGCAGACTCTCCAGACCCATGAGGACGGTCTTGCCTGGGTCCACACCGGCGACCTTGGCTATATGGACCCTGACGGCTTTGTGTACTTCCGGCAGCGGCTCAAGCGCATGATCGTCACCAGCGGCTACAATGTGTATCCCTCTCAAATGGAGAACATTCTGGACGCCCACGAGCTGGTGCAGATGAGCTGCGTCATCGGCGTGCCGGACAAGCTGAAAATGCAGAAGGTGAAGGCCTTCGTCATGCTGAAGCCGGGTGTCGCCGCCAATGAGGAGACGAAAGATATTCTGATGACTTATATCCGGAAGAATGTGGCCAAGTACGCCCTGCCCTATGACATTGAGTTCCGGGCGGAGCTGCCCAAGACGCTGGTGGGCAAGGTAGCCTACCGGGTCTTGGAGGAGGAAGAACTGAAAAAGCTGTCCGAGACTGCCCAGGAGCAGTGAACTTTTCCGGATCGGACATAAGATGGGTTCTTTGCAGCAACTCTTAATGAAAAACAGACCATCCCCGCAGGCAACTGCCTGCGGGGATGGTTTTTGCTTGAAACTGTCGATAAAAGCGGTAAGATTTTCACAACGGTAAGGTAGGGCAGCCGTTAACGGCTGTGCTGATTTATGGATGCTGCATACCCCTTGCGGGTAAAGGCGGTGCGTGGAAATCCGGCGCGGCTGGGCGATGATACGTTGAGAGAGTAAGAGCTGGAGGAAAATCAGTCCTGGCCGGGGACCTGGGGCAGGGTGGCAAAGCTGGCCTCCAGCTCGGCGTCGGTGGGAATGTAGTCCGTCATCTTGCCGTTGTGGAACTTCTCATAGGCCACCATGTCGAAGTAGCCGGTGCCGGTGAGACCGAAGACAATGGTCTTTGCCTCGCCGGTCTCCTTGCACTTCATGGCCTCGTCGATGGCTACCCGGATGGCGTGGCTGGACTCGGGGGCGGGGAGGATGCCCTCGATCCGGGCGAACTGCTCGGCGGCCTCGAAGACCTTGGTCTGCTCCACGGACACGGCCTCCATGTAGCCGTCGTGGTACAGCTGGGAGAGGATGCTGCTCATGCCGTGATACCGCAGGCCGCCGGCATGGTTGGGAGAGGGAATGAAGTTGCTGCCCAAAGTGTACATTTTGGCCAGGGGGCACACCATGCCGGTGTCGCAGAAGTCGTAGGCGAACTTGCCCCGGGTGAAGCTGGGGCAGGAGGCGGGCTCCACGGCGATGAACCGGTAGTCCTTCTCACCCCGGAGCTTTTCACCCATGAAAGGGGAGATCAGACCGCCCAGGTTGCTGCCGCCTCCGGCGCAGCCGATGATGATGTCGGGCACAATGTTGTACTTATCCAGCGCCGCCTTGGTCTCCAAGCCGATGACGCTCTGGTGCAGCAGTACCTGGTTGAGGACGCTGCCCAGCACGTAGCGGTAGCCGGGGGTGGAGGTGGCGACCTCCACGGCCTCGGAAATGGCGCAGCCCAGGGAGCCGGTGGTGCCGGGGTGCTCCTGCAGAATTTTCCGGCCGATGGCGGTGGTCTCAGAGGGAGAGGGAGTGACAGAGGCGCCGTAGGTCCGCATGACTTCCCGGCGGAAGGGCTTTTGCTCGTAGCTGACCTTTACCATATACACCTTGCAGTCCAGACCCAGGTATGCGCAAGCCATGGACAGGGCCGTGCCCCACTGGCCGGCGCCGGTCTCGGTGGTAACACCTTTGAGGCCCTGCTGCTTGGCATAATAGGCCTGGGCAATGGCGCTGTTCAGCTTGTGGGAGCCGGAGGTATTGTTGCCCTCAAACTTGTAGTAGATTTTGGCGGGGGTGCCCAGGGCCTTTTCCAGGCAGTAGGCCCGTACCAGGGGAGAGGGACGGTACATCTTGTAGAAATCCAGGATCTCCTGGGGAATGGGGATCTCCCGGTCATCATTGTCCAGCTCCTGGCGGATCAGCTCGTCGCAGAACACAGGGCGCAGGTCCTCAAAGCCCATGGGCTTTCCGGTGCCGGGATTCAGCAGGGGAGCGGGCTTGACCTTCATGTCAGCCCGGACATTGTACCATGCCTTGGGCATCTCATCTTCGGAGAGATAGATCTTGTAGGGAATGTTGTTGATTTCAGCTGCCATGGTGCTTTCTCCTTTCATAGCTCGTAAACGGTTCTTTGCGGAGAAGGCGTCAAAAAAAGACCTTCATCCACAAACGAACCTGTTGATAGGTTCCTTTGGGACAAAAGCCTGAAACTTCTGCGGTGCCACCCAAATTGACGAAAAATCGTCCTCTCGGCGACGTGCCATCACACGTCTTTCCTTGGTAACGGGGGAAAAGCCCGTCGGTGCCTACTAAACTGCCCTGTTCGGCCCGCCCTCCACGGCCCATTCCACGAACGCCTTTCCGCTGCCCTTTCACTACCGGCAGCTCGCTGGGGGAAATGCCCTTTCGTGTACTTACTCCGTGTCATCGGTTTTGGTTTTGAACTTGGCGCAAGCATACGCCGCCCGAGGGAAAATGTCAAGCGGAAATTTGCTGTTTCATCCAAAAAGCTAAAAATTAGCAGGACGTTTCCAACAAAAACGGCAAACCGCACAAAGAAATGTGAAGACGGGCAGGAAAGCTCTGTTGCATTTCCTACTGGATTTTCTCTGGTTTTATCCCTATAATCAGGGACAGAAAAGAGGTGAGCGGATATGACTGCAGAAGAAATGCTATGGGAATACGGCGGTGATATTCTGCGTTCGCCTACCATGGATCAGGAGCGCACGATCCCCCAGCACGGCAGCACCACCTGCTACGATCATTCCGTGGCGGTGACACTTTGCAGCATCCGTCTGGCTCAGAAATGGGGCTGGGACGTGGATTGGCGGAGCCTGGTGCGGGGAGCACTGCTTCATGACTATTTTCTCTACAACTGGCGGGAACACAATCGGGATCACAAGCTCCACGGGTTCTATCACGCCCGCAAGGCCATGGAGAACGCCCAGCGGGATTTCGGTTTGAATCCGCTGGAAGCGAATATCATCCACCGGCATATGTTTCCCCTGAACCCCACGCCGCCCAAGTACAAGGAGAGCGTTGTGGTGACCTGCGCGGACAAGATCTGTGCCACCCGGGAGGTCTGGGATTGTGTGCGGAACGCCTCGACCCGGCGCTTCCGTGCCTTGATGGGAACGAAGTAAACACTGCGTCAACAAATGAAAAATACCCCCGCTTGTGAGACAAGGTCCTGTCTCACAAGCGGGGGTTTCGTCATGTCTGAAAAGGGAATTACCGGCGGGGACGGTTTTCGGGGCAGCCACCGGCACAGTGCTGGCAGTCTCCGGAACAGCCGCAGCTGCCCTTTTTCCGCCAGTGGCGGATCGCGGCGACGGCGGCAAGGGTAACCAGTGCCAGCAGCAGCCAATCCAAAGTGTTCATCACAGAATCCCCACCAGCGTATAGACCACAAAGGCCACGATCCACGCCACGCAGCACTGCATCAGCACCACGCCCACGGTTTTCAGGGTGGAGTTGAACTCCCGGCGGATGGTGGCTACCGCCGCAATGCAGGGGGTATAGAGCAGGGTGAATACCAGAAAGCTGATGGCGGCCCGGCTGGCGAACAGAGTGGAGAGGGCGGCACCGCCCAGCAGGATCTCCAGCGTGCTGACCACGGATTCCTTGGCGATGAAGCCGGAGATCAGGGAGGTGGCGCAGCGCCAGTCCGCAAAGCCCAGGGGGGTGAACACCGGCGCGATCCACTGACCGATGAGGGCCAGCAAACTGTCGGCGCTGTCAGTGACCACGTTCAGCCGGGTATCAAAGCTCTGGAGGAACCAGATGATGATGGTGGCCAGAAAAATCACGGTAAAGGCCCGCTCCAAAAAGTCTCTGGCCTTTTCCCACAGCAGCAGAGCCACGCTTTTAAGGCTGGGAAGGCGGTAGTTGGGAAGCTCCATGACGAAGGGCACGGGCTTGCCCCGGAAGGCCGTCTGATTCATAATGAGGGCCGCCACAATGCCGATCATAATGCCCAGCAGATACAGGGAGATCATCACCAGCACCTGATACTTGGGGCAGAAGGCGGCGGTGAAGAAGGCGTAAATGGAGATCTTGGCAGAGCAGCTCATATAGGGCGTCAGCAGAATGGTCATTTTCCGGTCCCGGTCAGAGGACACGGTGCGGGTGGCCATGATAGCGGGCACGGAGCAGCCGAAGCCGATGAGCATGGGCACGATGCTGCGGCCGGACAGACCAATTTTCCGCAGAGGCTTGTCCATCACAAAGGCTACACGGGCCATATAGCCGGTGTCCTCCAGAATGGACAGGAAGAAGAACAGGGTCACAATGATGGGGAGGAATACCAGTACACTGCCTACGCCGGCAAAAATGCCGTCGATGATGAGGCTGTGGACCACCGGATTGATGCCGTAGGCCGTCAGCGCCCGGTCCGCCAGAGCGGTAAGAGCGTCGATCCCCACGTCCATCCAGTCGGACAGCCGCTGGCCGATGACGTTGAAGGTCAGGTAGAAGGTCAGCAGCATCACTGCCAAAAAGGTGGGGATGGCGGTGTACCGGCCGGTGAGGATCCGGTCGAACTTCATGGAGCGGGCGTGTTCCCGGCTCTCATGGCACTTCACCACGGAGGTGCTCACCACATTTTCAATAAAGCTGTACCGCATATCCGCCAGTGCGGCGTTGCGGTCCAGGCCGGTCTCCGTCTCCATCTGGACGATGCAGTGCTCCAGAAGTTCCTTTTCGTTTTCATCCAGCTTCAGCTGGTCCGCCAGATCGTCGCCGCCCTCGATGAGCTTGGCGGCGCAGAACCGGGCGGGAACGCCTATACGGTCGGCATGGTCCGCGATGAGGTGTACCACGGCGTGAATACAGCGGTGTACGGCAGAGTCGTCCGAACAGAAGTCCGTCACCTTGGGCAGGACCTTTCCGCGGGCCACAGTCAACGCCTGATCTACCAGCTCGCTGACGCCCTCGCCCTTGGCCGCCGTGATGGGGATCACGGGGATCCCCAGCGCCTGGCTCATTTTCCGCACGTCGATGGAGCCGCCGTTGGACCGGACCTCGTCCATCATGTTCAGGGCCAGCACCATGGGCACCCGCAGCTCTAAAAGCTGAAGGGTCAGATACAGGTTCCGCTCGATGTTGGTGGCGTCCACGATATTGATGATGCCGT
>ERZ827156.4338-NODE-4338-length-11671-cov-2.623709_pt1 | contig 11671 bp, 12 predicted proteins | sample MGYA00519919_ERZ827156 | MGnify/ENA primary metagenome ERZ827156 (study PRJEB31778, sample SAMEA3449269) | human gut metagenome | biome: human gut; feature: human-associated habitat; material: faeces | place: United Kingdom | collected 2010/2012 ... | reverse complement strand
TTACTTTGATGCAATGATCTATTTAAATGATGCTGATTTGCAGCCATTACAGTTAGTACTTCGTTCCATTTTGGTACAAAATACACCTCAATCAGGAATGATTGCTGATATTCAAAGTACTGCAGAAATGGCAAAAATGGCAGAATTACTAAAATATTCAACAATTGTAGTATCCAGTATTCCACTTCTTGTGATGTATCCATTTTTCCAAAAATACTTTGACAAGGGTGTTATGGTAGGTTCCATTAAAGGGTAAAAATAGTAGGAAGGAGAAAACGCAGATGAAAAAAGGAATAAAGAAAACAATTTGTATATTACTGACTGCTATTAGTTGTATATCATTAGTTGGTTGTGGAGAAGCGGCAGTAGGACAGGCCGACATCAATCCCCAAACTCCGATAGAGGAAGTTGCTTTCCCATTGTCTGAAACAAAAGAATTGTCATTTATTACGAATGCACCTGCCAGAACAGAGCAGGATCCAAATAAAAGAACGATATTTATGAGATTGGAAGAACAGACGAATGTACATGTCAATTGGACATGTTTTGTATCTGATCAGTTTGGAGATAAGAAAAATCTGGCTTTGGCACAGTTTGGGGCATTACCTGACGGATTGTTTGTAGCAGGAATGAATGACTATGATTTGCTTCGTTATGCAAAACAGGGAATTATTATCCCTTTAGAGAATTTGATTGATAAATATATGCCGAATTTACAATCTGTTTTTGAAAAATATCCGGAATACAGGGTAATGTGTACCGCCCCGGATGGACATATATATTCTTTCCCATGGATTGAGCAGCTTGGAGCAGGAAAAGAGGCTATACAGGCAATTGGCGATATTCCATATATAAACAAGAAGTGGCTGGATTATCTAGGATTGGAAATGCCAAAAACAACAAATGAATTAGAGGAAGTTTTGATTGCCTTTCGTGATCATGCAAATGAACTACAACAAGAATTTGATATTACAGGTGGCGTGATACCAATGTCCTTTATTATTAACAATGGAGACCAGGATCCTGCTATTTTAATGAATGGATTTGGCGAAGGATATGGAGACACAGGTGACCATTTTGCAGTAACAGATGAAGGAAAGGTAATTTATACCTCTGTACAGGAAGGATATAAGGAAGGAATTATCTGGCTGCATCATTTGGTAGAGGAAGATTTGGTGGATCCGGAGGCTTTTACGCAAGACTGGTCTACTTATGTGGCAAAAGGAAAGAATCACAGATATGGATTATGCTTTTCCTGGGATATAGCGAATATTGATAATTATGAAGATTATGTAATGCTGCCGGCGCTTGCAGGGCCGGAAGGTCTTGTAAACATAACAAGACAGAATGGTAGTGAGACAAGTGGATTTGACAGGGGACGTTGCGTTCTGACTTCAAACTGCAGAGATACAGCACTTGCAGCTGCGTGGATTGATCAAATGTACAACCCTATCCAATCTGCACAGAATAACTGGGGTACTTATGGTGAGGAAAATAGTGATAACATTTTTGAAATGAGTACAAATGCAGATGGAGGGCCAATGTTAAGACATATGGATCTCAGTGGCAAATCTCCGGTGGAAATCCGTGAGAACCAGTCGGTCAATGGACCACTTGCTATTTTGAATGAGTACTACAACGTGTATGTAACAGAACCTGATGACGCAAAATGGCGCCTTGATAATATGCATGAAACTTATCTTTCTGATATGAACAGCAAATACGTATTTCCAAATGTTTTTATGAGTATGGAGGATACGAACAGAGTCTCACAGCTTGATACAGATATTAAAAAATATGCAGAACAAATGAAAGCAAGTTGGATTTTAAATGGTGGAGTTGAAGAAGAATGGGATAGCTATCTGCAAAAAATGGAGGACTATGGACTTTCAGAGTATCTGGAAATCAAACAGAAATATTTTGATGCATATCTGGACTCTTTGTCAAAAGAAAAATAGTGATAGACAACGAAGGGAGAAAAATATGAGTGAAATGTTAGAAAAAGCAAGAAAATATGAAAAAGTAGAAAGTGCGAAGATAGCAAAGGAGAACAGACCGGCTTTTCACTTTTCCAACCCGGTTGGCTGGATGAATGATCCTAATGGTTTTTCTGAATATAAAGGGGAACATCACTTATTCTTCCAGTATTATCCTTATGCAACACATTGGGATTCTATGCATTGGGGACATGCAAAAAGTGCGGATTTTATCAAGTGGGAATACCTTCCGGCAGCATTGGCGCCAGATCAGGACTATGACAATTTTGGTGTATTTTCCGGCAGTGCTATTGAAGATGGAGAAAAGCAGATACTGATTTATACAGGCGTAGAAGAAAAAGCAGCCCCAAATGGAGAAAAATGTATCCGCCAGAATCAATGCGTTGCGATAGGAAATGGTGTTGAATATGAAAAAATTGAAAACAATCCGGTTGTGACTGCGGATATGTTACCAGAAGGCAGTAGTCTGGAAGATTTCAGAGATCCGAAAGTATGGAAGGAAAATGGTAAATACTATATGGTTGCCGGAAGCCGCCATGGTGACGGAAGCGGTCAGATTGCGTTGTTTTGTGCAGAAAAGCCGGAAAAATGGGAATTTGCAGGAATTTTAGACCGTAGTGAAAATAAGATAGGAAGGATGTGGGAATGTCCGGATTTTTACCCTTTAGATGGAAAACAGGTTCTTATGATTTCACCACAGGAAATGGAAGCAGAAGGATTGGAATTTCACAATGGTAACAATACAGCATTTTTGATTGGAAATTATGACAAGGAAAAGCTGAAGTTTACAAGAGAAAAAGTACAGTGCGTAGATTATGGACTTGATTTCTATGCACCACAGACTATGGGGATAGAGGATGGAAGAAGAATTTTGATTGGCTGGATGCAGTCATGGGATAATCCAATGTATCCTGATACTCAGAGATATTCCGGTATGATGACTATTCCGAGAGAGTTATCAATGAAGGATGGAAGAATTTGTCAGATGCCAGTGCGTGAACTTGAAAATTATCGCAGCAATGTTATAAGTTACGATAATGTTTGTATTCACGAAGAGACAGAATTGAAAGGCATTAGTGGAAGAAGTATCGATCTGCAAATGGCTCTGAAAGGGAAGGAATATGGGAAATTTAGAATAAAACTGGCTGCGGATGAAAAGCATTATTCAGAAATAATCTATGACAGGGATGAGAAAACACTTACATTTGACCGTACCCATTCTGGTTTTAAGAAAGATACGATAAGCACACGCAGTATGTATGTCTCAGACAAAAAAGATGTGATAAAACTTAGGATTTTAGTAGACAGATTTTCCGTGGAGATATTCGTAAATGATGGGGAACAGGTAATGACCTCGCTGATTTATACACCGGTAGATGCTTCTGGAATTTGTTTTGCAAGTAACGGAAAGACATATTTGGATGTAACCAAATATGATATTGAGGTAAAGTAATGGAAAAATATGATGTTGTAGCAATGGGCGAATTACTCATTGACTTTACACAAAATGGATATAGTGAACAAGGGAATCCGATTTTTGAAGCGAATCCGGGAGGAGCCCCCTGTAATGTGCTTGCCATGCTGCAAAAGCTGGGAAGGAAAACGGCTTTTATTGGTAAAGTTGGTCAGGATGGTTTTGGATTACAGTTGGAGAAAGCCTTAAAGGAAACCGGAATTTCAACAGAAGGTTTGTGTTTTGACAAAGAGGTTCATACAACTTTGGCAGTTGTACAAAAGAAAGAAGATGGAGACAGGGATTTTTCCTTTTACAGGAAGCCGGGAGCGGATATGATGCTTCGCAAGGAAGAAGTGAAGGAAGAACTGATACGAAATGCAAAGATTTTTCACTACGGTTCCCTTTCTCTTACGGATGAGCCGGTGAGAATGGCAACTATGAGTGCCATTGAGGCAGCTGAGAAAGCTGGTGTCTGGCTTTCTTTTGACCCGAACTTGAGAAAGCCTTTGTGGGAGAGCGAGGAACTGGCAAAGGAACAGATCCGATACGGACTGGGTCATTGTCATATATTGAAAATATCTGATGATGAGCTGGTATGGCTTACCGGAGAACAGGATTTTGAGAAGGCAATGCAGAAGCTTCGGGCGGAATTTCCAATTCCTTTGATTTTCCTTTCTATGGGAAAAGACGGCAGCCGTGCTTACTGCGGGGAGGAGAGGGCAGAGGTTCCGGCATTCCTGAATGAAAATACGATTGAAACGACCGGCGCGGGAGACACCTTTATGGGTTGTATGCTGCATCAGATTTTGAAGAAAGGCTATCAAAACATAAGCAGACAGGACATGGAAGAAATGCTTACCTTCGCCAACGCAGCCGCCTCTATCATCACCACCAGAAGAGGCGCCCTTCGGGTTATGCCGGAAGAAGAGGAGATTTTAAAACTAATCAGATCCTAAGAAAATGGAGACTGCTATGACGGAACAGGAAAATGCTTTCGGGAAAAATCTATGATCCGAGCGATGCAATACTGACGAAAGGAATTATTTTAATGAAAAGCAACGGATGAATAGGTGTTGTGGTAGTCTGCTGCACCCTTTTCAGTTTACAGAGACGATTAGACGCTCAATATGATAGAATAGATGAAGTGGAAGAAACAATGGCAGAACTGAAGTCTCAGATTTATGAGCTTAAGAAAAATCAGATTGATGCAGACAGCATATATGGATTTTTAGGTGCTTTTAATGAAGTGTATTCAGAATGTACGGATGCAGAAAAGAAACAGTTCATGCAGACATTTATTGAACGCATTGATATATTCCTGGAAAGATGGAAATTGGATTCAGAATATTAAGTTTCAGTTTCCAGTACCGATTATTAAAGAAGGCAAGGAAGTAGCACAAATCAAGGGGATTTCTTTGGACAAGGAGAAATCGGATGAGCATATGGTTTCCTTGGAAAAGTTATCAACACTTGAGACGGTAGTCTTGATGTCAAAGGTGAACCTTAACAAGTAAATAATGTGTAGTAAACAAAGGACTTTCTAAATGGCTATCGTTAAAAGATGTATGAAGTCTTGCGGAAAGTCCTTTTTTGATGCTTGGAAATAGTTAAGTGGAAATTGGTCTAAGATAAATATATTGAGTGAACTGTCCTCACTACTAAGAAGAAATTCTTGGTAGTGAGGTTATTTTTGTTGTTCATACAATGTACATTGACAAATATATTGTCAAGCGATATTATATTTTCAACAGGAGGATACATCAATGGTAGAGATTCAGAGAATGCAAGATAATTTATTATTGATTCGTAGGGCTATTGGGTGGACTGCATCTGAATTTGGTGAACAGATTGGTGTTACCCGTCAGACGATAAATAATATCGAAAGTGGAAGAAACAAACTGACGAAGACACAGTATATTGCTATGAGAAGTGTGATTGATGCAGAGATTGTAAAGCATCCGGAGGAAACAGAGATGGTTAAAATTCTCCTAGATATGCTAATTGATCATCCGGAGAATTATTTGAAGGCTGATTATAATGAATTGCTTGAGAAAGCAAACTTAATGTCTCCATCAATATTAGCAGGTACTGCAACAAGGGAGACTGTTTCCAAAGAGTGGATGAAGACTGCAGGAGCAGTTGGAGCAGTTGCAATGGCAATGGCAGTTCCTTTGGTAGGAGCACCGATTGTGGGTGCTGCAGTCGGAGGATGGTTAGCAAAAGCAGTTATGGCCACAGATAAGAGGAAGGGGGATAAGTGATGAGCAACCATCAAAAAGGTTATATTACCAAAAAGAAAAATATGAATTTTCAGAGCGTAGAATCACTTCAATCCATTGTCAATGTGGTGAATGAGGCTGCTGCTGCTGTTAATGATAAAAAGAGAATAATAAGGGAAAGTGCGATTCCAGAAGTGTTAGCTGGGGCACTTGGTGCAGGTATTGGAGGAGTAGGTTCATTTGCTGCTTTGTATGGTTTGGGCTCAGTTGTGGGACTCTCAGCCGCAGGAATAACCTCTGGCCTCGCTGCTGCTGGTGGTATTGTAGGTGGTGGAATGGTAGCCGGAGTTTTTGTACTTGCTGCACCAGTCGCCGTCCTTGGAGGAGTTGGTGTAGGAGTTGCCTCACATCTGAAAAACAAACAGTTACGCCAAGAAAAAGAGAGACTTTATAAGGAAGCTTTAAGTAAACATGATGCAATTATTAAAGCTTTAAAAGAAGAAGCTGATGCAGACAAAGAAAGAATGGATTATCTGCAAAGCCTAAACATCCTACTTCAAAGAGCAATAACGGATTTGCAGAAAGATTTGGGTATGGCAATATAATGGAGATGCGCAGATGGAACAGGAGAACGAAGAATTAGAAATGCAGAATAATTCGAAAAACGTATTTGATAACTTTGTGAACGGAATAGAAGAACATCCAAAAGAAGCGGGTGGTATTATATTAGGTCTCCTGGCAACCTTGGGAATTACTAATTTTATTCAATGGAGAAAAAGACGGAAAGAACAAAAACGTCATGAAGAAGTAGAAAATCTTCAGAAAGATGCACTTAAAAAACACGATGCTCAGATTCGGAATTACAAGGAACTATCTGAAGAAAATGGGTATTTGAAAAAATTAAACAGTTCTCTATGTGAGGCACTTGTAGAGTCAAGTGAAGGTGGTGAATCAGATAATGAAGAATAAAAGCAGAAGTACTGAGCAGGAAATAAATAAGGTAATTGTACATCACGATGCGATGTTAAAAGAACTCCAAGAAAAAAGAAATAATGCATCACAATTTGATACTTCTGCTGCAGAGAAAATCTTGAAAAGTAGAGGGTACGATTTACCATCAAGTAAAGAGACATTGGCACCACTGAACAAACGTAGAGTAGTGGTCGTGCGTCCTTGGAACGAGATTCTAGAAGAGGCAGATAAGTTTGTTGTGGGCGAGTGTGAGATAGAATCTATATTCACAGAGGAAGAACTGCAACAGAATAAAGAAGTTGTACGATTGATGAATGCAGAGTTTAATCAAATACATCATCTTGATAAAGTTGATGTGGCAATCGGAGCTCTTGCCGGAATGGTTGGAGCTGCTGTGGATATATTGATGGTCGGCATTCCTGAAAAAACTCCAGAAGGGTTAAAAGCGGGATCGCTGTCTAATTATATTAGAGATTATTTTGATAGAAAATTTCCTGAAGAAGAAATGCAGAAACTTGCTAACTCAAAAGAAAGTAAGGTCCCATTCGATGCCCAGGATAATCGCCATACAACGATTCGTGTTGAAGGCTTATCTGCTTATTACCACAGATTACTTCAGTTAGGACATGATCCGGTATTAGGATTTATCGTTGGTGTTGCTGATATATTAACTGGCCGTATGACAACTATAGATAAGACGGGTAATGTAGTTAGCCAGGTAATGGAGAATTATGCTGGTAGAAAAGAAACGGAAATCTTCAAGGCACTGGCAAAGCAGATTGCTCATTTTAAATCAGATATCACTACATCAATGGGACTGCCGGCACCGTTTATGAGTTTATTCAATTTGCTCCAATTTGGGAACATAGGTGAATATGATCAAACCATCGCTGAAATAGTGCAGGGAATGTATTACGAGGGATACGACTTTATTCATTTCTGTTCAATGTCGATTCCAACAATGCTTGTAGAAGTAATTGTTCGAATGGGATATGCATTCAAAAGAATTAGTGAAGGTCATGCAATAAAAGACTCAATTCCAGTTTCATTAAATAGAGAAAAGTATCCGAAGTTGGCAACAATGCTTTTTTTAGGACATTCTGCAGCAACAGCGGTAAATGCCGGAAAGGTTGCCTTTACAGAAAACCCTATGGCAATCAATTACCCTCAGTGGATTGCTTTTACAAAGTATTCGTATTCTCAGCTAAAATGGGCTGTCATGGAGAAACCAACCATAAGAGATGCTTATGTGACTGGAAAGATATATGAGGAAATGAATGCTGTTTTTGCTGAAGTAGATAATACTTTTGAAGAATATACACGAGATAAAATTGTTATCTATAGTTGATGACATCGTAGAAAACAATATGTAAATAGCGAGGAATAGGTATGTCGAAGGATAAAGGATGGGACTATCTTAATTCTGATGATGTGAATGATACATTTAACTCCGAGGATGATAACGATAGTTGGAGTTATAAAAATGAAAACGGAAGTGGCTCGTATTATGGAGCTGATGATAATGCAACTTATTATGATTCGGAAGACGAAGATGGGGAAGATGAAAGCACAGATTCTTCAGATTTGGTATCGGATTTGGTTGGATTAGCATTTACACTTGGTGGTGCAGCCATGCTGGATGGTAGGTGGGTTCACCTTTTAACGATTATAACGTTAAATAGTTTATGGATATGTTTCCGTAAACAACCAGCTTGATATGACGTACTTCCTGTCGTATCGAGCCATGTTGAGACGGTAGTTCTTTTGTCCAAACTCCACGAAGCATAATGATGGGATGAAGGTTTCTTCGTTGAATATTGCTCAGGTGAAACAGATGAATGGGATTATTGAAAGAGAGAATTATAATCTCTCTAAAGCAGAGAACTCAAAACAGCCAAAGTGTCCCTTAAAAAAGAGAAGGCTATAATGGATGCACTTAAGGCATTTCAGATGATTTAATTAGTGATTCACCAGTATCTTTGTAAAAAGAATAATGCGCAGATATGATAGAATATGTAACATAAATATCATATCTGCGCTTTTTGAAATTTATAATTGGTTGACATTGCATGTGGTATCGCGATTAATTAATAACGGAGTAATAACCTTATGAACTGGAGTTGTCTGAATAACAGGTTTTCTTTTCTTTCGTTCATTCATCTGTTCGACTAGTATTTCCATAGCGGTTTCAGCTATTTTATCAATTTGTTGTCCGACAGTACTGGTAGGAATGACAGCTTCATTGGAGATTGGAGAATTGTCAAATCCAATTATTTGATAATCTTCTGGAAGTGAACCATATGATCGAATGAGTGAATTTAAAAACATGTTTGCATAGGTATCATTGGCAAGAAAGATTCCTTTTCGTTTTCCCTTATAAGTTTTATCCAGATAGCAGGCAATTTCCTGAATAGACCTTTGGTTATCTTCATAAGAGTTTCCTAAATCTTTAAGAAGTAATTCATAGGAAAGATTATAATCTCTACAAATATCAACAAAACCCTGAATGCGTCCATATGCGGGGATATATTTAGGGACAACTACATTTATATGAATATATATATCGCAATTACATTTCTTTAGGAGACTTGTCGCCTGAACACCACCCATATAGTTATCAGTATTGACGCTGTTTGTATATTCATCTTCCCGTTCAATAGTGACAATAGGAATGTTATAGGAGGCCAATTCTTTAGAAGGAATGGTATGACTTAATACAATCATCCCTTCTATGTTATAGGCTAATAATTCCTGGATATACCGCCTCTCTATAGCTTCATTTGAGTTTCCGGAAAAAACAAGAAATTTGTATCCAAATTTTTCATAAGAAGATAGAATTTGGTTAAGCATCTCAGAATAGTAGTGCAGATACAGATTTGGAACAATAATACCAACAAATTCCGTTTTCCCGCTTGCAAGTATTTTTGCAACTTTATTTTCTTTATAATCTAAATCAATTAATGCCTGTGCAATGATTTCCTGATTTTTTAAAGTAAGTGAATCCGGATCATTAAAATAGCGTGAAATAGTAGTCTTTGAAAAATTAGTATATCGTGCGATGTCATCAAAAGTTACTTTCTTTTTGCTCATGATAGTCAGCTCCTTTGGTATTCTATATTATATCAAATTCAGAACTGTTAATCAATCAAAAAAATAACCGGTTACTTTACCGGTTATGCATATTTGCTAAATATTTACCCGCAATGTTTGGCTAAAATCATGAAAATATAGCTGTAACTTGACTTCTAAAGTAATAGAAGATATGATTTAAAAAGAAACAAAGTAACCGGTTACTTTACTGGTTATAATACGTGATAAGAAATGGAAGGGGTATGAAAAGTGGAAGCGAAAAAAAAACTAACAAATGGAAAACATACAATGAAGCAGAAACTGTTGTATGTCAGGAAAAACTGGCAATTGTATGTGTTTTTCCTGATGCCGGCACTTGTATTTACAATTATTTTTAAGTATTTACCAATGGGTGGAATCCTTATGGCGTTTGAAGATTATAATGTACGTCTGGGACTTTTAGGGAGTGAATGGGTAGGACTGGATTATTTCAAACGTTTTTTATCTTCGCCGGATTTTTTGTCCTATTTATTGAATACATTAAAGTTAAGTTTATATGGTTTATTATGGGGATTTCCAATGCCGATCATATTGGCACTGCTGTTGAATCAAATTCGTAGTGTTGGTATTAAGAAAAAAATTCAGCTTTTGATTTATGCCCCTAATTTTATATCAGTTATCGTCTTATGTGGTATGGTGAGAATGTTTTTATCTCCGGTAGGACCGCTCAATCAAATTTTGGGAACATCAACAAACTGGATGACAATGCCGGAGGCGTTTAGAACAATTTACATAGCCAGTGGAATATGGCAAGGTGCCGGGTGGGCTTCCATCATGTATACTGCAGCCTTATCAAATGTAAGTAAAGAGTTAGAGGAAGCGGCCATGCTTGATGGTGCAAATGTTTTACAGCAGGTAAGGTATGTACAGCTTCCTGCTATTAAAAATATTATTGTAATCCAATTTATTCTTTCTGCGGGAAATATTATGAGCGTTGGATTTGAAAAGGCATATGCACTTCAAACAGGAATGAATCTGCCAACGTCAGAAATCATTTCAACATATGTATATAAAATTGGTTTACTGAATGGTGATTATGGTTATTCCGCAGCAGTGGGTATATTTAATTCCATCATCAATGTGATTTTATTGCTTGTTGTAAATGGAATTGTATCAAAATTAAATGATGGAGAAGGATTATAGAGAGGAGGCATACAATGAGGGCACAAAAAAACAAATCAAAGGCATCAAAAAGAAGTACAATTGACAGAGTTATTCTTTTCCTGGGCTATAGTGTTTTAGCGTTATTTACAATAGCAATTGTTATTCCACTCGCTTATGTTGTAATAGCTTCTTTTATGGATCCAAATGTACTGAATAATCAGGGAATCAGCTTTCGTATGAGTGACTGGTCACTGGAAGCATATAGAAGAGTGCTGGAAGATAAAATGATATGGAGGGGCTTTGCAAATTCTTTCTTTTACTCCATTACAGCAACGGCAATCTCTGTTTTCATTACACTTCTTGCGGCTTATCCAATGTCTAAAAAAGATTTGGTAGGTAGAAAGTTTTTTAATGCATTATTTGTTATTACTATGTTTTTTGGAGGAGGATTGATTCCTACATTTATTTTGATGAATCAGCTTCGTCTGGTTAATACAGTATGGGCAATTTTGTTACCAAGCGCATTTAATGTATGGAATATGATATTGGCAAGAACCTATTATCAGTCTGTTTCCAATGAATTATGGGAAGCTGCGCAGATTGATGGAGCAAATGAGATACAGTACTTCTTCCAGATTTTACTTCCACTTTGCAAACCAATCATTGCAGTCTTGACATTATGGGGATTTGTTGGAATGTGGAACAGTTACTTTGATGCAATGATTTATTTAAATGATGCTGATTTGCAGCCTTTACAGTTGGTACTTCGTTCTATTTTGGTAAAAAATACACCA
>ERZ827156.4335-NODE-4335-length-11677-cov-2.496042_pt1 | contig 11677 bp, 18 predicted proteins | sample MGYA00519919_ERZ827156 | MGnify/ENA primary metagenome ERZ827156 (study PRJEB31778, sample SAMEA3449269) | human gut metagenome | biome: human gut; feature: human-associated habitat; material: faeces | place: United Kingdom | collected 2010/2012 ... | reverse complement strand
AATCCCCCTCTCTCCGCCACCAATTTTTGAGCTCATTTTCGGGGCGTAGCGCAGTCCGGTAGCGCATCTGCTTTGGGAGCAGAGGGTCGCAGGTTCGAATCCTGTCACCCCGACAGAAAATGAGACAGTTACGAAAGTAGCTGTTTTTTTTTATTGTCGTGATTTTTGGGTGAAATGGGTGGTTTTCGTCAACCAGAACGTCAACCAGAATTTAGTATGAATGCTTCTGTATCAGTGGTTTGTTACAAATCTAAGGTGCTTTCTAATGGAAAATCCCCTTTAATGCTTCGGGTTACAAAAGATAGAAAACCAAAGTATGTAAGTTTGGGTATATTTGCTAGCATTTTGAAGAATACAGGTGTTAATATAGCTCTAATCTCCCAAGCATTAGGACACCAAGATATAAAGACAACAGAAATATATCTTAGTAAGTTTGATGATAAGCAAATGGATGAAATTATGAGTAATTTACTTTAGTTGCATCTAAAGTTGATAAATTTAGTAAGGTGAATTTTAGCCAGAATGGTATATAACAATGTATCTTCTGGCTATAGGTTTCCTAACTACTAGATCTGTGTAAAAAATCTCAATAAACAAACTTGTATGATTTAGAATCTATTTTATGTCAATATTAGTTATTAGAATACTATTTATATAAAGAAAAGGGGAAAAATATCGCAGTTATAAATATTTATTACCTTTATATTTCTAACGATATGTATGTAATAATAAAGATTCATCTATGGCATAATAGAGATTAGTATGCATTTTGTTTAAAAAAAATAAAAGGAATAGATATACTTGAAGTTGCTCAAAGGTTAGGTTTACCTGTAACTTCATATAAAAAATCCATTGTCTAGTTGGAATGTATAAATGGCAGAACTTTACTTACATGAACACCAGATCGGTCACGTTGGGATTCTTTAACGACAAACTCGACCCTGTGAACTCGATACGATTCGATAAGTATGAACTAACGGAAATAAATTTCAATGGTGACACGTTTAACCCTTACCAGCAAAATAGCCCCTGTTATCATGTAAAGGATACTCGTGCGGAACAATCTTTATCAATAGAGCATATACCACTTGCCAACTTTCAACAGGTTTTAAATACAATCTGGGAAGCTGAAAGTAAGAAATAGTAATATAAAAAAGAAAAGCCAGTATTTTATATTATTTATAAAGTTGCTGGCTTGAATTTCATATTTTTACTTCTATTTACTATCAAACACTTGACAATATATCAAAAATAACCAACACTTAATAATCTGTTATTTCTAGCGTTTTTGTTTTGTCTTCAACAATCACTATATTTGCAAAAAGAGAATGACTACATGAATCTGATTGAATTAAATATGGATAAAATCATTGCCTTGTGCAAGAAGTACAAGGTTAGTAAATTATTCGTATTTGGTTCTATCCTCACGAATCGTTTTAATAAAGAAAGCGATGTTGATTTCATAGTTAATTTCGACAAAGCACAAGTAACAGATTATTTTAGTAATTTCTTTGACTTGAAATACGCTTTAGAAGATATATTGGGAAGAGAAGTTGATTTACTGGAAGAACACGCTATTCGTAATCATTATTTGAAAGAAACTATCGAGCAAACCAAAGCATTAATATATGGATAACTTTACCAAGAAACACTTGCAAGATATACTTAATGCGATTGATGACATTGAAACATTTTTCGAGGGACAACCAAAATTGTTTGAAGAATTTTGTCGAGATATACGTTTACAAAGAGCGATTGAGAGGTGCATTGAAATTATCGGTGAGGCGATGAACAGGATATTAAAAGAGAACAAGGATATAGCCATCACTAACGCTCGTAAAATCGTGGACGCTCGTAATTATATCGTACATGGTTATGATAGTCTTTCGGTTGATATTCTTTGGAGTATTGTTGTCAATCACCTCCCCCGTTTGAAAAATGAAGTGGAAAAATTACTACAAGAATAATATTAAGCGGTAAATCCATTTAGTGGAAAAATACAAAATTCTACTCTCTATATACAATTATAAATGGCACTATAAAATATTTGTTTGTCCTTTATTTTTATTATTAAAAGGCAAACAGGCTGTAATTCCCGCTGGAACATCTATTTCTGCAACCGTGGCAACAGATACTTATATTAAATTGTAATGCAAAAGGGGTGATTATTATTTAAAAATGTCTGTTTATAATCATATTTTGTTAATATGATTTTACGTTGACTCATCGTGCGTATGTCAACTTGGGTGCGAGGGGATGATAGACTTCGGTTTGGGATTTCTAAAAATATCAGGATATAACATTTGTAATCTCTCCATGTTTACATACCTGAATAAATCCATTTCATGGAAAATTCGATAATGTTCTACACCAAACCATTCTGAATTGGAGGTTTTTCCTTTCTCATGTAATTTCATAGGAACAAATTTTTCTAACAAACAAAAGAGTATCTAATTCAGGAAAGAACATCAGACCAATCATTTACATGTACAAAGGTACTTGTAGAATAGGATACGACAAAGTAAATATGCCAGAATATCAAATATTTATGTATGTAATGATGTATTGATTCATTTTTATGTAGACAGCTTTGAAGATAAAGAATATTGCATTTTAGATATTCCTCATAACAGAATTGTAGTTAGTGAGCGATTTCCTTCATTTTAGGTATTATATGCCAACTCTGAGGAAAAGTCACTGACTTAAATATTTAACCATTAGTTGCTCGTAACATCATGGTTTTCTCATCAACATTCACTATTTTTGCAAAAAGAGCAAATATGAAACAAGCTATTATCAATAAACTAAGAGAGTTCTTCACGCTACAACCAGTTGAGAAAGCATGGGTGTTTGGTTCTTATTCTCGTGGAGAAGAATCAAGGGAGAGTGATATTGATATACTTGTACGCTTTGACAAGAATGCTAATGTTACTCTTTTCAAGTATATCGGTATTGTGAACGCCTTACAATCTCTTCTGCACAAGAAAATTGATTTGGTGGAAGAAGGACAGTTGAAAGATTTCGCTAAAGAATCGGCTGAACAGGATAAAATATTGATCTATGAGAGAGAAGCCTAAAGATATCAACCGCTTGTCCCATATAATAGAGGCAATTGATAACTTGTTCGAAGTTACTAAAGGTATCAGTTTTGACGGGTACAAGGGAAATAAGACACTCCGTTTGCCGTTATCAAAAATTTACAGATAATTGGAGAAGCGGCATATTTACTGACAAATGAATTTAAAGAAAAGCATCCAGAAGTTGAATGGAAAGTTATAATTGGAATGCGCCATGTTTTGGTACATGATTATTATCAAATCAGTGATGAAATGGTGTGGGCTACAATTCAAACAGAACTACTGCCATTAAAAGAGAAGGTTGAGTTATACAAACGTAAATTAGAATAAAATATCATCACAGATAAAATATACTGGCAATAGATTCACTTCTATTGCTTTTTTTATTTGGTGGAAAATTGTAGCAAATTTAATTATATATACCCAATAGAAATATTATTCACCAATTTACGTATTTCAATTAGAGATATGAATTAAATTGAAATTTAATGTATAACCAATTAATAACAAAAAGTATGTGTATAAAAATCATATTCCAACCACCATAATTTAGTGGTAAATTGCTTATATATAAGCTATATATTACTTATATTTAACAAGGTGTAAGAAAGGGGGAGAGAGGGAGGATAGAATCGCTTGCCGATCGTTGGTACGTGGCTGTGAATCTATTATCTTTATGCCGTAATAAAATATGATGATGATGCAGGATATAATAAACGGACGCTGCGGTTGGTGTAAAACAGACGAACTGTATGTGAAATACCATGATGAGGAGTGGGGAAAATTGGTAACCGACGATAGGAGGCTGTTTGAGTTTCTGGTGTTGGAGAGTGCACAGGCGGGGTTGAGTTGGATAACGATCCTTAGAAAACGTGAGGGATATCGTAAAGCTTTTTACAATTTCGATGCCGGATTGGTTGCACAAATGACCGATGAAGATGTCGAACGGTTAATGCAGTTTGACGGTATTGTGAAAAATCGTTTGAAAATTAAGTCGACAATCACCAATGCAAGGCTATTCCTTGCCATACAAAAGGAGTTCGGTAGTTTCTATGATTATACACTGTCGTTTTTTCCTGACCGGAAGCCGATTATCAATGCTTTTCGGTCATTGAGTGAAATTCCGGTGTCTTCACCCGAATCCGATGCCATGAGTAAAGATATGAAAAAGCGTGGATTTAAATTCTTCGGAACTACGATTTGTTATGCCCATTTGCAGGCTTCAGGGTTTATCGACGATCATCTGACGGATTGTTTGTGTCGGAAAGTTGTCCGACAGGATGGATAGGGAATACGTTATATATGAGTACATGGTTATCATCGGATTAAAGATGAGATGGCTTGGAACACAATACAAAAAAAGAGTTCTTCGGTTTATGCTCTAAGTCGTGGCATTCTGTCGGTCATAGCCTGGAGGATGAATTTGCATTTTTTAGCCAGGCTGCAGGTTTTCGGATACCTGGCTAAAAAATGATCAGATCGGATTGCAGGGAAATAGCGGTCTATAAGATCATATTGAATATAAATCCCGATAGGATAATAAAAGCGGCCACTGTGCCGAAGAATATCCCGATCAGCCGCCAGGTCATCACTTTCTTTAAAAGTGTCGCTTCGGGTAATGAAAGCCCTACTACGGCCATCATGAACGCAATGGCTGTTCCTACCGGGATTCCTTTGGCTACAAAAACCTGAATGACAGGAACAATCCCTGCAGCGTTGGCATACATGGGAACTGCCAGAATGACCGACAACGATACTGCATACCAGTGTTCTTTCGACATATAAGTTTCGAAAAATCCTTCGGGGACGAATCCATGCATGGCTGCTCCGATGCCAATACCGATGATCACATATAGCAATACACCTCTTACAATACCCCAGGCATTACGCAGAATGACCGGTAACCGTTTCATAAAAGGCGTTCCGGTATTTTCCCAGGATTCACTTTCTGTTTCCGAATTTTGCTGAATGCTTTTCACCCAATCGCTTAGGTAACGTTCTAACCTGAAACGGTTCAAAACGATTCCGCCGATAATTCCCAATAAAATACCGCTTACCACATATACAACTGTGATTTTCACTCCGAATGTACCCAGGAACATGGCTACCGCTACCTCATTTACCAGCGGAGAGGTAATCAGGAAGCTTAACGTAACTCCCAGGGGAATCCCGCCTTTGACGAAGCCGATGAATAACGGAATGGATGAGCATGAGCAAAATGGCGTTATCGCTCCGAACAAAGCGGCAAATACATACTCCAGCCCATATAACCGGCGGGTAGTTAGATAGTGACGTAACCGCCCGATCGGGAGATAAGCATTTACTACTCCCATCACTACGCTGATTAAAAATAATAATAGGATGATTTTCACCGTATCGTAAAAAAAGAAATTCACGGCTTCTCCCAGATGACTTTTTGCCTCTAGGCCGAAAATCCCGTAGACCAACCAATCTGCAAATTTCTGTATCATAATCGAATTGTTTACTTCTCTCTTGTCATTATAAAATTATTTGAATACCGTTCCCAGATCTTCTGCTGAAATAAAGCCTGTGTGCCGGAATATTTCATGTCCGTTATTATCTAATATGATTTGTGTAGGAATGGCGGCGATTCCGAAATATTTCGTCCATTCCTGTGTTTCTTGCTTCGACACATTCATAAACCGAACTTTAACCCTTTTGCCGTATGTTGTTCGGATATCTTCCATGACACGTTCCATTTTCCGGCAGCTTATACAACCCATCGCTCCGAATTCCAGAAAAGTATATTGCAGTCCTGTATCGCATCGGTCTTTGTAGTTGTACAAGATTTGTATGCTATCTGCTATCGTTTCGTTTTGTATCCGGCTCATTCGGGTGGAACCTAGCCGGATGAAAGTATCCTGTAATGCAAAGAGAACTATAAGGATAACTATAGGTAAAGTAACCGTTATTCCTGTTTTTATCAGTTGCCTTTTCATTCCTTCCTCCGATTTTTATAATAACCTGATCAGATAATAGAGGCCGGTGCCGGTGAATAACCAGCCGACAATCCTTCGCATCCATCGTTCGAACACCTGTAGGCGATTGTAGAAACGTCCGATTCCTGCAATACTGTAGGCCAGCAGCCAGGCCACTACCGCTACCGGTAAAGCTGTGGCTACAGCAAAAACAACAGAAAACCACATCCCGCCTGTTGAGATCGCTGCCATCGGTATCAGCAGACCGAAGTAGAAAATCCCGCTTGTCGGACAGAAAGCCAAGGCAAATAATATACCCAATGTCAGACTACCTACACCACCTTTCAGGTTTTGCAGTTTTTCATTGTCTCCCGAAAAACCGAATTTCGGAAGATTCAACCGTTGACCCCATAGCATAAATCCACCGGTAAGCAATAGTAAAGGTGAAATAATCCATTCCCCCCACTGACTGATTCCTTTTTGTATGGCGAACATACTTGCTCCTTCCCGTAAAATGGGGATAACCAGCAGGCCCAGGAGTGTATAGGTAATAATCCGCCCCAAGGTATAAAGTAACCCGTTTCGAAAAATTCGTTTCCGGTTACCGATATCCCGGCTGATAAAACCGATAGCCGTTATATTTGTTGCTAAAGGGCAGGGGCTTATTGCGGTCAGTAAACCCAGTACGAAAGCTGTCGCGACAGGTAGACCGCTATTCATCAAAATGTCCGGAGATTCCATTATTTCATCAATATTTCAATTTTTTCTTTCAATCCTGCTTTAAATCCTTCGGGATCGCTTGTTGCCTTCGAAAAAGCAAATTCTGTCATATTGTTTCGCTGTTCCTGCCCATCTTTCCAGCGATTTACAAACAGAGATGACCAGGTGACTTCATACCGATCCGCTATTTTTTCTCCTTCTTTATCCGAAATATCTACTGTCCGGTATACGATCTGTCCGGTTTTCACTGCTTCTGCGAGACTTCCTGTCAGCAATTCTTTTGTCTGTGCCTCGATGCTTTTACAAGTCATACAACGTTGTTTCCCATGAAAATAAATTACCTCCACCCGGTCGCCGGTTACGGTTTGTTCCTGTAGCTGCAAGTTTCTGCTTTGCTTTTCTCTGCAGGCGGAGAATAGAGTCAATGTAATCAATAAAGTTGTGAGTCGCATGGTCGTTTATTTTACAAGTAACTTTTTAACCTCACTAACGGTCGGCTTTCGGCCGCTCGATACCACTTTACCGTCGATTACCAAGGCCGGCATGCTCATTACGTTATACTTCATAATCTCGGTCAGTTCCTCTACTTTTACGACCTTCGCTTCAATACCGGTTTCCGATACAGCTTGTATTACTGCTGTATAAAGTGCTTTACAACTTGCACAGCCTGTTCCTAATACTTTAATTTCCATCGTTTCAAAATATTAAATAGTGAATAATTCTCATCATACAAGATTCTTGTTATTATTGTTTGTAATTCGTAGAATTACGAACAATATTCGCATAAAAAAGCCTGCTGTTTTCAGCAACAAGATTTTTTGTCTTTACAATGACAGAAAAAAACTGAAAATAATCGTTTGGCTTCCTCCCAATTGGTCCGGTTGATACAATATTTCACTTTCGGTGCCTCTATTTCTCCCTGTATCAATCCGGCTTCCTTTAATTCCTTCAAGTGTTGTGAAACCGTTGCTTTGGCTATCGGTAATTCTTCATGGATATCTCCGAAAAAGCAGGTTTCCCGTCCTGCCAGAAATTGCAGGATAGCCATTCGGGCCGGATGTCCCATTGCTTTAGCGTAGCGGGCTATTCGTTCTTGTTCGTCTGTATAATCTTTAGTCTTCCCCATAAATCAGTTTTATTGTTCGCAAAGTTACGAACAATGTTTCAAACGACAAAATTCTGGCAGGAAATACTATAGAAATCTCTGCCGGACATTTGAAACAGAAACTCTGATCGGGAAATCGTTCATATGCTTATTATTACCCCGAAATGCCGGTCTCATCCAGTCGTCCCGGTACTGTTTGGGAGTGATATCAAGGTATTAATTTCCCATTGTGAGTTGAAGTAAGCAATGGCTGTTACATTGTCGGCATTACGGTACCTTCCTGGTCCTGATATCGGGCCTGAATTGCTAAGATCTGCCCGGTTTTACGACATTGTAATCAGAGGGGGGGGCGATGGGATCGATCGGAGTGCCTTCAAAAGATGTTGTGGTGGACTGACGGGAAAGGAACATATGGTCGGTCCCATAAAACCAAAGTTGTATACCGGATAACATTATTATTTTGTTATAAGTTTCCCGGTGCTTTAGGAGTCGTTATAGGTAGTATCGTTTTAGCTTATGGTTGCCTGAAATTTTATGACATACCGGTAAGGAAATATCTGGCGAACCGGTTTTTAAAACATAAAAACAAGATATAGTTTAGGTTTGTAAAGGAGAGCTGTTGGGGTATGAAGGTTACTCTTCCGTTTTTTCCGTTGGCCGTATCATAACAATGGATAGGACATTATTGAAGCCGAATACATAAGATAAAGACCGATGGAAGCAAAATTTGATTTGAAAGTAGCCGGGAATTTATGGTTTTTTTTGCCATAAGCCGAGGTGCTCCATCCAGCGTTGAGCGACAGGGATAATCAAGGTCATCACGAAAACGGATACCGGATAGACCCAGCTTTCGGTTTTTTACAACACGGGAAGTACACAGACGGATATCATCGGAATAATGTAGTCCGGGTGAATAGAAGACTTAGCCCTGCAAACAGAAAAGCGATCGCTACGTTGACCACCAAAGGAAATGAGGAGTAAAGCACCAGGAGAACACCGGTACAGGCGCCAAGAGTCATTAACGATAACATTTGTCCGGCTTCGATATGCCATACCCGTTTATCGACAATCCACATGCCGATGATAAGAGCTGCTATTTCAGGAAAGATAATCTCTTTCTCATGCAGGATTTCGGCAACTCCTGTCATCAGTAGTATCATGATCAGCGAACAGGCATACCTTCGGCGTTGAAGGGGATCGTTGAATAATAATAAATGGTTGTCCGAATTGTCCTGGTACTTTAGAGGATTCATGCGATTGGCGCGTACATTATTCCAAATCGTGTAATTTATAGTCTCCGGCTTTGTCACCTCACCGTGCGACCATTTCAGTATCATCTCAGGAGATGCCAATCCGATTTGTATAGAATCAAAGGTATTGTGTTCCATAACTATGACCATGCCTTTCGTACATATTTTGAGGAGCCCCAAAAAATTCAATCTCCTTCGAATATCATATCGGCTTTTCAGACCGGCAACACAAAATTTTTGCTGCCCTTAATTGTATGAAAATTTTTCTTTAGACTTACTAACATAATGCCTATCTTAACTTTTTTAGCGGATAAAAATTATCTCTTTCGAACTTAGAGACCAAACAGAGCCTTTATTGTATTGAGCAGCGTGGCAATTTCTCCGACAAGCATTAAAAGCACGATTACTATTCCGGTAACAGAAACCAGCATTGCCATCTCGTCTCTTCCCGTCTTGCTCAGCACCTGATAAAGAACACTGACAATAAGCCCCACTCCGGCAACCTTCAAAATCAATCCTGTATCCATATATATCTCCCCTGCCTCCTTAACGGAGGTTCCTTTCTTGTGCATCCTGTCCGTCAAAATCAAAAAATGCCAATCAGCATATAATGCCGGAGCACAATATATAATATTCGACAAGGTACATCTGCAATTTACCAATAATATTGCGGCTCTATAATAATAAGATAACCAACATCATACCCGTACTTAAGCTGAGCGTCGTCTGCAGCTTTGCGCGTTTAGGAAGTTCTTCACGCTTTTTTTTGCATTCTGCCTCAATACACTCAATAACAGCATCGCAGCGCCTTATCTGATCCTCTGCCACACAGCGTCCCAGCGAAGCGCCGAATTCATAAACTGCAGAATACAATGAATCGCTCATCGGAATTTGTTTTCTTGTTAACTCAAGCACCTGACAAAAAGCTGTTTTATCATCGCTTTCTCCGTCATCCGCAGTCTCTCTCAAAAGAGAGAGAAAACCGCAGTTTTCAAGCTCCCTGCAGCCAAAGCTTTTATAAATCTCAGACAACGGTATAGAATAATACTCAATCTCTCTTTTGATATGACAAATAAGATCGAGAATACCTTCAAGCCGTCTGAGCCCTTCCCGTTCATTCGCCGCAAGCCGCACTCCAAATTGGGCGGTACAAAAAAATATTGTAATTAACAGCGCCATTTTAATCAAATAATATATCATATATTCCAGCCAATCCTCATTGTTTCGGGTTTTCGCAGTTTGCCTCATGTATAAAAAAACGCAGTCCTCCACGCAAAGAGGAATCTCTTGAAATGCCGATATATCTTGCAAACACAGAATTATCGTACAGAAGCTTAATCGGAGGCCGTCTCATCAATTCATCAAAAGAGCCTGCATGGGCTGACGCAGCAAGAGGAACACCGCTGTTCATAGCTTCAAGAATCGCTTGCGCGTCTCTCATTCCCCCGATTTCATCACATATTATAAGCTCCGGAGAAAGTGTTCTTGTCGCCTGTTCAATTCCTTCTCCTTTAGGGTACCCGTCAAGCATATCAATCAAAGTTTTTTGCATCTCATCTTCATCCCTGAATTCTCCTCGCTCGTCTACAACAGCAACACGAAGGGGATTTTCACCTGATGCCGCTTTTATCGCAATATCTCTGAGCAAAGTTGTTTTTCCGGAACACGGTGGACCGTAAAATAATACGCCGCCCCGAAAACGATCTGCATTTAAAATTTCAAATATTCCGTCGGAAGCTCCTGTTCCCCGGCATTTAAGACGTATACATACAGACGTAATCTCACTGAGATTTGATATTCCGTCAGACAAGCTTCTTCCTCCGGAAAGCATTTTAGTATCTGATACGGCTCTTCCGCATAAACCGACTCTGCACCCGTCCGGAAGACGTATATAACCATGACGGACTGTAGGCGCATGAGTATGCATCGAATTTTCTGTCATTCTCGTTACAACACAAGAAATTTCTCCGGACTGACAATAAACTTCAAGAGGAATATTTTTTCCACTGCTGAGAGTAAGCGAAGCTTTTCTTCCGCGCCTTAGACGAAGTTCTGTAATAAAGTCCCCTCCGTCGTTATAATCGGAAAATATTTGTCCGGTATCCGACATTGCAAGCTTGATTTTTTCAGCAAGTCTTGGAGGCAGATATTTCAATATATTATTAAAAGAAGAAATCATTCTTAGACCGTGCCTTTCGTTTATGCCAGAATTAAACAAATCTTATCTTTCTGCATCCCGCCGGATAAACCGGCGGGTAAAATATAAAATTTCTAAATATATAACTCGTCAATTCCGCGCATTATGTGTATAATAATATTCAAAGCATTACCTCTCGCATTTACTTCAATTTTATGTAACGGCATGTCCTGATATTACCCTTATTGTTTTTATTAATTTATTTAATATATTCGTATACAAAGAATGTAATATTTAATTGTTTGAAAAACGTTTCTGTCTGAAAAAGGAATTTATATCCAGTGAAAAAGAAACAATATTTAAAAACACAATATATTGTGTTTTTAAATATTGACAACCACAATATATTGTGTTATAATACATTTGCATTTAGTAACACAGCTTTGACA
>ERZ827156.4330-NODE-4330-length-11692-cov-2.996477_pt1 | contig 11692 bp, 8 predicted proteins | sample MGYA00519919_ERZ827156 | MGnify/ENA primary metagenome ERZ827156 (study PRJEB31778, sample SAMEA3449269) | human gut metagenome | biome: human gut; feature: human-associated habitat; material: faeces | place: United Kingdom | collected 2010/2012 ... | reverse complement strand
TTTCAGACTACTCTGAAAGGCTTTTCTCCGTGTGGATGTGACCGCCGCATATCGTCGTTTTTGCTCGGGTTACACCTTTTTTGCCCGTTTGTGTAAACTGAGATTTACCGGATGAGAAAGTGTCGATAGGTGGCTTCGGGTAGCTTTTCCTGTACGGTTGGAGATACGACAGGGCCGGCAACGAAAAATTGCCGGCCCTGTTCGATAGTTATCCGTATCGTGTTTCTGCCTACTCTCCGTGCAAGGCCGCGTCTTTTTGCTTGTATTCGCGGATCAATTCAAAAATGTAAGGGCCGCGTTCGGTCGGCGTGCAGCTTTGCTCGATGTTGCCTCGCAGCGAGAAATTCCAAAACAGGGAGAGTTGGACTCCGGCTTTGAGGAACGCTTCGAAGAACGGAACGTATTCCTCGCGCGATCCGCGGATCGCCCCGAACTCGCCCATTACGTATACCTTGCCCAGCGATCGGGCCGTTTCGACGGCGATGGCGATCTGCTCGTCGAGGGAGACCTTGCCCAGATCGGCAAACTGGCGGCCGTGCTGGTATACGTGCTCCGAGACGGTTTCGATCGGTCCCGGATTCAGTATGCGGCTGATCTTGCGGTATTGTTTCGTGTCGTCGATCGTCATCCGGTCGCGGGTATACTGATTGTACTGGGTTTCGCGCAGGATCGCGTTGCCCGAGAGCAGCATTCTGCGGTCGGGATCGAGCCGGCGGACGATGCGCGTGAACGTGCGGTAGGCGTAAAGGATATCCTTGCCCCTGATCCGCCAGTCCGGATCTTCCGTCCCGAAAACGTCACGCCAGTCGGGCGGGTCGGCCTGGGTATGGCGCTGGGCATATTGGGGCAGGTCGGCGTGCAGGTTGAACTCGTTGCCGAACTCCCATGCGAAGATGCTTTTGTATTCCCTCAGGGATGTGACGATGTCGGTCGTGTAGGCTTTCAGGAACTCTGCCGTTTTGCTGCCCGGCCTGCCCCAGCTGCGGAGCGGCTCGCCGAAATATTCCGGCACGGCGGCATAATGCCACATCAGGCAGGGGATCAGTCCGATTTCCAGTTCCTGCGCGCGGGCCGCGATCTGACGCAGCGCATCGATATAGGCGTCCCGGTCGGTCATGTACGAGGCTCCGAGCTCGGCGCTGTAATAGATGCCGCAGTTGAAGCGGATGAGGCCGATCCCTTCTTTCTTGAGCAACTCGAGCGTTGCGAAAGAGTCCGACAGGTCGATCCGCAGTCCGTCATCTGTGAATTTGAGCGCGCAGTTGAACAGGTCGTAGCAGTTCATGCCGATGTCGCGGTACTTGTGCCCGGCAAGGAAAATGGTCGGCTCGCGGTTCGGGTCGTCTTTCGCCCGTTCGACATAGAGGCCCTTGCGCGCCCCGGAATCGTTCCAATAGGTTTGTACGGTTTCGTTCGCTCGCGAGGCGGAAGCCGCCGCAAGGCAGGGACCCGCCATAGCCGCTATGGCCACTACGGATCGGTAAAGCATTCGTTTGGTCATTTCTATTTGGGTTTTCACGGCAAAAATAAGACATCCGGGCCGTAGGAGCAAGGCTGCAGCTGGCTTTTTCTTTGCCTTGACAGCGCTGCCGGGCGTTTCGTCAGGTGGTTTTATTGATTGTCTGAGGCTTATGCGATACGGGAAGCGCCTGCAACCGAACGGTTTCGGCGGATAGTCGAATAAATCTTTTCCCGAACAGTTGCATTTTTGACGTAAATTTTATTATCTTTGCACCGCGTTTGAACGGAAGTGGCCCGAGGCCATGTTCGAACGCGGAACTCGTTCGGGGTGTAGCGCAGCCCGGTTAGCGCGCCAGCTTCGGGAGTTGGAGGTCCCGGGTTCGAATCCCGGTACCCCGACCAGATTCAAATTCGCTTATTTAAAGCATCGAGCCCTTGCATCCCGAGCAAGGGCTTTTTTGTTTTTAGTCTTTGTGCCTGCGGGGGGGGCTGGGCCGGTACGTTTCCCTTGTCGAAATGCCTGAAAGAATCGGATGTATGCGGAATGCCGGCTGGAAGGTAAAAAGATGGCGGCCGCCTGCCGTTGAGGAAAGGCGGCCGCCGGAGAGGGCGCTTCTTTCAGGCTGTGAGCGAGAAAAGGATGGTGCAGAGAATGGATACGACAAACAGAATGCTGAGCGTCAGCGTGGCCGTATCCGCTTTTTCGAGTGCGGTCGATTGCTTTTTTTCCATAATCTTTTGTTTTTCGTTGATTGCTTCCTTGTGGGGGCTTGCTTTCCGTCGTTGAAAGAGGTCCGGTAGAACGCGATGCAAAATCGGAGCCGTTTTGTCCGTTTCCCGCCGTTTGCAGGCTGCTCGTGCCGGCTTGCCGCCGTGCAGGGAAAGATTTCCAGCCGATTGCCCTGCGGAAAAATGTCCGTTTTTTCCCGTGCGGACTTCCGTTCCCCGGATGCGAAGCCTGTGTATTGATCGAACGTCGGGTGGCTTCCGTGAGTAACGGGGCAACGGCCTGCCGTCGTCCGCTCCTGTCCCGAATCGGCTCGCAAGATACGCTCATCGAGGAATAGCGTTGGGCAGAGCGGCTTTGGCGGTTCTTGACGCGAGCCGCTCGCGGGATTCCGGAGCGTATGGCAGTGGCTGCGGGCTTTCCCATCTCGGTCGAATCGGCTCTTCGTCCGGGCTGTTTTTGCTTTTGGGGGTACTTTGTTCCGATATATTCGCTATCTTTGCGAACGTGTCGAGGCTCGATCCCGACGGGCGGACCGTCCGGGAGACGAATGAGGGAACGCCGTGCGAATCGGCGACAGTTACCGCTGCTGTATGTCTCGGCTTCTTTTCGGCTCGGGTGGCCGAGAAGAAGCGAAACGTTCCGAAACGGATGCCACTGGCTTTTGGGCCGGGAAGGCTTCGGAGCGGAGACGAGTCAGAAGACCGGCCCGACGCATTCCGATTACAGCCTGCGGTGTATGGGCCGGTAATCCGTCCGGAGCTTCTCTGCGGACCGGTTTTCCCTGTGGCCGTGCTGTATGATAATGTACGGCGATTATGAAAAGAAGAATCCTTGTCGCGCTATTGGCGTTGCTTCCGGCTTTCGGGATCGTGACGTCCTGCATGGACTACGGGGCTCGGGCTCCCGAAAAGATCGGCGCGGACGGCCGAGGGCTGTTCATTACCAACGAAGGAAATTTCATGTACGGGAACGCTTCGTTGTCCTACTACGACATCGATTCGATGCGGGTGGAGAACGAGGTGTTCCGTCGCACGAATACGATCAAGCTGGGCGATGTGGCCCAGTCGATGGCGATCCGCAACGGGCTGGGGTATGTTGTCGTCAACAATTCGGGCGTCATATTCGTCATCGATCTCGATACGTTCGAGCTCAAGGGAATGATCGAGGGACTGCTTTCGCCCCGCTACATCCATTTCCTGAGCGACGAAAAGGCCTATGTGACCGACTTGTACGCTTGGCACATCACGATCATCAATCCGAAAACGTTCGAAATCACCGGCCGCATCGACGTGAAGATTCCGGGCAAGAATCAGCCGTCGACCGAGCAGATGGTGCAGTACGGCGACTTCGTTTTCACGAACTGCTGGTCGTACGATAACAAGATACTGGTCATCGACACGCGCACCGACAGCGTCGTCAAGTACATCGAGGTCGGCAAACAACCCACTTCGCTTGCGCTGGACCGTTTCGGCAAGATATGGACCGTCACCGACGGCGGTTATCCCGGAAGTCTTTACGGACAGGAGGCGCCGGGACTCTACCGGATCGACGCCGCCACCCAGCAGGTCGATAGGGCTTTCATGTTCCGGTTCGGCGACCGGGCGTCCGAGGTTTGTCTGAACGGCACGCGCGATACGCTGTATTTTATCAAGGATCATGTCTGGCGCATGGACGTCCGCTCCGAATCGCTGCCCGAAAAGCCGTTTCTGGAGAATATGACAGGCAACTACTGGTACGGGCTGACGGTCGATCCCCGGACTTCCGAGGTCTATCTGGCCGATGCGCTCGATTACGTGCAGCCCGGCTGGGTTTTCCGTTACTCGGCCCGGGGCGAGCTGCTCGACAGTTTTCAAGTCGGCATCATCCCCGGGACTTTCTGTTTTAAATGACGATCGCTATGAACCGACTGTATAGGACCGCTCTGGCGGCCGCGCTGACGCTGACGACAGCCTCCCTGAGGGCGGCGAACGGGACCGTCTGCGAGTCTCCCGAGGCGTCCGAGCCTCTTTCCTCGCGCACGATTCGGCTGAAGGAGGCCGTTGTGACCGGGCGGCGTCTGGCCGACATCGGAGTGACGAAGATGAATCTCGATTCGGTGGCGCTGCGGCAGAACGTGACCAACAGTTTGGGCGACCTGCTGTCGCAGAGCACGCCGGTGTTCATCAAGTCGTATGGCCGGGGAACGATGGCGACGGCTTCGTTCCGGGGCACGGCTCCCTCGCATACGCAGGTGACGTGGAACGGCATGAAAATCAATTCGCCCATGCTCGGCATGGTCGACTTCTCGCTGATCCCTTCCTATTTCATCGACGAGGCGAGCCTCTATCACGGAGCCGGTTCGGTCGGGGTGTCCGGGGGCGGTTTGGGGGGGGCGATCACGCTGGGGACCAAACCGCTGGGCGAATCGGGAGCCGGCGTGCACTTCATTCAGGGTATCAGCAGTTTCGACACTTACGACGAGTTCCTGCGTTTCACCTACGGCACCCGGAAGTTCGAGTCCTCGACCCGCGTATGCTACGTGACCTCCGACAACGATTTCAAGTATCGCAATTACGATAAGTACGAGCAGATCGACGGGCAATGGGTCTATCCGATGGAGCGGAACAAGAACTGCTCGTACCGCGATTTTCACTTGTTGCAGGAGTTTTACTATCAGCCCGATGAGCGGAATCGCTTCGGGCTGGCGGCCTGGGTCACCGATTCGCGGCGCGGCATCCCGATGCTGACGGTGGACTACAAGCAGGAGGGACAGGCCCGCTCGACGCAGGACGAGACGACGCTGCGTGCGGTCGCCTCGTGGGACCGTCGCGGCGACGGGCTGAAAATGGGCGCCAAGGCCGGCTATATCTATTCCTACATCTTGTATCGTTACGACGGGAATCCCGATCCCGACAGCGGCGAGCTGCAGCAGATGATCCACTCGCACAGCCGGATCAACACCGGCTACGGGCAGTTCTATGCCGAATACTATCCTACGCCGAAGTGGGCGCTGACGGCCAATGCGTCGGTCAATGTCCATTCGGTGAGCAGCCTGGACGACCCCGATCTGGGCGGGGCGCAGCCCGAGGATACGATCCGGCTCGGCTATGACAAGGTAAGGGCCGAAGTGTCGCTGCTCGCTACGGTGAAGTACCGGCCTCATCCGCGTCTGGGGCTGGGTATCGACCTGCGCGGCGAGAGTTACGGACGGAACCTGACGCCGTTGATTCCGGCCGGGTTCGTCGATTATACGCTGTGGCCCCGGTTCGGCGTCGTGCTCAAGGCTTCCGTCGCTCGCAATTACCGCTATCCGTCGCTGAACGACCTTTATTTCAAGCCGGGCGGCAACGATTCGCTGAAAACCGAAAAGGGATATACCTACGAAGGAGGCATGGAGTTCCGCGTGAAGGAGGGAGTATTCGATTTCGGCGGCGAGGTTACCGTCTACAATTCGCATATACGCGACTGGATCGTCTGGCTGCCGACATTCAAAGGATTCTGGACGCCGCTCAACGTCAAGAAGGTGCACAGCTACGGCGTCGAGCTCCGGGGCGACTTGTCCGTGAAGCTGGGACGCCGCTGGGCATTGAACCTGAACGCTTTTTGGGCCAAGACCCGCTCGATCAACTGGGGCGATCCGAAAGAGTGGTACGACCAGTCGATCGGCAAGCAGCTCGTTTATGTCCCCGAATATTCTTCGGGCGTTACCGGAAGGCTTTCGTGGCGCGGATACGAGCTGACCTACCGGTACAACTATTACAGCGAGCGCTATACGACATCGAGCAACGAGAAAGGATCCAGTCTCTATTTGCTCAATTCTTACTACATGAACGATCTGGGTCTTGGCAAGACGTTCCGTCTGAGCGTGGGCGAGCTGTCCGTCAAACTGTGGGTCTACAACCTGTTCGACGAGGAGTACGTTTCGGTGCTTTCCCGGCCGATGCCCGGCCGCAATTTCGGTCTGTTCATAGGCATCACGCCGCGCTGGGACAAGAAAAGGCGTTAGTCGGTCAGCCTGTCGTTGCTGTTCTCTATGAGGTTATGCGTGAGAGGATACGGCGCTCGTTTTGCTGGTATGCCGGCAGGAAGGCTCGGATGCGGGCATGTTCCCGGATGCCATCGTATCGAAAAAAACGTTCCGGCCGTCGTCGGCCGGAACGTTTTTCTCATAAACGGGCGCTCGTTCCGGTTTCCTATTTCTTGACCCAGTCCGTTTCCGCGTCTTTCGTGTAGCAGGGCAGCGTTCCGACTCCGCCCATGAAATAGGTCGCGTCCGGATCGAAGTCCTGCGGAACGTAGATCGTTTCGAGCCGGTTGCCTTCGGATGCGATTCTCGTCAGCGAGAACGGCGACAGGTCCAGTTCTCCGCTCAGCCCGTTATTGGCGAAGCGCAGTTCCCACAGCCGCGTGCATCCGTCGAGCACGAGGCTTGTCAAGCTGTTGTCGCCGCACAGCACGCCGCCCACTTTCGAGCAACCGGTCAGGTCGAGCGACGTCAGTCGGTTGCCGCTGATTTCCAGCCAATAGAGATATTTTTGCTTCGACAGGTCGATGTCCGTCAGCTGATTGTTGTTCAAATTGATATAGAGATAGGGCAGTCCTGCGTCCTCGTAGCCGCTTCCGGAAGGGCTCGGCGTGTCGAACGTCTTGTCGCCCATGTTGACCGAAGCGATCCGGTTGTCGGGCGCCATCAGGTAGCCGATCTTCGTATTGCTCACGTCGAGCTTGTCGATCCGGTTGTTCTGACAGTTGATCCATATCAGCTCGGCGCTTTGTGTCAGGTCGAGCGTGCCGATTTCGTTGTAGGCGCAGTAGAGCGTGTCGATCTTCGGGCATTTCGTCACGTCGAGTGCCGACAGCGAGTTATGGCAGCAGTTGAGTGTCTTCAGTTCGGGATTCCGGCTCAGGTCGAGCGATCCGAGCTTCGGGTTTCCGTATGTGGTCAGCCGTTTGAGTTTCGGGTTGTTCGACACGTCGAGCTCGTCGAGGCCGAAGCCGGGATAGTTGCTGCTCGCGCAGTTCAGTTCCTCCAGTTCGGGATTACGGCTCAAATCGATATGCTCGATCGGAGTCAGGTCTCCCCAGCGCGTATGGCAGCACATGCCGAAATCGAGTTTCTTGAGACTCGGGTTGTTCGTCACGTCGAGCTCGCTGATATTCAGGTAGTAGATGCTGAGCGTTTCAAGCTTCGGATTGTTCGATACGTCGATTTTCGTGATGCCGTCGTCGTCGGTCGTGGCGCCGTTGTTCATGCCGCACAGCAAGTGGACCAGTTCCGTGTTCTGCGATACGTCGAGCGACGTGAGGCGGTTGCTCTCGCAGTTGAGTATCTGCAGATCGCGTAGCGGAGTCACGTCGAGCGATACGATCTGGTTCGATTTGCACCAGAGGGCCCGGAGTTTCCGGTTGTTCGTCACGTCGAGCGACGTGAGCAGGTTGCTCGTGCAATTGAGACTTTCGAGCTCCGTAAAATATTCGATGCCCCGGAGCGATTTGATCGACTGGCCGCTCAGTTCCAGCTCGGTGACCAGCGCGGCTTCCCATGCCTGCAGTTTTCCGTCGTTGTTCTTGTCGTAATACAGGGTAAGGGCTTGGAACTTGGAGTCCTCGAATTCGACTACTTCGTCGGGATCGTACTCGGCCGTTTCCTCGGAACCCGTTACCGTGCACGTCGCCTGGACGGCTTCGTTGCTGCGGAGCCGGACCGTGATGACGGCGTTGCCCGTGCTATGCGCCGTTACGTTGCCCGACTCGTCGACGGTCGCCACTCCGGAATCGGAGCTGCTCCATGCGAAGTCCGGCTTTTCCGTCGCGTTTTCGGGCATAACCTTGACGGTCAGTTGCACCGTCTGTCCGATCTGTACGGTTTTCGTCTCGGCGATCGAGATACCCGTGATCGGAACATTCGTCCCGTCGTCTTTTGAACAGCCCGCGAGACCTGCCGCGAGCATGAGTGTCAATGCAGTAAGGATTTTATTCATTATCGCAGTGTATTGCATAGTGTCGTTTGCCTTGTGAATGGATGTTCGGTTCCGTTATTCGGCGAAGGAGTAGGTCGAAACGATGCCGCCATCGCCTGCGACTTTGCCGATTCGGGACTCGACGCCGGTCATTCGGGTACCGTCGCTTATACGGTATACTTCCGTATAGACGTGATAGAAATCCGTCGTAGGAACGTAGAGCAGGCCATCGGGAGTGGCGGTCATGTATTTGGCCAGCGATCGGCTCGTCGTGGCGAAAACGCTCGTTTTGCCTGTTTGGCAGTCGTACCGGTAAATCTGGGTGGCCGAATATCCCTCTTGTTTGATGAACAGCTCGTCGCTTGTCGCCGAGGCGCATGCCATGCAGCCGTACAGGCCGTTGCCCACGCTGACCATCGGAAGCCCCTCTATCGCCAACGTCCGCTCGGTCGTCGCATAGGTCTGCGGATCGATCGTCAGTACCGACGCGGAGGAAGTGGCTGTCGTTCCCCACATCCAGAACGGATTTGCCGTCTTGTCGATTTTTCCCGCCACTACGGCGTAGAATTTGCCGTCGCGGCCCTTCACGACGTCGCAGACCTGACGGTCTGCGTCCACGTCGATCGTCTGGATTACCTGGTCGGTTTCGGTGTCGATCACCGCGATCTTGTTACCGTTGCCGACCATGATGTATTTCCCGTTCTTGATCATGTGCGAGTAGCACGGGCCGTCGACGCCGACCGCACCGTATGTGGCGTCGATCGTCGTGAACGTATTCATTCCGTCCGGAGCGACCTTCAGCACGCCGATGCCGGTCTGGTTATTGGCGTTGCTTGAATTATACAGTACATAGAACTTGCTGGTGTCGATTACCTGCAGATTGTAGATTTCCGATGAGGACTGAAGCGTGGCGGGATCGAAGCCCTCGGCCGTAATGATTTTTTCCTTCTTGAGCGTCTGGGCGTCGCAGGCGATGACGGCCGAACGGTTGGACTGGTTATTCGGAATCAGGATATAGAGCTTGTTGTCGTAAATGCTCAGGTCGTTGATTCCGTTCGTGCTGCCCGTACTTTCGCCGTTGACGGTCGTATACAGGTTATCCTCGTAGAACGTTCCTTTTCCGCTCGGATCGAAAAAGCCCAGTCCGCCGGCAGTCGAGCCGAATATCCATAACCCGTTCTTGTAGGGACCGTTGAAATTGACCGTAAACGCCGAGTCTTCCGACGCGATCCCGTCCAGATTGACGGCCGAAACGGTAACGGCCAGCGATCCGCTCCGGTCGGAGGCCGGAATGTCCAGCGTCGCGCCGGTAGCGGTCTCGACCGTGTCGCCGTCGATCGTCCATACGTAGCTCGCTACTTCGACGTTCGATACCTCGACGGTCAGCTTGACAGCCGTTCCCACGGCCACTTCGACCGGGTCGCTCAGCGCTTCGTCGTTGCAGGAGATCGACGCGATGACGGGAGCCGGATCGACTACCTGCAACTCTCCGATCTGTTTGGTCGTGACTCCGCCGTCGGCGTTGTAAAGATTGACCGAAATATCGTACGTGCCGCGCTGCGCAGGCGTGAAGTCGAACCTAACGCTTTCGCTTTCGATTTTTTCGTTGACGATCCATTCGTAGCGGTCGATCGCGACGTTTTCGCACTCGACCGAGAAGCCGACGGTCTGGCCCGTCGTGATTTTCATTTGGCCTTCGGTCGCGCCGATGATCTCGACCTTCGAGACTTCGGGCAGCGGCAGCGAGTCGTCCTTCGAGCACGACGTCAGCACGAGCGCTGCGGCCAAAAAACAGAACAGTAGCTTTTTCATCATTGCTGTAAATTTGGTTAAAAATGATATGGAGATTTTACAGCAAGCGATGTACGGGTGAGAAATACCCTCCGAAAAGATACGCGCCGGCCGGCGCGCGACATCGAATGATTACCACCCATAAACCGCAGGCAAGTAAAATCCGTTCGCTCAGGCAGGTCTTCTGACTCGTCTCTGTTTTAAAGCCTTCCCGACGACAGCGGCGCCAGTGACATAAATTTTAAAACTTTTTGACCCTGCAGAAGACGCTTCTTCCGGCGCAGGGCAGAGACATACAGCAGCGGTTACTGTTGCCGATTCGCACGGCATTCCCTATTAATTCCTCCTCGGCGAAGCGGAATTCGCCGTCTCGGAAACCATTGCGAGGCAAAGATAGTATTTTTTCGGAGATATTTCATTTTTAGTCCGATATATTCTTCTTTTTCGGACAATATGTGCGGCGCCTTCCGTTGCCGGACCGGTCTCGGACCGCTTGTTCGGAAAGGTGGTTTTTTCCCTTTCGGGTTGCGGAACGTTCGGCGACGGCTGCCCGTGCGATCCCCCTCTCGGCGGTTTCAGGCTTTTGCGCTATACGGAGAAGATTGCGTCCGCCTCGGCGGCAGATTAGCACGGGATTTGTACGGAGCGTAGAGACGGCGGAGCCGCCGGTGCGGCTTGTCGGTACGACCGGGTGAAAAGTTATCGCTTTCCGCCCGATGGAACGGGAACGAATATGGGAAGACGCGAAGAACTCGAATACGAAATAGCCGAGATGCGCAAGCGGATCGACCGCGCGCCGGAGAATACTCCGGACGAGGTATTGGAATTGTGGCACCAGCAGCTCGACAGCGCATGGTTCGAGCTGAACAACCTGTACGACGACTACGAGACGGAAACCGAATGATTCGTCCGTTCCGTCGCAGCGGTTTTTGCGAGGACCCTGTCCGCCCGCCGTCGGATACGATCATCAAAGACAGAAATTATGGAAAATCAAACGCACTCCGTGCCGAGAATCGGGGAGAAAGCCCCCGCCTTCACGGCTTCGACGACGCAGGGGCCGATCCGGTTCCCCGACGATTTCAAGGGCAAGTGGGTCCTTCTTTTCAGCCATCCGGCCGATTTTACGCCGGTCTGCACATCCGAGTTCATAACCTTCGGGGCGATGTCCCGCGATTTCGAAAAGCTCGGATGCCAGCTGATCGGTTTGTCGGTCGACAGCCTCTCGAGCCATCTGGCATGGCTTCATACGATTCGCGAGCGGATCGAGTTCAACGGAATGAAAAACGTCGACGTGCGCTTCCCGCTGATCGACGACGTTTCGATGCACGTCGCTACGCTGTACGGCATGATCCACCCCGGCGAGAGCGGGACGAAAGCCGTCCGCGCCGTATTCTTTATCGATCCCGACGCGGTCATCCGCGCGATCATCTATTATCCGCTGGCGCTCGGACGCAATTTCGACGAGCTCAGGCGAGTGCTCGTCGGGCTTCAGACGATCGACCGTTTCCATGTCTCGCTGCCGGCCGACTGGCGGCCCGGCGATGATGTCATCGTACCCACCGCTGGTAGCTGCGGCGTAGCCAAGGAGCGGATGGACAACCAGAGCGAGAATCAGTATTGCCTGGACTGGTTCATGTGCTTCCGCAAAGAGTCGAAGTAATACTAAGTTAATTCCCCAATAACAGAAAACCGGTCGAGATTTCATGCACGAGATCTCGACCGGTTTTTTATGTTATCTGCGGTTTTCAACGGTGTACAAAGGCAACATAAT
>ERZ827156.4328-NODE-4328-length-11694-cov-2.723086_pt1 | contig 11694 bp, 8 predicted proteins | sample MGYA00519919_ERZ827156 | MGnify/ENA primary metagenome ERZ827156 (study PRJEB31778, sample SAMEA3449269) | human gut metagenome | biome: human gut; feature: human-associated habitat; material: faeces | place: United Kingdom | collected 2010/2012 ... | reverse complement strand
CTGCAAGGTATCGAAAACTCGGCCCGCGTAGCGGCGCGCGAGGCGATCGCATCGGGGCTGAACTGGACGTTCTCGCCGATGGTGGACATCACCCGCGATCCGCGCTGGGGACGCGTTTCGGAAGGGTCGGGCGAAGACACCTACCTCGGATCGTTGATCGCGATCGCGATGGGACAGGGCTACCAGGGAACGACTCCCGAGGCGCTCGCCTCCGACACGACGATCCTGGCCTGCGTAAAACATTTCGCCGCCTACGGAGCTCCGGAAGCGGGGCGCGATTACAATACGGTGGATCTCACCGACCGCACGCTGCGCGAAACCTACCTGCCTCCGTATAAGGCGGCCGTAGACGCAGGCGTAGGAACGGTGATGGCCGCATTCAACGATATCGACGCCGTGCCGGCCCACGCCAGCCAATACCTGATGCAGCAGATCCTGCGCAAAGAGTGGGGATTCAACGGTTTCGTGGTGTCGGACTTCACCGGGATCAACGAACTGGTTCCGCACGGCGTAGCGGCCGACAGCTCGCTGGCCGGCCAACTGGCGATCGAGGCCGGGATCAACATGGATCTGCAGGGCGACGTTTACCACCGTTTCCTGAAATGGCTCGTCGAAACGGGCATGGTTCCGCAGAAACAGGTCGACATCATGTGCGCCGAAGTGCTGCGCGTGAAATTCGCGCTCGGTCTTTTCGACGATCCGTACAAATACCACGACCTGCAAGCAGCCGAAAAAGAATTTTACAAACCGGCAAACCTCGCAGCGGCCCGCGACATGGCCTGCAAGTCGATGGTGCTGCTGAAAAACGACAAGGAAGCGCTGCCGATCGCCGCAGGGAAAAAGATCGCGTTGATCGGACCGTTCGCCGACGCCCGGCTCGACCTGCTCGGATCGTGGTACGGACAGGGACAAGCCGACAAGGTCGTTTCGATTCTTACCGGACTTAAAGAGCGTTTCGGGGCCGACAAGGTGATTTATACGAAAGGTTCCGAACCCGATAAGGACGACCGCAGCGGATTCGCCGCCGCGCTCAACGCCGCCCGTTCGGCCGATAAAGTCGTAATGGCGGTGGGCCATCCGGGCTTCTGGAGCGGCGAGGCGACGAGCCTGACTTCCATTCGGATCCCGGCTATCCAGCAGGAATTGATCCGGGAAGTCGCCCAAAGCGGCAAACCGCTGATCCTCGTCCTGCTGAACGGACGTCCGCTCGACCTGTCGTGGGAAAGCACCGTAGCCGACGCGATCGTCGAAGCGTGGTATCCGGGTACCGAAGGAGGACATGCCGTAGCCGACGTGCTGTCGGGCGACTTCAATCCCTGCGGCAAACTGACGATGACCTTCCCGCGCAACCTCGGTCAGGTGCCGATCCATTACGACGCGAAAAATACCGGCCGGCCGTACACGCCGGGACAGGGCGAACAACACTACGTTTCGCGCTACCTGAACGAACCGACCGCCACGCCGCTGTATCCGTTCGGCTACGGCCTCAGCTACACGACGTTCGAATACTCCGACCTGAAGGTCGCTCCGGAAAAAACCGACATGAAACAACCCGTCGCCGTAACCGTTACGGTCAAGAACACCGGCAAGGTACGCGGCACGGAGGTCGTACAGCTCTACGTGCGCGACCTGGTGGCCAGCGTAACCCGTCCGACACGGCAGTTGAAAGGGTTCGAACGGGTAACGCTGGAGCCGGGCGAAAGCCGCGAAGTCAGCTTCACGATTACGTCCGACGCGGTCGGCTTTTACCGGCAGGACATGAGCTTCGGCTACGAGCCCGGCGACTTCAAAGTATGGGCCGGCGGCAGCTCGGACGCTGCGCTCGAGGGCTCCTTCGAAATCACGAAATAAACAAACAATCCACTCCTATTTAAAATGAATATTATGAAAACATTCAGACTACTTGCGATCTGCGCGCTGGTTCTGGCGGCCGGCTGCGGCAAAGACCCCAAAATAGACAAGGTTTACAATACGGTCTATATCAACTCGGCCGCAAGCTCGTTCCAGGGCAGCTTGACACAAGGTCAGGCGGTCGCACAGGGCACCAAAATCACGCTGGCCTATACCAACGGTCTCGGTAAGAGCGCCCAAGTGCTGCTGCCGGAGGTCAACGGACTGTACTGCGATCCGATCGACGTGCGGCTGGCTTCGCCGACCTCTTCGGACAACGGGAACGGAACCGTCGAGATCCCCGTCTCGGGAACCCCGACTGCATCGGGCAGCATGAACCTGCGGCCGGTGATCCGCGTCGGCGAATACGAAGTGTTCATCTCGATCCCCGCGACCGTAACGCCGGCCATTGCGCTCGACGCCGCGGCAAGCGTCGTTACCGGCACGTTCCGCATCGGACAGGCCATCGCCAACGGCAACATCGCGCTGCACTATACGTCGTATGCGAACCAGGAAGTAACCGTTTCGGCAGACGAGGTATCCGGTATTTCAATCGCGGAGTTCACCGCATCGCTACCGGCTGCGCCTTCGGGCGGCACGCTCGACGTCCCGGTAACAGGAACGCCGTCCGACTACGGAACGAAGACCCTGAAAATAACTATGACGCAGGGAGATAACACCTATACGGCGGACATTCCGGTCGAAATCGCGGGCGATATCGCACTCGACGCCGCCGGCAGTACCGTAACCGGCACCCTGTCGAAAGGCGTCGAACTCTCCGACGTCAAAATCGCGCTGCATTACACGGCCGCCGAAGAGCAGCAGGCGACGATCAGCATCGACCTGACCAACGGCATCAGTTGCAGCGCATTCGACGCGACGCTGCCGGCTGCCGAAGACGGAATGGTGGACGTGCCGTTGTCCGGAACTCCGGTTTCGGACGGTGTAACGAACCTCGTGGTCATCGTTAAGATCGGCTCGACGAATTACACCGCGACCATTCCGGTCACCGTTCTGTCCGATGTTCCGGGCATTCCGTTCGAACCGGAGACCTTCACTTACCAGGGACTCGAATACACCACCATCTTCATCGACGTCAACGGTAACGGCTACGTCGATCCGGGCGACGTCTGGCTCGACCGCAACATCGGAGCCGCTTCGGCCGATCCGGGCGCTTACGGCGCCGACGGCATCAACGCCGCTTCGATCGGCCAGATGTTGCAATACGGCAAGCCGTACGGAGCCACCGCATTCGACGCTTCCTACCAGATCGATTACGACGCTATCGGCGAATGGACGGTCTGCCCGGAAGGGTACGCCGTACCGACACTGGATCAGTTCAACGCCGCCATCGCGAAAGTAACCGGAGGAACGATCAGCGGCAACGGGGTTTCGGGCAACGCAGGCATCACGCTGACGCTGATGAACTCCGTGATGAAGCTGCCGATTGGCGGTTGGCTGACCAACGGCGACACGCAGCCGCAGGCTTACGGCGAAGCGGCCGCTTACTGGACGTCGAGCAAGGGCAGCAACACCGCCCCGTGGAAAGTCGATATCAACAACAGTTCGGCGTCGAATACCGGAGCCAACTGGGCCGATGCGGCCTGGCAATTGCCGGTACGCTGCATCAAGAAATAAGCCTTACCGGAAAAATACAGCGAAGAGGGATGGCCCGCAAGGATCGTCTCTCTTCGTTTCAACCGCTAAAAAACACTGAAAAATGAATATTTTGCAAAAAACGGGGGTCGTCCTGTCGCTGCTGCTGGCCGCAGCCTGCTCGAAAGACGATTCGGAAGGATTTATCCCGCCCCCCACTCCGCCCGACATGGACGAAACGCTGCTGAACGATCTCCAGCGCACGCATTTCAACTTCTTCTGGAAACTGACCAACACGGCGAACGGACTGGTTCCCGACCGGGCCAGCGCGACGAACAACGAAGCGATGAGCAGCATCGCCGCCACCGGATTCGGCCTGACGGCCTACATCGTCGGCGTCGAACGCGGCTTCGTCACGCGCGACGAAGCGGCCCAACGGACGGTCGTCACGCTACGGACGTTCAACGATGCGCCGAAAGGCACCGACCCGGTATTTTCGGCCGGATACAAGGGATTCTTCTATCATTTTCTGAACCGGAACACCAGTCTCCGGGAAGGACAGAACGAACTCTCGACGATCGACACCGGACTGCTGATGGCCGGTATCCTGTCCGCCCAGACCTATTACGACCGGGACAATGCCGTAGAAAACGAAATCCGGCGGTTGGCCGACGAACTGTACCGCGCAGTGGACTGGAAATGGGCGATGAACGAGGGCGAACTGATGAGTCTCGGCTGGACTCCCGAATCCGGCTTCCAACCGTACACCTGGCAGGGTTACAACGAAGCCATGATCCTCTACATCCTCGCAATCGGCTCGCCCGAGACCGACAAAAAACTCGACGGCAGCGTATGGAACCGCTGGACGGCTACCTACAATTACAGCAGTTTCCAGAACTACGAGATGGTGAACTTCTCGCCGCTGTTCGGGCACCAGTATTCGCACATGTGGATCGATTTCGCAGGGATCAAGGACGCCTTCATGCGCTCCAAACCGGGTCTCGATTATTTCGAAAATTCCCGGCGAGCCACGCTGGCCAACCGTAGCTACTGCATCGAAAATCCGAGTAAATACGTCGGATACGGCGCCGATATCTGGGGACTCACCGCCTGCGACGGGCCGGGAGCCGGCACCTACGGCAAATGGGCGTACCACGCCCGCGGAGCTTCGGCCGCCGGCATCGCCGACGACGGCACGATCGCCCCGACGGCAGCCGGCGGATCGTTCCCGTTTACTCCGACGGAATCCTACGCCGCGCTGAAAGCGATGAAAAGCTACAAAAACGGGGCGCTCTACACCGACTACGGCTTTCTCGACTCGTTCAATCCGAGTGAAGATTGGATCGACGGATGGTGGCTCGGCATCGATCAGGGCCCGATCCTGGTCATGCTCGAAAACTACCGCACGCAACTGATCTGGAAACTGATGAAAAAGAACGCCTACATCGTAAACGGATTGAAAGGAGCCGGATTCACCGGCGGATGGTTGAACTGACGGCACGATCTCCCGCCGGGAAACGGTGCCCGTTTCCGTTCTCAAAAAATATCCGGGCCGATGGGCCCGGATATTTTTAACGGCATTCCGCCTACATCCGCCGGTACTGGGTCGGAGAGACTCCGGTATGCTGCTTGAAATATTTGCCGAAAAAAGACTGGTTCGCGAAATTCAGCGCTTCGGACACCTGCAGGATCGTCAAAGTGGTCGATTTCAGCAAGGCCTTGGCTTCGAGAATCACATAATCGTCGATCCACGCGCCGGCCGATTTTCCGGTAAGTCCCTTAACCACGTTTGACAGATGCTTTGGCGTCAGACAAAGTTTGTCGGCATAAAAGGTCACACTACGCTGGGCTTTATAATGATCCCGGACCAGATGAATGAACTGTTCGAACACTTCGTCCCGACGCGTTTTCACCTGCCGTCCGACGGCGGGAGCATGACGGTTCATGATATTGCCCAATTCGTAAAAAAGAGCATGGAACAGGCTCTTGGCGATCTCGCGACGGAAACAGTTGTCTCGCATGTTGACTCTCTGGCGCAAGAAAGAACAGTATTCCAGAACGGAAACCACCTCTTCGGGTTTCAGCGGAATCCGGGGATCTTCTTTGATCCGCAACAGGGTCGGCAGGAACTGCCGGTAAGACAGGATCGCTTCCTGGGCGAACTTGATCGAAACGGCGAACACGCAACACAAAAAATCGTCGCTCCGCTGGTGTTGCTGGACGATCTGGTCGGCCAGGACAATCACCATGTCGTTCGCTCCGAACGTATACTCTTTCAGGTCGATGCTCATCCGCGTAGTTCCCCGGAGGCAAATCGCCATCATTCCCATTTCGAGCCGGCTCGGATAATCGAGCACCGGCAGGTCGCTGGAATTTTCAAAAATGGCGAAATCGTTCTTGATCGATGTGATAAGATCGATTTCGGTCTCCAGTATCGACATATTGACTTTCTTTACACCCTCTTCTTTCATACCGCGCCTTCATTTATATTTTGCAAAATTATAATTATATTCCGTACGCCTGTTCGAAAACGACTTTCAGAACAATTATTCGGCGAAAACGAACTTTTCAAACCGGGCCGTTTATCCACATTTGCAAAATGTTTTATACGCATTTTTTTTACTGACAGGCATATAATGCAGCCGACACGATTACAAACGCCGTATTACCGCATCCGAAGCGGTGTAAAAAAAGGATAATTTCATGCAGGAAAAGACTCCAGACAAACCTATTTCACGGTACCGGCAATTCTCACAATACGGCACCGCCTTTGCCCATATCAGGCGCAACGATCCCGAAAACGCTTCCGGACAGGAATATATCGCCGGCAAATCCGCAACCGAAACGACATGACCAATAAACTCCTGGCGCTGCTGCTGCCCGCCGCGCTGACGATCGCGCAGATCGCCGAAGCCAAGAAACCGCGGCAAATACCCGATTGGTACCCCGACAAAGACAGCCTTTACCGGGCTGTGGAATCGATCCCGCCGTTCGGCATCTACAAAGACAACTACATCGTCACCGGAACCAGTTTTTCGGGAGGCCGCGTCACGAAAGACAATTCGGACGCCAAATTCCAGATCAGCCTGCGGCACCGGCTGATCAAAAGCATCCTCCCGCTGCACACCTACCTGTTTCTGACCTATACGCAAAAATCGTTCTGGGAGATCTACAAGGATTCGAAACCGTTTTACGAAAACAATTATAACCCGACACTCGGTTTCGGGATGCCGATCACCCGGGGCGACAAAGTGGTCGGAGTAGGTTTCCTACAGTTCGAACACGAATCGAACGGGCGCGACAGCATTTGGTCGCGCAGCTGGAACCGAATCACCCTTCAGGCGATTTACGAGATCGATCCGCATTTCACGGTACAGGCCAAATTCTGGATCCCGTTCGCGCTGTCGGACAATCCGCACATCGTCCGCTACGCCGGCTACGGACAGGTCGCCGGAACCTATAAGACCCGTAACGAGCGGTTTCGCTTTTCGATGCTCGTCGTTAAACGGGGCGGCTGGAATCTGAATGCGAACTTCCAGATGGACGCCGCTTTCCGGCTGTCGAAAATCAGTAACCAGTATATCTACCTGCAATACTACAACGGCTACGCCGAGAGCATGATCGATTACGACCGGTTTCACAGCTACCTGCGCATCGGGTTCGCCATCAAACCGAAACATTTTTCGATCTTCTGACCTTTCGATCCCGCGGCGGGGCGGACGCAACGAATCGTCCCGCGAAAATTACTCCGCGGCGGACGAGAGCGCGTCCACCTGCTTCAGCGCATAATTCGGCCCCGGTTTCAGACGCGCCTGGTGCCGGTTCAGCAAAACCAGACTGTCAGGGTAATAGAGGAAGTTAATCTGTTCGAGGGTCGTATCCCCGAAATTAAGCTGGTACACGGTCGCATCGGGATTTTCGGCCGAACCGCGCAACGTTCCCCACCGTCCTATCATCCGGAACTTCTTATCCTTTCCCTTATCAGCCTTCGGATAAATCATCGTCAGATCGTACGAACCGTCGCCGCTGAACTCTTCGTTTTTAAGTTCCAGCTCGTAATTGATCGGAGTGCCGTCGGCCGTAGGCAGCGTGCCTTCGTAATAGCGCACCTGCATTCCCGAATCCGCGGCAATTGTCGCCGTATCCTGCCCGGCGGCGGCCTGCCTACCCGTCTGGCCGCCGCATGCTGCAACCAGTACGGAGATTCCTAAAATCAATCCTGTTTTCATGCTGTCTCTGTTTTAGTTTATTTCTCGAAAGACGGAACGGCCTCGACCGGCGTCTGTCCGTCCAGCACATATTTCCGCGCTCGAATCAACTCTGGCAGCGCCTGCGGATCGGCGGACAATACCTGGCAGACGTTGTCCATAAAATTGTTCGAACTGCGGATATTCTCGGTAAAATCTCCGAGACGCAAGTAATTCAACGTACTGTTGTTGACCGATATGCGGCGACACTTCCGATTGGCGTCGGCTCCCTGCAAACGGATGTTGCAAACGCCCGAAGTCAGCCCCGTAATGTTGACCAGGTCGACGTCCCCGTCGAAGATAAAATCCCCGTTGATCACGAACATGCCGGAAAACAGGAAATTATACCCCACTCCGAACCGGAAGTCGGGATTCAGGTGTCCGACCCCCTGGTCGGAAAACTTGACTGCGAAACCGTCGCTCTGGTTGGCTTCCTGCATCGACACGTTGATCGCATTGCCCCACTCCAGATCATGCACCCGGTATTCGGCCGGCTGGCGGAATGTCACGTAGTAAACGCTGCCGGCAGCCGGTCGGTCGCCGCCTTTCCAGACTATCCGCGAGGCCGCGTCGCAGTCGCCGCCCTCGACCCGTACCACGTCGAAATCTTTGCCCGCAACCCACTCCCGGCCGCCGACGGCCGGTTCGCTGCCGATCCGCACCACTTCGGCATAACGCGGCAGTCCGTACCACTCGGTACGCTGCGCCGGATTCGGATCGTCGACGACCGAGTGGCCGTGCAACGTCAGCCAGTCCCAATCGCGCCCCGGCCGTCTGACCACTTCGGCTTCCGGATACGGATTCAGCCGGTCGCCGAACTTGCCGCGCGGACCGGCGAAGATTCCGCTGGTAAACGAACAGGAACTGTTGTGGATCGACGGAGCCTGCCCGCCTACCCAATCGAAGAACACCCCGTCGCGGAACACGGCCGGATTACCCATACAATAGATCGACTCGAACTGGTACTCGCCTTGTCCGCAATGGTTGCCGTTATCGAGCCGGATCCCGGTGCGGGCGTCCAGTCGATTAACGTCCGATACCCGCACATGACCGCCGGAACCTATGATATCGATCCCTACCTCAAAAAACTTATCGGAAAGGATACCCGAGCCGAGCTGCTCCCCGACGTTAACCCGCGAAACGATCACGTGGTCCAGCAAAAAGTCTGCGCCGCGGCCGGTCGTTTCGATGATTCCGACATTGTTATCGGGATGATAAGCAATGTGGGCGATCTGGATCGCGGCGGTTCCGGCGATCGTCTTCGACGGCGTCTGCCGGTCGAGCGCTACGGTCATCCCGTCGATCACGCACCCTTTATGCCGGATGCGGATCGTCGCGGCGGGAACCCGCTTCAGATCCTCGCGGCAGACAAAGCCGAAATCCCGGCGCGCATCGGTCTGGAAAATACGGGTCGTCCCCGCGCCCTCTCCGCGAAATACCTGTCCGGTCGCCGTAGACTCGATCGTTCCGCGATTCGGCGCCGCCGAACCGGCGAAATAGTAATCTCCGCCCGGAAAAAACAGCGTCGCCCCCTGCGGGGCCCGCTGCATAATGGCTGCAATGCGTTTGGTATTGGACTGCGCCGCGCCGCGGTCGTTTTTGACCAGCGGTTCGACAACATACTGCGGATCGACGCGATCCACATAAATCATCTGTCCCGCAGCGAAACACGGGAAACAAAATGACAAGAGAACACCGGTTCGGAGCGCTCTGAATAAATTGGTCATAGCTATATCGGGTTTTAGTCGGTATGCATTAAACGGAAAGCCCCTTGCGCAACAGCACTTGCAGGTGGGCCGGGGAGATATCTCGGCTGATGTGTCCTTTGCGGGCGATGGAGATCGTTCCGCGCTCTTCGGATACGACGATCACCAGCGCATCGGTTATCTCGGAAGCGCCGAGCGCCGCGACGCATCCCGAACTCCATGGGAACCTCGCGCTCGGTGGACGGCAATACGCACCGCGCCGCCGCGATCCGATCGTCGGCGATCACCATCGCCCCGTCGTGCAACGGCGAATTCTTGAAAAAGATATTTTTGATCAGCGAGGCGGAAATCAGCGCATCGATACGCTCTCCCTGCTCGATAAAAGGCAACAGGTTCACTTTACGGGCAATCACGATCAACGCGCCGGTCTTGGTCTTCGCCATATCGGCGCAAGCTCCGACCACCGTATCGATCCATTCCTGCCCGACGACCTTCACTTTCCGTCCGCGCGGACGGAACAACCGGGCCATAAACGACACCCGTCGGTTCGTATACTGCGTGCCGAGCAGGATCAAAAAACGCCGGATCTCCTGCTGGAACACGATAATCAGCGCGATTACCCCCACGCCGATGATCTGCCCGAGTATCATACTGAGCAGTTCCATATTCAACACGCGGGTCACGATCCACAGCAGGTAGATAATCAGGATGCCGACAACGATGCGCAACGCATTCGTCCCCCGTGTCAGCCGATACACCTGAAACATAATCAGCGCCACCACGAAGATATCGATAATATCGACCAGCGTAATATCCAGAAATCCGAAGCCCATAGCAGAAACAAAGGTAATAAAAGAATGACAAAACGGCAACTGTTTTCACAGCCGCCGTTTTATCATGCTCCAAAAGATCTGCGCACGCTTACTTCGCAGCAGGCTCTTTGCGGCGAATCAGGTCGTATGCGATCGGGGTCGCGGTGAATACCGTCGAGTAAGTACTGATCAGCACGCCGAACAGCAGCGCGAAGACGAACCCGCGGATCACTTCGCCGCCAAACAGGAAGATGGCCAGCAACACGACCAACGTCGTACCGGAAGTATTGATCGTGCGGGTCAGCGTCGAGTTGATCGCATTATTGATGTTGTCCTTGATGTTGCGTTTCGGATAGAGCGTCTGGTACTCGCGGATACGGTCGAAAATCACCACCTTGTCGTTGATCGAGTAACCGATGATCGTCAGGATCGCGGCGATGAACGACTGGTCGACTTCGAGGTTGAACGGCAGCAGGCCGTGCAGCAACGAGAACAGACCGATCGTGAACAGGGCGTCCAGGGTCAGCGAAATCACGCTGCCGACACCCCACTGCCAGCGTTTGAACCGGATAATAATATAAAGCGCGATAGCGACCAGACTGAACAGCACGGCGATAACCGAATCGACCTTGATGTCGTGCGCCACGCTCGGCCCCACTTTGTCGGAACTGATGATCCCGTACGGATTCTGCGCCGTCGTCAGGAATTCGGCTTCGGTAAGCTGCGCGGTCATCAGCGGCGAGAGCGCCTTGTACAACATGTCTTCGATTTCGGCGGTCACGTTGTCCCCCTCGTCGTCGTATTTATACTGCGTAACGATACGCATCTGGTTGTCCTGACCGAACTGTTTCACTTCGTAACCGGTGCCCGTGAAGACATCGCCCAGCGCTTCACGCACTTCGTTCGCGGTGACCGGCTGGTCGAAACGCACCACGAAAGCGCGGCCGCCGGAGAAATCCACGCCGTAACTCATCCCGCGCACGCCCAGCGAAACGAGCGTTATCAACAGCATGATACCCGAAATGACATAAGTGATCTTGCGCTTGTCGATAAAGTTGAACTTGGTGTTGGCCAGGAAATTTTCGGTGAATTTGTTCGAGAAGGTAATCTTGCGTTCGCGGTTCAGCATACCCACGAAAATCAACCGGGTGATCAGGATCGCGGTGAACAGCGAAGTGATGATACCGATGATCAGCGTCGTGGCGAATCCCTGCACCGGGCCGGTGCCGAAGATGAACAGCACGATACCGGTAATCAGCGTAGTAACGTTACCGTCGATAATGGCGGACATGGCATTCTTGTACCCCTCGGCCACGGACATGGCGAGCGTCTTGCCCATGCGGAGTTCCTCCTTGATACGCTCGTAAATAATCACGTTGGCGTCCACCGCCATACCCATCGTCAGCACGATACCCGCGATACCGGGCAGCGTCAGCACGGCAC
>ERZ827156.4320-NODE-4320-length-11713-cov-28.180820_pt1 | contig 11713 bp, 11 predicted proteins | sample MGYA00519919_ERZ827156 | MGnify/ENA primary metagenome ERZ827156 (study PRJEB31778, sample SAMEA3449269) | human gut metagenome | biome: human gut; feature: human-associated habitat; material: faeces | place: United Kingdom | collected 2010/2012 ... | reverse complement strand
GACATCGTGGGCGGAAAGCCTGTGGGCACCCGATTTCTGGCAAAGGAGAAGTGAGCCATGACCACTATCGATATTCTGAAAAAGACCCGCGCCGCCCGGGGCGGACTGGCCGTCCTGGACGAGGCAGGCAAAAACGCCCTGCTGCTGTCCATGGCCGACATGGACAGCTTCGGCCGCAACTACACCTCCCCCGTCACCGACGGGCGGCCTCACGGCATACTGCGGACGCTGCTGCGCATTCCGAAAACCGCCGACAAATTCCGCGACGCAGAGCTTCGCCCGCGCGACAGGAGGAGACAGTCTTGAAGCGTGCGATAATGTACTTGCTCTGCCTTGCCGCGCTGCCGTGGCTCGGCGGATGCAATTCCATATATTCAAATTACCGCGAAATAGAAAACCTGCTCGTCGTGCGCTCGGTCGGCTTCGACCGCGAGGACGGCGGCACGCGCTTTTCCCTCGCGTCCTCCGCAAACGACGACGGCGAGCCGATACGCATGACCACAAAGGGCGGCTCCATCACCGACGCCATGGAGCGCATAAGAAACTACTCGTCGCAGGAGGATATATTTTATCCCCACGTCGAGCACATTCTGCTTGGCGAGGACGCGGCGCGCGTGAGCATAGAGGATTACCTCGCGTTTTTCTGCCGTTCACCGGAACTGCGCATCGACATCCCGCTGTACTACCGCACGCTCATCATCCTGCCGCTCGACCATTGTTTCGCCCATGTCGTGGGATTCTACATCATGATCGCCTGCGGCGCCACGGTGGCCACCGTGCAGATCGGCCGCATGCCGATGGAGACGCTCAAAAACATACCGGTCAACATCCGCGAAGTCCGGCCGCACTTCCTGCTGTCGGTTCCGGCGCTGGCCAAGAATTTCCGCAAAAGCATCGAATCGTCGATCCGCGCCAAAGGCCGCATGACCGAAGGGCTGTTCCGGCTGGCGTTGAAGACGGCATACGCCTACAACGGCGACGGTTACCGCCGCGGACGCGGCTGGCGATGCGTCCTGCAACCTGTCGTAGCACTGTTCGACGTCACGCTCTTCCGTAAGGTGCGCAAAGCCTTCGGCGGAGAACTGCGTTTCTTCGTCGGCGGGGGAGCGCTGCTCGATGCAGAATTGCAACGTTTCTTCTACGCCGTCGGGATGCCGATGTTCCAGGGCTACGGTCTCTCGGAAGCGACACCCGTCATCTCGACCAACTCGCCCCGGCCCCGCAAATGCCGCTTCGGCTCGTCGGGCACGCTGGTGCAGCCACTCGACTGCCGCATCCTCGACGAAGAGGGTCGCGAAGTTCCTCACGGTCAGAGAGGCCAAATCGTCGTCCGCGGCGAGAATGTCATGGCCGGTTACTGGAAAAACCCCGAAGCGACGGCCGACACCGTGCGCGACGGCTGGCTCCATACGGGCGACATGGGCTACCTGACCGACGACGGATTCCTCTATGTGCTGGGACGTTTCAAAAGCCTGCTGATCGCCTCCGACGGCGAAAAATACAGCCCCGAAGGCATGGAGGAGGCGATCGCCGACGCATCGCGGCTGATCGACCAGATCATCGTCCACAACAACCAGAATCCCTACACGGTCGCCATCGTCGTTCCCAACCGCGACGAACTGCGGCGGCGTTATCAAACCTGCGGGAACGATCTCGTCGCATTGGCGCGGGAGGTCGCAGGCGAGATCGACGCTTTCCGTGCGGGTGGAGTCCATGCCGGCGAATTCCCCGACCGCTGGCTGCCGTCGGCCGTCGCCATCGTCGACGAAGCGTTTACCGAGCAGAACGGACTGGTCAACAGCACGATGAAGGTCGTTCGCAGCAGGGTAGAGGAGCACTTCCGCGACCGGCTGGATGCGCTTTACACTCCCGAAGGAAAACGCCCCGACAGCGCACAGAACCTCGCTTCGCTGAAAAAACTGGTGGAATAAAGCCTCCCTTACCGAAATACGGGGACGGATCGTTGCGGTTCGTCCCCGTTTGGTTTACCGGCGAAGCCTGCCGCACACGATCCGGCGGCGCGACCGCTCCCAGAACAGGAACAGCCGTCCGGCAAAAATTTTACGGCATCGAACCGTCCCGTCGCAACAGCCATCTTCTCACGCCCCGTCCCGACAGACCGCGACATCGTACAAAAATTATGTGTCGAGAGACGGATTCTACCCGCAGGAACGGTACAACAAGATAACACCATACGATCGATTCCGATTTTTTTTCGGGCGACGCCCCATAAAAATGCGAAACCAGTTGGAGATTCACCGTTTTTTTATTACTTTTGTCCTGCTTTCGGAGTTTTTCCATCGAAAAGCGACATGCAATGCGGGAGTAGCTCAGGGGTAGAGCATCAGCTTCCCAAGCTGAGGGTCGCGGGTTCGAATCCCGTTTCCCGCTCATAGGAGGTCTAATAGGCCTCCTTTTTTGTGCGGCAGATCGACGCAATGGAAGGCAAACAATCCTGTATATCAATGATATGCGGGATTGTTTTCTTTTTTCATCACCGCATCAGGGCGTGTTCCGACGCAACCTTTCCGTGTGCCAAAGCGTGGTACATGGGCCGCGGACAAAAAAATGTACCACGCGAATGGTCGTAAATCACTGACCTGCATCGTTCTGCATCCAATATTCCGGGCTTTTCAATCGTCCTATGTGTCTCATTGAAAAAAGCTTGAAAAGATGGAAAGAAAACGTTTCAGCGTGACCTTTTTTCTCCGGAAGGCCCGCACGAACAAATCGGGTCTGACGCCTATTCTGGCGCGCATCACGACCAATGGAGTTTCGAAAGAGGTGTACATCCAATGCTCGGTACCTCTCGACCGGTGGAATCAGTCGAAGGAGTGCGCGACGGGCCGAGACAAGTTGTGCCAGCAGGTCAACGCATACCTGAACGAATATCGGGCGAGAATCCTCTCGGTCCGTCAGGAGTTGATCGCACAGGGGCATGATGGCACCTGCTTCGAGATCAAGGCCCGGCTTCAAAACCCCGCATCACACACTCGGCCGTTTCTTGCCGAGCTGGAAAAGTATTGCGGGAAGCGTCAGAGCGAGGTTGGCGTCCGGATCACGCAGCTCACGGCGAACAAGTACCACAGGGTATTGCGTTACCTGACGGAATACGTTCGGGAGCGTTACGGCAAGGAGGACGTTCCTCTTAGTTCGATCGACTACGAGTTTCTCGACGGGTTCAATACGTTTTTGCAGACGGCGCATCGCTGCCACCACAACGGGGCGATCAATCTGCTGGATTGCGTGAAGAACTTCACGCTCTACTGCCTGCGTAACGAATGGCTGGAAAAGGATCCGTTCCGTCACTACAAACTCAAGGAGGAGCACAACAAGTCCAAAGACCACCTGACAAAATCGGAGTTGGATACCCTGCTCAAAAAGCCGCTGCCGAACGAACGGCTGGCTCGCATCCGCGACGTGTTCTCGTTCTGCTGCCTGACGGGACTGGCCTTCACGGACGTGGATCACCTGAAAGCCGAACATATCCGTACCGATGAGAACGGCGTGCAATGGATCCACAAGCCTCGTGAGAAGACGTCGGTGATGAGTCGGATTCCGTTGTTGCCGCATCCGATCGCACTGCTGAAGAAATACGAGCGGGATGAAACATGCCGGGCGAGAGGCAAACTGCTTCCCGTGCCGTCGAACGCGAAGATGAATGCCTATCTGAAGGAAATCGCGGCGATCTGTAATATAGATAAGACCTTGACGACCCACGTCGCACGCCATACGTTCGCCTGCCTTGCGGTGGAGTACGGGATGCCGATCGACGTATTGGCAAAGGTCTTGGGCCACTCGAACACGAACATGACGCGACACTATGCCAAATTCTCGGAAGAACTGATCGGCCGCGAGATGCTCAAATTGGGCGAGGAGCTGTCTGTGGGATAACTCTTGCCGTCGGATGAATCGACGAGTCGGGAATGGCAGGACGCGGAAAAACGGTAGTCCGGTCGTTCCCGGCAGCGATTCGTCTGTCGGATTGCTATCCATATTTCTTCCCGAAATCGTATGTACGAACCCTGTTCGTAAGCAAAAGAACGTCCGGCGGGGCCCATCTTTGCACAAGTCAAAAGGAGTACGATGATGGATAAAGAGACCGAGGCGCAATTGACGGCGATTCGCCGGCAGCTTGCGACGCTGTGCGAGGAGATGCAGTTTCTGCGCAAGCACCGTAACGTACTGTCGGGCACCCCTATTCTGGAGTTCGACGAGGTGTGTTCGCTGCTCCGCCAGAGCGCCCGTTCCGTGCGTCGTCTGCGCGAGACGGGCCAGCTCGTAGGCTTCACCTTCGGCCGGCGACGGTTCTACGCCATGACCGAGGTGCAATCCTTCATCGCGCGCATGACATCGGCCCCGAAAGCGCCGAAGACAACGAATCCCAATCAAGAGAAAGACGATGAAAGAGAATCCGAACAATGAGGCGTCCGCCCGCTACGTGCTGCTGGAAGCGGAACGCCTCGAAACCCTCGTTCGCACGAATTACCTGCTGAGCAAAAGCCTGCTGGCGTTCGAGCACCTGTGCAGCCACAGCGACCGCCCGATGTACCTCACAGCGCGCGGCGTCTGCGAGGTGCTGGGGATCAGCGAGACGGAGCTGGACGAGAGCCGTCTCAAACGTCTGATCCGCGCGAAGGTCGTCCAGCACCGGATGATGTACGACCTCTACGATCTGGTGCAGCTTGCCGAGCGCCTGTGCCGCCGCCGGCTGCAACGCCGTTTGTCGCACATTCCCCGCTTCGTCGCGGCACCCGCAAGAGACGACTGACGTCTCGGTGGCTTCGCACCTCGTTTTGCGAGCGTTTCATTTCCGCAGCGCCGGCTGCGGGGCAAGATAGCGCCAGCCCCTGAGCACGCCTTGTCCCTGCCGGACAATCTCCACCCTGACGGGTCGTATTGTCCGCCATGTCCCGCGTCGTGCCGTGTCTGTCGCAGTTCTCCGCCCCGAAGCCGGCCGCATACGCCACGAATGGCAGGTCGGCCGTATGTAGAACTAAAACTTACACGCATGAAACGTCGCAAGTATGAAATTGCGGTAGCCGGCTACCCGAGTTACCGCTTCAAGACCTACGCCCGCGATGCGGTGGAGGCCGTGGTCAAAATCAAATGCTTTCTGCACAGCCCTCGTGCCGAATGTACGCTCCTGCTGCCGAAGGATCATGTACGGGAAACGGAATCCTGCCGTATGCAGGTGCGGGAACGATGAGCCGTTATATCGACCGCGGGACTTTCGAGGAGCTGCTCGTCGTCAACCCCGCCGAGGCAGAGCGGGCGCTTGACGTCATCCGACCGCTTCTGGACGAATTCCGGACGGTCGTGCCCGCTGCGGATCTGTATTTCATCGTTTCGCATGACCGGCAGACGTTCGCCAATAGGTTCGAATATGCGGACGTCGGTGTCGAACGCGACGGAGTTCTGTTCCTGATCCGGCGCACGAACTCTCCCTCGAAAGGTTATACCCTCTTTTTCGACCGCTCCGGCTTCGCGCACAGCGACCATTCCACCGTCGACCGGGCCGGCGAGGGCCTCCGACAGCCGAAGCATATCGGACGACTCTCGGCGCGGAAGGTCGACGAGTGGCTGTCGTATCTCACGGCGCACTATCGGAATCTCGAACGCCTCGATGCGGAGAATGCGCGCAGCATCGCGTCGTTCCGCGAACGTGTGGAGGCGTTGCCGGATGTCGTTTGGAATTATAGACAGTCGGGCGGCACGATCGAACGCCGCGGCCTGAGCTATACGTTCGAGATCGACCGAACGGGTTATGTCGAGAAAATAGAGCTGCATGGCTCCCTGCACCGGCTCGACGAGTTTCTGATGCTGTCGGACAACGCCTACCCCGATTCCACGGCCGAACATGCACCGGTGCTTGCGGCCCGATCTCCGCGATGACGGGAAGCCCGTGCCGCCTGCTCGCGGACGGCAGTTGGCCCGCGATTGCCGGGCCTGTGAATATACCCCTGCGGAGCGATGCGTCACGGGATGTTTTCTCCGTGCGGGGCCGATTACTTATCCAATACTGTATTCCAGATGACAACGCTCGTATTTACTCCGCTCGCGGAGATCAGGGATTTCCGCGACGCCGAAATCAACGGGGTGCCGGCACTCTTCACCGCCTGCCGTGTCGATCCGATAACCCTGCCCGACGGAACCTATTGCTACGATATTATGGGCGGCCGCAGCTCCTCCTTCCTGAATGTCGTGAGCCTCGCACCCGTGTATTTCACCGGTGCGATCGTCACGCTGCAACCGCTGCTGCGCGGTTGGCAGACGTTCGTCGAAATTCGTAACTACGGCATTTACGGTAAGACGGATTTCGACGAGTGGCGGGAACGGTTGCTGAGATAAAATAAAATATAATTATAGGGGGGGGTATGTAAATTATTTTTTAATGAATAAAAAGCGGAATTGTTTTGTGAATATCAGAATAATTATTATATTGCAATCGAATAATATTTTTATGTTTACCTTGCTTGCTAATAATTGCGGTGTGCAATTTGTATCCCGATTAAAATGTCGGCAAGAGGGTTTTTGTTTTGTCCGTTTTGAACGAGATAATATTAGCTTTGTTCTGAAGCTACCTCAACTTTGATGGATTGAAATTGTTCTCAATCCGTTCTTTCAATTGTATTATATAAAAGTTAATGCATAATTATTGCATTTCTTTTCATAACTAATTATTCGTATACTGCTATGAAGAAGTGTTTGTCCTATTGTTTTGCTATACTTGTATTTATAGCTTGTCAAAATGATAATTTAGAATCTTATTATATCCGGCTCGAAAAAACAAATATTTCGGTTGAAGCAGTAGGAATCTTAATGAATATCAATGTCCAAGCTAATTGCGATTGGGGTATCTCTGAAACTCCGAATTGGTGTATTGTACAAAAAACAGTATCAGACGGTAAAGAATGCCTAAAAATAGAAATAAGACCCAATGATTCTGAAAAGCCAAGAGAAGCAATTGTAACTCTCATGGGAAATAAGGTAACAACATCTTTGTCTATTATTCAAAAAGGGTATAATATTCCCAAAGATGTATTAGTATGGCATACATTTACTCCTAATGAATTTTCTGACATCCAATATAATCTATTGTCTGATAATGTAACTCGCGTTTACCGAATTTCAGGAAAACAACATTTTGTTAACCCTAAAATAAAAGATAGAATTTTTCTGGGGAATCTCATTAATCAGTATAGTGTAAATAGTTATATAAAAGATTATTACGATCAATATACTTTTTCTCCTATCACCATTACGGCAACATCTATTCATTCAGGACAAACTCTCTCTCGAAGATTGCCTCAGCCATCTTATGAACATCTAAAAGCTTTTGTTGCTGATATAATTACTGGTGACCTATCACAAGGTACTTCATTTCAATATAGTGATAATCCGATACCTTTCTATTCCTACCGACATCTGTATTTACTCGGGATGGGGAATTATGGCCTTGCTTTGAACGAATTTATTAGTGGCCAATCTTATATGGAACAAGAAATGCAAAAACGTACAGGTTTGATTTATAATTATTGTTTTGAGTTGTTCAAAATTGTGATGGATTACCCAGAACAATTAATCAAAGAATCAATAGATAATACTTTGTTGCCATCATTAGCTTACATTAATAGTATGGCGTATGGCCGAACCGCATTATTACTTATTGAGACAGATGATGATTATACCCAAACTACAGAGGTAATCCGAAAAAAAATGAAAGGATGGGAGCTTAAACCGCAAGAAATACAATTACTTAATCGGATTGTTGCATGTTATATTCATTTTAATACTCAAGGTGACATTATAGTAGAAAAAGGAGATGAAAAATTGATAGAACAATATATAGCTGACATCAAAAATATAGATATATGTCCCTTATATTTTACAATTAATAAATTAAGTAATCATCAAATAGGAACATTTACCCGTGAAATAACCATACCATAACCTAATACTAACCTAAACTTTTATTACCATGAAACTTTATCGCATTAGTTCTCTTAGTATCATCTTGATACTGATTATTGGGATGTGTGTAACATCCTGCATGAAGGAGAGTTCGAGTTCTGTATTACAATCGGATGAAGAAGTTCCAGCAAAATATGTTCCTGCTCCGATTGTTATACCATCTGACAATTTGGAATGGGATGAATCATATCATCCAGATGTACCTCTAACCAGAGCAGATAATCAAAGCGATCAGATGGCTGTTACAAGTAACAATATTTATGTAGGAGCTGTTTATTCAGCAGAATCAGTCGAAGACCTTACTTTTGATTGGATATCAAAACCAGTGGATCCTATAACTGTATCATATACTTTTCCTCGATATTTCTTTGATGAAATAGAACGTCCTTCTGTATCTGGAATGTATCGATCATTAAATAAGGCTATTGATTCTCCTCAATTTACAGGTAAACAATCACTTGCCTTTGAATATGATATTCGAGATTTTTCATATTATCGAGAGTTAAAATTAGCATTTGGAGCCAATGTTAATATTGCGAGTATTTTTAAACTTGATGCTTCGGTTAATGATACAAAAATAACCAGTACATCAGGATTGTTTGCGCGAGTAGTACAAAAGAACTTTTCATTAATTATGGATTACCCTTATGATGGGAATGTATTCTTAGACAATGATGATTTAAATGCAGTTGTATCTCAAACGCCAGTATATGTAAACTCTATAATTTTTGGCCGAATGGCAATAATCGCCATAGAAAGTGATTATAGTTATGACGAACTGAAATCGGCTTTTAAAGCCGCCTTTACCGCTGGAATAGTAAGTGGTGAATTGAATTTAACCGCAGAGCAGAAAAAAATACTTCAAGAAGCTACTATGAGAATATTTGTATCTGGTGGTGCGGGGCAAGATGTTGCAAAAATTGTCGAAGGATACAATGAATTTGCAAATTTCATCATCAATGGCGGCGAATTCAGCAAAGAAGTACCGGGTGTTCCTATTTTCTTCACCGCGAATTATGCTGAAGATAATTCAGTATTTAGAACTACGTTCACAACGGAGTAGAAATATTCAAAATATTTTTTCAGTTATTCTGACAAAATAATTATTACCCTAAAATTTGGATTTAATATGAAATCACATAGTCGATATTTTATTATATTGGGAATTCTAATAGTTGCTTGTACTAAAATTGATGATAAATCGTTGTCTGTTCCCAATCTTCCATTACAAAACTCAGACCTCATTATTGATATTAGTACAACAAGAAGTGCTGGCAATATTTTAGGATATAACTCTGATTCAAAAACCAGGGCAATGGGAGATGATCCCTTTACTGAAATACGGGAGGTTGAATGTTTTGAGTCAGTTGTTTTGCCTGAATTACAACCACATATTTGGATCGGAAATATTATGACCAAGGGGTCTATTGTAAACTGTGTATACAAACCTCTCATTTATCCAAGAACACCAATAAATGTTTCGTTGACGCTGCCTGGAACTTCTCCTCAAGAAATTCAGACTCCCTCTTATAGCCAATATCTATCATACGTGCAAGAACAAATAGGTAAAGGAACCTTTTCTCAAAATGATGAATTTAATTTTAGTATTGAACAATTCACTTCATATCACGAATTAAAAGTAGCATTTGGGAGTAACGCAAATACAAATGCTATATTCTTAGGATCATCCAGTGAATCTTCACGTTCCGAGCATATGATAAAAAAAGCAACGGGATTGTATGTTAAATTCTATCAGAGTAGTTTTAAGGCAATTATGGACTATCCTACGGGCCAAATTGCTGAAATTCCAGAGAATTTAAGAGATTCGGCAGTATATATTAATTCAATTACATATGGAAGGCTGGGAATTTTAACGTTGGAAACTAATGAAAGTGTGTATGATGCGCAAGAAATGATTAATAAAATTTTTAAAACGATATTTTATAGTGAATCTAAAACGTTTACATCACAGGAACAATCTTTTTTAAATGGATGTGATTTTAAAGTATATATGATAGGAGGTAACGGTAGTACTTCTGTTGAATCCTTTACTGGATTGGATGGATTTATTCAGCACATTAAAAAGGGAACTTTTTCTCAGGATGAACCGGGAACTCCAATATTCTGTACTTTCAATCATGTAAAGGATAATTCTCCGGTGAGTGTTAACTTTAAGTTTAGCGTGAAAAAGGAGCCTTTGTATGTTGAATTAGTACATAAACCGTTACCTCTTCCTGACCCACAACGAGGACAAAGTTTTTCTAAAATCAGAGGATACGGCAACCTCTATGTATATTTTTATAGAGATAGAGCGAAAGTTCCTACAATTGCTCATCCTGCAATTAAAATTAACATCATAGAGAAATTAACAGAGAACCAGATAAAGTCTGGGAACATAGTAAATACTAATGAACGTACAGTAACACGTGTTTTACAAAATGCAGGATATCAGACTTCTATGATACTGTCTTGGGTATATTATACAGGTAGAGATGGAAGACAATTATCTAAATCGGATATATATATGTATACCTATGAAGTCGGTCGAAATCCGGTTAATGATATTGAGCGAATTTATGAGTATTGGTTAGAGGAAAGTGATGATTATGTCATTCTTAATACTTCTCCTCTAACAATGGAGAATTGCCCTATGTCTGGTAAAGGTTAATAGATTATTCTGATGTATAGCACGACTCCAAAGTTGAAAATCACCCCTGCCAGAATTTGTTCTGGCAGGGGTGAAATCTTGTTAGACAACCTTTATTTATTGTAAATATTACTCGCATTGAGACGTTCGTACTGTCCGCGCAGCTCGGCGACGATCTTGGTGTTGCAGCGCCGGACGATCCGCCGGAGCCGTGCGGCGTCTTCGGCCGTCAGCGCATAGCGCGCGATCGTCTCCTCGTCGATCGTCAGCGGCTCATTGGCCAGAATCGCCGCGCGGCAGCGACACATCATGTAGTTCGGAAACTCGCTGACGATTTCTTCGACCGCCGTATCGAGGTCTTCGCTGTCGATCTCGCAGAGCGCCGTGCCCTCGGGCGAGCAGAACACTTCGCCGTGTTTACGGTACGTCTCCTCGCGCTCCTTCTCCGTGCAGTAGACCGAGAAGCTGATAAGGAAGATCTGCCCTTTGGGCTTGAAGGAGGCGTAACGGGCGCAGAACTCGGGGATGGTATAGGTTTCATCGGGGAGGTCGCCACGCGAGAAGTCCTCGGTCAGCGCGATGCGGAACTCCGTCTTCGGTGCGGCCTTGAAGAGGGCATAGATGTAGGGCGCCCGCTCGTACAGGGCCGTCAGGATCGAACGGATGTCCCGCCGGTAGTCGAGGCTCGGGGAATCGTCCTCGGTCTTCACGTCTTCATCGGTTTCGAGCAGGAGGAGTCGGGCCAGCTCGTCGGGGAGTGTCGTTGCCTTTTTCATTGTAATTTAAGTATCGAATTAGTTGTTCAGGGGTCGTATTAAGTGCAATTTGCGGAGTATATCGGAGCTGCCCCACCACTCCGCCGCACAGTTCCGTGCGGCGGAGGCGACGAATTGTAAGATTACCAGACCTTCCGGCGAAAAATGCCGGCGATTTTATATTTTGTTTCACTTGCTCGACATGACATCGCCGCCACTCCGCCGCACGGAGCTGTGCGGCGGAGGCGACGTACCAGTACTCGTCAGTTACGGATCGCGGGGACCGTATGGGAAGGGCAGCGGCATCGCCGAACCTAAAACTTTTACTTGAAAAAGA
>ERZ827156.4319-NODE-4319-length-11714-cov-13.543014_pt1 | contig 11714 bp, 12 predicted proteins | sample MGYA00519919_ERZ827156 | MGnify/ENA primary metagenome ERZ827156 (study PRJEB31778, sample SAMEA3449269) | human gut metagenome | biome: human gut; feature: human-associated habitat; material: faeces | place: United Kingdom | collected 2010/2012 ... | reverse complement strand
TTTGCACATAAAAAGGGAGTTGGTTCTACCAAGAACGGTAGAGATTCCGAATCCAAGAGATTAGGTGCGAAGAGAGCTGATGGCCAGTTTGTAAAAGCTGGAAATATTCTTTACAGACAGCGCGGTACTAAGATCCATCCCGGTGTCAATGTTGGTATCGGTGGAGATGATACTCTGTTTGCTTTAGTTGATGGCGTTCTCCGCTTTGAGAGAAAGGGCAGAGACAAGAAGCAGGCTTCCGTATATCCTGTAGAGAAATAAGTTGATTTAACCAGGGCTTCAAACATACTGATTGTTTGAAGCCCTTTTAGTCCGTAAAGAGTTTTATGTCGGAAAGGAGAACAAAATGTTTGCTGACAGAGCTAAAATTTACGTAAGAAGCGGTAAAGGCGGAGATGGTCATGTGTCCTTTCGCCGCGAAAAATATGTTCCCAGTGGCGGCCCTGACGGTGGCGATGGTGGTCACGGCGGTGACGTGATCTTTGTTGTAGATGAGGGACTGAATACCCTGATCGATTTCCGGCACATCCGTAAGTACAGTCTTTAGAAGAGACGGTACATTCGGGACGAATGGTACAGGAATTGTAGTTACCGCCGCAGGAAGACCCTGAAACTTCGTATTCTCCGGAACAGTTGGATGAATTATATTGAAACTCGGACTTGCAGACGCATCCGCTGTAATTTCCGTTACAGGATCGCCCCGAGGTGGTGTAATTTCCGTTACAGTTAGAAGAGTTGTATTTGTACTCGGGCTTGCATTTGCAGTTAACGTGACATTTGAGAGAAGAAGTCACATTGTAGTTATACTTGGAACAGGTATATCTGTCATCGATGTTGGAAGGGGTATGCATCCCGTAGTTTTTCTCACAGTTGCCGTCAATGTCCTCGCCGCCGTTATCGGCAGAACCGCGGGATCCTTGGTTCCCTTGCCAATCGGGCAGCCACCAGGTCGCGGCAAGTGAGAATGTGTTGTCGGAAGCAACAGGTTTCGGAAGAAGTGCGGTGTGTGTCATTACATCATAGGTGTGAACGGCGAGAATTTCACCTCTCACCTCCGGCGCGTTTAAGCAGAGCATAAACGCGCACAAAGCCAATAAACTTGAATATCTCATCGTTTTCGTCCTTTGACAGTTAGAAATCCGGAACCTGTTGTTCCTTATTCCATTCTATCAAAGAGGTTGCTGTTTGTAAAGAAATTATTGTGCCGGATAGACGAAAGTTGTTTGTTCTTTTTTTGTTCTAATCTTTTAAAAATTCCTTGTATAAGTTACCAAATCTGCTAGTCTTGTCACGATGACTAAAGGAGATTACCTAATATGATAGCAAAACTGCGCGGCAAGGTTGATACAATCGGTGACGATTTTTGCATTGTTGACGTTAACGGCGTCGGCTATCTGGTTTTTGCTTCGGCCAAAAGCCTGGGCAAGTTGAAAATCGGAGCAGAGGCTTCGCTGTTAATTGAAACGGTGGTGCGGGAAGACAGCATTTCATTGTTCGGGTTTGCCGACGCGTGGGAAAAAGAGTGGTTTACGACGTTGACAAAAGTGCAGGGCGTGGGTGCAAAGGTATGTCTGGCAATTTTGTCGGTCTTGGCTCCGATGCAGTTGGCGCAGGCGGTTTCGGCTCAGGATAAAAATTCGTTTACCCGGGCCAGCGGCGTAGGTCCGAAACTGGCAGCGCGGATTGTGACGGAACTTAAGGATAAAATAGTGACGGTTCCGGTAAGCGAGTTTGCAAAGGAGATTAATATGGATATGACTCCGAACGAACAGACGGCAAATTATGAAGACGTTTTGGTGGCGCAGGCTGATGATCCGACTAAGATAGAAGACGCGATTTCCGCTTTGGTTAATTTGGGCTATCAGCGCTTGGAGGCTTATAAGGCGGTTAACCAAGCTGCGCTCAATGCTCCGGATGCGGATATGTCCGAGCTGATTAAGCTGGCGTTGAAAGAATTTGCAAAAAAGGACTAAGTTTTAAATGATTGATGAAAGAATAGTCAGCCCTCAGAGAACCGAAGCGGATGAACAAGAAGCGTCAGCTCCGGTATCCTTGCGTCCGACCAGCTTGGACGATTTTGTCGGGCAGCGTCAGGTCTGCGAAAATCTTAAGGTCTTTATCGAAGCGGCGAAAAAACGCGGAGAAGCTTTGGATCATGTTTTGCTGTTTGGTCCTCCGGGGCTGGGTAAAACAACGTTGGCGTCCATTGTTGCCAAAGAACTCGGGGTCGGGTTTCGGGCGACGTCTGCACCGATGATTTCCAAGTCGGGAGACTTGGCGGCAATACTGACCAATCTGGAGCGTAACGATGTCTTGTTTATTGACGAAATTCATCGTTTGAATCCGGCGATTGAGGAAGTGTTATATTCCGCGATGGAAGATTTCCAGCTGGATTTGATTATAGGCGAAGGGCCTTCGGCGCGTTCGGTGCGAATCGATTTGCAGCCGTTTACGCTGGTTGGGGCAACGACGCGCTCAGGTATGTTGTCCACGCCGCTTCGGGAGCGTTTCGGCATTCCTCTGCGGCTTGATTTTTACAGTCCGGAAGAATTGGAGAAAATCGTTTTGCGCGGGGCTCGGCTGTTGAATATGCCATTGTCTGAAATAGGAGCGTTGGAAATCGCCAAACGTTCGCGGGGAACGCCGCGAGTGGCAGGACGATTGCTGCGCCGGGTACGTGATTTCGGCGCTGTCGGCGGTGCTGGCGAAATTGACAACAAGATTGCGGATATGGCGCTGAAACGCCTGGATGTTGACAACTATGGCCTGGATGCTTTTGACCGTCGATATCTGAACTGCATTATGCAGAATTACGGCGGCGGTCCGGTTGGGGCCGACACGCTGGCGGCGGCGCTGTCTGAAGAACGGGATACGATAGAAGAAGTTATTGAACCGTTTTTGCTAAAACTCGGTTTTTTGCAAAGGACGCCGCGCGGGCGTATGATTTCTGATTTGGGCTGCGAGTATATGGGTTTTCCGAAAATGAAAGCCAAACCGGCTCCGAAGCAGTTTGATTTGCTTAGTGTTATTGAAAGTGAAGCTGCCGATTGAGGCAGCTGAGTTGGGTTAACGATTATCAGAGGTTGAGATGATTATCAAGGCGATTGCTCCGGCCGGCGGAGAGTTTAAAGACAATGATTTTTTGTTTCCGGTACGCGTTTATTATGAAGACACCGATGCCGGCGGAATCGTATATTATGCAAATTATCTGAAATTTGCAGAGCGTGCCCGCAGTGAATTTATCAGGGCGCTTGGCGTGCGTCAGCAGGATGAGCTTGAGGCCGATGACAAGGCGGGTTTTGTCGTGCGCCACTGTGAAATGGATTTTCAGGCTCCGGCCGTTTTGGACGACGAATTGGTGGTTACCTGCAGAGTGACGGAATTAAAAGGCGCTTCGGCAACGATGCATCAGGAAGTGTTGCGCGGAGATCAGCTTTTGGTTTCAATTGACGTTAAGGTGGCTTATTTGAGCCTAAAGACCAAAAGGCCGACCAGAGTACCGAAAGAATTGGCCGCCAAAATAGAACAGTATCTCTGACATCTTGGTTTTGTTTTTTTAGGAGCACTATCCATGCCGAACTATGGAACAAAGGGCGATTTGCTTGATATGTATGACATTAACCGCCGCCCGTTGGGGTATACAAAAGGCTATTTTGAAAAAAGGGAGGCCGGCGAGTTTTTTTTAGCGTCTCATGTTTGGATTATTAATGATAAAAAGCAGTTTTTGATTCAAAAAAGGTCGCCGACCAAGGTTTGCGAACCTGGAAAATGGTCAGTTACCGGCGGTGTGGCCGACAGCGGTGAAAATACGCTGGACTGCTGTATTCGTGAGACAAAAGAAGAGGTTAATCTGGACGTACGGCCGGAGGAAGTGGAGTTTGTCATGTCGGCAGAGAAACCCGACAATTGGGGCGGCTGGGTTGACGTCTATCTGGTGCATATCGGCGGGCGCGAAGTGAATTTGGTTGCGCAAAAGGAAGAACTGAGCGATATACGATGGGCTGACGCCGATGAAATAAAGTCTTTAATCGCGGAGAACAAGTTTGCTGCCAACGTTCTTTTTGCCTGGCCGTTGATTCTGCAAAAAACGGCATAATTCCGGATAAGTTTTTGATATTTGATTTTAATTAATTGAATCTTTAAGAATCTGTGCTAAGTTGCGGTTAAAATTTAAGAATCATTTTATCAAAAGGCAGATATACAATGGATACACAAACACTTAACGACGTTTCAACCGCAGCTGCCCAGATGTCGATGTGGGACTTGGTTTGGGCCTCCGACATGGTTACCAAAGTGGTGATGATCGGTTTGATTGCGGCTTCAGTCTGGTCATGGGCGATCATCTTTGAAAAATTCGGAACTTTACGTCAGCTTAAACAGCGTTCGAGCAAGTTTGAAGAAAAGTTTTGGTCTGGCGGTTCTTTAGACCGTCTTTATGACTCTATCGGGAATCATCCCAGCGATCCGATGGCGGCGATGTTTGTTGCCGCAATGCGAGAATGGAAACGCACCAACATTTTAAAATCCAAAACCGATCGCGGTCTGCGGGGCGTTTCGTTGCAACAGCGTATTGAAAAATCGATGACTGTTTCAATGGACAAGGAATTGGACGAGCTGGATACGCGGATGGGCTTTTTGGCATCAACGGGTTCGGTAGCGCCGTTAGTCGGTTTGTTCGGGACGGTTTGGGGAATCATTAACAGTTTTAACGCAATCGGTGCAACGCAGAGCAATTCGCTGTCGGCGATGGCTCCCGGCATTGCCGAAGCGTTGTTTACGACGGCATTTGGTTTGATTGCGGCAATTCCGGCGGTGGTCGCCTATAACAAGATTTCTTCAGACATTGACCGTTATGCCAAGAAACTGGAGAATTTTATGGCAGAATTTTCGAGCATTTTATCCAGAGAAATTGACGATACCGCAATTAAAGCAGATATGGCGGGAGAATAGCCGATGGTATTTACGGTACAAAATCCGCCGCGGCGCTCACAGCGCTATCATCGCAATGCGGAAGTGAACATTACCAATTTGATGGACGTGATGATGGTGCTGCTGGTGGTGTTTATGGTAGCGGCTCCCTTAATGACCTCAGGCATTGCGCTTGATTTGCCGAAAGTAGGCGGCAAAGCGATGGAAGGAGAGGAAACCTCCATCAATATCAGCGTTGACAAACAAGGATATTATTACATCGGAGAAACGGAAATTCCCGCTGACAAAATAGTGGACAAGCTGCGGGCAATGACGACGGAAAACAAAACGCTCAGCGTTACCATTTCCGGAGATACCGGAGCTGAATACGGTCGTGTTATCGGGCTGATGGCTATTTTGAAAGAAGCCGGGTTTGACAAAGTTGGGCTGAAGACGGAACCTAAACCGCTGAGTCAGAGAAAGAAAAAGTAAGTTTTAGAATGAATAAGGCACTGAAAAAATCACTTTTGCTGCATGTAATAGCTTTTGTTCTATTCATGATTGATTTGCCGATGTTTTGGTTTAACCGCCCGACACCGGGGCAAGTGCCTATTATTGTCGATTTACAAGACGTTAAAATTTCCGAGATGACCAACTTGCCGCCGAAGGCCAAAATCGGCAAAGAAGACAAAGTGGCCAGCCAGATTAAGCGTAAGGTTGAAGAGAAATACACGAAGGAAGCTCCCAAAGCCGAACCGGAACCGAAAAAAGAAAAACCGGCCAAGGCAAAAACGGAGCCCAAAACCGAAGTGAGCGAAGAACCGCAGAAGCCGAAGAAAGATTTTCTGGTTGCGCCTCAGCCTAAAAAGCCGGCCAAAAAAGTTGAAGCAAAGAAACAACAGCCTAAACCGCCGGCCAAGCCTCAGAAAAAGGCTGAACCGAAAAAGGTTCCGCCAAAAGACAAAAGCAAACCGGAATTGGCTAATCCTTTGAAGAGTCTGTTGGCGTCAGTTGATGCTCTGGAAAAGAATATCGGGGAGAAAGATGCCACGGCAACGATTAAAGAAGGAACCGAAGTCAACAATATGGGAATCGAGGGCGGTACCGGCGGTTCTTATTTCAGCGAACTGACGATTTCGGAAATGGATGCATTGGCCGGCCGGTTGAGAGCCTGTTGGAATCTTGATCCGGGAGCGATGGGTATTGAGGATATGATTGTTGAAATCAGAGCGCAGCTTAATCAGGACGGAACGGTACGAAAAGTTGACATTCTGGACAGTTCCCGTTACGGCAGCGATAATCATTTCCGTTCGGTGGCGGACAGCGCAAGGCGTGCGGTTTACATTTGCCAGCCGTATAGCATTCTGGCCGACAAGTATCCTGAAAAATACGATATGTGGAAAACGCTGCTGCTGCGTTTCAATCCGATGGACGCATCCATACAATAATTCAGAATTAAAGGCCGTAAGGTCTTTAGTTTCTTATCCGAAAGTTCAGCTTTTTAAGCTGGCATTAAGGAATACTTTTTATAATATTGAAAGTGAAACATAAAAAGGACTATTTATGACAGCTGATGAAGACACTTTGAAGAAACTGCCGATAGGGGGCATCTTAAAGGCTAGCTGGCAGTATTTTTGCGACAACGGAAAAATGATGTTGGTGTTTACGCTGATTAACTTTGCTACTCTGGTGTCGGGAGTTTACAGTTGGAAAACGGCTTTTTTCTGGCTGGTGGCAGCGGTTGCATATGTGTTCTGGAGTTATTTTTTCCGTTTTTATTTTAATCGTCGTCCGTATCTGGAGTGGCAGCCGATTGTGTCTTCCATGATACCGTCTACCAAAATTGTGGTGCTCAGCGTTTTGTTTGTCACGATTTTAATTGTATTGCCGTTTGCTCCTTTGTTTATGGGATTTTCGGGAGAATTTTTTGACAGGTATTCGGTTTTTTTGCAAAGGTATATGCAGGAATCTGATATGGTGGATTTAGGGCTCAGCCTGATTTTGATGCTGGCGTCGCCGGTCATTATTTATCGTCCGTTTCTGGCGTGGATTTCGGCACTCATCGGCCGCAGCGGTTCTTTGCGTTCCGCCTGGAATCGAACCAGGCACAACTATTGGGAATTTTTGTTGGTGGCATTGATTTTCAATTTTGGTTTTGTCGCCGTGCAGCAGTTTTCCTCCTTGGTTAAGGCGCCGTTGCCGGTGATGTTGGCGGTTTTGTCTCCGATTGTAGTGTATTTTAACGTGGTAATGGCCAAATCTTACGAATTTTTCTTTATGGATTTGGACAAATAATTTAGCTTGAAGTTTTTATTTCCCTGTTATAACCTGTGTTCCATTCAATAACTCTTATTATATTAATTAATTTGACTTTATTATGGAGCAGAATGTTACTTTTAAAGACGCCGGAGATACCAAAGGTATAACGGTCGTGTCAAACTATGCGGATTTGCGGCATGCACTCTGCAGCGCTCAGCCGATGACGATATGCGTTGACGGTTATATTGATTGCGGCGTTAATCCGGTTGTGCTGTTTCCGGGGCAACGGATTGTCGGCAAGATTCCCGGGAATAAAAGGCGTTTTCCCAAAAGCAAGCCTTCCGGTTTGTTAATGAGAATTTGCGGACAGGCACCCGCTGTTTTAATGGCGGAAAATTCCGGACTTGTCGATTTGACCGTGAAGGTTATGGTTTCAAGCTCGGGAGTCAGAGACGCGTCAAAACAGTGTATTGTTTCTTTCGACGAAACGGCTCGTGAGGCTTTTTGGGAAAATGTCGATGTGCAGTTTGACGCTTCACGAAGGGAGGCTAAAGGCAGCCTGAATGTGATAGAAATTCCGCGAAGTCTTAATGAGCTGAAACTTTTGGGAAGCTGTTTCATTATCGATCAGACCCGGGAGTTTATCGGCTGCGGTATTCAGGGGCATTCCGGAAAATCGGTGTTGAATGTGTGTGGAAAGCTTGACATTGAGATGGAAAACGGTCAGGCGGTCAGCAATTTAGCGGTGAAGATGTCGGATGCGGACTTTCGGTGCAAAGCGTTTTACGGTTTGACGGATTGTTCACTTTTTATCAGCGGCAGCAGTCGTGTTTGTTTGAGCTGTTGGAAGTATGCCTTACAGCGTATTTTGCCGTTGGAAATGGGCGGAAGTTCCAGAATCGACATTTGGGCTCCGACCGTTGCTTGCGGACCTCAGCTGGGGCATTCGAAAATACTTTTGACCGGTGACAGCAAAATTTTTATTGCAGCAGAACGGCTCAACCAGGTTGTTTTAGAGCAAAACAAGATTGTGCAGCATGACAACTCGGTACTGGACGTTAATGTCTTTGGTTTAGGAGCTGTTGTTTTGGGCGGCAAAACCGAACTTGAGGTGGGAGAAAACGCACATTTTCGAGTGCATCTGCCTGAGATTGCGGCTGACTTGGGCATAGCTGTTATAAGCGGAAAGCAGAAAAATATGCTGGTTACGGAGCTTAGCTGGTGGCGGATTTTGCTTGGCAAGTGTTTGCTGCGTTACAGGCTGGCGACGTTCTGAGCGGATGTGATATAAAAAAGGGGTGAAGGGTGATAAACTTCGCCCCATTTTTATTGTTGGGTCAGCGCTAAAAATTCAGCTTCGCCAAGAACGGTGATGTTCAGCTCTTTGGCTTTGGTCGCTTTGGAGCCTGCATCGGCGCCGATAACGACAAAATCCGTGTTTTTGGAAACCGAACCGGCAACTTTGGCACCAAGACTTTGCGCTTTGGCTTTAGCTTCCGAACGGGTCATTTGTTCCAGCGTTCCGGTAAAGACGATTGTTTTGCCGGCCAAAGGAGAGTTATAGTCCGTTTCATCAATATATTCCTCTACGTTTATCCGGCTGAGCAGTTTTTCTATGATATCGATGTTATGTTGTTCTTGGAAAAATTCGACAATATCCGTGGCCATAGAGGGGCCGATGCCGTCGATAGCTACAAGTTTGGCGGTTTCTTTTTCCTGCATATCGTGCATAAAATGACGGAATGTTCCATAGTTTTTGGCCAACAGCAATGCCGTTGCGGCGCCAACCTGACGGATGCCAAGGGCATAAATGAAGCGAGGCAGGGAGATGCTGCGTTTTTCATTAATGGATTTAAATAGTTTTTCGACTGATTTTTTGCCCCAGCCCTCCCGGTTTTCCAAATGTAAAGCTCCATCGTCCAAACGAGCGAAAAGATCGTCGCGAAGATTGACGTTGCGTTCTTCCAAAGTAAAGATGTCAGCCGGATTTTTGATAATTCCGTCGTGATAAAAATCCTCGATGATTTTGTCTCCGAGGCCGGCAATGTCAAACGCTTCTTTGGAAACAAAGTGGATGATGCGCTCAATTGCCTGAGCCGGGCAGGTGAGACCGCCGGTGCAGCGGCGCGCAGCTTCGTCAGCTTCGCGAATCGCGTGAGCTCCGCAAATCGGACAGATGTGGGGAAACTCATATTCGGTTGAATCGGGACGGCGTTTTTCTTTAACGACTTCTACCACTTGGGGAATGACGTCTCCGGCGCGTTGGATGACAACGGTGTCGCCGATGCGGATGTCTTTGCGTTTGATTTCGTCCTCGTTATGCAGCGTGGCGTGGGAGACGATTACGCCGCCGACGTTTACCGGAGCTAAGTCGGCAACCGGCGTAAGGGTACCGGTGCGTCCGACCTGGATTCTGATGTCGTTGATTGTGGTCAGGGCTTGTTCGGCGGGGAATTTGTGCGCAACGGCCCAACGGGGCGTACGGGTCAGAAATCCCAATCGCTCTTGCAGTGCAATATCGTTTACCTTATATACAATGCCGTCAATGTCGTAAGGCAAATCAGCGCGCATTTCCATCAGATGGTTGAAATTTTCTTCGACCTCTTTGAGGCTGTGGCAAAGCTTGTTAAGAGGATTGGTCGGAAAGCCCCAGGTTTTGAGGTGGTTGAAAAAATCTTCTTGCGAATTCCAGACGCGCTCGGAGACTTCTCCCCAGGTGTAGGCGAAGATGCTCAATTTGCGTTCGGCAGTAATCTTCGAATCCAATTGGCGCAGAGAACCGGCAGCAGCGTTACGCGGATTGGCAAAGGTTTTTTTTCCTTCATTTTCGTATTTTTGATTAAGGGCAAAAAAGTCTGACTTGGACATATAGACTTCGCCGCGAATTTCCAAAACGTCGGGAACGCTGCCTTTGATGGTAAGCGGCAGTTGGCGAATCGTTTTAAGGTTGGCGGTGATGTCTTCGCCGGTGGTTCCGTCGCCGCGGGTTGCTCCCTGGACGAAGACGCCTTTTTCGTAACGGGCGGAGAAGGAAAGACCATCGATTTTGGGTTCTGCCATAAAATCTATATTTTCAGCGGTGTTCAAAAAGCGTTTGACACTCATGAAAAAGTCATCGACTTCTTCCATTTCAAAAACATCGGCCAAAGACAACATAGGAAAGCGATGGGGAACTTTGCCGAATTCGCTTTTGACGGCAGCGCCGACCCGGTGCGAGGGGCTGTCGGGACGAACCAACTGCGGAAAACGGCTTTCAATTTGCTGATTACGCCGTTTGAGTTCGTCATATTGCGAATCGGTGAGGTAAGGATCGTCGTCTTGATAATAGGCGATGTCGGACTTGGCCATTTCTGCAGCGATATGTTCCAGCTCGGCAGCCGCTTCCGCCGAAGTTAATTCTGATACGTTTTTATCAAACATGACGAATCCTTTTTTATTTTATTTGTTTGGTGTTTAATATAGGTTGTATCTGAATGAGTTTCTATCATAAATGACGATTTATGCAAAAGGGAATCCGCTTTGATGCGAGAATCGGACGTTTTAGAAAATAAAAAAACGGAAACCCGGTTAAAGTTTCCGTTTGGTTTGTTTTGCGAATCGCGTTTATTTTTCCGGCGAAACAATCATCATCATTTGTTTGCCTTCAAGCTTGGGGGCGGAATCGACTTTGCAGAGTCCTTCCAAATCTTCCAGCAGGCGGTCAAGAACCGCTTTTCCCATATCGTTGGCACTGAGCTCGCGGCCTTTATAACGCATGGTGAATTTGACTTTGTTTCCTTCGTCCAAGAAACGTTTGGCCTGTTTGACTTTGACTTCGTAGTCATGTTTGTCAATCATCGGGCGCAGCTTTAATTCTTTGATTTCGATAACTTTTTGGTTCTTTTTGGCTTCGGCTTTACGCTTTTGTGCTTCATATTTATATTTGCCGTAGTCCAGAACCTTGCATACAGGAGGAACAGCCTGCGGTGAAATTTCAATAAGATCCAAACCGGCATCGGCTGCAATCTGCAATGCTTCCCTAATGGAAACGACGCCGCGGTTTTCACCGTTTTCATCAATAAGACGTACTTCTTTTACTCTGATATCTTCGTTAATGCGCGGTCCATCATCATCGCGTACTGGCGCATTGGTATTCTCTCTAGCTATTTTAGCCTCCCTATATATGTTTAAACTGCTGCATATAATACAAAAGTCTTGCAATTTTTCAAGTACAAAGTGATTCGGTGCGTTGATTTTTGTAAGCGGAATCCGGTTTTATAGCCTTGGCCGGTAATACTATATAATGAGATATGCAAAAGTTTGTAGGCTAAATGACAGAGCGAAAGGCCTTGACTCAAAATTTTTTTTATTTTAATATCAAGTCATATCAAGTGGTTAATCTCTTTTCCACAAAAATCAAATTTTTTTTGAAAAAAAGTTATTGACATATCGGAACGAGTGTCATATAAACCACCTCGCTGACGTTGAGACGCAAAGTTCAAAAACATCAGCGGTTATAAAACAAGTGAATAAGTAAATTAGAGAGGATACGCAGGCAGTAATTTGTA
>ERZ827156.4312-NODE-4312-length-11726-cov-4.214892_pt1 | contig 11726 bp, 8 predicted proteins | sample MGYA00519919_ERZ827156 | MGnify/ENA primary metagenome ERZ827156 (study PRJEB31778, sample SAMEA3449269) | human gut metagenome | biome: human gut; feature: human-associated habitat; material: faeces | place: United Kingdom | collected 2010/2012 ... | reverse complement strand
GAGCGGGACCGCAGCAGCCTTGCCGAGTCGTACCGCCGGTTCGTGCCGGAGCGGGTGCTGTCCCTCCTGGGAAAAACCAGCATTCAGGAGGTGGATAAGCAGACCGTGGTCTGCCGGGAGCTGGCCGCCATGACCATCTCCTTCTCCTTCCCGGACGAGGTCTATGAAAAGAGCGGACGGGAGCTTTTCGACCATGTGAACGAGATCCTGGAGCGGACGGCTCCCATCGTCACCCGCAGCGGCGGCGCGGTGTTCAACTTCGCCTACGACGGGTACGATGCCGTGTTTGAGGGCGGCAGTGCCGCCGCGGTGAGCACGGCGGTGGCGGTCCAGCAGGAGACGCTGGAGATCAACCGCCGCCGGGAGGAGCGGGGTGAGCCGCCGGTGACGCTGCGCATCGCGCTGGACGAGGGCAGCGTGATGATCGGCGTGGTGGGAGACGAGACGCAGATTGAGCCGACCTCCATCTCCTCCAGCTTTTTGCGGTTCTGCTCCGTTTTTTCGTTTGCTTTTTCCGTGGCCTCTACGGCCTTGGCCTCCTTGTCGGCGTACAGGGCCTCGATCTCGGCCACGTCGTACTTGCCGCCGCAGAAGTCGCACTCCAGCTTGCCGGACGCGCCCACAAAGTGCAGCGGGCCGGTGCAGGCCGGACATTTATAGTTGGTCACTTGGGATGCCATAATTTTCCTCCCTCTCACAGTCTGACTGGGGCGGCCTTACAGGGGCCGTCCGCAGTTCTGGCAGAACTTGCTGCCGTCATTTTCCAGCTTGGCGCCGCAGCTGGGGCAGAACGTGGGCCGGAAGCCGGTGTCCTGCCGGGGCGCATAGTCCTGACGAGGGGCGTAATCCTGATTGGGCGCGGACTGCTGATAGCCGCCCTTCCCGGGGACGCCCAGGTAGACGGAGCTGTCGAAGCCCAGGATCATGGTGAACACGGAGGGCAGGAAGATCAGGCCCACCGCGAAGCCGCCGCTCTTGCCGAAGGCCTTGGCCAGCTTGATGCAGGTCTGGATGCCCAGGACGATGTTGTAGATGGGGATCAGCAGCATCAAAAAGCGCCAGCCGCTGCCCCAGGTGATCTCGAAGAGGGTATAGACGTTGTAGAAGGGTACGATGGAGGCCCAGCCGGGCTTACCCGCCTTCTTGAACAGCAGCCAGCAGGCCACGATGCCCGCCACGCCCAGCAGCAGGGAGAGGAAGCTGGCGAAGGGGCTGGGGGCCATCTGGTACTCATAATAATAGTAATCGATGAACTGCATGGTCTTCTCCTTTCACATGTCACACGGTGTCAGGGACGGGGATTGCCGCAGCTGGGGCAGAACTTGCCCTTGTTGACGCTGCCGCAGGAGCAGGTCCACTCGTCGGCAGGTCTGGGCTTGCCGCATTCGCCGCAGAATTTGCCGGTGTTCACCGCGCCGCAGGAGCACTTCCATTCCCCCGCCGGTGCGGGCTTGGGTGCGCCGCACTCGCCGCAGAACTTGCCGGTGTTGCCGGTATGGCCGCAGGAGCAGGTCCAGCCTGCGGGCTGGGACGCCGCCGGCTGGGCGGTCTGCTGCTGACCCATGGCGTACAGGTCCTGTGCATTCATGCCGCCGGCCTGACCGGCCATGTTCATGCCCATGAACGCCATGGCCGCGCCGCCCTTGTTGGCCGCCGCCATCTTCATGGCGTCGCCCTGGCTGCCCACCAGGTGCGCCGCCGCGCGGGTGGGATCCATGAAGGCCGCGTTGCGCTGCAGCTCCTTGAGCATCTTCTCGTCTTCCTCATCGGCGGTAACGCTGGAGACGCCAAAGGAGACGATCTCGATGCCCCGCAGGTCGCGCCACTTCTTGCTCAGCACCTCGTTGAGGGCGTCGGCCAGCTCCATGGTGTGGCCGGGCAGCTGGGAGTAACGGATGCCGGTCTCGCCGATCTTGGCGAAGGCGGGCTGGAGGGCCGTCAGCAGCTCGGTCTTGAGCTGGCTGTCCAGCCGGTCGCGGGTGTAGTCCTCGCTGACATTGCCGCAGACGTTGGTGTAGAACAGCATGGGGTTGGAGACGCGGTAGCTGTACTCGCCGAAGCAGCGGATGCCCACGTCGATGTCGATGCCGGCCCGCTGGTCCACCACGCGGAAGGGCACGGGGCTGGGCGTGCCGTACTTATTGCCGATAAGCTCCTTGGTGTTGAAGTAGTAGATGCGCTGATCCTTGGGGGCCTCGCCGCCGAAGGTGAAGCGGTTGGCCATGGTGCCGAACATGTTCTTCAGGCCCTGGCCCAGACTGCCGCAGAACAGGGACGGCTCCGAGGACATGTCGTAGGTATACTCGCCGGTCTCGGCGCACATGTCCACGATCTTGCCCTGGTCCACGATGAGCATGCACTGGCCGTCCGCCACCGCGATGACGGAGCCGTCGGTGATGACGTTGTCATCGCCGTGACGGTTGCTGGAGCGTCGGGTGGTCTTTTTCTGTCCCTTTACCGCCAGCACGTTCTCGGGAATGGCGTCACAATAAAAATATTCCTTCCACTGGTCAGCCAGCGTACCGCCGGCCGCGCCCATCGCCGCTCTGATAAGTCCCATAGTCTTTCTCCTTTTTCTGCAATTTGGGGGCGCTCCCCTGTTTCGCCCCATCGGATACTTTTAGCATACCATAAAGCGTGTGCTTATGCAATCACGGCGCGGCAAAAAAAACACCGCCGATCCCTGAGAGGACCGGCGGTGTGCCGCATCATGCGATGTCCGTCATGTCAAAGAGCCGCGTCTTGCCCTGCCGGAAGCGGTCGTAGGCCGTCAGGGCGTAGAAGCCCTGCTCCGTGGCCATGCCATCCGGCTTCGTCTGCCGGGCGCTGTGGCGAAAACCGCCGCCGGTGCAGGCAAAGGCACACAGGCCGTCCAACGGGGACGCGCCGTCCTTCAGGAAGCGCTCATCCGATGCGGGGTCGATGCCCAACGCCGTCAGGGCCACGATCACCTGCGCACAGGACTCGCTGTTGCTCTCGCCCCAGCTCATGAAGCCGCCGTCCGCCTGCTGGACCCCGGACAGATATGCCAGCGCCGCGTCAACTGCGGTCTTGACTTCAGCATCTTCCTGATAAGATGCCAGAGCCGTCAAAGCCATGGCGGTCATGTCCACGTCGGAAACGTCGCCCATCAGAGTCCAGCCGCCATCGGCGCACTGGGCGGACAGGATCTCCGCCACCAGGCCTCCGCGGGTGGTCTGCTCCTCGCCGTCGGCGCACTGCGGGATATCGTAAGCCCCGCAGTCCAGAGCGATCAGCGCCCAGATGGGGCCGTTGAGACCCTGGGCACGGACGAAGGTCATATCGCTCAAACCCGCCGTCAGGTCCACGCCCGCCACGTTGGCGGCATCGCAGCCTGCGGCCGTCAGGCCCAGGATGGTGCGGGAATTCTCGGTGGATTTTGCGTGGTGCAGCCGCACGGAGCCCGCCTGCTGCACGTAATCCTCCACGCTCCGCTCGTAGCTCCGGGCCGCCGTGTCGCTGAGCAGCCCCGCGCGGCTCAGGCCGATCACCGCCCACTCACCGCCGATGGAGCCCGCCGTGGGGGCGCCCTGCGTCTGGAGATAGGCCCCCGTCTCGCGGCAGGCCGTCTGCCACGGGGCCTCCGGCACAGGCTGCGCGCCGCAGGCGGGCAGCAGCACCAGCACTGCCAGCAGCAGGGCCGCTATACTCTGTTTCATCCGATCCCCTCCTTACAGGAATTCCACGTATTTCAGGCGCAGGCGCTGCCTTAGCCCCGCGTTGCGCCAGGTACGCCGCCAGATCTCGTCCTTCAGGCGCAGTACCCGACGGCGCTGCTCCTCCGTCATGGGCCGGCCCCGGAAGCGGGCCTCCTGCCACAGTCGGGCCGCCTGCAGGTAGTCCTCCCGCAGGTCCTGATCCATATAGGCCACATAGTCCTCCGGCGGGCAGTTCCGCGCCGCCATGCCCCGGGCACGGAGCACATCCATCGTATAGCGGAAGATGGCGTCGATGGCGGCCGCCGCGTCCGCGCCGAAAAACGACGCTTTCCGCTGCCGTGTCCGCCGCCGCTCCCGCAGGATACGGCCCAGCAGCACCGCCGCCAGTACCACGGCCAGTGATACCAGCAGCACCAGCAGTACGGTCATGCCATGCTTCAGCCAGAGCTCCCGCAGTGCCTCTGTCACGGGGTCCCGGGCGTCGGTGTCGTCCGGCTGCTCCGGTGTGTCCTCCAGCGGGGCCTGACCCACCAGACCGGAGATGCTCTGGTACTGCTCCGCCTTTTCCATGGCGGAGAAATAGGGAGGCGTGACCTCAAAGGGCAGCCAGCCAAGGCCATCCTGATAGTACTCCACCCATGCGTGGGCACGGCTGCCGTCCACCGGCAGCGTCTGGCCCGCGGTCATATGGGCTGCATCGTCCTTTGTTACCAGAAAGCCCTCCACATAGCGGGCGGGGATGCCGTAGTAACGGAACATCAGGGCCGCCGCCGTGGCGTAGTGGACGTCATAGCCGCTCTGGGTGCCGTCCAGAAACGTCAGGGCGAAATCGCCGCCGGTAATGGGAAGAACATTCTCCTCATAGGTGATGTAGGTGGTCAGATAGAACAGGATGTTCTGCTTGGCCCGCCGGTAATCGAAGTGTACCTGCCCCGCGTCCTTCTCATAGCCGCCCAGCTTCTCCTCCAGAAAACCGCGGATATCATCAGGGATGTCCGTATAGTGGTCGTAGACGAAGCGGTTATAGGCCGCCTCTGTATTCAGAAAGGCATCGGTCTGCTCCGTCTCCTCCAGCAGTGCCGCAGCAAGCCGCTGGTACTGGGTGATGATATTGTCGCTGGCGTGGAAGCTGTACGTCCGCTGCCCCCGCAGGCCGCTTGCCAGCAGGGTGCGGTCGCCGATCTGGGCTGCGTCCAGCACATCGCTGTCCGCCAGCAGCTCATAGGGCGCATAGAGATACTTCCCCGACGCGCCGACGTTCTGCACCGTCACGGTGTTGTCATAGCCCAGCGCGTCCGGCACACCGGCCTGCGCCGCTGTGGTCAGCTGGCTCTGGGCGTAAAATCCGTCCTGATGCAGCCAGTAAAAGGTATCCGCGTCCTCACTGAGAGTCTTGCTGTCCAGCGTGCTCCAGCGGCTGTTGGCATACGTCTCGCCCACGAAGCCCCGGAGGTAGTAGGAGATCGGCTGGGTCATGGTGACCTCCAGCATGGTGTCCTCCGTGGTGCGGCGGGGGCCGATGCCGGTCATATCGCCCTCCGGCAGACCTGCGGCGGCGTTGCTGCCGTAGCGCAGGATATCCGCCCGTGCCGCTGTCCAGCGGGCGGCGGTATCCACGGCGGCAGGGTGGGCGGCGTCGCCGTTCCAGCAGCCCAGCGCCGTGACGCAGGCCAGCAGCAGCGCCGCAGGACGCAGCCACGCCCGCAGCGGGGCGGAGGACGCGTGCCGTCCGCCGAAGCGCACGGCGTAGAGCAAAAGCAGCGTCAAAGCCGCCAGCAGCAGCCACCATACGGCGGTCAGGGGCGCAAACAGCACCGCCGCCGCAGCCAGTACCAGCGCCAGCGGCCAGAACCGCAGACCGCTGGGCTGCCGCACATAGTGGATGCACCACAGGCCGCAGACCACGCCCAGCAGGCACAGTACCGCCGTCAGGCCCGCGGCGCCGTCGTCCTGCGCCAGAAAGCTGGTGTAATTGCGGGCGTGGAGCTGCTGCCACGTCTGCACCGCCGCGTCCAGCAGCTGGGCAAGACCGTTGGTCACAGTACCCGGCAGTGCCAGCACCGTCAGCAGGCAGCCCGCCATCCATGCTGCGTCAGGCAGCCACGAGAGGCGCGTGCCTTCCGTCAGACACACGGTGGCCGCCGCTAAAACGCCCAGCAGCACCGGCCACAGGGGCGATACCGGCAGGGAAAGCAGCGTGATGAGCAGGGTCATGAGCCCCGCCGTCAGAAGGGATGCGGTCAGAAGTCCGCCGAAGCGGGCGCCATTAAAGCGCAAGATAGATCCCCTCCTTACTTCGCAGCATGGCGGCCGAGACCGCCACGTGGGTCACGGGCGTACCGGAGGCGGTGGTCAGGTCCTCCGGCTCCGACCGCAGAGACAGCACCGCCGCGTGGGCGTAGTCCAGTCCCTGCGTCTCCGCCAGACGCCGTGTCACCGTCCGGGTGTCCGGCTCCGTCTCCGCCGACAGCAGGCCGGACAGGGCCTGCGTCAGCTCCTCCGTGTCGCCGATGGCACATAGCCGCGGCTCCATGGTCTCGCGGTCCAGCCACGCCGCCTGATGGGGCAGGCCCGCCTCGCATAAGGCCGCAGACACGGAGACAGCCGCCTCGCCCAGCGCCTCCCGCTCCTCCGGAGAGGGAGCGGTATCAGCGGTGTTGTCCAGCACCAGCAGAATGGCGTTGTTTACCGGAAGACCCAGCTGGCGCACCAGCAGGTGATCCGTCTTTTCCGACAGCTTCCAGTGAATGTTTTTGATCCGGTCGCCGGGCAGGTATTCCCGCAGGGCGAATGTCTCGCTGGGATCATTGCCGGGATGATACATGGAGTATTCGCTGCTGTCCATGTCGGGGCTCCGGCGCTCCGACACCGTCAGCTCCACCGGCCAGACATCCGGCAGCACCAGAGACGGGGCTGTCAGCCCCACCGGCTTCTTCGCCCCCACAAGACCGAACATGTCGTAGACCCGCAGGGCCGTCAGCGTCAGCTCCAGCTTGCCGCAGTGCCGGGGCCGGAGGGTACATACCGTCTGGGCCTTGGCGTGCCCTGCCGCAGGGAGGCAGGCTGCGGTATGCGTCACCTCGCCGGTCAGCAGATTCCGGCATTGGACGTCTGCCTGCACCCGCAGGCAGCTGAGAAGGCCGCTGTTTGCCACCGTTACCGTTACCGGCAGTTCCTCCCCCTTGCGGCAGGAGACAGCGGCGGACAGCTGGGCCGTCAGGCGCTTGCGCAGGGCGCAGGCCGCGGCGATCTCCGCCGCGGCGCAGAGCGCCGAGGCCAGCAGGATGCCGCCGGCCATATTGCCCACGCCCCGTGCCCACGCTGCCAGCCACAGCAGCAGCCATACAATAAAAACGATCCGATTTTTCGCCATCGCTCAGATGTGGTCGGGCCGCCGGACCTGCTGCACCACCTCTGCCAGCACGTCTTTGGCGGTGGTCTCGGTGATCCTGGCCTTGGGCGACAGGATGAGACGGTGGGCGCACACGTCGGCAAAGACGGCGGCCACATCATCGGGCAGCACGTAGTCACGGCCCGCCATGTAGGCGCGGCTCTTGCTGATGCGGCACACCGCCAGAGCGCCGCGAGGGCTGACGCCCAGCACCGTCAGCGGGTGGCTGCGGCTGGCCTCCGCCAGGCTGGTGACATACTCCAGCAGGGCGTCCGCCATGTGGACTGACTGGGCTTCCTTCTGCATAGCCAGCACCTCCGCGCAGGAGGACACGGTGGCCACCGCCTCCAGCGGGTCGCCGGTCTGGCGGTCACGGAGGATGTTCACTTGACTTGCAAAATCGGGATATCCCATCTCCAGCCGCACCATGAAGCGGTCCAGCTGGGCTTGAGGCAGCAGCTGCGTACCGGCAGAGCCTACCGGGTTCTGGGTGGCGATGACCACGAAGGGGTCCGGCAGCTTGTGGGTCTGGCCGTCCACGGTGACCTGACGCTCCTCCATCACCTCCAGCAGCGCCGACTGGGTCTTGCTGGAGGTGCGGTTGATCTCATCGGCCAGCAGCAGGTTGGTCCTCACCGCGCCGGGCTGATAGGCAAAGCTGCCGCTCTCCTTATGGTACATGGAGAAACCTACGATGTCCGAGGGCAGCACGTCCGGCGTGAACTGGATACGCCCGTACTGCAAACCCAGCGCACGACTGAAGGCCAGCGCCGTGGTGGTCTTGCCGGTGCCGGGCACGTCGTCCAGCAGCACATGGCCGCGGGAGAGCACCGTCATCATGATCTTTTCCAGCACATCGTCCTTACCGGCGATGACCTTTTTCACTTCATGCAGGATCTTTTCTACGCTGGTATTCATCTGCTTTTCTCCTCTTACCATTCTTTATAGTAGTTGCCGCTGGAAACGCCGTAATTGCCGTTGGCGCTGGAATAGCCGCCGATGTCCTTGCCCAGAGCCAGCGTGTAGCGGACGCGGATGACGCTGCCGTCCTGCGGCTTGCAGACGTTCATGCCGTAGCCGGGATAGCTGCCGTTATAGGAATACATCCAGCCCGACCAGCGGTAGAAGTCTAATTCACCAAGACTGTCCATGGAGAAGGGTTGGGGATCCAGTCCCGCACCGTTCTCGTCCATGCCGTCGGCCATGATCAGCTCCATCAGTTCGGAATCGATGAAAAAGCCGCTGCAAATGCCGCTGCGCTGGATGGCGGACAGATAGCTGCCGCTGACGACGCTGACGGTGTAGCCGTTCTCCGTCAGCACCTGCTGCACCACGGTCCATGCGTCCGTGCCGCCGGGGACCGTCACCTCCGTGGGCGCCACCAGATAGCCGAGGCCCACGGTGGTGGCCTCCACGCTGACGGTGACGGTGATGTCGCCGTTTTCATAGTAGACCGTCCAGCTGCGGGTGGCGGAATAGCCGTCCGCGTCCGTGGCGGTGATGGTGATGGTATTGGCCCCCACGTTGGAGAGGTAGGCGGTGTAACCGAACTGGTAGCCGGACTGGCTGATGGGTGCGGACACCACCGTGCCGTTCACCGACACGGTGTAGTTGTTGGCGTAGAGCTGCTGGCCGTTGCAGCTGCGGCCATCCACCAGCACGATGAGGTCGGGCGTTTTCATGGTCAGACCGTTGGTCAGACCGATAACGGTGCCGTCCGCCTCCACCTGGGCGATGATGGTGGGCTGGCGGTCCTCCGGCGTGTCCTCCGCGCCGCGCTGGAAGTGCAGCTGGTATTTATAGGTCTTGCTCCGGCCCGTGGAATCCTTGTAGTCGATGTACAGCTGCCGGTCCTCGCGGCCCATGTCCACGGTGTACCGGTCGTCGCTGTCTTGGGTCAGGGAGAGGGTGCCGGTGCTGTCGCTGACGCGGACGTTCGTGATGGCCTCCTTGCCGGTGCTCCGGATCAGCCGAAGCCGGAATTTGTACTGCTGGCTGTCCACCGTCACCTTTTCAAAGGAAGCAGAACTCTGTGCCGTATTGTCGTCAATGACGGTATCGGAAATACTGGTTTTGATCCGGAACGCATTGGCGTTGTAGATGATGGTATAGGTCACATCGGCGGTGGAGGACTGATAGCTTGCCTTGACGCGGATGCGGTTCTCGCCGGAGTTCAGGTCGGCGGTGTAGCTGCCGCCGCTGCCGGCGAGGGTCCTGCCGTTGAGCTCCACGGACTGCACCGGATAGGTGCTGCCGTCCCGCTCGGCGCAGGCGGTAAAGGTCAGCGCGCCCTCCGACACGGTGCCAAGCTCGCCCAACTGCCGCCCGTCCGAGGTGCGCTTCGCCACGATGATAAGCTCCCCGGGCTGGGCGTAGCAGACGGTGTAGCTGCGGGTGGCGCGGACGGTGCCGCCGTCCTCCCGATAGTCCGCGCTGACAACGATGGTATTGGCTCCCGCCGCCAGATGCACCGTCACGGAGGTGGTCTGTGCGGCATAGCGCAGCTCCCTGCCGTTGACGGTGACGGCGAGGCCGATGGGCTCCCGCTGCGGCTGGTGGGTGATGGTAAAGGGATAGGTCTCCTCCGCCGTGGTCTCGCCGTCGATGATGCTGGTGGTAAAATACAGCGCGGCATCCGGTGCCTCCGGTACGGTAACGTCCCCCGGCGCGGCGTGGTCCGGTGTCTGTCCGCCGGAGCCGCCGCCGTTATCCGCGATGTCCAGCAGGTCGCCGATGCCGTCCCGCCCGTCCGAGGACGCGGTGTCGCTGTCCACGGGGGGCGCGTCCGGCGTGGGGGTATCGTCAGGCTGCGAGCTTTCCGGTGCGTCCGGCTGATCCGGCGGCGTCTCGTCCTCAGGGACCTCCGCGTCGTTGGCGCTGTCCATGGCCGTCACGCGGTCGCCGTCGTACAGCACCTCCCCGGGTGAGTACAGCATGCGGGATGCCGCCCGGGCATCCTCCCGTGGGGCATGGCCGGTCTGAAGCCGCGTCACGCACAGCACCGCCGCCATACACAGCAGTATGGCCATGGCGGTCTGCATCACGCCTCCCAGTCTCTTTTTCACGCTTCACGCTCCTTCTGCAACCGCCGCAGGAGGGGAGCGGCACGAGACCTCCCCCTCCTGCGGGACTTACGCTTTGTTTTTCTTTTCGGTGCGCCGCACCGCCGCCAGCCAGCGGAGGATCAACGCGATCGCCGCCGCAGACGCCAGGATGCCGCCGCCCAGCCACACAAGGCTCCAGTCAAAGGGCTGCGCCTGCTCCGGCCGGGTCTGGTCTGTGGGCTGCATCCGGTCCGCAGGCTTCACGCCGTCGGACATTGTCTCGTCGGCGGAGGGTGTTTCCCCGCCGTTCTCCGCGCTCTGGGCCAGCAGCTGCCGGTACTGGGCGGCGGCAGTCTTCATCTGCTGCACCAGCCTGGCGTCCACCAGCTGCTTCTGCTCCGCCGTCAGGGCGTCGTAGGCCTCCTGAGCCTTGCGGATGGCATCGCCGCTGTCTGCCGTCACCGTGCCGATGGCAGAGATGAGGCTCTCCGCCGCCTTGGCCGCGGCGTAATTGCTCTCGTAGGTGCGGTAGGCCGTCTCGCCCTCCTGCAGCGATGCGTAGTTGGGCACCAGCGCCTTCTGCGATGCCGTCAGGGCGTTGTAGGCCGTGCGGGCACGCTGCAGGCGGGTCTTGGCTGCAGCCGCCTCGGTGGGGGGCATGACGGGTTTGACCGTGCCGATGGAGGAGATCAGCACCTCCACGCTGCCGCCGCAGTAGTGGTCCAGCGCCTTGGCCGCGCTGTCCCGATCCACGCTGCGCTCCAACTCCTGCCGGACACTGTCTGCCAGACGCTCCAGCCGCTGGGCCACGTCGGCGTAGGACGCTTTGTCGTTCTTCAGCCAGGTGTCCAGCTGCTCCGACGCCCTGGTGTAGACCGCCAGCAGCAGCTGGGCGCGGCTGACGCCCGCCACCTGCTCCGCAGGCAGCAGCGCCAGCTGCTCCCGGGTCAGGCCCTTTACGGCCTCCGATGTCTGGGTCAGCACCTCCGACGCTTTGTGCAGCTGGCCCAGTGTGGTCGTACCCTCGGTGAAGGCCAGCTTGTCCAGCAGCAGCCGGGCCACCCCTGCGGCGTAGCCGTTGAGGGCGGCGGTCATGCCCGATGCGTCGGCGCAATCGCCCAGCCGGCTGCGGATATCCGCCGCCAGACGGCCGATGCCGGACTTCACGGCGGTGTATTTCGCCTTGTCGGCGCTCTCCCACTGCCGCAGCAGGTCCAAATTCTGTTCGTAGGCCGTTACCAGCACCTGCGCATCGGTGATGGCCCTGCCGTTGACCACCAGCCGCTTCTGGGCGGCGGTGAGGGCGTCATAGACCTGACGCACCTCCGGCAGCGCGGCGGAGCCCATCGGCAAGCCGAAGGGCGGCTGCGTCGTCTTCATCCAATAAGGGGAAAACATGGGAAAAAAGAAACCTGCGCCGCTGGCGTTCAGCTTCGGCGATCCTGAGCCTGTCCTGAGCGGGGCCGTGTATGAGTATCTGGGCTTCTGGCTCCTCGACAACGGGCGGTACTATGCAACGCCCGTCCCGTGGCCGGGGCTGGCGCGGCTTTTGCGGGCGAACGCCTACCACGGGCCGATCCTTGAGTTCAAAACGAACATGGCCATGCGCGG
>ERZ827156.4311-NODE-4311-length-11727-cov-3.035298_pt1 | contig 11727 bp, 8 predicted proteins | sample MGYA00519919_ERZ827156 | MGnify/ENA primary metagenome ERZ827156 (study PRJEB31778, sample SAMEA3449269) | human gut metagenome | biome: human gut; feature: human-associated habitat; material: faeces | place: United Kingdom | collected 2010/2012 ... | reverse complement strand
GGCAAGACAAAACAGCCGAGATTGTACGGTATATTTTAAAAAATAGATATAAAACGACACGTGACGGAATACCGGGTAACGATGATTCCGGTTCTATGTCTGCTTGGTATGCTTTTCATTCTATAGGATTTTATCCTAATGCAGGCCAGGACACATATCTTATTTCAAGCCCTGTATTTAATACAGTTACTATACATCTTGAAAATGGTAAAACCCTGAAGGTTATAACAAAAAAGAATAACGACAAAAATATCTACATTCAATCAGCGACCTTGAATGGCAAACCACTTAACAAAAACTGGTTCTGTCATAAAGACATATGTGAAGGAGGTACACTAGAATTTGTAATGGGACCGAAACCGTCAAAATGGTCAAGAACAGGAGAGTTACCTCCATCTATGTCCGATAAATAATAATCTTACTAATTCTTAGAAAAATAAATAAGCTGTTCATCAACGACTTTGCAGAAGTTGATGAACAGCTTATTTATTTTCACAACTAAACATTCAAGTCAATACTTCACTTCCTGTATTTGCTCTTTGATTAAATAAAAGCATACCCTCATATTACCCAAGCAGAAAACTATTTTATTTAGTATACTATTATCTATTTCAAATTGTTTATATTTGCTCAATATTAGTAATCAATACATTAAACGACAACATAACTATTTAAGAAAAATGAAAAAGTATTTTCTTTTACCCTTGCTTGTTTATTATTTAGTATCCAATGTACAAGCACAAGAAAAAATAAAGTTAAGTTCCCCGAACGGAGAAATAAAAGTATCCGTCCGCCTCACCGACAAAATCTACTATGACGTAGCCTGCAATGATGAAGTTCTGTTGAAAGACAATTATCTCCAACTTAAACTAAAAGATAAAATATTGGGCGAACATCCCAAACTGTCCGGACAAAAACAGAACAAAATAAAAGAAACCTTAACCCCTGTCGTTCCACTGAAATTTTCAACGATCAATAACGAATATAACCAACTTCTACTCAATTTTAAAGGAAACTACTCAGTAGAATTCCGTGCTTTTAACGATGGAATAGCCTATCGTTTTATCACCCGCCAAAAAGGAGAAATCGAAGTATTGGGAGAAGACCTTTCATTGCAGTTCCCGACAGACTATTTATTACATCTCCAACAGCCGGGAGGGTTCAAAACAGCTTATGAAGAGCCGTACACACACATTTCCAGTCACTCATGGAAACCATCGGATAAAATGTCCGTACTTCCAGTTCTCATTGATACACGTAAATCATATAAGATACTAATCAGTGAATCTGATCTGTCGGACTATCCTTGCATGTTTCTGAAAGGAAACGGGACCAATGGCATATCCTCCATTTTTCCAAAAGTCCCCCTTGCATTTGGTGAAGACGGAGACCGCAGCCTCAAAATCGAAAAAGAAGCGGAATATATCGCTAAAACAAGTGGAAAAAGGAACTTTCCATGGCGCTACTTTGTCATTACCAAGGAAGACAAGCAATTAGTTGAGAACACTATGACCTATAAACTGGCTGATAAGAATCAGTTAGAAGATGTGTCATGGATAAAACCAGGGCAAGTAAGTTGGGAATGGTGGAACGGAGCAACCCCGTATGGGCAAGATATAACCTTTAAAGCTGGTTGTAATTTGGAAACATACAAATACTTCATTGATTTCGCATCCAAGTTCGGAATCCCTTACATTATTATGGATGAAGGATGGGCCAAGAGTACACGCGATCCTTACACTCCTAATCCGGACGTAGACCTTCATGAGCTGATTCGTTATGGAAAAGAAAAGAATGTGGGTATTGTCCTTTGGCTGACTTGGTTAACAGTAGAAAAGAATTTTGACCTTTTCAAAACATTCAATGAATGGGGAATAAAGGGAGTAAAAATAGACTTCATGGACCGCAGCGATCAATGGATGGTTAACTACTACGAACGAGTAGCCCAAGAAGCAGCCAGACATCATTTATTTGTTGACTTCCATGGATCATTCAAGCCGGCCGGACTGGAATACAAGTATCCCAATGTATTATCCTATGAAGGGGTCAGAGGTATGGAACAAATGGGAGGCTGTAAGCCGGAGAATAGCATCTACTTGCCTTTCATGAGAAATGCGGTAGGCCCTATGGATTACACTCCTGGAGCTATGATCAGTATGCAACCGAATATCTATCGTTCCGAACGTCCTAACTCTGCAAGTATCGGTACCCGTGCATACCAAATGTCTTTATTTGTCATATTCGAAAGCGGTTTACAAATGTTGGCAGACAATCCGACCTTATATTACCGCAATGAAGATTGCACTCGTTTCATTACCCAAGTACCTGTAACATGGGATGAAACAGTTGTTCTGGAAGCTAAAGTAGGTGAATATGTAATCGTTGCGAAGCGTAAAGGAGAGAAATGGTTTATTGGTGGGATGACTAATGATAAGGAAAATGAAAGAGAATTTGAAATAAATCTCGACTTCCTGAAAGATGGCAGGACCTACCGTGTAACCTCGTTTGAGGATGGAATAAATGCAGGATATCAGGCAATGGATTACCGTATGAAATCGGCAACAATGAATAAGAATCAAAAGCTTTCTGTCAAAATGGCTAGAAATGGTGGGTTTGCAGCTGTTCTCGAATAAGCCTATACTGTAGAAATCAAGATATCTCCCATAAAAAAGAGACTGCCTCCAATCAAAAAATGAGGCAGTCTCTCTTTTTCATAACACTCTTTATCGCTTTTCCTATTCAGCCAAGAGAACCTCTAACTCTGCCACAGCAGCCATCTTAGCCTCTTTAATGACAGCAGACAGAGCCTGAAGTTTTACATAACGTGCTTTACATGGATTAAATTCAACTGTCTGTACTTCCTTTGAATCGGCAAATGTACCAGAAGCCACAGCTTTTCCCCACTCCTTGCCATCATGGCTGATATACACTTCATATTTACCGATTCTACCTTCCGAAGAATCCTGACGAGGTGTATATTTAAGACCTTTTACTGTAGTTTCTTTAGCTAATGCAATCTGTATCTCATGAGGATAAGGAGCCAGATAGAACTGGTTATGTACCGTATGCCAGAATGTATTAATATCACCATCCGCAGCCAATTTCATACTTCCATCAGCATCACTATCCACATATACAACCTTCTGTCTCTCTTCAGATGCACCCGATAAATTACGGACTGCATTGACATTTAATTCTGCTGCCGAAGCCCAATCCCGACCATAAATTTCAGATAAAGCAATCAATTTAAAGTAACGTGCCACAATTGGTTTCTCCAATGTTACAAACTGTGCAGAAGATGAATTTTCAAAACGACCTTTAGTCTTGTTTTCCCAGTTCTTTCCATCTTTACTGAAATAGAGCTCATAATCCTTGATACGTCCGTTCTCAGAGTTACGAGGTTGATAAATAAACTTATCAATCTCAAGTGATGAAGACATATCCACTACTATTTCGTGGGGATGTTTAGCCACAGGATCATTCCACCGACTATGCCAGATAGTATTCAGATCACCATCGATTGCGTTACGGGCCTCTTCACCCCCATTCTCACTACTAACTGATACAATTTTCCACAGTGAACGATCCACATATATCGGAAATTCAGTTGAAGTTCCCGCACTTTTTCCTAATTGTTCTGAAACGGCATATGCTTCCACATGACCACCAGAAATAAATTCGAAAGGTTCAGTATATATCTTCTCTTCTCCGCCATTCAGACTATAATGAACAGTAGCTCCGGGAGTATTAGTCTTTAAATTCAAATAACCATTGTTATCTCTTTCTATCAATACAGGCATACATACGGGCATCTGTACGCGTGCCTTCCTTATAAGTTCTTCTGTCGAATAACTTCTCTCCAAAGGTAGTATGATAAAACTGAAAACAGTAGGCTGGGAACGAAGTTCATACTTTTGCATCGGGCCAGGACCACAACTGGCATTACCAAGCGGACGCTGATTAGCATCCAGACAAAGAACAGTTTCTTTACGCATCGGTACTTCATACTTATGAAGCAACCTACGATGATTGGCAGAGTCAACCATATCCTGCGCTGTTGCATGCAAAGCAGAAGCAGACATCTTATCACCTGCAATAAAGACAAAGCCTATTCCATCAGGATTGGTTATTGAAATCCAACGCAGATCCTCGCGATTACCCATTTCCTGTGCTCTGACATAGTTCACCCATTGATCAGATACTAACTCATCATACACGCCTACGTAAGTGGCATCTTTTCGGTCAACATAGTTTTCCAACGGTCCGCGACCATACCAACGCATGCGTTCAAAGCCTTCCGGAAGTTCCATACGATAACCAATACGGGGAATAATTACACCTTTTGTTGAAGGAATAATAGTGCTATTAACCAAAATAGAACCATCGGCAGCCACCGTATATTCTATATTAGTTCGATAATCAAAACCCGTTTTTCCCCGATATAGATTCTCTATCTGCAGAGTTACCTTATTATCTTCTTTCCGCACATTCCAATGTCCAGGTTCAAGAGTCATCTGATACAAGCCTTTCTGATACCAGTCACCATCCACTTGCTTATCATTATCAGTAGGAGCACGGAAAGCATTCAATTCCAACCCTTTACTAATCATGGGCAATTCATTTAATGTATAAGAAGAGATCGTTCCCTGCTGCTTTGAAAAAGACGCTTCAAACTGCGAGCCTTTTACCAGATATGCATCATCAGTCTCTATCAGATCAATACTACCTTCTCCTGCTTTAAATACAGGCTTCGCACTATCAGAAAGTTTGAATTGCTCTGATGCTACCTCATATCCAGCCTTTTCCCATTCAGTATCTTGCTTTTGACAGAAGCGGAACTTTATAAAGTATTCGGCTCCCGGAATTTTATTGATCTGATTATCAGCTATAGTAATGACCTTACTGTCCTGTGCGTTCAAGGACAATTCTTCCAGATTAGCCGAGAATACAACTTTTCCATCCTCTTCAATCTCATACCTTCCATATAAGTCATCCAACCCTGCATGAAATCTCTTATTAGTCAGTTTATACGTCCCATTTCCCATAGCCTCAACCCATACAGGCTGATGTATTTTTTTCACCTCGTATGCCTTGGCAGAGTATGTACGATCGGAAAAGATTACGCCATTCGTGCAAAAATTACCGTCATTCGGTGTATCTCCAAAATCTCCTCCGAAGGCCATATAATAACCGGAACCATCCGGAGCAGGCATCTTAATACTTTGATCTACCCAGTCCCAGATAAAGCCACCGACAAGTGCAGGATAGCGCTCGTAAGTTTCCCAATATTCCTTGAAATTCCCGATTGAATTACCCATCGCATGAGCATATTCACAAACCACATGAGGTTTGACCGTTTCTCCATTCTGGAATTTCTGTAAACGCTCCTTCCCTACGCTTTCCAGCCATTGCACATCGGGGTACATAGAACTGGTTACATCGCAATAAGAGCTATTACCTTCATAGTGAGTAGGACGGGTATCATCGAGCTTCTTAACAGCCTCTGCAGCAGATTTAAAGTTAATGCCATTACCGGATTCGTTGCCCAACGACCACATGACTATAGAAGCATGATTTTTATAGCGTCGCACCATATTCTCACTGCGTTCCGTAAATGCTTTCACCCATGAAGGTTCAGAGGACAATGCCATAAGACCATGGCATTCTACATTGGCTTCGGAAAGAACATATATACCATATCTGTCACATAAATCATAGAAATAAGGATTATTAGGATAATGAGAAGTACGTACAGCATTAATATTCAATGACTTCATCAACTGTACATCTTTTTCCATTTCTTCTTTAGATACCGTACGACCATTCTCCGAACTATGGTCGTGTCTGTCAACTCCCTTAAACAAAGTTGATTTTCCATTAATCAACAGCCGACCATCTTGCGCCAGTTCAATCTTACGAAAACCGACCTTGACACTACGAATATCTACAGTTTTCCCTTTTTGCTTTAAAAGAATAGTGAGATTATAAAGGTTGGGCGTTTCTGCCGTCCATTTCAAAGGATTCACAACCTCAAACTGAAGTTTATTCGTTCCCGTTACAGCACGCGCATTTTGGGTAGCAATCTCTTTACCATTCTGATCCGTCACCTTCACTTGAATCTCGTTATTACTTCTTTTACCTGTAATATCTATATCCAGAGAGACGGATGCATTTTTATACTCCTTGTCTAAATCCGTACGGAAGAAGAAGTCTCTGATTTGCGTTTTAGGAGCCGACCACAGAAATACATCTCTGAATATACCGCTGAAACGCCAGAAATCCTGACACTCCAGAAAGCTACCATCTGTAAAGCGATACACCTCGACAGCAAGAACATTCTTTCCAGCTTTCAGATAAGGAGTCAGATTAAATTCGGCAGGCAGGTAGCTGTCCTCCGAATAGCCGACCTTTTTACCATTCACCCAAATATAAAAACCGGCTTCTACCCCATTAAAACGAATAAAGATGTCACGTCCTTTCCATGAATCAGGCAATATAAACTCCCTGCGATAACTACCGACAGGATTAGGCATCGTCGCAAAAGTATAGTTAGACGGACGAGGTTGAATTACATTAGGCCACTGAATCTTTTTCCAATCCCACTCACAAAAAGGATAAATCACATTGCAATATAAGGGCTTATCCCAGTTTTTATTATGTCTTACGGCCTCTATCTGCCAGGTTGCAGGGACTTTAATATTATCCCATTGGCTTACATCATATTCCGGTTTACAGAAATCCTGCGGTCGGTCTTTCGGGTCAGCCACCCAATGAAATTTCCATATTCCATTCAGCGTTTTGTAATAAGGTGACTCTTCAATAGTCAGATTCATTGCTTGTTGTTCATCGGTAAAAGGAATAGCAATCTGAACTGCTTCTTCCTTATTGACTCCCGAGACATACTCATTGCTCCACTCCGGCTTATCCGTGGTTTGTGCTGTTACAGATAAAGACATAAACAAAAGTGCAATCCATGCACTTCGCATGATTCGTAGTTTCATAATAATTGATTGAGTTATTTAGTTTAAATGTTCTTCTATAATATTTTCCTAAAATTCATTCGATTACAAATGTAGCGGCTTTTACCTATTTCATACCATAAATTTGTGACATTATTATACACATTTATCAAATATAAACATGTGTAATATTCTGCCAAAGGTAAAAGTAGAAGTAAGCGGTAGACTAATGAGTGAACCTGTAAGTGGGATTGCATTCGATTCAATGATAGACCAGGTATATCCGAAAGCCCCTTTTACCGAACAGAAGTTCATGGTACGTGCCGTACTTCCCGAACACACTTTTCTTGAAAAGATATTCCTGCTTCATGAGGCGTTCGCTAAGTCAAAGAATTTAATCGGAGTTGAGCGTATGTCGCGACACATGTACGACATCGGGCAGATGTTGAAAACTTCAATCGCCGGGCGTGCCATCAATGATGCAGAGCTTTACCGTCAAGTAGTGGAACATCGCCGCACATTCATAGGTTTGCGTGGTTTCGACTATGACACACTTTATCCTGCGACGCTCAATATAATTCCACCTGCTTCTGTTATTGAACAAGGGTAAGCCGATTATGAGAATATGCAGCTGCACATGATTTATGGTAAGTCTATACCATTTGATGACTTGGTGAATTACCTCAAACGATTGAACGAGGAAATAAGAAAATATAACTCGCACTAAGATGTTTTTTCGAAAAATACGAATAATTTATGTATAGATTTTGGTACTAATGCAGGTTTATTTCGCTACTAATTTGTCTTCGGTGATCGGAATTGACGAGCCGGTCGCTTCTGTCGGTCAGTGAAGGAAAACCTTACCGGACCGTTCCAGGCGCCCCGGTCTGACGGTATAAAACCCGGAATCGGAATAGAAAGAAAAAATATACCTATGTTTGTAAGTGTAAACATGTATATAAATATCATTCTTTATTCTCGTGAAAGTTTCCCAGCCAAAGTGTTTCCGACGCCTTCGTGGCACGTGCATTTACGGCGAAAGCGTATATATGAAAAGAAGTATTCTTCCATTCTTCCGAAAGTGTAAAGCATACTTCCGCCGTTTCTTTTCTTTGGTGTAAAGGCAGCAGGTTTGTCCGCAGCACTTCCGGATTCCAGAGAAAAACATAAAGCCGGTCGTCATCGTACATCAGAGGTTTCAGCGGTTGCCGTTTTTGTTTGAAGATCAAAATTCCGCCCGAATCTGCCCATTGGGCAGTGACTTCCGGAGCCTGTAGCTCGCCGGCCGAAACTTTCAGTTTACTATAATCGACGGAGACGTTCAACCCTTCGTCACAAGTCATACAAGGTAGATTCCGGCTCATAAAACCGTTTACCCTTCCTCTGGCTTCCCTACCGGGAAAACCCAATTCAAGCACTTTTTTCATTCTCATAGCCAGGAGACCCAAGACTTTCCATTTAGCCCGGTGTATCAATTGCAACGGAGTACGGGCATCCCGTGCCCATCTTTTTCCTTTTACCACATTAGAATCTCCAAGCCGGTACATCGTAACATTTCCGAAGGACCCGCTCAGCCTGCTGAATAAACCCGATTCAAAAACTGCCATAATTTCATTGTATTTACCGGTTCAATCTGAAATAGCAATCCGGCGAAAAAGTTTCTCCGGATGCAGAGCAAAACAGACAATATAAATGCAATTCCTTCCCGCTTGCCGGCCATTCACCTTCTGCCCGTCCATCTTTTCTGAGCGCGCAGATATTTTCCAACACAATTAACCGATAAGGTTCGTCCGGGCAGATAGCGGCAACTATCAAACGGTCGTCCGGCGCTGCCGTCGCCATGGGGATCCCCGCCTGCCAGGCCAACTCCCAATGCCCCGCTTCGTTCTGTACACAGGTAAACCCATCGGGCAATTGTAAACAAGCACCTCCAAAACTCAATTTGGCATAGTCGACCCGGTCACCCTCTCCGAAAGCATTGATATTCCGGCTCAAAAAAAGATGGTATCCCGATCGTTTTCCCAACCGGACAGCAGCCTCGTCGGCAGCACGCTGAAATAAAGTCCCCTTGACCGACCGGAACAGCGTTTGCACACACACCTGCCGCCACCGCTGTAAACATTGGGCCGGCGAACGGGGATTACTGACTTTAGCAGGAGCGCGGCGTACGTATCTTTTATCTCCCACAGCATAAAAGATATGGTCGCCTATGCGTCCGGAAATATGCCCGAGCCCTGAAGAAATTACTCTTGCCATGATGTTTATATTTAGTTTCGAGGTTTGTAATATAATAAAAAAAGTTTAAATTTCCAATATATTTTCAATTCAATACCGATTAAAATTGATGTTAAATTGGAGAAGAATTGGAATTGAATTGGAGTTGATACATATTAACTACATGATAACTACCTATTTACTATATGGTAAAGAACTACCTTCCTCAGGCTTTTACCTGAAGCTGAAGGTAAAATGAATATTATTATTCAATCGTGGGCGACAAGATATTTAATTTTGTATCATTATTGTATTTGAAGTGAACCCAAAAAGTGAATACCTTACTCACTCCCGGCGAAGATGTGATTATTAAAGGACGTAACCTGCGCATCGAAGGCGATAAAGAAACGGCAAGAAAAACGTTCTCTAACATACTTTAACGAAGAAAAAACCGTTCCTTTGTAATAAAATCAGCCTGCATCCGTCTTACTAATGATGACAGAAAAAGAATTTAACCATATGATCCTGCCTCTGACCAAGAATATCTATGCCTATGCACAGCATATTCTCAGCAATCCGACAGATGCTGCAGACATCACTCAGGAGGTTATGATTAAACTCTGGAACACACGTAGAGAGCTGAAAGGAGTGCAAAATCCCCGGGCCTGGGCATTGAAGGTGACCCGCAACTTGTGCCTCGACTGGATAAAAAAACAAAAACCGGTGTACGGCGGGGAAGAGCTGGCACAAAACGAAGATTATACAAGCAATCCCTTGCAGGAAATCGAAACCAAGGACACCGTGAGCCTTCTCCGGCAAATCATCGACACTCTGCCGGAAAATCAACGGGAGGTGCTCATCCTGCGGGAAATAGAAGAACTGGAATTTGAAGAAATCGAACAGATCACAGGACTAACCGCCAACCACATCCGGGTGTTGCTCTCACGCGGACGGTCGAAGGTAAAAGAAATGATGCGAAATGAAAGATGACAGATAGAATATATGGAAGAAGTACTGAAACGATATTACAAAGGGGAGACAACTTTAGCGGAAGAGCGGGAGTTGAGGTCTGCCTGGCAACGGGGAGAACTCCCGGGAGAACCGATTTTGGGGCTTCGCGATCCGATGGAAATACCGGAAGGCCTGAATGAAAAATTACAGCGGTATATCCGGCAAAAACGGCAACGCAAAATCAGACAGCTCTGGATTACGGCCGGGAGTATTGCAGCGATGGCCGTGCTGATCCTTTCATTCAGGGAGACCTTCACAACGACACCCCGTCCGGGTATACAACTGTCGGATAACCTGAAGAAAGAACGCTTCGAAAATGCACTGCGCGTCCTGGGAAATGCCCTGGAAGATGAAAAAACACCGGTACAAAGAGTGCTTTACGAAGATCATAACCTGATTATAGCGATAGAATAAAAAGTATAATTATAAAACAAGATAGCCATGAGAAGAATATTTATTATTTTGTCGATTGTATCTGTTTTGCCTTTCGCGGCAAATGCACAATTATCTAAGCTCATGTCCAAATACCATGAGAAAAACGGCGTGACGGTCACCCAGCTGGACAAAAGCCTTTACGGACTTTATCAACGGAATAATCTTCCGCCCGAGGCAAACGAACTCCTGCAAAAACTGGAAGAGGTGAATATTCTCAATCTGGATTTGAATCAGACCGATCCCTCCCTGAGCGAAAAAGCGATCGGCCAGTTCCGGGAAATACTGGATAAACCGGAAAAATACAAACTGATCAAAAGCCGGAACGACGAGTTCGGAAAGCAACTGATCTACACGCACAACAAAAACGGACAAGTGACCGACCTGGTGGTCTGGAACCAAAACCCACAACAGGTGGATATCATCGAACTCCGGGGAGACATTCAACTGGATAAAATCGCCCTGCTGTCGAGAGCGCTGAATCTGAAAGGCCTGAACTCCCTGGCTGCCTTGAGTTCCAATGCCGACACCTATGAGTCGTATAAACACTTTAACGATTTCCCGGATATGAATCCCGGAGCTATTTCACAGCATATCCGGCAGATGATGGAAAATCTGCACAATCACATGGGAAGCGGATCGTTATTCGGCGATTTTTTCGGCATGCCCGGTGATTCGACCACCACGAACAATATGCCCGGCGGTTTTCCATTCGGTCATTTCCTACCGGACGAATTTTTTAATCCGGGGGAGGGCATGACGGATGAAGATTTCGAAGAATTTTTCAAAAACGGCAATCACCGGCAAAAGGTTGAAAAATTTTTCCAATCGTTCGGCAACGGTACAGGTATGAGCAGTAACTCGGTACAAATCACGGAAGAAAACGGAAAAACAAAAATTAAAATCGACTCCCAGAATTCGGATATGACTTACATCATCGATGGGCAACAAGCCCCTAAAGACAACGTACAAATGCCGGATAAGATTTTGAATGTCAACATCATCCCATCGAAAGAAGATGTCAAAAAATCCTATTTATTCATCACGTCGAGAGATCGGTTAGGAGAATTTGTGAGCTTTCAGAATGGCGTACTCACTTTTAAATACAATA
>ERZ827156.4310-NODE-4310-length-11729-cov-4.663697_pt1 | contig 11729 bp, 9 predicted proteins | sample MGYA00519919_ERZ827156 | MGnify/ENA primary metagenome ERZ827156 (study PRJEB31778, sample SAMEA3449269) | human gut metagenome | biome: human gut; feature: human-associated habitat; material: faeces | place: United Kingdom | collected 2010/2012 ... | reverse complement strand
TTCGACATCCAGCCCGGCGACCAGCTGCTGCTGATGGCCGACAAAAAGCGCGGCATTGCGCTGGTTGACCCCGGCGAGGTCTATCTGCCGCCGGACATGTTCCCGGCAAAGGAGGACGACAATGGAAATTCTGAAAATTGAGGGACTTTGCAAGAAATATCCAGCATTTTTCCTGAAAAATGTTACGTTTTCGATGGAGAGTGGGACGGTCATGGGCTTCATCGGGCGCAACGGCGCAGGCAAGACGACGACGCTCAAATCGATGCTCCGCCTTGTGCATCCGGACGCGGGCCACGTCGAGCTCTGCGGGATGGACGTCGCGGAACAGGAGTTGGCGGTCAAGGCACAGATCGGCTTCGTGACCGGCAGCGCGGCCTATTATCCGCGCAAGCGGCTCGGCCAGCTGACGGCGGCGACGCGGCGGTTCTACCCAAATTGGGACGAGGCGCGATATCAGGACTGCCTGCGGCGCTTCGCGCTGGACGAGGGCAAGCGCGTGGACGGCCGCGGCATCAACGAGATCCGCCCGCTGGCTGCCGAGGTGGGCATCCTGCCCCGCGTGCACGGCTCCGGCATGTTCACCCGCGGCCAGACCCAGGTGCTGACCACCTGCACCCTGGGCGGCACCAAGGACAACCAGCTCATGGATGACCTGACCGACGAGCAGACCAAGCGCTATATCCACCACTACAACTTCCCGCCGTACTCCGTCGGCGAGGCCCGCGCACCCCGCAGCCCCGGCCGCCGCGAGATCGGCCACGGCGCACTGGCCGAGCGCGCTCTCGTGCCCGTGCTGCCCTCTCTGGAGGAGTTCCCCTACACCATCCGCTGCGTGTCCGAGGTCCTCTCTTCCAACGGTTCCACCTCTCAGGCTTCCATCTGCGGCTCCACGCTGGCTCTGATGGACGCAGGTGTGCCCATCAAGGCTCCGGTCGCGGGCATCTCCTGCGGTCTGATCACCGAGGGCGACCGCTGGATGACCATGCTGGACATTCAGGGCGTGGAGGACTTCCACGGCGATATGGACTTCAAGGTGGGCGGCACCCGCAAGGGCATCACCGCCATCCAGATGGACATCAAGATCGACGGCCTGACCTACGATATCATCGCCGAGGCCTTCGAGAAGTGCCGCAAGGGCCGCCTGTACATCCTCGATGAGATCATCAAGCCCGTCATCGCCGAGCCGCGCCACGAGCTGAGCCGCTGGGCTCCCAAGATGTTCAGCATGATGATTCCCACCGACAAGATCAAGGACGTCATCGGCAAGGGCGGCAAGGTCATTCAGGACATCTGCGCCAACTGCAACTGCAAGATCGACGTGCAGGAGGACGGCCACGTCTTCGTTTCCGCGGTGGATCAGGAGGACGCAAAGCGCGCCATCTTCACCATCAAGACCATCGTGGAGGACCCGGAAATCGGTGCCATCTACAAGGGCAAGGTCACCCGTCTGATGAACTTCGGCGCCTTCGTCGAGATCGCTCCGGGCAAGGAGGGCCTCGTCCACATCTCCAAGCTGGACACCAAGCGGGTCGAGCGGGTGGAGGATGTGGTCGCTGTGGGCGACGCCATCGTGGTCAAGGTCACCGACATCGACCAGCAGGGCCGCATCAACCTGAGCCGCCGCGACGCCATTCTGGCCCTCGAAGCCAAGAAGGCTGCCCAGCAGCAGGAACAGAACTAAGCGCCCCGAAAACTGCATACGATAGCCCCCGGAGGGGAAGCACAGCTTACGCTGTCTGCCCTTCCGGGGGCTTTTTGCGCTTTTTTGGAAATTTTGGCGGAAACCCCTTGACAAAAATCCAAAACGGTATATTATTGTATTAAGCGCTTAACACAATAACACAAGGAGAGACAGAGATGAGCGAACAGTTTGATGCCAGCCGCCCGATTTACGCGCAGCTGGTGGAGCGGCTGAAAGCCAAGATCTTAGCGGGAACCTACCCGCCCGGCGGCCACCTCGATTCGGTGCGCGACCTTGCCGCGGCAGCGGGGGTCAACCCCAACACGATGCAGCGGGCGCTGGCCCAACTGGAAGCCGAGGGCCTTGTCCGCACCGAGCGGACCAATGGCCGTTTTGTAACGGAGGACACGGAATTGATCGAACAGCTGCGGGCCGAGGCCGCCCGGAACATGGCCGCTGAATTTTTAGAAAAGATGCGTAGCATCGGCTATACGCCCCAGCAGACTACGGAATTGCTGGAGCGCTGGAACGAAACGGAGGGAGAACAGCATGAGTAAAGTATTGACCTGTGAGCACCTGTCCAAGACCTACGGCAAAGAGAAGACGGCGCTGGACAATATCGACCTGAGCCTCGATTTTGGCCGCATCGTGGGGCTGCTGGGGCCCAACGGCAGCGGCAAAACGACCCTCATCAAGCTGGCGAACGGTCTGTTGCAGCCCAGTGCGGGTGTCCTCAAAATCGCGGGCATGACCCCCGGCCCGGAGACGAAGGAGATCGTCTCCTACCTGCCGGATGCCGACTGGCTGCCCGATTGGATGCGGGTGGAGGAACTGGTGAACATGTTCCGCGATTTCTACGGCACCCCCAGCGAAGCCAAAGCTTACATCGGCTTCGATGCCGCCAAGGCCAATGAAATGCTGGCCCGGCTGAACATCGACCCCAAGGCCCGGCTCAAGACCCTTTCCAAAGGCAATAAGGAAAAGGTCCAATTGGTGCTGGCCATGAGCCGCGCCGCCAAGCTCTACCTGCTGGATGAGCCCATCGGCGGCGTGGACCCCGCCGCGCGGGACTATATCCTGAACACCATCATTTCCAACTACAGCAAGGACGCAACGGTGGTCATTTCCACCCACCTCATCGAGGACGTCGAGCCGGTGCTGGACGAGGCCGTTTTCCTGAAGGACGGCAAGATCTTTGCCCACCGCGCCGTGGATGACATCCGCGAGACTGAGGGCATGAGCGTCGATGCGTATTTCCGGGAGGTATTCAAATGCTGAAACAATTGCTGAAATATGAGTTCAAGGCCACGAAACGCCTGTATTTCGGGCTGTATCTGGCGCTGGCGCTGTTGAGCGTGGTGCTGGGGGTGACCTTCCGGCAAGAACACGCGCTGGCCCACAGCACAAGCTTCCAGAATCTCGAAGTGATTCTGATGATCGTGTATGTCTCGGTGATCCTTGCCATCGCGGTGCTCTGCTTCGTGAACACGGTGCAGCGGTTCTGCCGGAACCTGCTGGGCCGGGAGGGCTACCTGATGCACACCCTGCCCGTGACCGAGACCCAGCTCATCCTCTCCAAGCTCTTCACCAGCATGGTCTGGGTGCTGTGCAGCGGCCTTGTGGGTGTCGTCTGCATCACGGTGATGGTCAGCATTGGCGTGTTCGACCCGGAGACCTTCGGCACGGCGGACTGGGAACGCTGGATGCAGCTGTGGGGGATGCTGTATGGGGAACTGGGCGCGAAGTTCTGGGTGGCAATGGCATGGACCATCCTCATCAATCTGGCCCGGCTGGCCAGTCTCATCCTCTGCGTCTACGCCGCCTGTATGATCGCCCACCAGTTCAAGAAGCAGACGATGGTGGCGGGCATCCTCGCCTTCATCGGCCTGAACGTTGTGGAGAACCAGATCGACAAGCTGCTGGGCATGAACGATGTGACCCTGTTCGTGGGTGTGAACTACAAGCTCGTGGATGTTTCGGGCGTCAGCGAGGGAACCCCGGTGATGCACTACATAACGGCGGCCTTCGGGCAGGGGGCCAGCTGCCTGTTCTGCTTTGTCTTCACTGTGGCCATTGCGGCGGTCTACTTCTGCCTGACCCGCTGGCTGATGAAACATAAACTGAATCTCGAATAAAAAAAAATGGCTTCCGGTCTTGTGCCGGAAGCCATTTTTTGTCAGATGTCAGAGATCAGCGGGCGTCGCGGTTGGCCTCGTACTCCTCCATGGAGATGTAGTGGTCGAGGACATGGATGCCCTTCAGGCGCTTGTTGGAGAAGCCGGTGGAAGCGTACTGGCCCTCCCAGTAGTTCAGGCGGGTGGCGAGGTAGGCGGGCACGCTCATGCCGCGGGGGATGACCAGCGCGTTATTGATGAGCAGGGCCTCGGCATCGGCGAAAGCCTTATAACGGGCGCCGATGTCGTCGGTGATCTGCTTGGCGGCCTCGATGGAGGTCATGTACTTCATGATGGCATCGGCGGTGTCGCCGGTGATGAAGCCGTCCTCCACGCCGGTGCGCAGATAAGCGTAGCGCATTCCGCGGGAACCCTCAGCCTGATAGAACGGGTCGGTCTCGGTCTCCGGGTCGGAGTAGTCGGCGCCCCAGTTGCAGAGCAGGAACTCGAACTTGCCGTTGCGGCGGACTGCAGACAGGAAGCTGTCGGCCGGGCCCTCGGTGATGACGACATCGATGAAGTCGAAGCCGTCGTTCAGCACGCCCTCCAACTGCTGCTTGAAGACCTGACACTGCTTGTCCCAGTCGGTCGAGGAGGGGTTGTAGGGCAGCTGGACCTTGATGGGGAAGGTGACGCCCTGTGCGGTCAGCTCCTCCACGGCAGCGTCGCGGAACTCCTTGGCCTTGGCCTCGTCGAAGAACTCGGTGATGTCGGCCAGATCGCCGCACTTGGTGTAGTCCACACCGTCGGTGGTGGCGCAGAAGCTGGGCGGGGTGATGGTGTTCAGCTTGTAGCCGTCGTAGCCTTCCGGCGCGGAGACCGCCAGCGTGACGGCGTTGTTGATGCCGTACAAAAAGCTCTTGCGGAAGTTGGTGTTGTTGATGGCCTTCGCCCAGTTTTCGGGCTCATACTCGGCGTCCACGCCCTCCACGCTCCAGTTGGAGAACTCGTGGGCGAAGGGCATGAAGTTGAACATGTAGAAGTAGGTGTAGTTGGTGTTGGGTCGGTCCATGGAGACCATGCTCTTGGTGGTGTCGTCGGACAGCCAGCTGTCGAGGATGTCGGGGCCGATGGTGGCTTCGTCGATCTCGCCGCGCTTGATCATCTCCGGGCCGTTGACGGCGGCCTCGGCGTTGTAGATGCGGCTGATGGTGTCGATGAAGACGTTGTCGGCGTCGTAGTTCTCGGGGTTCTTCTTCATGATCCAAGTCTCCAGAGACTCGTACTCGGCCAGATAGAAGGCGCCGCAGCTGTACATGGTCTCGGCAGAGGTGGCGTACTGGTCGCCCATCTCTTCCAGCAGCGGGCCGTAGGCGGGCTCATAGGGCAGGTAGCACAGCAGACTCAGGAAGCCGGGGAAGTCGTAAGTCAGGGTGTAGGTCAGGGTGTGGTCGTCCACGGCCTTGACGCCGACGGTGTCGAAGTCCACGGGGGAGTAGGTCTCGGCGGTGCCGTCGGAAGAGGTCACGGTGACCACGCCGCTGGCGTCGGCAGTGTAGGTGGTGCCGTCGTCGTCCACCACGCCGGTGTTGGCGTTGTTCAGGTAGACGTAGTAGTTGTAGTAGTCCTCGGCACCGGCGACATAGGCGGTGACCAGACCGACGTTGGAGGAAGCGTAGTCCGGGGTCAGGACGTACTTCAGCGCGTCTACGAAGTCCTGTGCGGTGACAGGGGCCACGACCTCGCCGTTGTTGTCCACCCAGTTCTCCTCCCGCAGGTGGAAGGTCCAAGTCAGGGTGTCGGCATCCCAGTCCCAACTGGTCGCCAGACCTTCGCGCATGACGCCCTTGTTGTCGTACTCGACGAGGGTATCCACGCAGTTTGCGCCCACGACCATTTCCAGATCGGTGGCGGTGGTCAGATAGTTCAGGGTAGCGGGCTGGCTGGAGTACAGGATGGTGTACTTGGTGGTATCGACGGAGCCGGAGGCGGAACCGCCGGTGCTGCCCGCAGAAGAACCGCCGCCGCAGCTGCTCAGCAGACCGGCTGCACAGGCGCTTGCGGCTGCCAGACCGCTTGCCTTGAGAAACTGACGGCGAGAAATCGAAGTTGCCATAATAAAAATCCCTCTTTCTTCGTGTTTCATGTTTTGAAAGCGGCACGGCCGGGCACCGCTGTTTCCCATCAACGGGGAGGAAGACAAAAAAGGCGTAACGGAAACACATCCGTTACGCCTTTGTAACCAGTACCTCCGACCACAGCCGTGTGGTTACAGAAAGTATAGCATTGTTTCGCCCCGGCGTCAATTCTTTTTCGAATCTGCCAAGGATCACTCTTTTACAATATTTGCGATGGGCTCTGGGGTCTGGGCGGTTTCTGCGGCAGCAGGGGCCGCTGCGGTCTCGGCGGCGGCTGTTTCCTCTGCCTTGACCTCCTCGGCCAGCGCCTTGGCGGCTTCCTCGGCGGCGCGCTTGGCCTCCCGTTCGGCTTGGCGCTCCTTGGCCTTGGCTACAGCCTCCTCCTGCCGCTTCTTGGTGCGGATCTTGATGCGGCAGACCGAGCAGATGCCGTCCTTGCAGCCCGGCGCGATGGGCTTGCCGCACTCGCTGCAGAGGGTCTTGGTGCACTTGTAGACGCTGACCGGGCCGAGGGTGGTGAGCTGGCGGAGCTTCAGCCCGTCCAGCCCGCCGTTGGAGCAGGTGGCGACGCAGACGCCGCACTCGCTGCACTTCCAAGGGGTGATGACGGCGCGGGTCTGGCCGTCGGGCAGGTCCTCAAACTTGATGGCCCCGGCGCGGCACGCCTTCTCGCACCGGCCGCAGGCGAAGCACTTCTCGGTAAAGTTGGGCAGGTGGTAGCCGTACTTCAGCGGGGTCTCGCTGGCGGCTTTGAGCTGCTTGGTGCGCTGGTGGAGCATCAGGCGGAAATCCACCGCGCTCTCATCGTCGCTGCGCAGACCCGGCAGCATCCGCAGCAGATGCTTGGTGCCTGCCTTGGAGCCGGCAGTCACCTGCTCCATCATCTCGCGGCGGGAGTATTCCTTGTTGTGGAAGGGGGCCTCGTCCTGCTCGTAGGCCAGCGTGAAGCGGGCCTCGAAGAGGGGCTGGCCGAAAAATTCCACCAGCCGGGTCAGCTCCTTGCGCAGATGCTCGGCGCAGATGTCGTTCTCGCACTCGCCGCAGGGGGTCAGGTCCAGCACGACCTTCTTGTTCAGGGCAAGGTAGGCCAGCGCCTCCCACGACAGCGCCGACACACAGGCGCGGACGAGGGTGTTCTTGCGGGTGCTCTTCTCGCAGCCGATCCAGACGGTATCGTTGTCGTTGTCGGCGGGGGCAGTGTCCCGCTGGACCTGTTCGGGCGAGGGGGCGATGCAGCCGCTGCGGCACACCGAAACACAGAGGCCGCAGTCGGTGCAGGGATCCCAGTCCTTGACGAGGTTCGGGCGGGTGAAGATCTCCTCACCGTAGGGGCAGATGTCCTTACAGGCGGTGCAGGGGGTGCGGTGAGGGTGGAGGTTCCAGCATTGTTTGCGGTTGATCTCCGGGTGGGTGGTCTTCATCAGCGCATCCATGGCGTAGCGCGTAAAGATACTCATCGAATCACTCCTTATCAGCGTCCATGACCGAGGCCACGACGGCGTTGTCCAGCAAAAAGCGCTGGACCTTCTGGGCGACGAGGGCGGCGGCCACCGTCTCCGGGGTGAGCACGCGGCGGATATCGGCCTCCGGGGTGTCCTGCTGGACGGAGAGGCGGCGGTATTCGTTGTTGACCTCCTCGGTGCGGACGGTGATGCCCTCGGCCTCGGCGATGGCGCGGGCAGCATACATGGTGCGGATCTTCCGCTCCGCATCGGCGCGGTAACCGGCGCGGAGGGCGTCGGCGGTGGTGCGGCTGTTCTTGCAGTGCTGCTCCATGCTGATGCCGCTGCGGGAGAGCCGCTGGGTGAGCAGCTTCATCTCGTTGTCGGCGGCGCGGTCCAGTGCCGCTTCCGGAACGGTGACGGTCAGGTTGGCCCCGGCCATCTCCAGCAGCTTCTGCCCGGCGGCGCGGTCGGCGGCGTCCTCGTGGATCTTCATCTTCTTGGCGCGGACGGCCTCCCGCATGGCGGCGAGGGAGGCATAGCCCAGCGATTTGGCGAAGTCCTCCGTCAGCTCCGGGGTGGTCTTTTCGGCCACCGAGTGCAGCTTGATCTCGAACTGAGCCGTCTTGCCGGAAAGCTCCGGCACCCGGAACTCGGCGGGGTAGGTGAAGTCGAACCGGAAGGTCTCCCCGGCTTTGTGGCCGTAGATGGCATCCTCGGCGGCGGGCATCAGCTTGCCGTCGCCCAGCACGACCATGACCTTTTCCATCCGGCTGTCGGGGATCTCCTTGCCGTCCATGAAGCCCGCAAAATCCAGCAGGACGCGGCTGCCGCGCTTGGCACCCTCCTCGGAGTTGTGGTAGAAGGCATGGAGCCGGGTCTGGTGGACCATCTCGATGTCCAGCGTCTTTTCCGAAAGGCCGCGCACATGGCGGGTGACGGCCAGCCCCTTGTACTGGCCAAGCTTAACTTCAGGGATATTGTTCTGATTACTCTCCATTTTGTAATACTCCTTTTGACGTTCATTTACAGTCCGTGTGCGGCCAGCCAGCCTTCCGTGACCTGCGAGAACATTTCGGGATACTGGGCGTTTTCGGCGTCGAAGACGTGCAGATAGGTTTCCACTTCCTCGCGGGTGGGGGCTTCGACCCGCTCCCAGATGGAGAAGGTGTAGCCGTTGCCCATATCGAAGGTGGCGGCGAGGGTGTGGGTCTCGTCCCGCAGCTGGAGGAACTTGGCGTTGAACCTGTGGCCCAGCTCCGTATCCGGGGCCAGCGTTGAGGGGAAGGGGTCCGCCGTGATGACATACTTCGCCTCAAAGAAGCCCATGGGGAAGGTGTGGGTGCCCGGTACCGAGAAGCTGTCCGGCAGTTTGCCGTCCAGCGGGTGTTCCGGCAGCATACAGTTCCGCAGATGGCCGGGGTTGTACAGCATGTCGTCGGGGATCATGTACGCGGTGTCGCCCTCGCCGAGGTGGGCCGTGAGCCACTGGGTGACGGCTTGGATCTGGCTGAGGTCCTTCCGGTCATAGGTCAGCTCGTCGAAGTGCATGTACTCGGTCAGGCTGGCCGGATGGATGGTGTGGATGACCAGCTCCGGCAGGGCCATGACCGTCAGCGGCGAGCAGCGCACCGACACGGCGAACACCAGCGTAAAGGCCCAGTAGCAGAGCTTGGGCACCTTGAACTTGTCGATGCTCTCGGCCAGCCCGGCGGCACCTACCAAGAAGAGGATGACGTAGGCGGGCAGGTAGAGCAGCATCTGATGGGAGCCGGAGTTCTGCACCCGCGTGAAGAGCACCATGCTCAGGGCCAGCTCGCTCAGGGCCAGCGCGGGCAGGGCGAAGAGCTTCCGCCGGAAGCAGAGCCAGAACCCGAACAGGATGAGCACGAAGTTCAGCAGACCAGTGCGCATTGCATGGTAATACAGCTCGGTGACAAGGCCGCCCACATTGTAGTAAGAATAGCGGTCGGAATAATCGAAGGCCAGAATCTTGCTGACCATGGGCCAGAGCAGGGCCACCATGGCCACCATGGCACACAGGCCGAACAGCACAAGGTTGCGCACCCGGCGCAGGGCCAGCGCCTTGTCCCCGGCTTTGGCGAGCTTACCGCTGCTGACGAAAAGGAGCAGCGCATAGGAGAAGTAATAGCCCACCACAAAGTACAGATACCACCGGCGGGTCAGGATGATGGCCGCAGTGGCGAGGAAGATGAGGGCGAACCGCCCCGGCTCCAGCTTCTCGAACCGGTAGTCCAGCGTCAGCAGCAGGATGGCAAAGGCGAAGATGAGGCCGAACCAGTCCGGCTGGGCCAGCATGGCGCTCATCCGCAGAAACGGGAAGGTCAGCACCCACGAAAAGCCGATGAGGAAATGGTAGAACCGGTTCTTCACATGGAGCATCTGGCCGATCTTCACGGTCAGGCCCGCCAGCAGGACCATCAGGGTAGGCAGCACGCAGAACACCTGCGCGAAAGCGTAGCTGTCGCCGGTGCGGGCCGTCAGGCAGAAGGGAAACTCGGTGAAGAGGGTGATGAAGTTGGTGTAGTCATCGGCAAAGGAACCGAAGATATACGCGAACCCCGCCGCCGGGCCTTGGGCAAAGGCGGTCTCGGCGCTGTACTGCTTGACGATGTAGTTGACGTAGTCCCACGCATAGATGAACTGCCGCCGCCCCAGCGCCCAGTAGAAGTAGAGCACCGCTGCGGCCCAGAGGCCGACGAGGACGGCCCGGTGGAAGAAGTTCAGTTCCACATGGGCCACCCGTAGCACCCACAGCGCCCCGTAAAAGAGCACGCAGCTACACCACAGGCTCACCAGCGGGAAGAAGGCCCCCCCGGTGGGGAAGACAAGGCCGATGACCACCAGCGCCAGCGCGCCGAGGCCAAGACCGATGCCGCCCTTGCTCCACGGGGAGAGGGCGGGTTTTGCTTGTTGGGAAGAAAGTGTTTTTGGCATAAGACAAAACCTCTCGAAAAAACCTAATATTTCATGTTACAGTATAACGGTTCCGGCCCCGGCTGGCAAGGCCATGCGGGCGCTGAAACGCAAAATATCCCGCCGCATTTTCAGCGGACGGGATAGTTTCGCACAAAGATTACTTCTTGGAAACGCTTGCGGCGGCTTTCCGCTTGGCGGCAGCGGCTTTCCGGGCGGAAGCCCGTGCCGCGTCGGCGTGGGGAGCCTCCGGCGTCAGGCGGAGCATCCGGCTGCCCATGGCGGGCAGGTCGAGGGCAAGGGTGTAGTCCCGGCCATACACGCCGCCGTCCGTGGTGTGGAAGCTCTTGGTCCGGCTCTTGTCCGCGCCGTTCCAGCGGGGGGCTTCGCTGTTCAGCAGCTCGTCCGCCGCGCAGGGGAACTTGAGGTAGAGGGGGAACTTCTTGTGGGCGGTGTTCTGGGTGTTCATCACGCAGAGGATGGTCTGCCCCGCGCCCTTGCGCAGCCATGCGTAAACGCCCTCGTCCCGGCTTTCGCTGGCCACCCACTCAAAGCAGCCGGGGTTGTACTCGCCGTCGTAGAGGGCAGGTTCGGTGGCGTAGAGGCGGCCCAGTTCGGCAAAATATTTCTGGAAGCTGTCGTGGAAGGGGTACTTCATCAGGCCCCAGTCCAGCTCCTTTTTCTCATCCCACTCACAGGAAACCACATGGGCGGTAAATGCACTCATATGACTGTCCTCATAAAATAATTTCTCTGTCATTTTTCCTACATCCTCTCCGGTGCTTCAAATCCAAGTACGTCGATACAAGCTTCCAGTACATCCTTCGTCACTTTCAGAAGCGCAATATAACTCTTTTGTTTTCCGGCATCTTCTTCTGCCAGAATCTTTGTCTCATGATAAAAACGATTGAATGCATTGGCAAGATCATAAATGTATGCACAGATCTTATGCGGTGCAAGATCCTGGAATGCATTCGCCATCACATCATTATATTTTGCAGCTTCCAGCATCAGAGCTTTTTCACAATCCGCATATGCTTCCTGTACTTTCAGTCCATCCAGACTATTTCCCTGTGACTGGTATTTATTCAGGATCGATTTGATACGTACAATTGTATACAGAATGTATGGACCGGTATTTCCTTCAAAGGAAGTAAATCTGTCTACGTCAAATACATAATCTTTTGATGCCTGGTTTGACAGATCTCCGTATTTAATTGCTGCCATTCCGATGAGTTTTGCTGTCTGTTTTGCTTCTTCTCCCTCGATAGAATGATTTTCAGAGATTTTCTCATACATCTTCTCTGTAATCTCTGAGATCAGTGTCTCCAGACGCATTACCCCGCCTTCTCTTGTCTTGAACGGCTTGCCATCTTTTCCATTCATGGTACCGAAACCTAAGAATTTCAGTTCTGTT
>ERZ827156.4307-NODE-4307-length-11731-cov-4.700582_pt1 | contig 11731 bp, 9 predicted proteins | sample MGYA00519919_ERZ827156 | MGnify/ENA primary metagenome ERZ827156 (study PRJEB31778, sample SAMEA3449269) | human gut metagenome | biome: human gut; feature: human-associated habitat; material: faeces | place: United Kingdom | collected 2010/2012 ... | reverse complement strand
CGTCAGGGGGAAAACGACCGTATTGGCGGCGTTGCCATAAGAGCCCAGATAGCTGGCGTTTGCAATAAAGATCTGATCCACGATGTTATACAGTGCGCCGACCAGCAGCGAAATAATGCACGGGATCGCATACTTTTGCATCAGCTTGCCGATGCGTTCCGTGCCGAGAAATTGATTGGAACTTTCCATGGGATTCACCTTACCTTTCCATTTTGAGGACAAAAAAACAACGGGCAGCCCTCATGCAACCGGTTTTACGCATGAGTGCTACTCGTTGTACGAAATCATTATAGCCTGCCTGTCTGGAATTTGCAAAGGCAGTTTTGCACAAGAATTGTACTGGGCATTCTGCGCAGATTGCACGAGGAAAACTTTGTGGAAGATGCCCTTTGAAGCCCGCCAACCTACCGTGGTACAATAAAGTAAAGAGTAAAATTACGCTGGAAAGTCTGTTTTTGCAGCCTTTCCATACAAGGGAAAGAGGCAATACCATGTCACGGTTTCAAGCGGGGGCGCTGGTGGTTTACGGAAATCTGGGAGTGCATGAGGTGGAAGGGGTCGGGCTGCGGCGATTTTGTGATGAGCCTGCCAGAGAGTACTACACCCTCCGGCCTTATTTTTCGGATTCCCACGACCGCAGCTATATTCCGACTGCAAAAGAAGGCGCCCTGCGTCCGGTGACCCCGCCACAGCAGGCAGCAGCCGACCTTGCACGCATCAAAGAGGAGAAGCTGCCCATCCCGGCGGGGGTACAGACAGCGCTGGCAGAACATTATCAGGCGCTGCTCCACACCAATGATTTTTACCAGTACCTGACCCTGTTCAAGGAGCTGGGGCAAAAGCAGACCCAGCAGCAAAGCCGCGGCCGAAAGATCAACGCCATGGATGCGTACTTTTACCAGATGGTAGAGCGTGTCCTGCAGGAGGAGCTGGCGGTGACCTTCGGGGAATCGCAGCAGAAGGCAGGCAGACGGCTTCTGGAGGTTTTGCACTAAAGCCGCATGGTGATTTTTATCTCAACTGATTTCTGCAACGAAAAGACCGCTTCCGTTCAAAAAACGGAGGCGGTCTTTTGCGTCCGGCAGATCTACCACTGGTCAAAAGGATCGGGAAACGTTTAAATTATTCTATCATCGTATATTTTAAAATTCAATCCCATACTTTTTGGTGCGTATATCAATCGGAGCAACTTTGTAGGAATTAACAAAGTATGGCGGTTTGTTATGCAAAACCTTCGTGAGAGTTTGCCACTTGAAACCCATCGATGCCTTATGATATAATCCCTTCAGCAGAACGCGCTGTGTGTGAACACGTAAGACCAGTTTCTTCACACGCAGGCGTTCTCTTTTTATTTTCAAAAAGTTAGTTTGCGCTAATCTTGAGGAGGGCTTTTCATTCGTAATCATCGTTCCACTGTTTTTCTCGGCGTTCTGCTGATGATTCTTTCGGTTTGTTCTTTGTTTGTCGGGGTGCTGGACATCCGGCCTTCCGACCTGTTTACAGGCAGCGTGAAAACATGGGAGATCTTTCTGATCTCCCGCCTGCCGCGTCTGCTTGCCATCCTCTGCACAGGCATCGGCATGAGCGTGGCGGGGCTTATCATGCAGCAGCTCTGCATGAACAAGTTTGTTTCGCCCACCACAGGCGCAACGATCTCTTCTGCACAGTTTGGCATTCTGCTGGCTTTGCTGTTTGCACCGGGTTCTACCCTGTGGGGACGTGCTGCCTTTTCCTTCGTTTGTGCCGTTCTGGGTACATGGGTCTTTGTCTGGTTCATCCAGCGTATCCAGTTCAAGGATGTTGTCATGGTCCCGCTGGTCGGCATCATGTTCTCCAACATCGTAATGGGCGTTACCAATTATCTTGCCTACAAATATGAAATGACACAGGCTCTTTCCAGCTGGCTGGTCGGTCATTTTTCCACCGTCATTCGTGGGCGGTATGAGCTTGTCTGGCTGACGGTACCGCTGGTGGTTCTGGCATTTGTATTTGCCAACCACTTCAATATCGTGGGCATGGGAAAAGATTTTTCTCAGAACCTCGGCGTTCCGTATGATCTGGTGCTGTTTATGGGTCTGACCATTGCTGCCATGATCACGGCATCCGTTGTTGTCGTGGTCGGCTCGATCTCCTACATCGGCCTCATCGTGCCCAATATCGTAGCAATGTTCAAGGGTGACCAGATCCGCGGAACGCTGGTGGATACCGCTCTGTTTGGCGCTGTGTTCGTGCTGGTCTGCGATATGATCGGGCGGGTCGTGATCTATCCCTACGAGCTGCCCATCGAGCTGATCGTTGGCGTCATCGGCAGTATCCTGTTTGTCGGTCTGCTGCTGTATCGGCTTCGGCATGGGCGCAAGGCAGTCCGGCTGGGCAAAGCTGCCAAGAAAACCGGAGGTGCAGCATGAAAACGCACAAAAACCATCTGCGTCTGCTGATCCTTCTGCTTCTTGTTCTGCTGGCCTGCGCGGGCTATATGACAGTGGGCGTCCACTTTGAAAATCAAAAATTGTTTGCCTACGCCATGCGCATCCGCACGCCCAAGCTGATCGCCATGCTCATCACGGCATTTGCCATTGGAAGTGCCTCCATCGTGTTTCAGTCCATCATCAACAACACCATCGTCACGCCCTGCCTGTTGGGCATGGATCAGCTTTATTCGCTGATCCACACAGCGGTGTTCTTTGTGGCGGGTTCGGGCAGCTTTCTGGCGGTCAATGCCAACGCAGCCTTTGCGGTAGACCTTGCCATTATGGGCGCTGTTGCCACCGTAATTTACAGCTATCTGTTCCGGAAAACGAACCACAATGTTCTGTACGTTCTGCTTATCGGCACGGTACTGACCTCGTTCTTTTCCAGCATCCAGACGACTTTGACCCGTGTGATGGACCCCAACGAGTACGACACGCTGCTGACGGATCTGGTCGCCAGCTTTTCCAATGTCAATTCGGCGATTCTGGTACTGTCCGTTGCGGTTCTGGCGCTGGTCGCCTTTGCCTTCCGGAAAGAGCTTGCGCTGCTGGACGTTCTGACACTGGGCAAAGATCAGGCCATCAATCTGGGTGTAGATTATGACCGCTGTATCCGCCGCCTGCTGCTGGGGGTCACGCTGTACATTGCAACAGCCACCGCTATGGTCGGGCCGCTGGCATTTCTGGGGCTTATCATTGCCAACCTTTCCCGGCAGTTCCTGCGTACCTACCGGCACAGCCAGCTCATCACCGGCTCTGTTTTGTTCGGTATGGTCGTTCTGATCGGCGGACAGCTTCTGGTGGAGCGGGTGTTCGTTTACTCGGTTCCGGTCAGCGTGTTCATCACCGTGGGCGGCGGCGTGTATTTCCTGTATCTGCTGCTCACCCAGAGAAAGGCATAACACCATGTTTGTAAAAGAGATCACCAAACGCTACGATGGCAAAGCCGTTGTCGATGGCGTGAGTTTTGAGATTCCGAAAGGCAAAGTCCTTTCCCTCATCGGTCCGAACGGCGCAGGAAAATCCACCGTGATGGGAATGCTGTCCCGCCTGATCGCACGGGACAGCGGTCTTGTGGATTTTGAGGGGACGGAGATCACGCGCTGGAAAAGCCGGGAGCTGAGCAAGCGGCTCGCCATCCTGACCCAAGCCAACAATGTCCAGATGAAGCTGACTGTCCGGGAACTGGTTGCGTTTGGCCGCTTTCCGTACTCCGGCGGACGGCTGACCCAAGAGGACAACGAGATCATTGACCGCGCTATCGCCTACATGGAACTGGGCGATTTTGAGGAGCAGTTCATCGATGAACTGTCCGGCGGTCAGCGGCAGCGTGCCTATATTGCCATGGTCATTGCGCAGGACACCGAGTATATCCTGCTGGATGAACCGACCAACAATCTGGATATTTACCATGCAACCAACCTTATGCGCATCGTCCGCCGCCTGTGCGATGAGCTGGGCAAAACGGTGATCCTTGTTCTGCACGAGATCAACTATGCTGCGTTTTATTCCGACTACATCTGCGCCTTCGTGGATGGAAAAATCGCAAAGTTTGGCACCGTGCAGGAAGTGATCACCAAAGAAAACCTGTCCGATATCTACAAGGTAGACTTTGAGATCATGCAGATCGAAGGCAAGCCTTTGTCGATATATTATTGATTTCAGTACTTTTTAAAAAGGAGCATTCTTATGAAGAAAATTTCTCGTCGTTCGTTTTTGACCGCTATGGCCGCTGTGAGTGCAGCGGGTGTTCTCGCCGCCTGCGGCGCTTCCTCCTCCACGGCAAGCTCCGTGGCATCCTCTGTGGCTGCATCCAGCGAAACCGCAGCCTCTTCGGAAGCTGCACCGGAATCTGTGACCATCAAGGCGTTCAACGGTGCAAAGGAATTAGTGGACGTGGAAGTGCCCTTTGACCCGCAGCGCATTGCGATCCTCGACCTTGCTTCTCTGGACATTCTGGATGAACTGGGCGTTGGCGACCGTGTGGTCGGCACGGCATCCACCTCTCTGGACTATCTTCAGAGCTATGTCACCAATGACAGCATTGTGAACCTTGGCAACATCAAGGAAGCCGATATGGAAGCAGTCATGGCTTGCGAGCCGGACATTATTTTTATCGGCGGACGCCTGTCCAAATCCTATGATGCTCTGTGCGAGATCGCACCCGTTGTTTTCCTTTCGACCGACGCCGAAAAGGGCGTTGTGGAAAGCACCCGTGAAAACGCCATGACCATCGCTTCTATCTTTGGTCTGGAAGACCATGTGGAAGCTTTGATGGCGGATTTTGACAGCCGCATCGACGCCCTGAAAGCCTTTGCAGAGGGCAAGACTGCCATCGTCGGCATGACCACCAGCGGCAGCTTCAATGTTCTGGGCAACGATGGCCGCTGCTCCATCATCGGCAAGGAGATCGGCTTTGAGAATATCGGCGTAGATGCCAATATCGACACCTCGACCCACGGCAACGAGGCTTCCTTCGAGTTCATTGTGGACAAGAACCCCGACTACATTTTCGCAATGGACCGCGATGCAGCCATTGGCACCGATGGCGCACAGCTGGCACAGGAGATCCTGGAAAACGAGCTGGTCAAGAGCACGGATGCTTACAAGAACGGCCACGTCGTTTATCTGGCACACCCGAATGTCTGGTACACCGCAGAGGGCGGCATTCAGGCACTGAGCGAAATGCTGAGCGATCTGGAAAACGCACTGCTGTGATTTTTTCAAAATTCTTCTTGCAATTTTGAAAAAACTCCGGTATAATACCTTCCGTTAAGAATACAAAAAGCCGGCTTACAAAGCGTGAAATCCTGAGGGAAAGCTACCCCTCAACGATTTCACGCTTTTTTGTTTGCCCGAAAAAGGAGGACCTATGAATCCGAAAAACAAACTGGCGGAAATGCCCATCCGCCCCCTGCTGTACACCATGGCGGTACCGCTGATGCTGTCGCTGCTCATCCAATCGCTGTACAACATCGTAGACAGCATTTTTGTGGCGCGTCTGTCGGAAACGGCCTTGACTGTCGCCTCTCTTGTATATGCCATCCAGTTTTTGATGATCGCCATCGGCGTGGGCACCGCCGTTGGCCTGAACGCCCTGCTCTCCCGGAAGCTGGGGCAGAAAAAGCCGGCGGAAGCCTGCCGTGCCGCCACCACAGGGCTGTTTCTGATGTTGGGTACTTCACTGGTGTTTACGCTGGTGGGGCTGCTGTTCTCGAACCGGATCGCTGCCGCCCTGACCAACGATCCCGAATTGCAGCAGCTGTGCCGGGAATACCTCTCGGTGAACCTCGTGTTCTGCTGGGGCATCTTTTTGCAGACCTACGGGCAGCGGCTCTTGCAGGCCGTGGGGGACACGGTGCTGTCTATGGTCTCCCTCATCATCGGCGCAGTGGTCAACATTATTCTCGACCCCATTATGATTTTCGGTCTGCTGGGCTGCCCGGCCATGGGAATCCGGGGCGCAGCCATTGCCACCGTCATCGGGCAGCTCATCGGTGCAGCGGCGGCGCTATGGTTCAATCGGGTCAAAAACCCGGTCATCCATGTCCGACTGAAGGGCTATCGCTTTTTGTGGCAGGATGTGGCCGACATCTACCGGGTGGGGCTGCCTACCATCGTGATGCAGGCCATTGGCAGCGTGATGACCTTTGCAGTCAACGGCATTCTGCTGGGGGTGTCCTCTACGGCAGTGGCGTTCTTCGGCATCTACTATAAGCTGCAAAACTTCCTGATGATGCCGGTGAATGGTCTGGGACAGGCGGCCATCCCGGTGGTGGGCTTTAACTATGGCAGTGGGCAGTCCGACCGGGTAAAGCAGGCATGGAAGGTGCTGCTGCCCACCGGCGTGGTGTTCGCGCTGTGCGGCACGGCGGTGTTCCTGCTGTTCCCGGCGCAGCTGCTGGGGCTGTTCTCTGCCAGCCAGGCCATGCTGACCATCGGCATCCCGGCCATGCGGATCATCTGCCTGCACTTTTTGCTGGCAGGCACCAGCATCGTGCTGAGCTCCGTGTTCCAGGCCCTGGGCAACGGCCTGTTCAGCCTCATCGTGTCGGTGTGCCGTCAGCTGTTTGTGCTGCTGCCGGCAGCCTGGCTGCTGGCCCAGACCGGCAACGTCAACAATGTCTGGTGGGCCTTTCTCATTGCTGAGATCGTCAGCGTTCTCATGAGCCTGGCCTTTTATGCCCATATCAACAAGACCATCATCGTGCCCCTGTGCGGCCCTGTTGAGCCCTGACCGTGCTGTCGGCGCAAAGGAAAGGAACGTGATCTCTATGGTAAAAAAGCTGAAGTGGAACCTGGTGCTGATGAGTGTGCTGTATCTGGGTCTGGGCATTTTTCTGGTGCTGAAGCCCGGCACGGCCCTCAACATCGTATGCTATGCACTGGGCGGCGTGGTGCTGGCCTGCGCGGCCGTGCAGCTGATCCGCTACTTTGTGGTGGAGCGCGGCGTGTTCCAGAGCCAGCTCACCCTGATCTCCGGCATCGTCTGCCTGGCGCTTGGAGCTTTCCTGCTGCTGCGCAGCGACATCGTGGTGAGCGTCCTGCCCGTGGTGTTCGGCCTGTTCGTCATCTTTGACGCCATTGCCCGGGTACAGAACGCACTGGACCTGCGCCGCTGCGGCTACGACAGCTGGAAGGGCTTCCTGCTGCTGCCGGTGCTCAGCGTGGTGCTGGGCGTGGTGCTGATCGTGAACCCCTTCGGTGCCATGGAGACGCTGGTGATGGCCATCGGCATCATCCTGATCGTGGAAGGTGCCATCAACCTGCTCAGTGCCCTGTATACGGTGCTGGCCCTGCGCCGCTTTGCCAAGCTCCACCCGGAGACCCAGTCCATGCTGGAAGCCATCACCGGCCAGGATCTGAACGGCGACGGCGTCATCGCCCCGGATGTCTCCCACGCAGATGTGGAGTCCACCGCTGTGGAGCTCGACTATGTGGATGAGAGCGCCGAGGTGGAGCAGGAGGAGGAATAACCTCTCCGTCATCGCTGCGCGATGCCACTGCCCGGGTTGCGGCTCCCAGCGTCTGCTTCGCTGCCGCTTGCATCCTGCTGGCCGCTGCCCCAACAGCTTCTCCCTGTTTCCGCCACTGGCGGCGGTCGTCGCCGTTGCCTATCGAGGAGAGGCCTTGGCATTCCGCTGCGTTTCCCGTATAAACTGTAAGCCTGACCTCTTTGCCAAAGGCTCCCCTCGGTAGGGGAGCTGTCGCCGAAGGCGACTGAGAGGTTTTTTACCAATCAACACAAAAGGATAAAAAGAGAGCTATGGAAAAGTACGATCTCATCATCGTTGGTGCCGGCCCGGCCGGTATCTTCACCGCCGTGGAGCTGCTGCGCCGCGGCAGCAAGAAGCACATCCTGCTGGTGGAAAAAGGCAAGCCGGTGGAAAAGCGCCACTGCCCCAAGGCAGAGCTTGGCCACTGCGTCAACTGCCGCCCCACCTGCGCCATCACCACCGGCTTCTCCGGCGCAGGCGCATTCTCCGACGGCAAGCTGAGCCTCTCCTATGAGGTCGGCGGCGATCTGCCCAGCCTCATCGGCGAGGAGTTCGCGCAGGAGCTGATCGACTACACCGACAAGATCTACCTCGAGTTCGGCGCAGACCCCCACGTCGAGGGCATCTACACCGGCGAGGACATCAAGGAGATCCGCAAGAACGCCATCCACGCGGGCCTGAAGCTGGTGGACTGCCCCATCCGCCACCTCGGCACCGAGAAGGCCCAGCAGCTGTATCTGGCCATCCAGAACTATCTGGCCGACAACGGCGTGGAGATGCTCTTCTCCACCGAGTGTGAGAACATCATCCTCGAAAACGAGGTCTGCAAGGGCGTATATCTCCGCAATGGCAGCGAGGAACCCCGCGCCGTCTACGCGGATACCGTCGTCATCGGCACCGGCCGCCGCGGCGCGGACTGGCTGGAGAAGATCTGCGCGGAGCATCACATCGCCCACAAGCCCGGCACCGTGGACATCGGCGTCCGCGTCGAGTGCCGCAACGAGGTCATGGAAAAGGTGAACAAGGTACTCTATGAGTCCAAGCTCATCGGCTACCCGAAGCCCTGGAAAAACAAAGTGCGCACCTTCTGCCAGAACCCCGGCGGCTTCGTGGCGCAGGAGAACTACGACAACGACCTCGCCGTCGTCAACGGCCACAGCTTCAAGGAGAAGAAGAGCGAGAACACCAACCTCGCCATCCTCGTCTCCCACAACTTCACCGAGCCGTTCAACCAGCCCATCGCCTACGCCCAGAAGGTGGGCGAGCTGACCAATATGCTGGGCGCAGGCCACATCATGGTCCAGCGCTACGGCGACATCCTCGACGGCAAGCGGACATGGCAGAAGGAGCTGGCCCAGTCCAACGTCAAGCCCACCCTGAAGGACGCCGTGGCCGGCGACATCACCGCCGCCATGCCCTACCGCGCCATGACCAACATCATCGAGTTCATCAAGATGCTGGACATGGTCGTGCCCGGCTTTGCCGCCAACGAGACCCTGCTGTACAGCCCCGAGCTGAAGTTCTACTCCAACAAGGTCAAGATGGACGCAAACCTCGACACCAACATCAAGGGCCTGCACTGCCTCGGCGACTCCTCCGGCTGGACCCGCGGCCTGATGATGGCCTCCGTCATGGGCGTGCTGATGGGCCGCAAGCTGGCCGAGAAGGAAGGCTGCTGAGCTGCCATTCTGCACTAAGCTGCGCTGAATATTTGTTTCCCGACGCCCCTCCGCCCCCTGCGGAGGGGCGTTTTTGCGTCAGTTTTCAACAAAACCGCATGGAATGCAAAAGCGGTCATAAAAAGTCCATCTCCGCCATATGAAAATTTTATTGGAAATTGAATTGATTTTCTTGGTCAAAACTGCTACAATCTTAGAAAGAAGTCTAGGCGGAATTGTATCTTGCGCATAATGCAAGGAGGGATCACTTATGTGCGAAGCCCCCGGAAGCGTAGTAACTCTGCTCTGTTCCGGCATCCAGCTTTACAGCGCCGAGCGGCGTATTGCGGACTGCATTCTTGCAGATGTAAAGCGGGCGTCCATGTGTACGTCGGCCGAGCTGGCCCGTCTGAGCAGTTCGTCCGAGGCCACCATCACCCGGCTGTGCCACAAGCTGGGCTTCGAGAACTACCGCAAATTCCAGCTGGCGCTGGCGCGGGATGCCATGGAGCAGCAGGAGACCGCCCGGCGCACCCGGGAGGAAGGGCAGGACGAGCTGCGTCAGGCCCTGCTGGACATTCAGGCCAACCGGGAAGAGGAGCTGCGGGCCACCATTCAGGCCATCGACACCCGGCAGCTGCGGCGGGTGCTCTCGCTGCTGCGCAGCTGCGAGGTCATCGAGGTGGTGTCTGAGGGCAGAAGCCTTCCGGTGGCGCTGGATGCATCCATCCGGTTCGGTCATCTGGGCAAGCGGTGCGTCGCCAGCGCCCTCCACGAAAAGACGCTGGCTTTTGCGCAGACGCTGACCCCGAAGGACCTCCTCATGGCGTTCTCCACCTCCGGGCGGGATGCCGGGCTGGAAGAGGTGATCTCTGCCGCCAAGGTGAGGGGTGCGCCGGTGCTGCTCATCACCTGCGACAGCCACAGCCCGCTGGCCCATCTGTCCGACTATGTGATGACCGCCTCCAACCGCGAACAGCGGCTCATCGAGGGCAGCCACGCGGCATCTCTCCTCTCGCCGAACATCCTCGTGGAGGTGCTCTACTACCTGCTGCGGATGGAAAATCTGTAAAAAAACAAACGCTGGCACCTTAGCTGGTTGCTCATAAAAAAGTGAATCCGACCTATGGCTGCAATCAAAGGTCGGATTCTTTTTTTATGTTAGGGCTGGAATATCCATGGCTCCCTCTGACGCGGGAGGCTTGGATGCGGTGCAAAATCGCACATTACCGCACTACACCGAATGGTGTATAGAAGTACGCCCTTACTGTTTGACAAATTGGAATTGATTTTCCTTTTTATTTCTTAGTATCAATCCAAATGAAAACTCTCTCGTCAGTTCTTTCAGTAACAACACCTCCGTTTGCTATTGCCACAGCTTGAGATGCTATGTTATCTAAAAGAATGGTTACTAACACTTTATCTATTCCCATTTCTTTCGCTTCATTAAGCAATAATCTCAGCAGTTCTTTTCCATATCCTTTTCCACGAAACGCTGGTGCAATTCCGTACCCGATATTTCCTCCTGCTTTTCTCAGTGCCTCAGTCAAAAAATGTCTGACAGAACCAAATCCAACCGGAATACCATCAGCATATAGCCAAAAAGTTGTAGAAGGCACTTTCCAACCATCTACAATCCCTTCTTGCTCAGAATCCCTCTGTTTTACAATCAGCCATTCTTTATACTCATCAAATGTTAATCCGTTGGCTTTGTTAATTAATCCATTTTCTTCAGCAGGGATCTCTTGCAGCATTGTGTAAATATCTAAGCCGTCATCAACTGACAATCTTTTTAATTCCAACATTATTTTCAATTCTCCTTAATCAAATAAACTCAAGTTTATCAGTCTGTTTAATCATATCATATGGCTTCAATGTACGGCAAGAACAATCCCGGCAGACATTACTGCCGGGACTGATGCTGTTTTATGGACATCTACATTTCGTGCCAGCGTTTGTTTTTATCATTCGAGCTCTAAGTCGCCGGGCAGGATGACGTCCAGCGCGGCGGCTGGCTCGGCCACGAGGCGGCGGCTCTGGTGGAAGATGGCCTTTTCCAGCGTGTTGCGGGCGAGGCGTCCGTTGCCCGCCGTGCGGGCGTCCTGCGCCTGACGGCGCTGGTAGTAGCCCAGAAGCGGCGCATTGCAGCTTTCGTCCAGCTGGTAGCCCCTGCCCTCGGCCAGCCGGTGTGTGATGTCCAGCAGCTCGGCGGCAGTGTAGTCCGGGAACTCGATCCGGTTCGGGAAGCGGCTGGCAAGGCCGCTGTTGGCGGTGAGGAAGTGTTCCATCTCCCGCGTATAGCCCGCGAGGATGACCACCAGCTCGTCCCGATGGTCCTCCATCCCCTTCACCAGCGTGTCGATGGCCTCGAGGCCGAAGCTGTCCTGCTCGCCCCGGTAGAGGCTGTAGGCCTCGTCGATGAAGAGGACGCCGCCCAGCGCGCTCTCGATGACGCTGTTGGTCAGGGGGGCGGTGTGGCCGGTGTACCGGCCCACGAGGTCGCCCCGGCTCACCTCCACCAGCTGCCCGCCCTTGAGGGCACCGATGGCTTTGAGGTACTTTGCCACCAGCCGGGCGATGGTGGTCTTGCCGGTGCCGGGGTTGC
>ERZ827156.4301-NODE-4301-length-11740-cov-19.395464_pt1 | contig 11740 bp, 8 predicted proteins | sample MGYA00519919_ERZ827156 | MGnify/ENA primary metagenome ERZ827156 (study PRJEB31778, sample SAMEA3449269) | human gut metagenome | biome: human gut; feature: human-associated habitat; material: faeces | place: United Kingdom | collected 2010/2012 ... | reverse complement strand
CCGACCGCATCCTCGTGATGTACGAGGGCGAGATCGTCGGCGAGCTCGACCCGAAGAAAACCACCGTCGAAGAGCTCGGCCTTTACATGGCCGGCGCCAAGCGCATGGCGAAGGAGGAGGCGGCCGTATGAAAAAAGAACACTTCCTGCAAAGCGAAGGCTTCAAGACCGTCGCGGCGTCCGTCCTCTCGATCCTGATTGGCCTCGCCGTCGGCAGCATCGTCATTTTGATCGTCGGCCTCACGAGCCCGAACCTCTCGCTCTCCTCGGCGTGGGACGGCATCCGCATCGTGTTCGGCGGCCTGTTCTCCACGGGACGCGACGCCTCCGGCACGCTGACGTGGGGCTTCAACCCGACGAATATCGGCAACATGCTCTTCCGTGCCGCGCCGCTCATCATGACGGGCCTTTCCGTCGGCATGGCGTATAAAACAGGCCTTTTCAACATCGGCGCGCCGGGCCAGTACCTCATCGGTACGCTCGTGTCGCTCTCCATCGCCCTCGGCCTTCCGTCCGAGACGATGTCCACCACGCTCATCTGGCTGCTCGCCTTTCTCGGCGGCACGCTCGCGGGCGCGATCTGGGGCGCGATCCCCGGCCTTTTCAAGGCCCTGCTCAACATCAACGAGGTGCTCGCCTGCATCATGACGAACTGGATCGCGGCGAACCTCGTCACATGGCTCTTTGATATCAGCAACTTCAAGAACGTCACCGAGTCCACCAAGACCGGCTACATCTACAAGACGACCTACAACGGCGTTGCCACCGCGAAGATGGGCCTTGACAAGCTCTTCCCGAACTCCCAGGTCAACGGCGGCATCCTCATCGCCATCGTCTTTGCCATCGCCGTTTACGTGATGATGTCCAAGACGACGTTCGGCTATCAGCTCAAAGCCTGCGGCTCCAACCGTCATGCCGCGCGCTACGCCGGTATCGCCGACAAGCGCAACATCGTCATCTCCATGGCGATCGCGGGCGGACTGAGCGCAGCGGGCGCTTCGCTCTACTATCTCTCCGGCAACACAGAGTTCTTCTGGTCCACGTACCAGTCGCTCCCCGCCATCGGCTTCAACGGTATCCCCGTTGCGATGCTCGCCTCCTGTAACCCCATCGGCATCATCTTCACGGCGCTGTTCATGTCGATGCTCGATATCTCGGGCCTGCAGCTGACGAACCTGACGGCCTATAACGAGTACATCACGAACGTCATCATCGCCGTCATCGTGTACCTCAGCGCCTTCTCGCTGGTCATCAAGATGTGGATCGGCAAGCTCGGCAAAAAGAAGGACGACGGCGCGGATGCCAACGCGGAGCCCGCCCCGGCGGCAGCTTCCGCCCCGGCCGGTGCACAAGCGGAAACGGAGAAAGGAGGCGACGCGAAATGACATTCCTCATTCAGCAGACGCTCATTTATGCCGTCCCTCTGATGATCGTGGCGCTTGCGGGCGTGTTCGCCGAGCGCAGCGGTATCATCAACCTGGCGCTCGAAGGTATCATGGTCTTCGGCGCATTCATCGGCGTCTGGTTCGTGCGCATTCTGCAGACGAGCGACGCCATCCTCTCCCTCAAGCAGAGCGGCAACTGGGCCGCGCTGCAGGGCGTGGAGCTTCTCACGATGCTGGTCGCAGCGGCCTTCGGCGCGCTGTTCTCGCTGCTTTTGAGCTTTGCGTCCATCAATCTGCGCGCTGACCAGACCATCGGCGGTACGGCGCTGAACCTGATGGCCCCGGCCCTGGTGCTGTTCCTCATCCGTATCATCGCCAACCAGAACACTCTGCAAATGGCCACCGGTGATGCGGCCAGCTGGTTCATGATCAAGAAGACCACCTTGGGCTACGCAAAGACGGACGACCTGGGCTTCCTGGGCAATACCTTCCTGCACAAGGTGTATCTGGCGACCTATGTCTGCATCATCATTTTCGTGGTGCTGTCGATCCTGCTGTACAAGACCCGGTTTGGCCTGCGGCTGCGCTCCTGCGGTGAAAATCCCCAGGCGGCGGACTCGGTGGGCATCAACGTGTACAAGATGCGCTATGCCGGTACCACCATCTCCGGCGCGCTGGCCGGCATGGGAGGCTTTGTCTACGCCCTGACCACGGCCAACTGCACGGCCAACGGCGATGTGGCGGGCTTCGGCTTCCTGGCCCTGGCCGTCATGATCTTCGGTAACTGGAAGCCGCTGAACATCGCCGGGGCGTCGCTGCTGTTCGGCCTGTTCAAGTGTATCGCCGCGGCGTACTCCAGTCTGGACATCAACGGCGACGGTGTGTATTGGCTGGCGGAGATCGGCATCAGCTCCCACTTGTACCGTATGCTGCCGTACCTGATCACGCTGGTGGTACTGGCCTTCACCTCCAAGAAGTCCCGTGCCCCCAAGGCGGAGGGCATCCCCTACGACAAGGGACAGCGATAACAAAACAGAGAAAGCCCCGGTCCTTCGGACCGGGGCTTTCGTTTTCCTCCCGCCCCTCTCGATTTTACATGAATTTTACAAAACAGCCCCTGCGGATTTGACATTCGCCCGGTATCATGTAAATGGACAAGAATGTGACATCGAAGAAAATGTAAAGTCGAGGGAAAGAAAATGGATATTTTTCATGTGCTGACCATGCTGGGCGGACTGTGCCTGTTCCTGTTCGGCATGAATTTTATGGGTCAATCCCTGGAGCGCCGGGCCGGCGGCAAGCTGCGGACGCTGCTGGATAAAATGACCGGCAGCGCGGGTGCCGGTTTCCTGACCGGACTGGGCATCACCGCCATCATCCAGAGCTCGTCGGCCACCACGGTGATGGTGGTGGGCTTTGTGAACTCCGGCCTCATGTCTCTGCGGCAGGCCATCAACGTGATCATGGGCGCCAACGTGGGCACCACGGTAACGGCCTGGCTGCTGAGCCTGGCGGGCATCGACGGCGGCAGCGTGTGGATCCGGCTGCTGAAGCCCACGTCCTTCACCCCGGTGCTGGCTCTGGTGGGCATCATTTTCTATATGTTCTGCAAGGACAGCCGCAAGAAGGACACCGGCGCCATCCTGCTGGGCTTCGCCACGCTGATGTTCGGTATGGACACCATGAGCGGCGCCGTCTCCGGCCTGAAGGACGTGCCGGGCTTTGCGGAGCTGTTCCTGGCCTTCACCAACCCGCTGCTGGGTGTGCTGGTGGGCGCGGTGCTCACGGCCATCATCCAGTCCTCCTCTGCCTCGGTGGGTATCCTGCAGGCCCTGGCCGGTACGGGCCAGGTCAGTTATGCCGCCGCGGTGCCCATTATCATGGGCCAGAATATCGGCACCTGCGTTACGGCGCTGATCTCCTGCGTGGGCACCAACAAAAACGCCAAGCGGGCGGCAATGGTGCACCTTATGTTCAACGTCATCGGCGTGGCGGTGCTGCTGACGGCATTCTGCATCGTCAAGGCCATCTTTGCCCCGGTACTGCTGAACAAGGCGGCGTCTATGGCGGGTATCGCTGTGGCCCACTCGGTGTTCAATATCCTGTGTACGGCCATGCTGCTGCCCTGCGGCAACCTGCTGGAGAAGTTGGCTATCCGCCTGGTGCCGGATAAGGCCCACGCGGCCGATAAAACCGTGGAGCTGGACCAGCGCCTGCTGGCCACCCCGGCCATGGCGCTGGAGCGCAGCCGCGTGGTCACCTGCGAGATGGCGTCCCTGGCCGCCCGTTCGCTGCAGAACGCGCTGCGCACCTTCGACCACTACACGGATACCCTGGCCGCCTCCATCCGCGAGGACGAGGGCCGCTGCGACCACTATGAGGACGTGCTGGGTACCTATCTGGTCAAGCTCAGCGCCCAGAAAATGAGCGACAGCGACAGCGAGGAGGCCGCCGAGCTCCTGAAGGCCATCGGCGACTTCGAGCGCATCTCCGACCACGCGGTGAACGTGCTGGGATCGGTGGAGGAGCTGCGGCAGAAGGGCCTCACCTTCAGCGAGGACGCCCGGCGTGAGCTGTCGGTGCTGTCCGCCGCCGTCAACGACATCCTGACCAAGGCGCTGGACGCCTTCTGCCGCCAGGATGCCGCCATCGCCCGCCAGGTGGAGCCGCTGGAGGAGGTCATCGACGACCTGAAGGAGCAGCTGCGCACCCGCCACATCCTGCGGATGCAGCAGGGCCAGTGCAGCATCGAGGCCGGCTTCGTCTGGTCCGACCTGCTGACGGACCTGGAGCGCACCTCCGACCACTGCTCCAACATCGCCGGCTGCGTCATCGACGCCGCCCACCACGACCTGAACATGCACGCCGCCCTGGACGCCGCCCGGCACAGCGACCCGGACTTCCAGTCGCAGTACCGCGCCTGCGCCGCCAAATACAGCGTATAACGCGCAGCCCCCTGCCGGGAGCTGTATATCAAAAAAAGTCCCTCCCCATCGGGGAGGGACTTTTATACGCTCACAGCCCGCGCGCCGCGCGTTCCCGGGCCTCGGCCTCCGCCCGCCGCACTTTGACAAAATTTACTTAAAATGGATGGATTTTCCGTAAAAACCGTGCTATAGTATAAAAATTAAAGAGTTTACATCGGGAGATGTTCATACATGAGGAGAACTCGCTTTTTCCGGAGGACATGCGCCGCCCTGCTGGCCGCTGTGCTGGCGGTGCTGTGCTGCGCCGCCGCCTGGGCCGCGGAGGAGCCGGGCTATGTGCGCACGGTCTTTAACAAGAACAACGGCCTTCCCACCGACGAGGCCAACGCCGTCCTGCAAACGTCGGACGGCTACCTGTGGGTGGGCGGCTTCGGCGGCCTGCTCCGCTACAACGGCACCACCTTCCGCAATTTCAGCGATGAGGGCGCCATCTCCACGCCCTCCATCCGCGCCCTGTTCGAGGACTCCACCGGCCGCCTGTGGATCGGCAGCAGCGACGCCGGCGTGTTCCTCTATGAAAACGACGTCTTTACCCCCATCCCCTGCACGGACAAATACGGCTTTCTCAGCATCTGCGACTTTGCCGAGGACAGCAGCGGCCGTATCTATGTGGCCTCCACCTCCGGCGTGTGTGAGGTCCGCGACGGGCAGTTGGTCCCCCTGGACGACCTGTGGGTGTCGGGCGAGACCATCTACAGCCTGGGCGTCGATCCCTACGACCGGCTCTGGTGCGCCATGAACGCCGAGAAATGCGCCGTCCTGCAGGACGGACACTGCGTGGCCATGCTGGAGGGCGACGACTTCTTCGCCGGCGGCGAGCGCATCGTCTGCCTGACCTCCGACAGCGCCCATGATCTCTATCTGGGCACCAACGGCACTGCCCTGGCCAAGGTCAGCTGCACCGGCACGGCCCTGAACGGCTCCGACTTCGACGTCCGCCTTTTCCACACCGACGACGTCAAATACCACAACCGGATCTGCGTCACCGGGGACGGCAGCATCCTGGTCTCCGGCGAGCAGGGCTTCGCCTACATGACCGCCGACGGCGAGATGGTGGATCCCCACACATCCGCCCGGACCAACGCCGTAAACTGGGCGACCATCGACAGCGAGGGCGACGTGTGGCTGGCCTCCTCCAGCGAGGGGCTTATCCGCTACGCGCCGGGCTATTTTACCACCCCCAACTATGAGACCGGGCTCACCGGCCAGGATATAAACGCGATAACGGAGGTCGACGGGCTGTTCTATGCCGCCACCGACGCGGGGCTGCTGGCCTTCGACAGCGGCTGGCAGCCGGTGCACAACGCCGTCACCGATCTGCTGGCGGACGCCCCTGTGAAGCACCTGCTGGTGGACAGCCGGGGCCGTCTCTGGTGCAGCACCTATTCCGACCTTGGCATCGTGCGCTATGATTCCACCACCGGCGATACGGCGGTGTTCAATTCTGAAAACGGCGTAAAGAGCAGCTGTATCCGGCTGGCATACGAGCTGGCGGACGGCACGGTGGCTGTGGGCACACAGGACGGCCTGGCCCTGATCGACGGCGACACGGTCACCGCCTGTTACGACAAGGCCCACGGCATGGAGACCCAGTCCATCCTGTGCATCGCCCAGGCCCCTGACGGCACGTTGCTGGTGGGCAGCGCCGGCAGCGGCATCTATGCCATACGGCCCGACGGCACCCTGACCCGCTACAGCTACGAGCAGGGGCTGATGGACGGAGTAGTGCTGCGCATCGTCCCCGCGGAGAGCGGCGACGGCTGGTTCGTCAGCGCCGGCAGCCATCTGTATTACTGGCTGGACGGCACCTTCCGCCGGTTTGACAATTTGGACATCGGCGCCGGCTCCATCTTCGACCTGTTTGAGCGGAACGGGCGGCTGTGGCTGCTGCAGGACAGCGGCCTCTACGCCGTGGACGAGACGGAGCTGTTCTCCGGAGAGACGCCCCATGCCGCCCACTACGGCACCAGCGACGGCCTTACCGGCTCCCTCAGCATGAACAACTGGAACTACTTTGCCCCCGACGGCAGGCTGTACCTCTCCACCCGCAGCGGCATCAGTGTGTTTGATTTCCGGGTGATGGAGCCCTCGGTGCCCCGTCTGGTGATCGACAGCGTCCGCACGGATGAGAGCGTATCCGAGCACCCGGAGATCATCCAGCTGCCCAAGGACAACCGCCGCGTCACCATCTATTTCTCCGCGCTGACCCTCTCCGGCACCGCCGACCTGTGCATCGCCTACCAGCTGGAGGGCTTTGGCAGAAACGAGACGGTGTTGTACAACACCAGCGGCAGCGTCAGCTATACCAATCTGGACGGCGGCACCTATACCTTCCACCTGCGGGTATTCGACCCCGATGTCCCCCAGGAGCAGCAGACGCTGAAGATCACTGTAGTCAAGGAGAAGAGCCTGACGGAGATGCCGCTGGCCTGGATCATCGGCCTGGTGCTGCTGGTGGCCGCCGCCTTCGGCATATCCCAGCTGATCATCCACGCCAAGATGAAGCGCCTGCGGCAGCAGCGGCAGGTCTACCGCAGCATCGTGAGGCAGGCCCTGCGCACCTTCGCCAACACCATCGACGCCAAGGACCCCTGCACCAACGGCCACTCCGTCCGGGTGGCGCTGTACTCCCGTGAGATCGCCCGGCGCATGGGCTTTTCTGAGGAGGACCAGGAGCGGGTGTACTACATCGCCCTGCTCCACGACATCGGCAAGATCGGCATCCCCGACAGCATCCTCAACAAGGCCGGGGCGCTTACGCCGGAGGAGCGGGCCGTTATCCAGACGCACACAGAGAAGGGCGGCGAGATCCTGCGGGACTTCACGGCCCTGCGGGGCATTGCCGACGGCGCCCGCTATCACCACGAGCGCTACGACGGCAAGGGCTATTGCGCCGGTCTGGCCGGGGAGGACATCCCCCTGGTGGGCCGCATCATCGGCGTGGCCGACAGCTACGACGCCATGTCCAGCGACCGCTGCTACCGCAAGGCGCTGCCGCGTGAGCAGGTGCTGGAGGAGCTGAAGAATGGCAGCGGCACCCAGTTCGACCCCAAGATCGCCGCCATCATGGTGGATATGATCTACGAGGGCGCCGCCCCCGTCTCTCCCGACGACACCCGGCTGCCCCCACCCGACTCCGCCCCCGCCCCCGACGAAAATACCCCCGACAAAAAGTGATCCAACGAAAAGTGATCCCGCTGCAAGGCGACCCGGCAAAAATTGCCCCCGTTGTAAAATGTCTCCGGCGAAAATATCGCCGCCGAACAGTGTCTCCGCCCAAAAGCGGCCCAGCAAAATGACCCGCCGAAAAGCGGCCCCGCCGAAAATTGACCCGGCCCCCACTACCCCCGACGAAAAGGTCCCCTCGCGCCGCGCGGGGACCTCGTTCTGCGCAAAAAACATGCCGTTCTTGCCCTTTCTTATATAGAAAACGTTTCAGTCAACAAGCCCGGCCGGGCCAAAACCAACAGCCGTTCAACACTTTTCCGCTATACTGTATGGCAGATCACCCCATTTTTCCGCTCGCGCAACAGAAAGGAGAGAACAAGAAAATGATACCGAAAACAGAGGTAACTGAGCTTTTGCAGCAGCTTGTATCCATTAAAAGTGAGTATTTTCACGAGGATGACATCATGGACTTTGCCGCGGACTGGCTTCGCCGTCACGGCCTTCCCGCGCAGCTGCACCAATACCACGACGCCAAAGTGACAAATTTTCACGGCAAAAACGTTTTTTCCCTCCTCCCCGGCTCCCTCCCCGGCCCGGTCATCTGCCTGAACGGCCACCTGGACACCGTGCAGCGGTGCGGCGGCTGGACCCGCGATCCCTACGGCGAGTTGGACGGCGACAGGCTTTACGGCGTGGGCGCGCTGGATATGAAGTCCGGCTGTGCCGCGCTGATAGCGGCAGCGGCGCACTTCGCCGCCGCCCACAAGACCTTTGCCGGCACGATCAAATTGGCGCTGGTCTCCGATGAGGAAGGGCCCTACGGCTTGGGCACCAATGCTCTGATCGAGGACGGCTATCTCTCCGACGTGGACTTCTCCCTGATCACCGAGCCCAGCTCCGGCTTTGACGGCAAGCCCTTCCCGGATGTCTGTTTGGGCGCCCGGGGCGGCTATGGCCTGGAGGTGCGCTTCTACGGCAAGTCCGCCCACGCGGCCAACCCGGAAAAGGGTCACAGCGCCCTGCTGGACGCCGCCAAGGTCGCCCAGGCGCTGGAGCAGGTAGACTATATCGAGGACCCGCATCTGGGCAAGGGCACCTGCTGCGTGGTGGGCATCAGCGCCGATGGCGGCGCGTGCAGTGTGCCCGACTACGCCGTGCTGCGGCTGTTCTGGCACATTGTGGTGGGCGAAAGCCCGGAGACCATCGTCCGCGAGATCGAAAAGGCTGCGCAGCGCGCCGGTATCGCCGGCCGGTACGAGATCTGCTTCCGGGAGGCCCCGTCCGAGGGCTCCCGCGGGTTCATGCCCTATACGGTGCCCCAGGACGACCCCATGACCGTTGCGCTGCTGGATTCCATCCGCCAGGTCACCGGCAAGGAGCCCAGCATCTCCTATTTCTCCAGCATCGGCGACTTCAACTATCTGGGCACGCGGCTGGGCGCGCCGGCCATCATCTTCGGCGCCGACGGCGAGAACTACCACAGCAGCGACGAATATGTGGAGCTGTCCTCCGTTCACCAGACCGCTGAGGCCGTGCTGGCCTTCCTGGAAAAGGTCCTGCTGCCCTGATAGAAGGCCCCGTGAACGGGCGAAATGCCCGGGCGGTCTTGCCGGTATGCCCGGGCCGGGAGTAAAATAGGCGGGGGCGCGTCGCTTCTTCGAAAACTAAAAACCGCAAGGCCATCGAAAGGGTGGTCTTGCGGTTTCTTTTATGGCTGCAGCGGTCACAGCACGGACTCGATGGTTTTGAGCAGCTCGGAGACCTGGATCGGCTTGGCCTGATACCCGTTCATTCCGGCCTCGACGGCCTTTTCCTGGTCCTCCACAAAGGCATTGGCGGTCATGGCGATGATGGGGATCGTGCGGCAGTGGGGCAGCGTTAGCGCCCGGATCCGTTTGGTGGCGGTATAGCTGTCCACCACCAGGATCCTTTGCCGTGGAAGCGGCTTGCGTCCTTCTTTCGGCCGCTGCGCCTGATACGGCTGCGTCAGGATGCCCCGCAGCTCCGACATGAACAGCGGCTTTTCACAGAAGGCCGTCACGCCGGCCTCCCGCGCCTCCTCCACGTCGGACCAGTCGTAGACGGTCAGGATAATGATGGGGTGGCTGTCGCCGATGACCCGGCGGATGCGGCGGACGGTCTCGATGCCGTTCATGTCCGGCATCAGCCAGTCGATGATATAGGCGTAAAACTCGCCGCCCAGCTCCATGGCGTTCTTTGCCCGGATGACGGCTTCTTTGCCGGAGACCGTCCATTCCGACCGCATGCCGATCTCCTTCAGCATTTTGGAGACGCTCAGGCAGGTGTCGGTGTCGTCATCTACCACCAACACCCGCAGCCCCTGCAGCGATTCGATCTGCTCATAGACCTTTTTCTCGCCGCTGAGCCTGAGGGTCAGGCACACATCGAATTCGCTGCCCTCGCACTCCTCGCTCTTGACGGAGATGGTGCCGCCGGTCTTGTTGAACTTTACGCCGTTGCCCAGGATATTCAGCAGCACCTGCGTCAGCCGCAGCTTGTCCGCGATCACGTCCTCGTCGATCACATCCACCGTCGATGAGGAAATCCAGCTGCTTGGAGGCGATGGTGGGCTGGATGATGGTGCGGATGTCATGCAGCAGATCCGGCAGGTGGAAGGGCTTTTCCTCAATCTTCACCTTGCCGCTTTCGATGCGGCTCATGTCCAGCACGTCGTTGATAAGGCTCGGCAGGTGCTCGCTGGAGGTGCTGATCTTCCGCAGATACTCATTGACAAGCTCCTTGTTGTCCAGGTGCGTGTCCGCCAGGGAGGTGAAGCCGATGATGGCGTTCATGGGCGTCCGGATGTCGTGGGACATGCTGTTGAGGAACTGGGTCTTTGCCCGGTTGGCATGCTCGGCGGCGGTCAGCGCGGTGGAGAGCACCTCATTTTTCTTGCGCTCCGTCTGCACCACTTCGTCCACGTTCTTGAAGGCCATGATGAAATCATTGCCGTCTGCGGGGCCGTCTGTGTAAAGCTGACCTGGTAGTATTCCTCTGTATCGCGGCAGCGGCGGGGTATGTCACCGCGTAGACCGGCTGCCGGCGGATCTGGCGCAGCACCTCTTCGTGTGCGGTCTTTCGGAGGAACTCCTGCTGCGCCGAGAGGCCGACCAGCCTGTCGCAGTAGAACCGCATCCCCTTTGTGTAGGAGTGCGCCTTTTCCGCAAAGCCGGCGGATTCCGCAGCGGCGCGGTCCAGACTGCCGTCCTGATACTTGCCGCAGCACTCGCCGTTATCCGTCACCAGCCACACGTTGCAATAGCGCATGACGTTCGTGTAATTCGGTTTTGCCTGCAGCGGAGCCTGCATCAGGGCGTCCGGGATCGCCCGCTTGTCCTTCCGGAACGCAAATGCTCTGCTTCTTGCAAAATAACAAGCTCCCCGGAATCGTGCGATTCCGGGGAGTTTCTGGTTGCGGAGGGAGGACTTGAACCTCCGACCTCCGGGTTATGAGAAATGCACCGTGAATTTCTTATAGTCCCATAGCGGCGCATATAATCCCAGGAAGTCTGTATTTTCAAGGGCTCCGAGGAATCTGCATTCCTCTTCTTTCCCGTCCCGTACCATGAAATCCTGTAGCGGTTGGTGTCAGCGTTGGTGTCAACTCCAAGAGAAGATCCATGAGATGACCGATTTTGTTGGCCTAACCACGCAAGAAACGCACCTTTAGGTTTTTACCTCTAAGGGATTCGGTTCATTGGGGTTCAGACAAAACAAGAAACAAACCATCAGGCACATGAATCGTACCAACATCTAAATAGCGCAATGGCGCAGCATTATCGGCGAAACATCATTCCACCTTCGGTAATGCTGCGCCGCTTTTGCTCTATGTCAATCATAACACGCGGCTTCCCACTAGGGAAGCGCATTTCAGGAGGTTTTCATGTCAGAATATACACTTGAGATCAAACAGATCGTAGATTATCCACGATGTCGGATCTACCGACAGTTCGTGCAAGCCTTGATAGCAGACCGGAGCATTCGCGTGAGCGGAGGCTCCGGTCTTTTTTATTTTGTCGTGCTCTGCGCCTATGCCAATTTCCGCACCTCATACAAGCGCATTGATGGCATTAGTTACACCATCTACCCCGGCGAATGGATCATGTCTGTGGAGGAATTGTCCCGGTATTTCCGCACACGCTTCCGCCGCCAGACCTTGGCCGCTTTGGAGGGACTGCAA
>ERZ827156.4300-NODE-4300-length-11741-cov-9.157282_pt1 | contig 11741 bp, 13 predicted proteins | sample MGYA00519919_ERZ827156 | MGnify/ENA primary metagenome ERZ827156 (study PRJEB31778, sample SAMEA3449269) | human gut metagenome | biome: human gut; feature: human-associated habitat; material: faeces | place: United Kingdom | collected 2010/2012 ... | reverse complement strand
ATTACACATGCCATCGCCAACTGTAATTACTTCCACATTCAGAGGAACAGGAGTATCACTCCAACACTCATTAGCAGTAATTGGATGCAAGGTGGGAGTGGGAGCAACTGTCGTAGGAGCAACAGTCGTGGGAGCAACTGTCGTCGGAGTCACAGTCGTCGGAGCAACAGTCGTCGGAGCAACTGTCATTGGTATGCCGCCCTTCAAGGCAATGGCAAATGCATATCCAGCAATACCCGCGAAATCCGTATTCGTCTCATTCGCACGCATCGGTAGTTTCACGTTCACGCTCTCACACGGAGAGGGCGTTCCCTCAAACACCCAGTAGCCATCCACCTCGTCCGTCGTCTTCACATAACCCGTCACCAAACCATAAATCGAAGGCTGGTACACGCTTCGACGCAGCACCTCCTCCTCCTCTCGCATGTCCTTCACAAAGCGAAGCTGAAGCAAATCCATCGAAATTGCCACCAGAACGGGATTTCCCGCACTCACGAGATTCATCAGACCACCTCGATTATAGCCCTCGGGCTTTTGGACATCAAAGCGATAGTGCTGAGAAAGAGGGATCGAGCAGACGCTCTCTCCTTCATCCATAGCGTGCTTTGCATCCTCCTCGCGCACAAGACCGATCTGCCTCAGGCGAGTCGCAATCTCATTCATGGTCATTCCTTCGCAGATGTCGCTCCGATTGTAGCATTGTAGCACAAAGTCAACCGATAATCTCTCGTTGATACCCATTTGGGCAAGAACTCTCTCGCCAGCATTCACAATCATTGTCACCCAGGAGAGAGAGCAATTCGAAGACACAGCATACTGACTTAGAGAGGGATGATTGCTGCAATACTCACGTTCCATAGTAGAGTACACAGGTTCGATGTGATCGACGTCGGGTACAATCTCTTCGTAGTAGGATCCCCGTCCAGAGTGCTTCTGCTGCACATCATGTAATCCCTGTAGATCTCGTTTGCTAAAGTCTGTAAGAATCGTAAATTCCATAGAATAGGGTGAAAAAGACACCAGGCTCATCATATCGCGGCAGTTGGCCACAAAGTCATTGTAGTGAAGACTATGACATGAGTACAAGGAGGAATGATAAACCGCTTGTATTCGTCGCAAGTACCACCGCATTTCAAGCTGTACTTCTGCAAATAGTCGTCGTACTCTTCTTCCGAGCACATCCTTATGGCACGGAGCTTCACCATCAACATGACAATAATCAACACGAAAGAGTGCATTTCTTAGCGTTATTCTGGTTTGCTGACTTGGATATGAATGGCGGACACTCGTGGCGAAATCACAGGTCTATTATGCACGTCCGACATGCTGTCTTTCACACATCAGCGTCGCGACGACAGTCCCTCTATTTCATCCCTTGACAAATGCCTCTTGTCTGCATTATGATCAAGTGTATTTCATATGAACCCCCCACAAGTGCGGTTTTAGATGTCCTTATTGGATCAGACCCTGTCTCCTCTCCTACCTGCTTCGTTTTGCTCTGATGCAATTTGCGAAAGCGAGTGTTGCTATCAACTTGCATCAAATAGATGGTTGCTTACGTCATTAAGGCCTGTATCGCAATTGCGGCTCCGTAGTTCTTCCTATCTGCTCCTTTCGTTTTCAGATACAAACGGATGAGTGTCTCTTTGTGAATCTGTAGAAGAGCGTTCCTTCTCACATGCGTCCTTATACCCTTCCAAGTAATCACACTCGCAACCTCTTCACTTTGTAAAACAAACAGATGCAACCACAGAGATCACCATTATCCATGTACTCGGCAGAAGGAGGAGTGTGCATCCCTCACTGTATTCAAAGCAGGGAGCGTGTATCGCTAGTCCTGCTTGCATTACTCCCATCATGGGCATTGATCGCTTCGCTCTTCACATACACTTCCATCACAAAGCAGCAGTGACTGCGTGACGATCCTCATTAGTACACACCCTCTTCCTCCCAGCTACTTCAGCATTTGTGGAACAGTTGAAGGTTCTTGTAGGGTCTCACAGCTTCACGTCCTTCACCGTGCGTTCCTTCACATATGCATTGAGTGTCGCCACACATGCAGCACCTTCACATATGCATTGAATGTCTCCACACATGCAACACCTTCACGTATGCATTGAGTGTCTCCACACATGCAACACCTTCACGTATGTCAGGATTGCCACATGTGCATGACTCCATCGCTACCCTCGCCACCCACGCAACTCCTTCACTCCTCCCATGATTATCATCGTTGCCATACACAACTCCTCCATCGCTATACGGAACTGGGTGCGCTCGTTCGAGATGTGTTCTTCCCTCGTGTCTACGCTTACATCACTTTAATTCTCCGTGAAAGAAAAGGAATGGACATCACCCCACTTCCAAAACAGCTACAGCGTCCTGATTCCACAAGCAAGTCACAAAACAGCGGCGACGACACCGATATAGCAGCAGCTCCCTTCTCTAGCAATCCAACGTTCCTTGCATTCCAACAACTCAATGGACACTCAAAAACAGCAAGTAGCAGACGTTTTGTTTCATACATCACGAAGCGCACACAACTCGTATTATAGGAACCAGCAGGAATCACAAAGAATGAATAGCACGCAATTCCAATAACTACCCTTCCAAAGCAAGCATATCCCTATTCTTCATTCTAACTATCATCGACACAAATCATGAATACCCTCCATGAAAGGAAAACAAGGTACTATAGTGGATTCCCCCCAACCGTGCTTCTCTGCAAAGTTGTTATGCCTCTTCAATTCTGTCCATCCTGCAATTGCAACCCCTCGGAACCAAACGTCGCAAACGGGGAAGCAACCCCATTATAGGAAGATTCCATTCCCTCTGATAATCGCGGGGAATCTTGGGTTCATCCTTCCTGCTCATTCTCTCTTTTGTTAGCATGAACTCTTTTCTTGCCGTTGTGGCTTTGTCACTACTGGTTGTTGCGCAGGCTTCGAAGCCGGTACTCCGTTTCCGCGACGATGGCTTCTTCGATGTGATGCAGGTTCCTCTCTGCAGCGTTATCTCACTCCCTAGTTTACTGATCTTCACTATGGAGAGAGCCTCGAGAATGATGTCAATACAACTCGCCTTATGGAGAATATCGTCAAGCAGGAGAAGCCGGACTTCATTGCCTTCACGGGCGATATGGTTGCCGGTCTTTCCATCCTGCTTCGCGTGATGTTTAGGATACAGTTGGGACAAGACGAAGGGATGGTACGAGAAGATGTGGAACCGCTGGACCACTGTTATCCGCGATTTAAAGGTTCCCTACGGCTACACCCTTGGCAATCACGATTCTGAAGCCGATCTGAGAAGAAGAGAGATTGTCAGCGTGGATATGAAGAACCCTTACAGTCTTACCGAGCTTGCTCCCGAGGAGTTGGAGCAGGCCAGCACCTTTGTCCTTCCCGTTTACTCCTCGAAGAACCCCGAGGAGGTGGTGATGAACCTGTGGTTCTTTGATAGCGGGGACTACAACTGCATGGGACTGAAGGGCTATGGTTGCGTGGGTCTGAACACTGTTCAGTGGTACCGTGAGAAGTCCAAGGAGCTGGAGGAGAAGCAGGGTGGAAAGAAGCCGGGTGTGGCGTTCATGCACATCGCTCCGCCGGAGTACATGTATGCGTACAATGTTGGACCACTATGCTGCAATGACCTGTAGCACTATCCCTCGTGGGGAAACAAGACCGAGTTCTCTGGATGCTCGTCGATGGACACGGGCCTGATTTCGGCCTTCAGAGAGAGGTAGTTTCATCCCGGGTTCTCGTTTACGAGATAGAAAGGATGTGTTTGCGCTTTTCGTCGGCCATGATCACAGTAATGACTACGTGAACGACTTTGAGGGATTCCTGCTGGGGTATGGTCGTAAGACGGGATACGGTTGCTACGGACCTCCAAAAGGGTGTGTTTCTGTGGAGGAGAGTGAATCGTAGAATGCAGCGTGGTGGTCGTCTTCTCCGCTTCCGTGAGAAGGATTTCAACATGGAGACCTTCATTGTGAATGAGAATCTGACCCACGAGGTGCAGAAGCCGGGCAAGGCGCAGCTGAAGCCTCAGGATGTGTGTAATGGCATGAAGCCTCCCATGAAGTGATGTGTTTGTTGCTTTAAGTCTATGTTTTTTTGTGAGTAGGTGGAATTGCCGTTATGTGTAGTGATTGCAATTGTGTGTTTGTAGTCATGGTTATGGGTGATAATCATGCTTGTAAATCACAATCACCCATGCCCTATCCACACACAAACCCTATTTTTACAATCAGTAATCACAAGCACAAACCCTAATTATACAATCAGTAATCACAAGCACAAACCCTAATTACACAAGCAGTAATCACACACACAAGCAGTAATCACGTACACAAGCAGTAATCACACACACAAACCCTAATCACGCACACAAGCAGTAATCACACACACAAACCCTAATCACGCACACAAACCACAAACACACATATACTAACAAACACACAACACAGTCGTCTTCTTAGGAAGATTCTTCGTCTTCTTCGACTTCACGACAATGATGGCGACAACAGCGCCAATGACCACCACGGCAGCAACACAAATCAGCACGATGGCCACAACGGGCACCTTATCCTCCTGGCAGCAACCAAAGTCCTGGGTACGGGTGTACTCCACGTTGCTGTCCAGCACAGTGCCAGTAGAAGCCACGTCCAAAAGCTTCAGCACGCCCAGGCTCTCCACAATATCGTCAGAATAGGTAATCAGCACATCTACTCCTCAATTGTTCGGCTCACTCATACCCGTGTTGAAACGGAGATGCAAGATGCGGGACTTGTTGAAATGGCCGTTGTACGAGTACATGATGCCTTTGGAGCCAACATCCACGCAGTGCAGCTGCCTAGAAGGTCATCCTTCATACAAAACACTACTGCACGCTCATAATTTCCTTCTTCACCAGAACACCCTTATCACACTTAAGCGAGTTCATTACGTCGTCAGAGAGGACCTTAATGAAAAGGTTGTTACCGGTAACCTCCCAATCCTGCCAGTTGTTGGTAATGCTGGTGACAAACCAAGTATAGCTCAGATGAAGCAGCTGGCGGGTGCTGTTGCAGGATCTGTTCATGTAGTAGGTGACGTTCAGCTGGAGGAAGGAAGGAACGCTCTCCTCGTAACCAGAGAAGGTCCAAGCGTAATTCTTCGCTACGGGTCAAAAGGACCGCGCGCTCGTACAGATCAGCAGTCCAGACAGGCACTGGCTCTCGTACACACCGCAGTCTACATCATCACTCGTATAAAAAGCGTATACGGGGATAGTTATCAATGTACCCCTGTCCTGACTCGTCCTTCTTCACAATAGGAGTAGAAGGAATGAAGGAGCCGTAATCAGGGTTCATTCCGCCCACCAGTTCGTACGGAGTGGGATTGCGGGCCACAGCAAGGGACAAAATAATAGCAAGAGTCACAAAGGAATTCATTCAAAACTAATTATGAGAAATGAAAAGAAGACTAGAACAGGCCCAGTTCTTTATGGTCCCTAATAGCACACTGGAACAGCAAAACGGTTCATCTAGTGTACGGAACTACTGGACCTGGCAAACGGATGCTCTTTTTTGTGAAAAGCGTTGTTTCTACGTGTTGCTTCCATGGATGAGTGCAATTCTATGTGCACAACCGGCTGTGGCAATGGGACGCAAAACCAACGGACGCCTCATGTTCAGTACGTATAGAGGATGATCGCGTTATTGAGATGCGTACGAGGTCATTCGCACCCAAACAATTCACTCTTCTCTTTTCCACCGATTGATTTCCTTGGTATTCATTGGAATGAGCAAGTCCTCTCTCGCGACGCAGCTGCAGGGCATCATTCGCGCCATTGGTCCAAACGCCTTTGCTCTCTCTGTACATGTGAAGCCGAATGCAAAGAAGGCGGGGATCGAGTGGGAGGAGGAGCAGCTGAACATCAAGCTCAATTCGCCCCCGGTGGATAACAAGGCAAACAAGGAAGTGTGCGAAGTGATCGCGAAGATGGTCGATGTGCCAAAAGGACAGGTAGTTGTCTCTGCTCTGTTTTCCCTTAGGTGTCGGTGATCCGGGGCGGAAAGTCCAAGGAGAAGGAAATCCAAGTGTGTGGGACGACGATGGAATCCATTGTGAAGAAGCTGGAGGAAGCATTAGAGTGACCAGGTATTTGTTGGAAAACAGATGCATGCAGATGTGGCTACCTGCGCTCGCTTTGACAGGGGAATGTAGGAGGGACGGAAACGTCGATAGACGAGAATCGCCGCTATAACAGTGATGAGCAGGAAGAGCGGCAGTGTGGAGGGAGTACGTCGAATCGTGGAGGCGCATGCTGCCTGATAGTTTGTGCTGTGGGTGTAATTGGAGTAGTGAATGGGGAGTGCCAGTTGGGTTGCTATCCATCATCCATTCTCTTTGCACTCACAGGAGCACTGTATGTTGAGGGTCACCGGTCTGTCGTACTCTCTGTGCTTGCTCACGCCATCACCGCAGTGCATGTCTCTGCAATTCAGCCAGCCCAAGGAGCCATACAAGTAGTTGATGCACAAATCGTAGGGCTTCTCCACCTGGATGACGTCGCTGCACTGGAGCGCTGCTCTCCCCTCAGTGGAGTGGATTGCAATCGTTTGGTTTAGAACGGAGGACACGGCCGTAATGGACGCTACACATCACTCGGAGATGGCTGAGCGACCGCTCTTCTGCTGCACATCGTGGAGGGAGTAATGCGTGACAATGGTGTAAAGAGTCCGATTATTGCATGAAGCATTGTCGTAGAACACTTCCGTCTTTGTCAATTCCCACTCGTCACCCTTGGTGATGGAGATGGAGTACGAAGAGTCTATGCTGGCAAGAATACGAGAGAAAAGACTCTTCTCTGCATCGCAAGCACACGTTGCAACAGGACAGCCTACGCGTTTGACAACCATGTCAATTCCATACAACTCTCTACACCGGCCGTCAGATAGAAGGCTATCAGTAGAACCCAGTACCACATAGTAATTGGAGAATGCCTTCAATACATCACTCGTCAAAAAGAGCCTTGTTTTTTGCCACTGCTTGGAGAATCGGCTCATTCGTAAGGAAGGGGATCGTGATTGGCATGAACAAGCAGCAGAGTCCGTTCCCTGTGAATGCCAGAGTTCACATGCAAAATGGGATGCCCCAAAGAGCGGGGGAAGAGAGGAGCGAGAATGCAAATCAAAGTGATAATAAAGGAGTCGTAAGGGCTGTGGTTCATGATATTTCCCGATCGGGAAGAGGCGACGAGACCATTTCCGTGAAGTTGAGTCAGCCGGTGGTTGGCTTTGTCAACAACCCGTGTTTCGAGTGTCGATCCCAAAGCGGAGAGATTGTGCCCGATTCCTTCTCGCGGTACCGCTTTACGTGGTATCGCAGCCGCAAGTACTATTTGTGTAATTCGGAGAACTGTATCAACATGTACTCGCGAGAGAATACAGCTGCTGAGATGAAGTGCCAGTGTTTGACCTGTTTGCAGTTTGGAAACGAGCGCTTGTCGTATTTCTGTTGCCCTGAATGCATGAGACGCGGGTGGAAGTCGCATTGTCTGTTCGTTTCGCCGCCTCTTTTCATGGCGTAGCACTCACCAGATTTCATCCAATTCGACGGTCCACGTGCAGAAGAAGCTGCCAATTGACGCAGGCATGACGGTCGAAGATTTGGCGGACCTACAGGTGAAACGGGCGCGCAATCAGCGAACGGCGCTGGAGGGCTGGGAGAAGGTGTCCTCGGACCGGTTGCGTTGAGTGGCGAGGCTGACGAGCAGAGAGTACACCCCCACAGAGGCGGACATTGGGCACAAGCTGAAGGTGGAGGCGGTGAGTCTGGACACCAACCGCGTGGCTCTCTCCGCCGAGACGCGCGCCGTGATCGACCGTACCGCCGCTGCAGAGGGTCACCCGTAGAGCCGCCCTTCGCCAGGCCGCGGCAGTGGTTCTCGCGCTCCATGAACTCCATGAACTCCGTGAACTCCGGAAACCCAATGAACTCCATGAACTCCATGAACTCCATGAACTCCATGAACTCCATGAACTCCATGAACTCCGTAAACCCAATGAACTCGCTGCCGAGCAACTGCCCGACGCTGACGATCACGTCGTACAACATGCTGGCGGACGTGTACTGCCGGCCGGAGATGTACAGCCGGTGCCCGCTGGAGGCGCTGAGCTGGGAGTACCGGCGCAACCGGCTGGCGAAGCAGGTGGAGGCGCGCGACAGCGGGCTGTTCTGCTTCCAGGAGGTGGAGAAGGGGCAGTTCGAGTCGTTCTGGGTGCCGGAGATGAAGAAGCGCGGGTACGCGGGTTAGTAGGCGCGGGCGGGCGGCGTGAGGCGCAGCTTCACCACCAAGACGCGGCTGGTGAACGGCTCGGACGAGCACGTGGACGGGTGCGCGACCTTCTTCAAGGAGGAGCTGTTCTCGCTGGAGGGCGAGATGGACGTGCACTTCAACGACCTGGCCGAGGGCATGTACCACCGCGGCGAGATCAGCCAAGTGGGCGCGCGGGCGGAGTGTGAGGGCTAGGCGCAGTATCAGCGGCTGAAGCACGGCAACGTGGCGCACATCCTGCGCATGCAGTACTACCCCAGCGCGCGTAGCGGCGCGGCGGGCGCGTGAGGCGTAGAGCTGCCGCCGATCCCCTTCTTCCTGTGCAACTGCCACCTGTTCTGGGACCCCAAGTTCAGCGACGTGAAGCTGGTGCAGGCGCTGCAGCTGCTGCTGCAGATCCGCGGGATCCTGATGATGCTGCCCGTGGCGCTGCCGCTGATCATCTGCGGCGACTTTAACTCGGAGCCCAACAGCGCCGTGTACGAGCTGATGAGCACCGGCCGCGTGTCGCCCAACCACCCCGACCTCAAGGAGGACCCCGAGCGGATCATCGCCAGCATGGGACTGAGCAACTTCCACCACGAGCTGAACCTGCGCTCCTGCTACAAGGAGACGATGGGCCAGGAGCCGCAGTACACCAACTACACCGACATTTACCAGGGCTGTCTGGACTACATCTGGGTGACCGCCGCCTCGCTGCACCCGATGAAGGTGTCCGTCCTGCCCAGCGTACAGGAGCTCTGCTCGTTCGAAAACCTGAAGCTGCCGAACCCCAAGTACCCCAGTGATCACTTGGCCCTCGATTGTACTATGGCGATTGACGCGATGCAAGTAGTTCGTTGATGTGTGTGTTTTGTTTCATTTCATTCTGATTTGGGTATGTTTTGTTTCATTTCATTCGGATTTGGGTGTGTTTTCTCTCATCTCATCCACGGATTGTGTGTGCTTCATTCGGATGTGTGTGCGTTTGAGTCACACACCAACTAATTAAAATCACACCACTCTATTAAAAACACACACCACTTCATTGAAAGCACACTCGCATCAACTCAAATCACCAATCCATTCCCAATCCCATCCCTCGAATAGAAGACGCAGCAATGCAAGACCAAACAATACAAATCAAACGAGGCGGTAAGATCGGGAAACAGAAGGTTAGATCGTAGCCATTCCTCGGATTCCCGATACCTGGACCGATCAATCCATTGAGCGCGTTGTGAATGCTGTAAACCACGTGTTCCGGGAAACGCGTGGAGAAGACAGCTTTCAAGCCATTTTCCGCGTCCTTATAAGCAAATACGGATAAGAAGTAGATTTCCAGACAGCTGTGTGTCTATAAGCAGCAGGAGGCGTTAATGCAGAAGGTGAAGATGTGCGTGAAGGCGAATGTGGAGGAACGCATGGAGCGACTAAAGGGGCAGCTGGCGCAGAATGGCGCCGACTGGATCGCGGTGGTGGACGATCTCTGGGCCCACTTGCACCGCAGCATCCTCACTGTGGCCTCACTGCTCGTGTACCTGAACCAGGGCGAGCGCCAGTCGTTTCAGCAATCCCTCCTGATGAGTAGAGCCACCGTTGCAGAGTACGCTCTTCAGGAGGTGAAGGCTCTGTTGCAGCAGCAAGAAACGGAGGCGGGCTCGATTCGCCGCGTAGTACTTCTCCTTCCGCTTCACGCTAGCTGTACGCCGTCATTACCGATGAGTGCCAGAAGGTGCGAACGGTATTCCTGGATCGCATGAAATCCGGGATGGAGGAGGAGAATGTGTCCATGTTCGACGAGCCGCGCAGAAAGCAAATCGTGAACGTGGTGGACATGCTGGACGTGCTGGGCCTGTTCGAGGAGCTCAAGCTTGCGCACTTCGCCAGCATGCGTAGTGCATCGCGAGTGCCTTCCCCATAGAGGCCTTCTACCGCACGTACGCCTACGAGCTGCTGCTGCAGAGCGCCGTGCCGGACTATCTGGAGAAGGTGGCCGCCATCGTGGAGAACGTGGGAGTGTGGGGGCGTGTGCACGGCTAGGAGCAGAAGCTGGCGGCGGGCTTCTTCCGCGGGCGCGCGGCGGCGGAGGTGGAGCACGCGGTGCTGCAGAGCTGCGTGGAGCTGTTCGCGGCGGAGATGGTGACCAAGGGCCTGGCGCCCATGGTGCGCGGCCGCGACTTCGACGCGCTGGCGCGCCTGTACCGCTACTGCGCCGACGTCGCGCAGCTGCCCGAGCTGCGCCGCGGGCTGGCCGCCTTCGTCGAGGTGGGCGCGCGGCCGCCGCCTCACGCGTAGCAGATGCAGCCGGAGTTCTGTCAGACCCTCCCCGTTCCCGAAACCGTGCAGTATTTCGTGGTGCCCGGGGCGGGGCGTGACGCGTAGCGACTGCTGCTGGGCCTGGCGGCCACGTGCTTCAGCTGCGACTCGCAGTTCCAGCTGGAGGTGGCCACGCGTCTGGCGGGCGTCGTGAACGCCAATTTGGAAACGTGTCTTCAATCACGCCGCCTCACGCGTAGCCTCTGCGAGCGCCTGGTGCGCTGGATTGATGAGTGCGTGGCTGCCTGCCATGCTGTCAGTGGTGCCAGCCGTGCTGATTATGTGGGAAGTGACAACAGTGCTGGTAACGTGAAGGGTGACAACAGTGTTGGTCGTGTGAGTGGTGACAACTGTGTTGGTCGTGTGGGAAGTGACAACAGTGTTGGTCGTGTGGGAAGTGACAACAGTGCTGGTCGGGTGGGTGGTGACAACAGTGCTGGTAACGTGAAGGGTGACAACAGTGCTGTTCACTCGAACACCACTGACATTGCCAGCAACGGAAGCAGTGCCAGCACTACAAACAGCAATAGCAACGCTCTCCCAGAGCACTTCGTGGAGGACGTGCTGCTGGTGGTGAACCAGATGACGCAGAAGGAGACCTTCGAGGCGCTCTACCGCGCCATGCTCTTCCGCCACCTCGTGGCCTGTCAATTTGGGGGGCGCCCCTCACGCGTAGACCACGACGTCCTTCTACCCGAGGAGATGCGCATCATCGACGAAATCAAGGCGATTTGCGGCAACGTGTTCGTGTCGCGCATGGACTCGCTGGCGAAGGACTCGCTGGCCAGCCGCGAGTTCACGGCGTACCTGCAGCAGCAGCCCGGCGGCGCGCAGCTGCTGCAGCAGTGTCAGTTCCACGTGGTGTCGAAAGGTGGGGGTGTGGGGGGCGCGTGAGACGCAGATAACGCGCTGGCGGACCAGTGGAAGGACGTGGTGTTGCCGCCGGAGCTGGCGGCGCTGCGAGAGCAGTTCGAGATGCTGTACCACGGCAAGTACTCCAGCCGCGTGCTGCAGTTCCTCTTCGAGCGCAGCGAGTACACGCTCGAGTACGTCCTGCCCGCGTCCTGTCTTACCCCTGCCTCCAACGCCAACACTTTCAACACCTCCAACACTTTCAACACATC
>ERZ827156.4296-NODE-4296-length-11745-cov-46.740034_pt1 | contig 11745 bp, 12 predicted proteins | sample MGYA00519919_ERZ827156 | MGnify/ENA primary metagenome ERZ827156 (study PRJEB31778, sample SAMEA3449269) | human gut metagenome | biome: human gut; feature: human-associated habitat; material: faeces | place: United Kingdom | collected 2010/2012 ... | reverse complement strand
CAGCTCGTCGCTGATCAGGCTCATCGTCAATTGCTTCTTCACCTCTTTATTATACATCTTTTTCGTCCTTTTGGCTGTTTTTTCTTTGTGCGGGATTGCCTTATACTATTTCCAAATAAGAATGCGCCCAGATGCACCGCGAGTTTTTCGTTCTGGCTAACGAGCGTGAAGCGCAGCGTAGCAGCGCTACGCTAAGTGGAATGAGCGGACGCCAGAATGAAAAGGCGCAAGCAGATGGCGTAGGTGAATCTGGAAATCGTATTACGCATGATCTCGCGAGCGTTCCCGATACTCCTGCGCAGTGCAGCCCATCCATTTCCGGAACCATCGGGCAAAATAGTTGGCGGTATTGAAGCCCGTCTGCTCCGCAATAGAGGCGATGGACTGGTCGGTTTCGCTGAGGAGGCTGCACGCCTTCTTCAGCCGGGACTGTGCAATGCTGTCGCTGAACGACACGCTGCTGCATTCACGGTACACACGCGAAATGTAGGTGGGATGGAAATGCAGCGCGTCCGCAATCGCGGTGAGCGACAAATCGCCGCTTAGATGCTCGGCTATATACTGGTCAATCTGCCGCACAATGTGTCGCTGACGGTGCATTTGCTTTTTGGAGCGTGCATTGAATACCTCCTGCGCCAGATGGTTCAGCTTGCGCTGCAGCTCGCTGAGCGGCGTTCCGGGCTTAATCACCAGCCTTTCCAGCGCGGGCGACGCAATGTCGCCCGTCAGGAAGGCGCCGCTGCAATCGCGCATGAACTGCGCCAGCGCCTCGTAAAGCTCATCGGTGCTTCGCTTATCGCTGGTATCTGCCAGAAGCTGAAAAAAGCGCGGGGTTTCTTCAGCAAAGAGATCCTCCTGACCGGTAAGCAGGTATTCCTTCATGCGGATAAGGCTTGCCTGTCCGTCGCTGACGGATACCCGCGGCATCGAGGACGTTGGCTGCGCCTGCGTCGCGTGCAGCGTGACCAGTTCGCCGGACGCGGGGCTGACCTGATTGATCAGCTCCAGCATCTGCGCCGCTCCCTTCCCCAATGCCTTCCATTCTGTTTCGCAGTCCATCAGGCAGACCGTCAGCTGCTGTCCCTGCTGCTCGATCATCCGCTGCGCATTCTCCAGGTGTCCCTCCATCAGCGCGCTGTCCTCCTCCGAGGGCTGAAACACAATGGAGAAGCAGCGGGCATTCATGTCGGTCAGCAGCATCGGCAAATGGGGGCGCATCAGCTCCTCGATCAGGTTCATCGACTGATGCAGAAGCTCGGGGCGCATGGCTGCGCCGAACATGCCATATCCCATACGCACCGGTCGATGTGCGTCAAAGGGAAAACCGCTGTTCTTGATGGCGGCAAGCAGCGATTCCTCTTGCAGCTGTCCGCCGTGCATGGCATGGAACACCAGCTGCCGCAGCTGCCTTGCATATTCGCTCGCCACCGCCGCCTGCCGCATCAGCCTCGCGCTTTCCTCCTGCAGATTCTCTACCGCTCTTTCCACCGTGCTGATAAGCACTTGGTCGCCTTCGCTCTTGAGTACATACGCAAACGCACGCTGCTTCAGCGCTCGACGCGCATAATCAAAATCGGAATAGCCGGTCAGGTAGATAACGCGTGTCATCGGCCAGCGTTCGCGCACCATGCGGTGAAGCTCCAGCCCCGACGCTCCGGGCATTTCAATATCGGTCAGCAGAATATCCACGCGGTTGCGGTTCAGCACGGCGCACGCCTCGTCGCAGCTGTAGCAGCGGCGAACCTCCAGCCTGTCCTGAAACACCTCCTGAAGCATATGGTACAATCCGTCGGCAATGATAACCTCATCATCGACAATAAGAAGCGATTCCACGCCGCCTCACCTCCCTGTCCTCGGGAATAAGATTGTCACAGACAATCCGTCCGCAAAGCTTTCCAGTTTCAGCTCATAATGATCACCGTAGAGCAGCTCCATGCGGCGATACAGGTTATACAGCGCGCTGCCCTCCGCCAGTTCTCCGGCGCGCATTCGCTCGTCCAGGCGGCGCACGTTCTCCGCATCCATCGTTCCGCCGTTATCATATACCGTTACGCCGAAGCGATCCTGCTCCATGATAAAGCTGACCTCCACCACGCCGCCGCTTTGCTTGTTCTTCACGCCATGCACAAAGGCATTCTCCACCACCGGCTGAAGAATCAGCGGCGGTATGTTCTCCTGCGCGATTTCCTCCGGCAGCTCGTTCATATGCACGCGCACCCGTGGAGAAAAACGCATCCCTTGAATTTCCAGGTACTGCCGGATATGGTTCACCTCGTCGCGCAGGGGAACGTCATGCTCCGGAATGGTCGTGATGTAGCGGTAATAGCGGCTCAGATTCAGGCTCAGCCGCGCAATGTCTTCGTTGCCGTCCTGCTGCGCCATGCGGTAGACCATAAAGAGCGTGTTGTAAAAGAAATGCGGATTGATTTGCATTTGCAGCTGCCGAATCTCCGCCTGCTGTGCGCGCAGCCGTTCCTCATAAACCTGCGCCTTGAGGCTTTCCAGATTCTCCATCATGGAGTTAAACTGGGCGTAGAGGTCGTCAAAGCCCGCATCCGAGCGGTCAATATGGAAATGTCCCGTTTCGCCCGCCTGACGCAGGGAATCGGCAATGGTGTCCAGCGGCTGAAGGATATATCGCCGGAAATAGGTAAGATAAATAACCAGCAGCACCAGCGCCAGCACGGTCAGCAGGCAGACCCACATACGATGGCGCATCAGCGGCTGCAATTCATCCGCTATCGTGCCGACACAGCGAAGCGTAAGATGCAGCAGCGGTATTTCCGCCTCTGCGGAAAAAGTGCTTTCCCCCTGCACGCCCAAAAGGCTGCTGCCCTCCTTTCCGGCGGACAGCAACCCATTTTTCGTTCCGGCACTGAAAAACACCGTGCCTTCCGGCGTATACAGCGTCATGTCCAGCGCGTTTTCGCTGGCCAACAGGCGCATTCGCCGTTCGAGACGTTCCGGCGATATGCAGACAGAAATGAGGAACATCGGCTCGCCCCGCGTTACAGAGCTGCAAAGCATGTACAGATTGCCCCCATGCTCTGCGATGCGCAGCAGCTTTCCGTCCACCAATTGCCGGAAAGTCGCGTATTCGCTCCGATCCATCGTATCATAGATGGATTTTTCCGTCGAGATAACGCAGTCGATCTGCGGCAGCAGGATCTTTGCGTTTTCCAGCAAATCACACGAGCGCTTCATGCGGAGCAGCTTATCAGACAGCCCGCTAATGCTGGCGATGCGCTGATAGGCGCTGAGCCGCGGATAGGCGATGACATACCGCAGCAGCTCCTTATCCGCCGCAAGCTCCTGACACTGGGTAATCAGATTTCCGACCTCCAGATTGATTTGCGACGCAATATAGCTGCATTCCCGTTCGCTAAGCGCCTCCATGTTCCCATGAAGGGTCTGCAATCCCATATGGTTCAGGTAAAGCCCGATGGCATAGAACACCAGCACCACGACGACCGTGATGGCCAGCAGGCGGATGAACCCACGGCGATTTAGACCCAGCGGCTGTTTATGCATGCGCAATTATCCCTTCACAGACCCCAGCACCATGCCCTTGACGAAGTAGCGCTGCAAGAAAGGATACAGCACCAGCATCGGGAAGCATGCTACAAAAATCATGGCGCATTTCACGGTTTTGTCGGATACCAAGGCAAGCGCCTCCCAGTCGCCGGCGCCCATCTGCGTGAGCTTCTGGTCAATGACGATGGTTCGCATGTAGCTCTGCAAAGGATATTGCTCCGGACCTCTGCTGTAGATGATGCCGTTGAACCATTCGTTCCAGTGATACACAGTGGAGTACAGGGCGACGGTGGCGAGCGCCGCCTTGGAGGTGGGCACAAAGATCTGCCACAGAATGCGCCACTGGCTGGCGCCGTCCATGATGGCGGCCTCCTCCAGCTCTCGGGGCGTCTGACGGAAGAAATTCAGCAGCAGAATAATGTTGTACACAGGGACAGCGCCGGGAATCACCAGCGACCAGAAGGTTCCCTTGAGTCCAGTAAGGTTAATGACCATGTACAGCGGAATCATGCCGCCGGAAACCAGCATGGTAATGAAGAAAAACCATGCATACGCCGTGCGGGCGCGGAACTGGTTTGTTTCCTTGCTCAGCGGATAGGCGCAAATGATGCAGAAAAACATGTTCAGGCTCACGCCGACCAGCACACGCTTGAGCGAAACAAGCATCGCCGTCCAGAAGGGAGCGCGGTTGATGACATACTTATAGCTTTCCAGCGTGAACTTCACCGGCCACAGCGCAACCAGTCCGCCGGAGGCAGAGGACTTATCTGACAGGGAGATGGCGAATACGTGAATCAGCGGAATCAGGCAAGACGCGGCCAGCAAACCGATTACCAGGGCGTTGACCACAACGAATACCCGGGCTCCGAAGCTCTTTGACTTAACCATATCACGCGCCTCCTCATCAGAAAACTCTGTAATCTGCGAACTTGTAGGCACACAGATAGCTTACAGAGATAAAGAGTGTCGATACAACGGATTTGAACATGCTCACAGCGGCGGACTGTCCCCACAGACCGTTCTTAAAGCTCAGGCGATAAATGAACGTATCCAGAATATCGCCGGTGGGATAAACAGCCTCGCTGTACATGTTATAAACCTGATCAAAACCGGCATTGAGCACGTTGCCAAGGCTCAGCACCATCATCAGCACGATAATCATGCGCATATTGGGCAAGGTGACATGCATGATCCGCTGAAAGCGGTTGGCGCCGTCAATGGTCGCGGCTTCATACTGGGTGGGATCAATGTTGGTAATAGCAGCCAGATACACAATCGTACCAAAGCCAAATTCCTTCCATACGTCGGTAAACACCAGCGTAAATCGGAACCATTTGTTGCTGCCAAGGAAGAAAATCGGTTCAGCGCCGAATAGCCCCAGGAAGCGATTGACAAGACCGCCATTGGGCGACAGCAGGTCAATCATAATACCCGCCAGAATAATCCAGCTCAGGAAGTGGGGCAGATAAATCAAGGTTTGCGAGATGCGCCGGAAGGCATTGCTTCGAATCTCATTGAGCAAAATGGACACGATGACAGGCACGAGCAGATGCAGTGCCATTTTCCACGCCGAGATGATGATCGTGTTGCGGAGCGCAGGCATCGTCTGGGGATTTCGCAGCAGCATTTGGAAGTTCCTCATGCCGACAAATTTCTGAGGACCAAACAGTCCCTTCGCCGGAATAAAGTTCTCAAATGCGATCTTCAGCCCAATCATGGGAAGGTACATATAGATGAAGACAAGAATAACGCCGGGCAGCAGCATTAGATGAAAGGGCAGCTCGCGCCACAAGCGTTTTCTTCTCCGAACGCGCTTCAGGTTGACGTAATTTTTGCTTACAATGCTTTTTTCCACAGTCGTCGCCCCCTGCTGGAATTGATTTGAAAGCGGGGGCTGATGTTGTCACCAGCCCCCGTTAGTCAACCGGTCAGATTACTTCAAGGAAGCATACCATTCGTTGACTTCTTCAGTAATCGCGTCGCCGCCGTTGGCGTAGAAGTTTTCCACAAACTGGTCGAAAGCGTCAATGGTTTCCTCGCCGGTGATGATCTTCACGAAGGTTTCGTTCTGCAGATCCTTGAGGTAGCTCATGTACAGGGTCATGCTTTCGGTGGGTGCGCCAACGAACATCATGTCCTGCGTCAGATTGTTTTCCTTGTAGTAGTTCAGCACGCCGTAAGCGCCTTCCGCACCGTAGATGCGCTCCCAGCCCCACAGGGCGAAGCCTTCCTCGGAGCCGGATTCAAACGCCTGAAGCTTCTGAAGGATGGAGTAGCCTTCACCGGTGACCTGAGAGAAATCGCCGGACTGACGCGCCGCTTCCAGATCGAGGAAAGCTTTCAGGTTCTTGTCAGGCTTGGTGGGGGTCACAGGGGACAGCTTCCAGATGGATTCGGAATCCAGGGGCGCGTAGTACACGCCGTTCTCGTTGTTGGGGCCCCAGCACTTGTCGATGAAGAGGTTGTACATCTTCACAACGGCTTCGGGATGCTCGCAGTCCTTGCGAACCACGGTCCAAGCGGTAGTGCCGACGTCCGTCTGCGCCTTCGCCTTGTGGTCGGTAGCCGTTACGATGGGGAACGCCTGCCACTGTCCTTCGGGCTCAAGGTTCTTGCTGTTCTGCAGGGGGTAAATAGAGTTCCACTGTGCGCCAAACATGATGCCGCACTTGCCGGAAGTGGTCGCTTCCGCCACCTTGCCGTCGTCCTTAACGGCAAATTCAGGATCCAGCAGACCGTCCACATACATCTGATGCAGCGTCACCAGCGCGTCCTTGGTACCGGGCAGCGTAGAGCCATACACCAGCTTGCCCGTGCCGTCGTCCACCCAGATTTCGGGATAGGAATCGAACGCATTGAAGAAGCCCTTCAGCGTGAACAGCTGATCCCAAGGCGTCTTGGACACGGCCATGCCGATGGTGTCGTTCACGCCGTTGCCGTCGAAGTCAGCCTCAGCGAAGGCCTTCGCCGTAGCAATCAGCTCGTCCATGGTGGTGGGAACGGGCAGGTTCAGCTTTTCCAGCCAGTCCGTGCGAATCCACATCAGGTCGGCAATCATCAGCGTTGCGTCTACCACGGGCAGCGCGTAAAGCTGACCGTCGAAGGTGACCGCGTCAAAGGGAGAAGTGCCGGTTTCCAGCATGACGCGCTTGGTCTGCTCGGTTGCGTACTCGTTGTAGATTTCGTCCAGCGGCATAATCAGACCCGCCTCATACAGCTGCTTGGCTTGCAGAGCGGTCACGTTCACGAACTCCGGAATGGCGCCGACGGCCAGCTCCGCAGCCAGCTTCTGGTTGTATTCGTCGCCGCTCTTCACGATCCAGTCGTATTCCACGTTGATGTTCAGCTCGTCGCGGAACAGATCGCACCAGAGGTTGTCGGTCATGGTCTTGTCAGGATGCTGCGAGAAGTAGTTCGCGTCGAGCGTGTCGTCCGTGGAACGAACGAAATGCACCGTCACGGGTTCATCATATTTCTGTTCGTTCGCCAGCGCGCTGGTGCAGAGCATCATGAGCGCCATCAGCAGAGATACGACGGAGAGGAATTTCTTCATAGGGAAGCCTCCTTTGCAATTGTTGAACCGAATTCCTATCGGTTCTGTTAATAATAGTATAGCACAAGTTTTCACCAGAAACAATGGAATATCTTTGACACAATAGCACAAATGAACATAAAATGATATATTCGCGCAAAGGGCGTTTTTGTTTTTTTTCTTTTCTTTACTTCACCAGTTGCGACATTCTTTCATTATTTCGCGCAAAACGTCCGCGTCACACCGAACCTGCGCAAAAAAGGCGGCGAACGACGTCGCGCAAGCAAAAAGCAATTCTATTATAGCAAAACGCCCTGCGAAAAGAAAGTCCCGCGCCGAAGAGCAATATCAAGTAAGTATTCTTCCCCTTGGAAAATGACGCATGCATAGCCATCATGGAACTATACTTTCAATATTTGATTGCAAAAATGAAAGTTTCGCTGCTTTTTTTGCAATATACAGTCAGCCTGTATTCACTACCGCACCAGTTTACATCGACTGGCTACTCAGTCAGATTAACTTGTTGTTTTCCAAAGTTGAAGAATATTTTCCAGTAATTTCATCGTTTTTCGCATAGGAATGTCAAGTTCATTGCAATGCAACATGGAAAGTATAAGAGCAATTTTATTATTCCGGCAAATGCCAGTTTGAGGGCGTTGGCGCGAGAAATGCCAGTATTGGATTGCGACAACAGGGAATGACGCATATCGTGGAGAACATTTTCAAGAGTTGATAATCCTTGAATGCCCGTAGACATCGGCATTGGAGTACAACGTATTATGGTGAACACACGACCACGGTGAATGGCAATGGGCGTGACCCCGGCATGAAGGACGTATTAGCAGTAGGACGAGTGGCTGGAATGCCGACAAAAGTATGCAAACAGATTGCAGAGGAAATTCGGGAGAAAACGGAAGGACTGGAGCGAAAGTATCGTGAGGTGCGGTCATGAAGAACAGAGTAGGATGTACCGTCAATGGCAAAAAAAATATATCTTTTTTCATAGCCAATGCTGATGATGGCGGAAAATCCAGAAGTCGCAACTTAAAAGCAGTTTCTTTCGTCTTGATTAGCATTTTATACTATTTCCAGATGAGAATGCGCTAATATGCGCCGCGAATTTTTCGTTCTGGCTAACGGGAGTGAAATGCAGCGTAGCAGCGCTACGCTAAATGGAACGACCGGACGCCAGAACGGAAAAGGTGCAAGCAGATAGCGCAGGCGAATCTGGAAATAGTATCAATTGCCTTATGCAATTTTGCAGCAGAAATCTTCATCTTTGTCGGCAAACATTCTAACTATACTTTCAATCATTGCTTACAAAAATGAAGATTTTCCCCGTTTCTCTTGAAATATCGTTGCAGAGTGCATTCCTTCGTATTGAAAAATTGATGCTGCCCGTCCTACGATTTCCTTGCTATTTCCCGAAATCAATAGTAAAATAAGAGCAGGCTAAGGGGTGATTTCATTGAGCAGTCGTGGAAATCAAAGCCTCAGCAAACATTCTTTGGAAATGAGCCGCTGCAATGGGTCGCTTTGTGAATCCGAACAACAGCGCTTTTCAGGTTGCGCTGAACTCGCAAATTTATGTTGACAAAACCGGAATGATTGCATACAGTCTGCGCTAAATAACTTTGATGAGTTTACCATTTGGGATATAACGAGGATTCCGAAACGGCATTCATTCCCAACGAGGAAATCAGGCAGGAATTGATTACCGCCGTAAAAAGCAGCAATTGGAATGAACTGATTGGCTTCCAAGAAGAATCGCGGAAACTGCTGATGGCAACTTTGGCAATGGATACCAAACGTGTTGCTGCTCAAAAGGAATAAGCAAAAATGCCCATCAGCAGGCGGCGAATAGCACGACTGCCGACGAGCATTTTTGATACTTTGCAAGAATTGCTGCAAGAAATATTTCCTTACACTTCCGCCGTATTCTCGACCGCCTCACCGCTCTTCCACTGCGTCAGCCACTTCTCGAACACCGAATTGCCGCTGTACGCTGCGAAAACAATCGTCGCGTAGTTGATGTACGTCCGAACCGTACTGACCAGCGCTTCCGTGTCGCTTCGGAAGAAGCACAGCACCACCGCCAGTAGCGAAATCACTGTCACTGCGATAGTGACCAAAAGAACAATTCGTTTGCTGAACTGGACGTATGCTTTCTGCTTCGTCATTTGCCCCGCCTCCCTTCTGGCGGCGTTTCAGGCAGAGCAAGAATGTCCTGCTCATAGCTTGCGGACAAGTGATTTCGTCCTTTCGCCGCGTAACTTTTGTGCATGTTCAGCACCTGCTCTTTTTCCGCGGCAGTACACCAACCCTGCCGCGTATAATTGTCATGCGCATTCTGCAAAAACGCCCACGTCAGAATCGCAAGATCTTCCTCCTGCTGCTGTTCCCTTGCAATCAGCTGCTTCATCGTCTTGCGAAACCATCTGTACATCAGCGTCAGCGCCGTCGCAAGTCCAACGATGGTTGTTGCGTGGTCGCGCATCTGTTCAAGAATCGCCCACATCTGCGTTCGCCACCTTCACCGTAAAATCACCCACAGGTTCAAACACGTTGCCGGCACTATCGACGATTTGGATGCTCCTCTGCGCCTGATTATCCGCGTTTTCCTGTTTCGTGAGGAACTCCGCCGCGCACCAGCCGGTGCTGTTTTTGTACTGCACGCGCCACCAGTCATCCGCTTCCATAAGAACAGTTACGATCGCGCCCTGCGGGATTTTCGCAATCACTTCGGCGGACTTGCTCGCCGTTTTGCGCATGTTCAAACTGCCGGATGCCGTCGTCACGACCGCCAATTTCGTTTCATTCATTGCAATTTGTTCTCCTTTCTCGGCGTAATCCACGCCTTTCAGTTCGCCCCAATGCGTCCATCCACTGCCGATTTTCGACGTGACAACGCCATACGCCGTGCCTTTGGCTTCGATGACCGCGCCCTCGCCAATATACAAATCCGACGTGGTGATAGCCCTCCGAAGCGTTGAATTTGTAGACAGCTGTACCGGGTTTAAGCGGCTCGCCATCGGTTCGTTTCCCGGCGGACAGGCTGCCGGATGCGCTGCTGTAACGGCGGAACATGGTGTTGCTGCCGTGATAGCAGTACCCGCCGAGCTGCCGAAACGCCCACGCAAAAAGGCCGGAACAGTCCGTCACGCGGTGTCCGACCCACTTTTGACCATATTTCTTTGTCTGTTCACGGCTCGCGGCGTTCTGCTGTGTCTGCGTCCAGATTTCGCCCGACGCGCCGTAGATGTACCCCCAGCCATCGCGCAGCGCCGTTTGGAACTGCGCAATCAGCTCGGAGGATAAAATATTTGGCATGTGACCTCCTGTTTTGTATCAGTATAGCGAACTTTGTCGCATTGTTTTCTTGTGATCGTTCGGACATATAAATAAATTTGCTCAAAAGCAATCCAATGGCATTAAGTCACATGAAACCTACAACCGAAATCAACACGACCATCGACTATCGTAAAATCGGTGCCCACTTAAAGGAAGCTCGCAAAGCGAACTCCCTTTCGCAAGCGCAAGTTGCCGCATTCCTGCACATAAGCGTCTGTGCCTATGGAAACCTTGAGCGCGGATCGCAAAGAATCAACCTGACGCGCCTCATGCAGCTTTGCGAACTGCTGGGTGTTGCTCCCGGAAGCATTTTGGCAGACTGTACGCCAAGGCTTGTATCCTTAAAGGGCGAGGACTCGCAGGAAGAATTTTCCTTGCCTACTGACCTGCTAAAAGCCCTGTCTGCATGTTCGACTGCTGAGAGGAAATTTCTCGTTGATTTCTTGCCTTTGCTTCATCAGCTCACCACAAAGCCCTAATAGCCTCCATCAGCTTGCCAGCTGATTCTCCACCTCCATCCCAGCAGGGTTCTGGACAAAGAACTGCGTGGCGGTGACCTCTGTCATAACAACATCGCCGCGCAGCTTCTGCGTCAAATACCCCTTGACATACACCCGCGCACCGGGTTTCAGCGTCTGCACCGCCCAGTCCGCAAGGCGATTCCACGCATGAACCGTGTAGGTTTCGTGAATCACCTGCTGCTGACGGTTGCGGTGCGAATGCCGCAGCTGACAGACGACGTGCGAGGTGTCGCCCGTCGTGGGTGTCTTGACGAAAGTGAGAATCGTACCGGAAAGGAAAAGTTCGTTCATGGTTAATACCTCCTGTCAGTAGTGTGTTGGAAAATTGTGTGGTAGGTAGAGGGGGAATAAAAGCCAGCCCGTCGGCGGCTTGTGCGAGAGGCACAGGACGCGACGGGCTGGCTGCTACTCTTTATTTGAGGCACATCATGTAATCTTTTTGACAAATTGCTTTGTTGCAGGCAAGTAATATCCTTCCTGACCATCTCTTGTTTTAACAACAAAGTAGAGCACCTCATTTGGACATATTTCTTTCCAATATAGCCAGCGGCATTTTCACAAAATTCATCTACTGAAATGTTACCGCCACCTGCAAGTAGGTATTGATAAAGACACTCATCAAGTTCAGAAAGAGATGAAACATAGGTTGGTTCTTTCCCAGAGGTATCAACCATGCAAATCGGTGAGTTCATACAATAAGAATACACACCGCGTGATAAAAAGAGATCCTCATTAACAAACCGCCCCCACTGCGGATTATAGTACCGACTCCGCAGATAGTACAGCCCCGTTTCCTCATCAAACACA
>ERZ827156.4294-NODE-4294-length-11748-cov-5.098777_pt1 | contig 11748 bp, 10 predicted proteins | sample MGYA00519919_ERZ827156 | MGnify/ENA primary metagenome ERZ827156 (study PRJEB31778, sample SAMEA3449269) | human gut metagenome | biome: human gut; feature: human-associated habitat; material: faeces | place: United Kingdom | collected 2010/2012 ... | reverse complement strand
GCAAAAAAAGGCGCGTGGCTGCTCTGCAACTGGATTTACGCAGAAACGCCACACGCTGTACGCCTATTATAGCAGAGGCAAATCGAAATTTCAAATGATTTTTTGAAGCTGTTTTGAGATTAAGTGTTTTTTTGTTTCGGTTTTCGAGTCTGCGCTGCCCGATATGCGCGGTTCTCCGTATAAAGTTTATGACATACCCCCAATACTGCGTATCCAGTATTGGGGGTGCATTTCACAATGCTGTTTTATAGCACTATGCCTTTGGCGAGGGCTGCTGAGACGGGATGCCGCATGACAAGGCTTTCTCGATCATGTCCGCCTTTTGAGGCCGTCCCATCAACCGATAGTATTTGCACCATAACCGCGGCGATTGCAGCGGGATGACTTCTGTTCCAAGCAGCATTTTCTCCACGATCTGATCTTCACGCAGAGAACAATCATAAACCGTTCCCTCATGCACGATCGCAAAGCCAGCCATGACATCGACCTCGATGGAATCTATGAGAAACTCCATAAAGGCCTTTGTCCGGTACATGGGATTCGGCATGGGGTCAGGTGGACAAAGCTCACCCATTTCCGATAAAATCGTGCGGACACATTCCGCGTCATGGTCAGCGACCATTAAATCAATATCGTGGAACTCAGAGGTGATGCTCTTGAAGTACAGCAGCATCGACGCTCCCAAGGCCCACTGTACATGGGCCTCGTTCAGACGGTGCGCGATCTTCTGCAGCAATTCGATCTTCTTTTGTTCTTCCTTCATGATGCACCTCACTGATTGGAACCGGAGCCGGACTCCGCAAGCTTACGTTCGCGCCGATACTTTACCTCATCAGGCATAGGCTTGATATCGCCCGCTTTCGTGAGCGCTTGCTTGGTGAGGACAGGGCCAACCAATTCATAGATCAGGACAGCAAACAGGGTGATATTGCGAATCAAGTCACCCTCGGGACCGAGCTGCCGCGCGGTGATGCACATACCAAGCGCGACACCGGCTTGCGGGAGCAAGGTGATCCCCAGATATTTGCATACGGGAGGGGCGCAATGGGTCAGGCGTGTGCTGATGAGGGAACCGTAATATTTGCCAAGAGAGCGAAAGAGGATATAGACAACGCCAATACCAACAATGGCCGCCTCAGTAAAAACGTGCAATTCAAGCTCTGCGCCGCTGACCACAAAAAAGAGCGCGAATAACGGCGAGGTCCAGCGATCCGCCTTTTCCATCAAGTCCGCGGATAAGGGGCAGAGGTTGCAGAAAACTGTCCCCAGCATCATGCAGACCAGCAGGGAGGAGAAGCCCACATGAACCGGCCCAATGGAGAACTTGATCATAGAAAGGGCAACCATGAGGAATACAAACGCAATGGTCAGATTCAGCCGGTTTGTGTTGGAATGAAAAAGCTTTTCTAACTGAGCCAGCAGCCAGCCGCTGACCGCTCCCAGCAGCAGGGAGGCCGCGATTTCGATGAGCGGGTCTACCAGAATGGATACGAAGTCGACCACTCCGCTGGACAGCGTGCGCGCGATCCCAAAGGAAATGGCGAAGGCCACAAGGCCGACCGCATCGTCCAACGCGACAACGGGCAGCAGCAGATCAGTCAGCGGGCCGCTGGCCTTATATTGACGCACGACCATCAATGTGGCAGCCGGCGCGGTTGCGGTGGAAATGGCGCCAAGCGTGATGGCTTGCGCTACGGAAAGCTTGTCCGGGATGAGAATGTGCAAAAGAAGCAGCGCCGTATCGACGCACAGCATAGCGGCAAGTCCCTGGAAGACTCCGACAACAACCGCTTGACGCCCGATGTGCGTGATATCTTCCAGCCGAAACTCATTACCGATCGCAAACGCGATAAAGCCAAGAGCAACTTGGGAAACCAAGGTCATGAGATCCACCGCTTCCATGCTGATGAAGCCAAGCCCGTCTATGCCCAGGGAGCCTAAGAAATACGGTCCAACGAAGATACCGGCTATCAAATAGGCTGTAACATCGGGCAATTTCAAGGATTTCACAACACGGGTCATTAAGAGGCCGGCAAGAACGGCAATAGAAACAGATAAGATGATTTGCATGGTGTGTAGTTCCTCTCAGGTTGAATTGTTTCTGCAGCCTCTCAAAAAGCCGCGGGAGTGGTATCAATTTTAAGGTTCAGGCAGCTTGCCTGTATTTGAGAATTCTCAGATACAGGCAAACTGCCTCTTATTTTAATATTCCTTTTTCTCACCGCACCGGTGATGCCGTTTGAAGCGTATGCGGAAGATCCTCATGTGCATAAATCCGGTCACACGATGACCAAATTTGCGCCACGCTCCATAAATGCGTTCTTCTGCTCTTCAGAGAGTCCCCGGTCTGTGATAATGCAGTCGACTTCTTCTATGGGACATACCCTCACCAGACTCGCGCGGCCGAATTTACTTGAGTCCGCATAGACCACGGTGCGTCTTGCGGCATGGCGCATCTGATTTTGTACGCTTGCCTCGCTGAAGCCAAGGTCCGTACAGCCGATAACGGGGTCAATTCCACTGGCCGACATGAAGTAAGTGTCGATGTGGAGACTATCCTCAAGAGAAAACATGGGATTTACAATGGTATATTCGTCCTTGTTCAGAACGCCGCCAACCAAGATGATGGTAAAGCCCGGAACATCGGAAAGGAGCAAAGCGTTTTGAATGGAATTTGTGATAATGCTCAGCTTTTGAAAACGTCCTTTCAGGGCTACCGCCATCAACTGACTGGTGCTGCCGTAATCCAGCGCGATCACCTGGTTTTCCTCGATCATTGATAACGCATATTGGACGATCGCTTTCTTCTGTTCAACGTTTTGCGTCTTGCGGGTGCTCAATGTGATGTAGCCGGGGTTGATCGCAGAATCCCTGTCGCTTGCGGGCATAGCGCCGCCGTGTACCCGCGTAAGCTGTCCGGCCTTTTCCAAATAGTCCAGATCCTTCCGGATCGTTTCGGAAGATACGTCCATGCGTTTGACGAGATCCGCGGTGTGGACGGTTCCGTTTTCTGCAAGGATAGACAGTATGATATCGTGCCGCTGTTGTTGTAGCATCGATGCGCCTCCTCTGGTGTCGAAAATCTGCATGGATATTTTAAAACGATTATAACACAAAAAAAAGATTTGAAAAGAGGAAATGCAAAAAAACACAAGAAAAAATATGGCGTTTTCTGTGATTAGAGAAGCAAACACAGAAAATACCATGATTATCAACAATTTATCTGGTGAAAAATTGGATATTATCATGGTTTTTGTTGCGGACAGTTGGTTTTACTTGCAAACGCAACAAAAAGCAATTATACTAAACGTGCGAACACCGCTGAGCTAAAATGTCCTTGAGAGGAAAGCGTGGCAGGGTGAAAGGAGAATGAATAATGAGTAATGAAACAAAAAAGCAAATCGCAAAAGCAGCGCCTAATCGTTGGTTAGTATTTTGCATCCTCACTTTTTCTGGTGGTATTGCATTTAAGCTCTCCAGCATGAAGGATATGTTCTATGTTCCCATGCAGGAATTCATGGGACTGTCGAACACTCAGATCGGCGCGGCCCTGAGCGTATATGGCATCGTTCAGACCATCGGCCTGATTGCAGGTATTTACATCTGCGATATTATTAGTAAGAAGTATATGATCGGCGGTTCGCTGATCGGAATCGGCGTTGTCGGATTTTACATCGCAACGTTCCCCGGCTATTATGGCTTCCTGCTGGCCTTTGGCGTCCTTGCCATTCTGGGCGAGGTGACCTACTGGCCCGTTCTGCTGAAGGCCATTCGCCTTTTGGGTGATGAAAAGACGCAGGGCAGAATGTTCGGCTTCCTGGAAATGGGACGCGGTGTTGTTGACGTGATCGTGGCTTCTTCGGCTCTGGCCGTATTCCGGGCTATGGGCGAGGGCGCCGCAGCTCTGCGCGGCGGATTCATTTTCCTGTCCGTGGTTACTATGGTGGCCGGTGTGCTGTGCCTGATCTTTGTTCCGCACGATGAAAAGTGCGTCGGCGAGGACGGCAAGGAAGTCAACAAGGCAGAGGCCGCTTTCTCCGGTATGATGCAGGCACTGAAGAGTGTTGATATCTGGGCGGTTTCTCTCAACGGCTTTGTTGTGTATTGCATTTATTGCGGCCTGACTTACTTTATCCCCTTCCTCAACAAGATCTATATGCTGCCTGCCACCGCAGTTGGCATGTACGGAATTGTCAACCAGTATGGTCTGAAGATGATCGGCGGCCCCGTTGGCGGCTTTATGTCCGATAAGGTTCATAAGTCCGCAGCCAAGCACATTCGGGTCGGCTTCGTTGTGTGCATTGTGGCAATGGCTGTTTTCCTGATGATCCCCCACGAGGCTCTTGGCCAGAAGGGTATGTGGATGCTGGGCGCTGTCTGCACCCTGACCTTTGGTGCTATCGTATTTACCATGCGCGCGGTGTTCTTTGCTCCTATGGATGAGGTCAAGGTCCCCCGTGAGATCACCGGCGCGGCTATGAGCATGGCGTCCCTGATCATTTATCTGCCGAACACCTTTGCCTATGTGATGTACGGCAATTTCCTGGATCGCTTCCCCGGCATGACGGGCTTCAGGATCGTGTTCTCTGTGATGATCGGCTGGGCAGTTGTCGGTGTCGGTGTTTCTACGTTCCTGATCCGCAGAATCAAGAAGCACCAGAAAAACGCGTAATTAGGAGGGAAAAAACTATGAAAGATTATCAGGGTTTCAAGAACAACGGAAACTGGTACAAGGGAAACCTCCACAGCCATACGACGGTTTCTGACGGTAAGATGACGCCGGAGCAGTCCGTAGAGGTTTACAAGGAGCATGGATACAATTTTCTGGCGCTCTCCGAGCATGATATTTACACAGACTATCGCAAGCAGTATAATACAGATAATTTCATTATGATCCCAGCCATCGAAGCCAGCGCGATCCTGTATCAGGAAGAAGGCAGCAGCAAGCGGCTGGAGATCCATCATCTGCATGGTATTCTCGGTACCAGCGAGATGCAGAAAAACGCCAAGGCTCCGCTGTTCACCCACATGGAGCACGTTCCCCCGCAGAAGCATTACGGAACCTGGCGCGGCCGGGAGATCTCTCAGGAGATCGCGGATATGCTGCGTGACCGCGGCTGTGTGGTAACATACAATCATCCGATTTGGAGCCGCGTGACCGAAGAAGAGTTTATTTATACGGAAGGCGTACAGGCACTGGAGATTTTCAACTACAACACGGTCCTGGAGTCTAACACCGGCTACGATGTCACGTATTGGGACCGTATGCTCCGGATGGGAAAGAAGATCAACGGTTTCGCCAGCGACGACAACCATAACGAAGGCTTGTTTGAGGACTCCTGCGGCGGCTGGATCTGCGTGCAGGCTCCCGAGCTGACGCATGACGCGATCATCCAGAACTTCCTGGACGGCAACTACTATTCGTCTGCCGGCCCGGTGATCAAGGATTGGGGCATTAAGGACGGCAAGGCGTGGATCTCCTGCTCTCCCGTCAATCATATCAACTTCGTTGCGGGAAATATCATCAATGACGGCGTAATGGTCCTTGGAAAAGCCTGCGAGGATTCCCTGACTTATGGCGAATATGAAGTTAAGGGTCACGAAGCTTATATTCGTGTCGAAGTTACGGACAAGTACGGTCGGACAGCCTGGACAAATCCGATCTATCTGAATTGGAAATAATCGACTGAAAGGATCATCAATATGGAGCGAATTCAGGAAATACTGACCACGATCGACAATTGGTTGTGGGGGAATTGGCTGCTGTTTGTTTTGCTTGCGGTTGGCATTCTTTATACGGTTATTTCTGGTGGCGTCCAGATCAGACATTTTAAGTATATCATCAAAAAGACCTTGATCCATCCAATTCGCTACGGTGATAAGGACACGAATTCAGAAGGAAGCGTGTCATCCTTTCAGGCATTGAATATGGCGATCGCCTCATGCGTTGGAAGCGGAAATATCGTTGGCGTTGCAACTGCTGTTCTGGCGGGCGGGCTGGGCGCGATCTTCTGGATGTGGGTCGCGGCATTCGTCGGTATGGCTACCAAATATGGCGAGATCATTTTGGGTATGCTGTATCGGCAGAAGGATGACCGCGGAATCTGGATGGGCGGCCCCATGTACTATATCCGGGATGGTCTCCACGCCCCGTGGCTTGCCTTCTTGTGTTCCATTTTTATGGTGGTTCAGATCATCGGCGGTAACTTTATTCAGTCCAACACCATTGGCGGTGTGGTGGAGGATACCTTCCAGATTCCCCCCATTTACACGGGTATCATCCTGACGGTGCTGATTTTTGTTGTTTCTGCCGGCGGCCTGAAGCGATTCGCGCATGTGGCGCGCAAGGTGGTCCCCTTTATGGCAACGCTCTACATTGCCAGCGGATTGCTGATCATTCTGATTAACATCTTAACATCAAGCAGCTTCCCGGTGTCTTTGCGGATATTTTTGCGGGAGCGTTTGGCCTGAGAGCGGTTAGCGGAGGTGTGCTGGGAAGCATGATCATCGCTATGCAGAAGGGAATCGCCCGCGGCCTCTACTCCAACGAGGCTGGCGAAGGTTCCGCACCCGTGCTGCACTCCGCCGCAGATGTGGAGCACCCTGCCGAGCAGGGAATCGCCGGTGTAACAGAGGTATTCCTGGATACATTTGTCATCTGCACGATCACCGGTTTGGTGCTGGGCGTCACCGGAGTGATCGCTCCCGGGATCTCCGGAAACGTACTGCCGCTGTATGCCTTTGAGAGCGTATGGCCTCCGATGCGGTATGTGCTTGCGGCCAGTCTCCTGCTGTTCTCCACAACCTCCCTGATGAGTCAGTGGTATTTCGGCTTTGTGGGATTGAACTATATGTTTGGGCGCACGGTCGCTGAAAAGTTCAAGTATATCTTCCCGTGCTTCTGCATCTTCGGCGCTACCCTGAAAAGCGATATGGTCTGGACGATTCAGGACATTGCTCTTGGCCTCCTGACCATTCCAAACCTGATCGCCATGATCTTCTTGTGGCCGAAGGTTCGGAAGGCCACGAAGGAATTCTTTGGAACGCCCCGTACATAAACAGGAAATATGCCATAGAAATGCGAAATAATTAAACAAAGGCGTGTGCCAGTCGGCACACGCCTTTGTTTGTTTAGGAGGTTCCTTTTGTTCGGCCTTTGCAAACCAGGGTGTCAGCTTGACACCCTGGTTTTTGTGCCATGTTTTTGGCCTCCAAAAAAATTTTTCGAATTTTTCAAAAAAATAAGTTCGCTTTTGGGCCTTGAATGTTGTAGTAGGGGGGTGAGAGGGTCACCCGCCCCTTCATGCACCTTGAAAACCGAATACCCATTCATCAAGTACATCAGTTCCGATGCGCGAAAGCGCGAGCCACAGCAGCAGGGTACGCCATAACCCCGGTTTACCGGGCCCAGCGAGAAACCCCTCTGCGAGTATCGGGTTGCCCCCGATATGGCGATGACAGTCGGAATGACAATGGTACTCCCGTCCAGCCACAGTCTCAAGCAATGGGGGCGGCTCTGCCAGAACGGCAGCTGGGGTGAAACGCCCGTGAGGCGGTGCAGCACACCGCCGCTTGATGATTTCCCAGGCTTCGGCCTGCACACGGGGCGTCGAGGACAAATAGTGTGCAATACGCCAACAAGGAGGATAAGGGTGCGGTTTTTGCTGATTTCAAGCCGCAAAATATGACCGGGCCTGCATGAAGGCCCGGTTAATTTGCGTTCAAACGGAAATAATTTTCCTATGGAGGTGTGACCTTGGAAAAAAAGGAAAACTTGCAGCGGATCGGAGCCGCGACCTATGTGATCGAGCGGGTGTTTGCCGGTGGCAGGACACCGCGGGAGGCCGTGGCGGAGGAAATTATTACCACCGCTAAAAAAGGCGATTTTTTTGACCACTCAGGCAATAAAGTGATATAATGTCCATGTAAATGAGTGGTTCCGGAAGGGAGGATATTATGTGGGACCACATCAAGCTCGCTGACATTTACTGCCGCTTGTCGGACGAAGAAAAGAAGCACGGGAATGAGTCGGAGAGTATCACAAATCAACGGGCTATTATAAGAGACTATTGCGAAAAGCACGATATTATTATTGTAAAAGAATTTGTAGACGATGGCTATTCCGGCGGCAATTTTGAGCGCCCCGGCTTTCAGGCTATGCTGAATCATCTTTCAGGTGGAAAGGTCAATATGGTCATCACAAAAGATCTTTCCCGCCTTGGCCGTGATATGACGGAATCAAGCTATTACGCGGAGCGTTTCTTTCCCGAGCATGGAATTCATTATCTGGCTCCCGGCAATGACTTTGACTCCATGGGAGACAACCTGATGGCGCCGTTTCAGTTTGCCATGAATGATGTGTATCTGCGTGATACCTCCAGAAAAGTCAGGCAGACCTTAGACATGAAGCGGAGAAAGGGCAAGTACGCGGCCTGCCCGCCCTACGGCTACAAAAAAGCGGAGCGTACCACCGATCAGCTTGTTCCGGATGAAAACACAGCGCCGATCGTTCGACAGATTTTTGAGTGGGCGTCATCGGGGCTTTCAACGCGGACGATTGCCAACAAGCTGAATGAGCAGTGCGTCATTCCGCCGCTGAAGTATCGTGTTGAATGCCGGGATAACTTCACCCCGCAGGGGGCGTCCAGAGCCTCGGATTACTGGAATTACACCACGGTTAAGCGCATCCTGCGAAACCGTGTCTATCTGGGGCATACCATACTTGGAAAGACCCGCAAGGTCAATGTGAAATCCAAAAAGAAGCTCCCTGTTCCGCAGGAGGACTGGTGTTTTACGGAAAATACCCATGAGCCGCTGGTCACGCAGGAGCAGTTTGACCGTGCGGAGCACTTCCTCGGAGAGAATACAAAGTCTCACGCGGCGAACCCGGCGTTCCGCCACAGTATTTTCAGCGGGATCGCATACTGCGCTCATTGCGGCGCGGCAATGTGCTCCGGAGGATCGGTGTATAAGGGTGAACGCGCAAAGTATTGGTATCTTGTTTGCAACAACCTGACGAGCCGGACGCGAAATCGCTGTGAGCATGGGGCCCGTATTCGCTACGATGACCTCATGGAGATCGTTCGCCGTGATCTGAATGAGCTGCTATCCTTTGACGAGGATGATATGGAGGCCATTACGCAGGCCGCCATTCGGCAATCCAGCGTTGCTTTCGGCGGCGGTGAGGATCGGGAGAAGTCTTTGGCCAATATCGACACACAGCTAAAGCGTATTGTGAAGATGATCGAACGAGCCTACCGTGATAACGCTGCGGGAAATCTGAGCGATGCGCTGCTGGATGAAATGATGAACCGTTTCGGGAAGGAGCGACAGGCCCTTGAAAACCAGCGCGACAGGCTGATTACGGATACTTCGGAAGAAAAGAGCATCCGGGACGCGTATGACCTGTTCTTTGCGTTGGCTCAGCGATATTCCCATATTGAGACATTAGACCGGGATATTCTTCATGCCCTCATTGAGCGTATCGAAATTGGCGAAAAAATTTTACCGGAGGGCCTGACGATCGCAGGGCCGAGAACACCCTATCGGCAGAGCATTCTTCAGAACTCTACCGATGCACCTGATCATAATCTCCCTGCGGGAACGCCGGTACGGGTGCGTTTTGAACTGGTGTACATAGATAGAGACGATATCCCAGATGTAGAGAGACTCAACTCTGTCATCCACAAATGCTATGAATACTACCCTAACGGAGACGATGGGGTTAAACTCAAAACCATTCAAGGAAATTCAGTAAGCAGTTTGTTGCACACAAAAATGGCCACACAGCGGGTGCTTGTAGCGTTTCTGTTGTTCGGATCGGGTGAAATTAGCCCCCTGGGGGGTTGGCCCGGCGCTAACACTGTTCAAAGTCTGTTACCTGAACTTATCACACTTTCTATGGCGTAAAGTGCGTGCGCCGCTCCACAAAAGTCTTGCTACAAGGAGTTTTCCCCTTGTCAAATAACAGGAATAAGAAAGCGGCAAGCAATACAAAGAGGTACCCGCTTTGCGAAAACAGGCGGATTCCATTCACACGGAATCCGCCTGTTTTTTCATGCTTGTTGGGTGCTGCTCCAATCCCCGCAAAACATAAAAACTGTATTATGAGACGATGAATTTTTCCCCGTGGATTGCGTATCCTCCGCCACTTTTCCCGTCATTCATTTCCTCGTGATCTTTGCCCAACTCCAGAATAAAACCTTTCCGCCCTGATTATTCTTCTCTATCAGCTTTCTTCTCATCCCTCTCAATGGCCTCGTTCACCGCACGATAGATAAAGGCGTTGGTCGATTCCCCCTGAGATTTGGCGTGCTCCTGAATGCGGGATTTTTGTCCAACAGGCACGCGGAAGGTGATCCCCTCCAGTTTTTCTGCAATGAATTTTTTCTTTGCTCTGCGCTTGGCTTCCTCAGTAGACATTGCGTACCTCCGCCTTTTATTGATAGCATCAGTATAAGGTATTTTGCTTTCCTTGTCTATATTGTCAATTTCGACATATCTGCACTCAGATATTTGTTGGATCTGTGCATTGATATCTGAGTGCAGATACCGTATAATACAATCAGAAAGTAAAAAACACGGCAGTGCAAAGGAGCGCCAACTCCTTTGCACCTGCGCAGGTGACATGACCACCTACACAACGGGATTCCCCGCACCGATAGGGACAGTATACCCTTTTTCGGCGGGCGGGGCAAGAGGAATGTTGTAAGATCCTCCCGCACGATGTAGGGCAATGACCTGCACCGTGCGTTTTGTTTTCAAAAAACATTTTTCAGGAGGAACAAATTATGCGCGAAACCATCATTCGAAAGACCAACAACGCCCCCGACGGTGGAGAACTCTTCGCGGGCATCTCCGGCAACTTCAAGGAGTTCGGCCAGACCCTCTGCGAACTGACCGACAACTCCATCTCCAATTTCCGCGCCCACAAGATCCGGGGGCGCATCGAAATCACGCTGATGAACCAAGACACCTATGTGGATGTCTCGGTCTGCGACAACGGCACCGGCATTGAGGACGTGGATGCCGCCCTCACCATTGCCGCCCGTTCCTGCGCCGAGTCCGCTCTGAACGAGCACGGCATGGGTCTCAAGCACGCGCTGGCGTCCATCAACGCCGGGGCAGATCAGCATTGGAGCATCCAGACCCGGACGGCGGAGGACGCCGCCCATGACCGCTACCAGCTGGTAGAAAGCCCATACAGCATCGGTATGCCCGTGTATCTTGTTCCCGGTAGCGGGGACATTGTGGGCGATACCGGTACGGTGGTGCAGGTTCGCTGCCCCATGCATAAGTTCCTGACCCTCAAGCCCGTCTCCAAAAAGAATGACCCCACCTTCGCACAGGTGGTGTCCTACCTGCAGGAGACCCTGCGCTACACCTACGCCGACCCGCTGCGGGACGGGGCCTTCTCCATTCGTCTCACCGCCGTGGACGAGGATGGCGTTCCCAATAGCGTGGAGATCGCCGAGCCTCTGGAGCCCAAGTGGAAGGGTGGGTACACCGAGCTGCCCTCGGTGGAGGCCGATCTGGGCTACGGCCCCGTGACCATCTGCTGCCGCTATGGCAGCATCCGCCGCAGCAAGAAAAACGCCTTCTATTACAAGGGCAACATGGCCTCCAGCGGCGCGGAGATCCGAATCAACGGCCGTGCCATTCAGCATGGGCTGTGCAGCGAGATCTGGGGGAAGGCTCTGCACCCCAGCCAGAACCGCTTTCTCGCCCAGATCGACATTCTCTGCGATC
>ERZ827156.4291-NODE-4291-length-11752-cov-5.481320_pt1 | contig 11752 bp, 16 predicted proteins | sample MGYA00519919_ERZ827156 | MGnify/ENA primary metagenome ERZ827156 (study PRJEB31778, sample SAMEA3449269) | human gut metagenome | biome: human gut; feature: human-associated habitat; material: faeces | place: United Kingdom | collected 2010/2012 ... | reverse complement strand
TGCGACAGCTGCATGAACTGCCTTGCTGCGCGTCACTGCCCCACGCCACGCCCACCCAGGTAGCTCTTCTTCGAGATGTCCTCGTCCGCGTCGAAGATGCCCACGTCGCGCGCGATGGCCTCCGCCGTTGTTTGGTTGTCGCCCGTGATCATGAACACACGAATGCCCGCCGCGCGACACTGCTCGATGCTGGCGCGCACCTCGGGCCGCGCGGGGTCCTTGATGCCGCAGATGCCGAACAGCGTCAGCCCCTGCTCGATCGCCTCGAAGTTGCTGATGTCCACCAGCTGCCTGTCGCTGAGCCACCTCCCTTTTTGCTACTTGTGCGCGGGGTGCTTCGGCCCGTCGTAGTCCGCCAGCGCGCCCAGCTCCAGCTTGCCCGCCATCACCAGACAGCGCAGCGCCTTCGCCGACAGCTGCGTGATCACCGTCTCGTAGTGCCGCCGCAGCTCCTCCGAAAGCGGCAGAATGGTTCCGTTCTACTTCTAATCATCGCTTCACACACCCACCTCCGTGCACACGCTCGTGCAGCGCGCGATCACGTTCTCCGGCGCGCCCTTCACGAACAGCACGTTGTGGCCCTTGGCCGCCACGCCGTCCACCTTCGGCGCGCAGATCACCGACATCGACTTGCGCGTGCGCGTGAACTCCAGCGTCGCCAGCGTCTCGTAGCGGTCGCACCAGTACCGCGTCGCCACACTGCACCGCGTCGCGGGGTTCTTCCGCAGCGTCGACACCGCATGCGCGTCCTGCTTCTCATTCCACACTCCAACGCCTACCACGTTGGCGGAGGCGGGCAGGCCCAGCTTCTCCACCACGATCTTCAGCGCGGCCTCGGTCGGCTCGCCCACGGCGCGGTACTTCATCTTGGCGTCGTCGTACTCCACGGAGGAGTCGCTACACAGCGCGCACACCTTCGCGATGTTGCACAGGCCCACGTCCTCTGCCTCTCACAACCGCTCACCACACCCACTCAGGTCGTAGCGATCGATGCCCTCGATGCGGCCCTCGGGGTTGTACGAGATGCCCTCCACGGCGTGCGCCACCGCGCGGCCGTCCTTGTCCAGCGACAGCAGCGTCACCACGCACATCTCGTTGGTGGTCAGCGTGCCCGTCTTGTCCGAGCAGATCACCGTCGTGCAGCCCAGCGTCTCCACCGACGGCAGCTTCCGCACGATGCAGTTGCGCCGCGCCATCGACCGCGTGCCCAGCGACAGACATCTACGCGTCAGCTTGGCAGCATGCCCTCACAGCGTGATCACCGCGGGGAGGCCCTCGGGGATGGCGGCCACGCCCAGCGCCACGGCCACCTTCAGGTAGTAGATGCAGCCCTTCACGAAGCCGCCGTACTCCTCGTCCGTGAAGTGCTTGAAGTTCATCACCCACACCACCACGCAGATGCCCATGATCACCTTGCCCAGCAGCTCGCCGAACTGGTCGATCTTCTGGCCCAGCGGCGTCTTCTCCTCCTCCTCCTTCGCCTCCATCACCGCCTGCTGGATCTTCCCGATCTCCGTCTCCATGCCCGTGCGCGTCACCAGCGCCGTCGCGTACCCGTTCGTGATCATCGTGCCCGCGAACACCATGTTCGTCATCTCCGCCGGACCGCACTCCTCGGAGAGGATCACATCGGGATTCTACGCATCAGCGCGCTTTCAAGTTCGAACCTTCATGATGGTCTTGCTCTCGCCCGTCAGCGCGCTCTCCTCCACGCGGAGCGTCGTCGTCTTCAGCTTCAGCAAACGGCAATCGGCGGGCACCTTGTCTCCCACCTGGATCTGGATGATGTCGCCGGGGACGAGGTGCGACGCGGGGAGGTCGTGGTTCAGCTTGCCGTCGCGGAGGCAGCGCGCATTCTCGCTCTGCATTTCCTTCAGCGCCTTCAGGGCGTTTGCCGCGTTGTTCTCCTGCCACACGCCGATAATGGCGTTGATCACGAGAATCAGGATGATGACGAAGGGCTCCACAAAAGCGGTGATGCCCTCGCCATTGTTCTGGAAGATAGCGAGCGTGAAGGAGAAAGCGGCGCTGAAGAGAAGGATCTTGATGAGGTAGTCGTCGAACTGCTCCAGCACCAGCTTCCACATGGGCGTGGGCTTCTCCTTGGCGAGTTCATTCAATCCACAGACGTCTAGACGCTGTCTCGCTTCCCCCTCGGAAATGCCCGATTCCAGATTGGATTCGTAGTGGCTGACGCACTCCTCGACCGATCTGGACTGGGCCGGGAAGAACTTGAAGATGTTCATAGTCTTTTCTGATTTGCTTCGTACTGCGTTGTTGGAGTGGTGGGATTGAGTCAAAGGGTTCTGAGCAGGCATAGACGCGTCATGGGAGTGATGGGCCTGTTGTTAGTGATTCATCAGTTGCTGGTTACAGACAGATGAGAGGAGTGTATGATGTGAAAATAAGAGTTCGACTTTGTGGGGACAAGCATTGGGTTATTCGGGTCATCATAGGAAGGGAACAGTGAATGCTAACACAAAGCCATTGCCTTTTGCGGTGTTAGTAGTGCTCTATTGTTCGTTTTTCGAGCGGAATCATGATGACGCACTCTTCTCGAGGCGTTTCACCAGTGAACCAGGGGATACATCGATTGATTACAGTGTTGCTTACCAGTATAACCGATTGTTTGTATTGATTCCCCTACACGATATCCATTCTTGTTCGATACTCATATTTCTTTTGTGAGCAATGAAGACTCTTTCTCTTACACTCCTTCTGTTGGCTATTGCTTCGGCTGCCAACTGGGTGGTGCTGGTTTGCGGCTCTGAGGGCTACGGCAACTACCGCCACCACGCCGATATCTCCCACGCCTACCAGATCGTCAAGGCCGGAGGTGTCGATCCCGATCACATCATCACGCTGATGTACAACGATGTCCCCTTCTCCGAGGAGAATCCCTTCCCTGGTCAGCTCTACAACCACCCCGGTGACGACGTGCCCGATGTCTACAAGGGTGTTGTTGTCGACTACGAGAAGAAGGAGGTGAGCCCTGAGAACCTGATCAAGGTGCTGACGGGTGACGATAGCACTGGCAAGAAGGTCCTCAAGTCCACTGAGGAGGATAACGTGTTCCTGTTCTTCTCCGACCACGGTGGCCCAGATATTCTGGCCCTTCCCGGTGGTTACCTGTATAGCAAGGATTTGCTCGGTGCTATCAACACGATGCACGAGAAGAAGATGTACAAGAAGTTCGTGCTCTACATTGAGGCCTGCTACTCTGGCTCCATGTTCCTCAAGCTCCCCGATAACCTCAACGTGGTCGCTGTGACTGCCGCCAACGATCAGGAGTCCTCTTGGGGCTGGTACTGCGGTGACGAGGCTGTGGTGAAGGGCAAGGATCTGTACACCTGCCTGGGTGATGAGTTCTCCGTCTACTGGATGGAGGATGCTGACAAGGGCGAGCAGAAGACGGAGACTCTGGAGGAGCAGTTCAAGCGCCTGGTGAAGGGTGTGACCAAGAGCCACGTGATGCGCTATGGTGATGTCTCCTTCAAGGATGACGTGATCGGCGAGTTCATTGGCTACCCCAAGAGTGGAAACGCTGTGCCCTACCAGCACTCTTTCGTGCAGTGGGACTCTCGCGACAACGAGATGCTGTATCGTCTGTACAAGGCCCAGCACACCACCGGCAAGGAGCAGAAGAAGTGGAAGAAGCTGTACGAGGAGGAGGTTGCCAATCGCCAGGCCATCGACAGATACTTCAACGCTCTGGCGAAGGAGGCCAAGTACTACCAGATGCCCGAGCCTGTGGAGAACACCGAGTGCTACGCTCGCGCCATCAAGCAGTTCGAGGCGAGTTTGGGAAGGAGTGATTATGCGTTGAAGTACTTCAACGTGTTCGTGAACATGTGCAATGAAAATCCGCTTGCATTTAGTAGAGCATTTGCGGAAGGAAATCAATACCAGTACTGGCACTAGTGCTTTTTGCTTGATTAGCTTTTGCATGCTGAGGATTTGTTGCACAAATCGTTTCAGAACCCATCCAGGTCATTTCCTTCTCAAACCACATGTAGCCATTGCTACTATCATACATAACTCTATTAGACTACTATCTCGAACAATACACAGTTCACATCAACAACCAGTGTTCATTCTCTCATTCCGCCCTTTTCCCCTTCCTATTGCCTGTCAAACTCCCCTCACTTCTCTAACATCCGCAATGGCAAAACGAGCCCTTGTCAAAGCACTCTACTCTCTGACGTTTTTGACAAGACTGTGTCACCCAGAACCCAGGGGTTCACCCGTCATGGTTGCAAGTATAACCGTTTGACAAATGCCCATCCCCATCAATTATGCTTGTCAAGTGCTTTTCTAAGTCCATCCTCACTTTTGTTTTGAGTGAAATGAAAACAGTGACTCTGTTCCTTTTGTTGGGTTTGGTGCTGGGTGATCAGTGGGCAGTGCTGATGGCTTGTGGCAAGGGCTTTTATCGCTACAACCATCACGCAGACGTTTCGCATACCTATCAGATGCTTCGACGCGGTGGTATTCCGGCTGATCACATTATTACCTTCTTGCGTGGAGATCCTATTTTCGATGAAAGAAATCCCTTCACCGGTGAGCTTTTCCACAAGCCTGGCCTGGATCCCCCAAATGTCTACCAGGGAGTGGTCGCTGATTACTGGGGTGAGAGCGTGACTGTTGAGAATTTCATCTTTGCACTGAAGGGCGATGAACGAGCCGGGGGAAAAATCCTGCGCTCGAATGCTGACGACAATGTACTCATCTTCACTGTGAGTATGGGCGCTCCCTACACGATTCGATTTGAAACGGGCAATGATCTGCATGCCAACCTATTTGTGGAAACGATCCAAAAGATGCATGACAACATGATGTACAAGAATCTGGTCATCTTTACGGAATCGGGATATGCCGGATCGATTATGAAGAACCTTCCAACCGACATCCATGCCTACGCCTTTTCTGCGACAAACGACCAGATGGGCTCCGAATGGACGCACTGCGTTAATTGCTACGTGAGAAACACCTACATGGACTTCTGTCTGGCAGACCTTTTCTCCCTGCGATGGATTGAGTACCTTGATGTTCCCGAGCAGAGAGACACTACCCTCGACGCGCTGTACAACTATCTCGCCACCAACATCACGGTGCAGCCCGTGCTGCGTTACGGTGACATGTCTATCAAGAACATGAGCATGACCGAGTTTATCGGGAACTACACCGGCTGGAACATGCTCACGATCCCCAGACCCACCGAGAAGTCGCTTACCGATTACGTCCGAGTGCAGCCCATAGTGATGAGTTCGACGTGCGTCCAGCAGTACAGCAACGACGTCAGAATGCAGGCGCTCTGCACCAGAGCTCAGAGCTCCACTGGAGCCACGAAGCAGAAGCTGCAGAAGGAGCTGAGCGACGAGGTGGCCAGCCGCAAGGCCGTTGACGCGTACTTCAAGGGCCTGCTAACGAAACCGGCGTACAACATCTTCCCCGATGGTGTGATTAGCACTACCTGCTACGATCGCGCCATGAAACAGTTTACGGACAGATTTGGATTCAGTGAATACGCGACTCGCTACTACAAGATCTTCATCAACATCTGCAACGAGAATCCCAATGCATTTGGTGGCGGCTCCTTGAGAGAGTAGAGGGGTTTGTTTCAAAACTGTTACCATTCTTTACAGCGATAAGGACGGAAGCATGGAGTTCCAACGATGAAAGTGCTGTTTTATACGTCACACACATTCAACATCAACAGAGGAAGCCAATTTCCCATGAAGTTTGGGAATACGAATGTCATCTTCGTTCCCCGCCCATTCCAATCCCACACCATAAAACATCATGCAGCCATCTCTTTGCCACGAGGAAGGTGATCTCCTTTCTGAGCAGAACACTCCAGAAGAGGGAATCACGCATAGAGACTCAGAAAGGCAGTCCCAAGCAACAATCGACTTCTTCTTCAAACGAAAACCAGAGAAGAAGCGCGTTCGCAAACCACGCCATCATGACACGCTCGGCGACCCGAACCCAAAACAATCGTCAAGTCAACGGAAACAGAGAGCAAAACCACTGCAGCAGCTGCTGATTGACGCCGGACAAAGAGTGATTGTGTTTGATGAATCTGATCGCTAGAGCTCGATTGTAGAATGCAAGAAGTGTGGCATGCTGTATGATGCGGCCATTCGGGAGGATGTGCGATTACACGACAGGTTGTGCCAAAGAAATAACTATGCTTGTTTCCTTAACACCCTGGGAGGCTACGGGATCACAACGAGTCTTTGGGTTCATCAGTACATTTCATCTACTCCATCGAAAGGGAGGGAGTGCACCCAGTGGTGGAGAACACGCTTTCCAGCTCATGATAGAGAAGAGGAAACGATGATCGTTAGAAACAAACACGGGTTGAAAAACGCCCAAGGGGCTTCCATAGTCATTTTACAAGAAGATAGGGCGGGGCATGCTCACGGGCTTGCACTGCTCGTCAGAGTTGTCAATGCACGGAGGGACGAGCTCCGGACTCTTGGGCGGAATGTTCGCAGTGGTAGCTATCGAGTTAGTTGACGTAAAGACACAAAATACAGTTCTTTCGGATGCGAAGTCTTTCCTCCTCTTGCTCTTCTGTCCGGTTTACGGCACCGGTACACACTTGGGGAATTGGATCCGACATAATTGCACTTTTGCTTTTGCTTTTCTTTGGATTTGGCAACTGGAATGAAACGCCCAATCGCATCTCCGTCCTTTCCGAATCGCCCCTTCACTCCACATCTCGTAGCATGCTGTTGTTCGTCACCTTACAACATGACTTGTTGACTCTATAAGAAACAAGGAAAAACTAAAAGCTGAACACAAGAAGATGAAGGATGCGCATGATCTGGCTCCGAATACTGCAAATCTGCTTCTCGTCAATACTGAGAGAACTCTTCGTGTCGATGAGATGGACTTCGGTGCTAGTACTGAACTCCACCACGATGAGATATCGCTACTGGTCACGTCTCCACACCACGGTTACGAATGGCTTGGCTCCCACTGACAGCACGCGCTTCTTCTCCGCACAGAGAATGGCATGGGTGTAGAACTCCCGCTCGAGCGCGGACACGAGCGACGCATACTGGTCGCTGGAGCGGAAGAACAGAAGGAGCGGCCGGAGGTGGTCGTCGAACAGAGCTGGATCGACTCGATTGCGACTCGTGTCCACAAGGGTTAGGTCGGAGGAAGTGCTGATGTACAACTACGACGTGACCGCAGTCATGCAGGGAAACGTCTCGAATCTGGTGGAAGAAGTCCGTCGTCCATTCCTCCACAATTCCCTCCACTTCTCGCTTCACACGCGCTGGATCCTTCGTCTCGTCGCACGCCTGCAGCACAACCAAAAACGTCATCTTCTCGGGCAGGAAGAACACAACCACGAAATCGATTCCCTCCACGGCGATCACCAGCTTCTTCGCCTCTTCGCTCTTTCCTCGCATCGGCAATGGCGAGGGCGTGGCCGTGCTGTCGTCGGCCAGCGTGAGCCCCGCGGGCTGGGTGGTTTTGTTGGTGTGAAGGTACTCCGTGTGAACAGTGGCATAAACGGCTCTACTTTTGACAGGGAACACAAGCACGCACCGGGACGAATCGGAGTGGAACTGCAGGCCCATTCCCGCCCCGTGCTTGAACAAAAGAGCCGACAGTTCCTTGTTGTACGGAAGCGGCGAATTGGCTTCGGCGAAGGAAAAGACGAAGGAGGTGTTGTAGAAGGAAACGGGCCGGAGCAGACGGTTGGAGAGCGTGGCGAGCGTGGACTCGAGGAGAGAAGAATACCCGTCGTGGATGACCAGATTCTGGACTCTTTTCAGCAGCGTGGCGTTGCAATACTCGTTGAAGAACGAGATGAACGGGAATCGGTAGGAAATGGCGGTACGGTTCGAATAGATGTTGACGAACAGCGTCTTCGCATAGGTGCGGAATGAAATGTAGTAGAACACAAAGGGGTCATGCGACGCGATAACGACCCTATTCTGAACCCTCCTCGCCACGCAAACATCCACGGATTGGCCTCGCGGTGGTCGCTCATAACCGCGGCAAACCGCTTCTCCAGCTCCAGTCGCTGTCGGATGTACCCCAACACGCCTCGCGCGAAGGCATTGCCACCACGCCCGCCCGGCTGGCTCTCCCCCACGCCCGGAGGCCCGCCGCTGCCGTAGCCCGCCAGGAAGTCGCTGCTGTTGCGACTGTCGAAGCTCTCTACGGGTCAGTCGCTTCCGCCGCGCCCACCTCCGCGCATGGCGTTCTGCGAGGAGAAGCCCTCGAGCGTGAGTGCTTGGCTGGCGGAGGCCGAGGCAGCCACCTCCTGCTTCGAGTTGCGCTTGGCCTTAAAGCTACACATGACCGCCTCTAGCCGCCGCCACAGGTTGAGGAAATTGCTGTTGGCGCGCTTGGCGTTGCGGTTGCTGCCGAAGGCCTCCAGACCCTCCTCCTTCTCGTCGATCCCGCTGGTGGGAATGAACAGGTTGTATGCCTTGTGGAGGAGGGACGCGTCGTGCAGAATCGCCTCCTGCAGCAGCGATACATCGGCCTTGCCGTCCATCATGGCGATCACGATGTCCTCGAACAGGTTCTGCGTCGTTTTGAAGCGGTCGGAAGCGTCTTGCAGTCGCAGAGTCTGTGCCCAGAGCTGGCGAGAGAGCAGGGAGAGAGGAGACGTCTGGAGCGAAGGAGAAGAGAGGACGAGGTGAACGTCCTTGAGAGAGGAGACGAAGTGTGTGATAAGGGGAGGGAACGGAACCTTGGTTTTGGGTTGCGAGAAGGAGACTTGAGGATAGGTCAGATCTGCTGGTGATGTGATGCACTCACACTCACTCTGTTCCGCGTCGAAGCACCGCCCACTATACTGCAGGAGGAGCGTGTTGCGCAGCTGCGACAGGAACAGCAGCGAGTTCATCAGCGTCTCAATCCTGTTCCTCACACACTCCCTTCACACCTACTCCGCCTTCAGACCCTCCACGATCGCCTCCTCCACACCCCGTCCCACCAGCGTAACGGCGTTGAACCCAATGGACAGCAGCAGGTACGGCACGTGAGAGAACACGCCGCAGACCGCCTCGTAGCAGGAGCAGGGACAGTCGTCCTCCACGCTCTCTTCGCTGCTGCTGTCCTCCTCGTCGTACGGCTCGTCGAACGTCATCACGACGAAAAACGCGTCGAATTCGGACCCTACCCATCACCCCACGCAACCAGTGCAACGGGCATCGAGCGACGAGCACAGACCGAAGAGCGTGGAGAGGTCCGCCGCCTTCACGTCGCTCTCCAGCTCCTCGCTCAGCTTCGCCGCCTCGTACTTCTCCCATTGCGCCGCCTTCTTGTGCCCGAAGGTTGCGAACGACCGGAGTTTCATCGAGGGCGTTTCGTTCACGCAAAACAGACCGCTGGTTGGGTTGACGTTGCGTTTGACCCATGCAGAGCAGGCGTCCGAAAGGGAATGAAGCAAACACTCCGGAGAAATGTGAATAATCTGCGCCTATTCCGTCACTCCAAAAAACGACCCGATTACGCGGATGATCGAGTCGGTCACATCGGCCTCTCTTCCCGAGTCGGCGGACATCACGTTGATTTCGCGCTTGCGGTTGTAGCTGAACACGGAGTGCACGTAGCTGAGCAGAATGCTGACCGTTTTGGGCGTGTCTAGCTGGTCGAAGCGACGCGGCTCCTGGTTCAGAAGGTGGTACTCCACAAACAGCCTATGGTTCACTCTTGTGAGCAACGCTCACTCCATGCGGGCCTGTCTGGCTACGGCCAGCAACACGTTCTTCACAGACAAAAACTCCGATTCCGCCACTTTGCCGTCTTCGACGCGTTCATTGTCGATGTGCACCGACCAGTACTGGATGGACAAAAACAGCCCGGAATAGGGCGGATTGCTGCTCATGCCGCCGTGCAACGACTGCGGGATGTGGTTGAAGAGCGAATCGTCCGATCGCGACGTGCACTGGGTGAACAGAGAGGTGATGACCGTTTCGACGTTGTTTTGCATCTGCTTGAGAGAAATCTCCGTCAGATACAACGTCTTGCGGCTCGGCGACGCGTACAAGAAGTAGAACTGGTTGCCGATGCCCAGAATCGGCCCGGAATCGGGACTGCTTTCGCCGCTCCACACGGGCAGACGAGGCGTGTCCAATCCGTCCATGGTGGAGGAGGACACGACAAACGTGAAGCCGCGATCCTGGATCTCCTTGAAGAAGAGCGACAGGAACACAGCCGGCGTGCAGAGGGCGTGGAGCTTCACCTGCAGAGATTCCGCCGTGTAGTGCTTGAACCACTGGATCACGTTGCTGTCCGTTTCCACGATGGGCGTTTCGTCTTCGTGGGCGTGTTCTGAGACGTGATCGAGCTGGAAGAACAAGTCCTTCAGCTTCGTCGTCACCACGATCTGATAGACCGCATCGACGATACCCTGATAGGCGGCCTTCTTCGGCATCTCCCAGCCCCACACCTGCATCTTCAGCTGCCAGGGAAGTGTCTCGCAGTGGTGCTCGCACTCGCAGTGGGCCTCCTTCTTCTGCTCGCGCGTGAGTGTCAGCACCAGAATGCACTGCGTGCAGCCCGGAATCACGGCAAAGAGAACGTTGAACTCGCGGTTGAGTTTGTTGCGGAAGGCCTCGGGCTGAGAGATGAGAGAGTCCGAGAGCATCTTGGAGATCTCAATCATCATCAGAAGCAGCAGGTTGGCGTCGATCACGATGTGCGTGTCGTACAGCACCGCCTGCTGTGGGAAGGGGAGCCAGTAGCGGTTGGGCAGCAGCGGGTTCAGGTGGAGGAGGAATCGAATGGAACGCACTACGCGGTGAAGGGAGGAGAAGACAGGCACGGCGCTGGTTGTCGACGAGGGCTTCGACTTTGCATCACGCGCTTGGAAATGATGGTGGAGAGACGCTTCTGGTTCTTGGCGCCGAACAGCTGGAACTCCAACTTGTCCTGGATGCAGAGGAGGAAGTGGTTGAAGTAACAGTTTCGTTTATCCATCTTGGAGAACTCCTTGTTGGTCGTGGACGGCAACACGGGAATCGCCTTCAGTGCCTCCTTCTTGAACTCGGGGTGCGTTTCGTAGAAAGTTTCCACGGTGTGTTTGTAGTCGTGGAATCGGATGGAGAACATGTTCTCGGTCGCGGAGCAGCACACGATGCACACAAAGGGCAAGCAGAAGCGGTCCAAGTGGAAGTGTTGGAACACTTCGTCGTCGCCTTCGTTGGTCGGCTCGGCGTCTGCAGCGCCGGGCACAGAGTTGGCGGGCGTGGCGGCGGGCGTGGTGAAGGAGGAAGACAACATGGATTGAATGGCCTGGTCCGTTGGAATAGAGTTGTCGTTCACGAAGAGATAGTAGTTCTTGTGGCGAACGAAGGGAAGACGCGGAGACCCTGTCGCGGTGCTTCCGCCTTCGAGGAAGAATACGTGATTGAAACTGTCCAGCAACTCCTTGTTCTAGAGGGAAAAGTGGGAGAGAAGAGAGACGAGTGTGAAGTTCACGGTGAATGCATGCTTCTTCACGGAGTGGCCGATGTTCAGGTCCATCAGGAGCTCCGACACCTTGCGAAGTGACGAGAGGTGGTGGAGGATCGTCTTCTCGTACTCCAGCACCGACCGCTCTGACACGATGGACGTGAAGGAGTTGGCGATTTGCTTGATGGTCGCCACGGACAGATCCTGCTTCACGATCTTCCTATTCTTCATTCGTATTTGGCGTGATCACCTCATCTCCGTGTACTGCGTCTTGAACCGCGGACTGCTGGTTTCCACTTTGAAACGCTGCTCCTCTGTC
>ERZ827156.4289-NODE-4289-length-11756-cov-3.207162_pt1 | contig 11756 bp, 10 predicted proteins | sample MGYA00519919_ERZ827156 | MGnify/ENA primary metagenome ERZ827156 (study PRJEB31778, sample SAMEA3449269) | human gut metagenome | biome: human gut; feature: human-associated habitat; material: faeces | place: United Kingdom | collected 2010/2012 ... | reverse complement strand
GTCTAATCGTCTTTCAAGCTCTTTCCCCGTTACTTCGACATCACTTAAATCGACTAGTATAAGATGATTGTCAGTGCCCCCCGAAACGAGCTTACAGCCACGTTTTAAAAGACCTTCAGAAAGTGCCTTACAATTTTTCACAACATTTTTACCGTATTCCTTAAAATCCGGTTTTAGCGCTTCTTTAAAGCACACAGCTTTTGCTGCTATAGTATGCATCAAAGGACCTCCCTGAGTTCCGGGAAAAATTGCCTTGTCTATAATTTTTGCATACTTTTCTTTGCACAGTATCATTCCGCCTCTTGGACCACGCAATGTCTTATGAGTGGTTGTTGTAACGAAATCTGCGTAAGGAACAGGACTTGGATGAACTCCCGCAGCAACAAGTCCGGCTATATGCGCCATATCTACCATCAAATATGCCCCACAGGCATCGGCAATTTCTCTAAACTTCTTAAAATCTATAATTCGAGGATAAGCGCTCGCTCCACAAACAATAAGTTTAGGTTTTGATTCAAGTGCTTTTTTCAAAACGTCTTCATAATCAATCAAATGGGTTTCGGGGTCGACTCCGTAAGCCACAAAATTATAATATTTCCCCGATATATTTACCGGTGAACCATGAGTAAGATGTCCACCCGACGCCAAGCTCATTCCTAAAACGGTGTCCCCAGGCTCGAGAATTGAAAAATAAACCGCCTCGTTAGCTTGAGCTCCGGAGTGAGGCTGAACATTTGCATGTTCTGCTCCAAAAAGCTCACACGCTCTTTTTCTTGCGAGTTCCTCAGCTACATCAACATATTGACATCCTCCATAGTATCTCTTTCCCGGATATCCTTCAGCATATTTGTTTGTCATCACGCTTCCCATCGCCGCCATAACCGCCGGTGAAACAATATTTTCAGACGCTATTAATTCCAAATTACGTCTTTGTCTTGAAAGCTCCATATTAATAGCTTCGCTTATCTCAGGGTCGTAGGATTTCAAAAATTCTATACTGCTTTCAACATAGTTTATCATTTTAACACTCCTAAATCGATTTAAAAACATTATATCACAACAATAATTATTAAAACAACTAATTTAATCTAAGTTATAGCGTTAAACGCTTCTCTGATATTTTTAACGCCACATATCTCCATATTATGTTTAGCACCATTTTCAAGATTATTTAAATTATAATATGGAATTATACATTTTTTAAACCCTAATCTTGTGCCTTCGGATATCCTAAGTGAACAATTGGGAACAGCTCTTATCTCCCCGGCAAGACCAAGTTCACCAAAAACTATGGCGTCTTCTCTTATGGGAGTGTCTTTAAGGCTTGAAATTAAAGCCATAGCAAGAGCTAAGTCTGCCCCGGGCTCGTCCAGCCTAAGCCCTCCCACTATGTTTACATACACGTCCATATTTGAAAAAAAGTACCCCGCCCGCTTTTCAAGTACCGCCAAAATCAGCGATAATCTGTTGTAGTCGAACCCCGTCGCCATCCTTCGAGGATTTCCGAAACCCGTTGTTGTGACAAGCGCTTGAACCTCGGTAAAGATTGGTCTTGTGCCTTCCATAATACAAGCAACGCACGTCCCTGAAACGCCCTTGGGTCTACCCGAAAGAAGCATAAGCGATGGATTTTCAACTTGGCTTAATCCTGAGTTTCCCATACTAAACACGCCTATTTCATTTGTGGAACCGTGCCTATTTTTCACAGCTCTTAGTATTCTGTAAGACATCTGATTGTCGCCCTCAAAATACAAAACCACGTCAACTATGTGTTCTAAAACTTTAGGACCTGCAATTGCACCGTCCTTGTTAACGTGACCAACAACTAAAATAGGAATGTCCATACTCTTAGAAACCTTTAAAAACACGTTGGTACATTCTTTAACCTGTGCAATACTTCCGGGAAGTGAGTTTAGCTCACTGTGACTCATTGTTTGAATGGAGTCTATGATAACGACGTCGGGCTTACAAGCCATTATTTGTTCCGCTACAGCCTCAACGTCTGTTTCAGTCATTATCATCAGATTATCACTTTCCACATTTAAACGGCTTGCTCTCATTTTTATTTGCCTCTTTGATTCCTCGCCCGAAACGTATAACACATTTAATTTTTCGCATAAATAATTGCATATTTGCAAAAGCAAAGTGGATTTACCAATCCCAGGAGCTCCTCCTAAAAGAACAAGCGAACCTTTAACTATTCCGCCACCAAAAACTCTATCTAATTCTTCTATGCCGGTGTGGTATCTTGTTTCGTCATGAATATTTATTTCAGACATCGACACCGGTTTTTCAAAGCACACAGATTTCTTAACGCTTAACTTAGAAGATTTGCTAACATCTTTTATTTCTTCGTTCATAGTGTTCCCTTGACCGCAAGACGGACAAATTCCATTCCATTTTGCAGACTCAAATCCGCACTCGCTGCAAACATACACACTTTTTAATTTTTTTGGCATACAACAACCTCATTAAAAATTATTAATTATCTTTGTTATATTACCATAATTTCTTTTGTTTTACAAACTTTCTATAAATTCATAAAATAATGTGTGATTCCGCAGTATATACTAAAGGCTAGCTGCTGTTGATATTCTTTTGTGTTTAGCTTTTTGGCTTCTTCTGCATTCGATAAGAAGCCGCACTCTACAATCACCGAGGGACCGGTTGAATTATGAAGAAGATATATATTTTTATCTGCAGGCTTTATTTCTCGAGTGTTGTTAGGCTGTATTAAACCAACGATGGAGTCTTTTATGTTGGTTGCCAATTCCTGACTTTTGGCATTGTTTTTGGAATAAAATATTTGAGCACCCGAATATTTTTCATCTGTGAATTTATTTTGATGTATGCTAACAAATATAGAGTCTTCGCCGGTGTTGGATTTTACCATCTCTAGTCTGTTTTTTAAGTCAGAACGTTTCTTTTGTCTTAATGTTTCGGCGTTGTCGTCATATATTGCGGTGTCTTCTTCCCTTGTCATTATGACGTGGTAACCTGACGTTTCAAGCATATCTCTTATTTTTTTGGATATTTCCAAGTTTATGTTTTTTTCTGTTATGCCGTCTTGCCCCACAGCACCACCGTCTTCTCCTCCGTGACCGGCGTCGAGAACCACTGTGTAAACTTTTTCGTTAGAAAATACCTGGCTAGTTATTTTTCCGTACACAACAAACATTAGTCCAGAAAACACCATCATACTCGTAAACACACTCAAATAAAGCATTAAATTTTTAGATACCTTTTTCAATTAATTCAACTCCAAAAATATTATTAATAACGAATTTTTATATAAATTATAAATACTAATATTTATTGTGTTTAAATTTAAAATATGATAAGTAAAACATAAATTTTAAAGAAAAACAAAAATAAAAAGGCTCTCCTCAGAAAGGAAGCCTCTTTTATCTAATTATTTCAATTCATACACTAAAGACACAGCGTAATTAGATAAACCGTCATTTTTCATATTATTCCAGTCACTCATCAAAACCATAGAGTCACTTTTCATATACCATTGATTATCAATTTTTAAATAAACGTAATAATGTCCGCTAATGCCATCTCCTTTATACATAGTTACTCCTGTAAGCTCAAATTGAGGATTTTTTAATTCTTTTGTTCCGTCCATAAAGGTTATAACAGATTCAACACTACTTCCATCAAATGTTTTTTCAATTCCTTGGATAGCGGATCCTAAACCACTTTGACGCAATATATTAATAACAAATTTTTTTGAACATAACACAACTTTTTTCTTCTCATCGTCAGTTAAAGCATTTTCGCTTAATTTATCGAATTTATGTTTTCGGGTATAAATAATATTTTCTATTAAATTATTTGTAAAAGTTACTGCTCTAACTCGACAGCTCTCCTTAGCTTTTTTAATATAGGTTTTTTCAAAATCCTCCGCTTCTTTGCTAATACTTTTGTTTATTTCAAGCTGTTTAATTATACTTTCACAGTCTTTCATAACTCCCTTAAAAGAGCTAATAGAATCTTCTTGCATTCCTGTGTGTCCTAAAGCCATCATACAAGACTGTATATAATTTGTTAAGTCAGAGCCTTTTAAAACTTTGCCTTTAGTATTCTTTCTGGTCTGAAGATATACAAATAATTTTTTAACTGCAATTAACTTGTTAATTTTTGTTTCAATTTCTTTGTCACTACTATTCTCTTTGATAAAATTCAAAGTATTTTCATCTGTATTAAGAACTGATTTTCTGAAACCCGATATTTGATATAATTGTTGGATTGCAGAATTTAAATAACAGTTTTCTCCAACGTTAACCAAACCTATTTTTGCTTCATTTAATCTCTCGCTGTATATTGTCTCGAATTTTGTTAATTCATCAAATAATTTTTGAATGCTTTCTTTATTTTCAGGTGTTGCGAATAAAGAAGTATGTCCAAAAAATTTTCTAACAGTTCCTGTTTGTTTTTCGAGTATATTTTTAAATTTATTAACTGCCGCTAAAAATTTTTGAAATTCCTTATAACTTTTAATCTTGTCTACTTTAACAAGTTCATTTTTAAAATTTAAAGTTTCACTTCTTGTTTTTTGAATGTCTCAGTAATTATTTTGGATTGCATCTATAAAAGAATTTCTGCATTTTTCACATTCTTTCAAGTAAGCCACAATATCCAAATTATTTCGATAATTCTCTAATACTTTAATGGATTTGTCTATAAATCCAAATTGAACTTTTTCTCCGCGCATAGTAAACTTCCTCCCATAAAAAATAGTTTAATAACTCACTATATTTTTTTAAATTCTTGAATAAAGTTCTCAAAATAATCAATATGTTTCTTACAATTTTTTATATTAACAGTCTTAATACAATCTCTAATATTTCCGATTTCGTTAAAAGTTCTATAATGCCCTGCACCTATATTATTAATTGTATGTTGGTCTGTACTGTTAATCCCCCCCTCAGTAAGTCTTCTTTTTATTTCATTTTCACAAAGTTCATAAAGTTGCTGAGCTTTTTCATTTTTTAGATTTGATGCTGCTACATTAACACCTACTTCCATATCTACACAAATAACACTTTTAACATCATTTATACAATCTTCAAAATATTCTATAGACGCCAATGAACATTTTACACAAATAATAAGATAATTTGTTATATTTTCAATAGATGGCATACTTGAAGTACACTTTTTTAACTCATTTTCGGTAAACTTTAAAAAATCAGATGTCATAAATTCATCATCAGCTTTCCCCTTCACCTTAGGGGCAATTTTGTTATATATTTTCTCAACTTCCTCGTCACCCTTTAACAACCTTAAAACTTCTAAATATGTTTTTTTGAAATTTCCAAATGTATAGATACCATTAAAATCTGGGTGACCGATAAAATCTTCCAATAGAGTATTCTTTTTATAAAAAGCATTGAATTCATTAAGTAATTTTTGAAGTTTTTCTCTATTTTCAGGTGTTGCAAATAAAGAAGTATGACCAAAAAATTTTCTCACAGTTCCTGTTTGTTTTCCAAGTGTCTCTTTAAACCTATTAACAATTTTTGAAAACTTTAAAAGTGTTTTCATGCTTGTAATATTGCCTACTGCATCAAGTTCATTTTTAAATTTCAAAGTTTCACTTCTTGTTTTTTGAATGTCTCCGTAATTATTTTGGATTGCATCTATAAAAGACTTTCTGCATTCTTCGCATTCTTTCCAATAATCTGTTACGTTCCAATCTTTGCGTAAGCCTTCCAACACTTTTACAGATTTGTCTATAAATCCAAATTGAACTTTTTCTCCCTTCATAGGAAAATTCCTCCTTTAAACTTAAAAATTTCTAGCTAATAATGATTTAGCTATACATATATTAACATAAAATAATTATATGTCAATATATTTTGTGTTAATTTTATAAAATAATCAAAAATATTTATTTTTTTGCTCTAAACCAAACTATTTCAAACTTTACTATTCTAACTAAAATTTGCAAATAATATAGATATGTAATATAATTTTAAGTTATGAAGACGCTGTTTCTTACTTTAAAATAAAAACCACAGATACATTCGTATTTGTGGCTAAATTTATTTTTATATTTTAATTTTATTTCTCTCATTTTTTGACTCATATTACTAAATGTTAAATTTTCATTTAGGTCTCCATATACATTAAAATTTTTATCTACGTCTTTTAATAAAGACCCTGTAATTGGTCCTATGCAATCTCCAATAACTCTGTCTGTACCTATACAACAGAAAACTATGTTATTGTCTTTATTCTGCGTAATTTTTGATTTTAGTTTTTTTATAAAATTTATATAATTTTCATCCTCTTTCAAAATTTTCCTCCATATCAATTCTTTATATTAAGAATATGTAGAAAAATTTATTTATATTCATTCAAAAAAATAAAAAGAGCTTTCAAAATTATACAAATAGGCTCCTACCTAATAATTATAATTTTGTGCTCTTTTTAAATTTAAATATTATTATTGATTTTTAAATAAAAAACAATTTTCGTCATGTGAGTAAATTACACCTATTGCCTGCAAATACGAGTATATTATTGTTGATCCAACAAATTTCATTCCTCTTTTTTGCAAATCTTTTGATATTTTATCCGATAATTCAGATGTTGTTTTATTAACTTCATATATTGTTTTATCTTGAGTAAATTGTTTTAAATAATTGTGAAATGTTCCATATTCTTTTTGTATATTTTTAAATATTTTAGCATTAATTATACTAGCGTTAATTTTTAATTTATTTCTTACTATTTTTTCGTTTAATAATAATTCATTTATTTTTTTGCTATCATAATTACATATTTTATCAATATCAAAATTATCATATACTTTTTCAAAATCCGCTCTTTTATTTAATATACATTCCCACGAAAGCCCTGCTTGAAATGATTCTAGTATTAACATTTCAAATAAATATTTTTCATTGAAATTAGGTTTACACCATTCTTCATCATGATATTTTATATATAGTGGATTTTTTAAATTACACCATTTACATCTACTCATAAAGTGTTCCCCCTTCTTATTCTAGAAAGTCTTTTCAATGTTTTGGTATATCTATCTAATTGTATTTTACCGTTATTATCACATTTTTTACATACTTTCAACGAGTTTTATCACATTCTTTTACGCGTGTGTTAACACCATTAATTACTTTGTACTCTCTCTTCTCATTTTTATATACCTTTTTTTGTATTTCTTCTGCTAAATTAATACCTAATATTTCTGACATGCCTAATAAATATATTGCTACATCAGCAAGTTCTTCTCCTAAATCATTTTTCTTTTTTCTCCAAGCCTCATATGCCTCTGCAAGCTCTCCATATGTTAAACAGAATTCTTTATTAATATCTGTTGTGTTAAATCTCTTGTTTACTTTATTTTGGTATATCTCTTTTTGTAGTTTTTCCAAATCAATCATTTTATCAACTCCTCTATTTGTATTGTTTGAATTTTAACATATTTATAGTCAAAGTTCAATTTAATAAAAACTTAAAAATTTTATTATAAAAAAAGAGATTTAAATTTTCAATAATTTAAATCTCTTTTTATTTTTATCCTTCTATTTGTTTTCTTACTTCTTCAGCAAAGTTTTCTTCTACTTTTTCGATTCCTTCACCTTTTTCTAATCTTGCAAATCTGTTTATTTTTGCATTTTTTTCTTTTAATAATTGAGAAACTTTGATGCTTGGATCTTTTACAAATTCTTGATCTACTAAACAGATTTCTCCGTAGAATTTTCCAATTCTTCCTTGAACCATTTTTTCTGCTATTTCTGCTGGTTTTCCTTCATTCATTGCTTGAACTTTTAATATTTCCATTTCCTTGTCAACTCTTTCAGCTGGAACTGAATCTCTGTCTAAGAATTCAGGTTTTGCAGCAGCTATTTGCATACAAATATCTTTTGCAAGTTCTGGTGTAGCATTTTCCATATCGACTAATACACCAATTTTTCCATCTCCGTGGATATATTTTTCAACTGTTCCTGTTGTTTCAAATCTTTCAAATCTTCTTATTGTCATGTTTTCTCCAATTGTTGCTATTTTGTTTGTTAAAACTTCTTGAACAGTTTTTTCTGGATCTGAAATAGATTTTTCAGCTAATAAATCTTCTACTGTTGCTGGTGCATTTACAGCTATTTGTTTAGCTATATCTGCAACAAATGATTTAAATTCGGCATTTGAAGAAACGAAGTCTGTTTCTGCATTAACTTCAACAACTGCTCCTACTTTTCCATCTTCTGATATATATGCATCTACTAATCCTTCTGCAGCAACTCTGTCAGATTTTTTAGCAGCTTTTGCTATTCCTCTTTCACGTAATAATTCGATAGCTTTTTCCATATCTCCATCTGCTTCTGTTAAAACTTTTTTGCAGTCCATCATACCTGCACCTGTTTTTTCTCTTAATTCTTTTACTTGGCTTGCTGTTACCATTGTAATACCCCTTTCTAAATGTTATTTTTGGAATTACAGTGCTTGTTTTAGCTACTGTAAAAAAATAAGCTCCCACAATATTTTATAATGTAGGAGCAAATATATATCCGCCCTAGCAATTAGGACTGTATTTACTTAATTATTCAGCTGATTCAGTATTTGATTCTGCAGCTACAACTTCTTCAATTGAAGGAGCTTCTGAAACTTCTTCGAAGTTTGTTTCTGTAGTATCTTCTGATTCACCTTGATGTCCTTCAATGATTGCATTTGCCATTACATCTGCAATTAATTTTACAGCACGTATAGCGTCATCATTTCCAGGTATTGCATAATCAACATCCTCTGGGTTACAGTTTGTATCAACTAAACCTACAACTGGAATGTTTAATTTTCTAGCTTCTAATATAGCTATTCTTTCTTTTTTAGGATCTACTACAAATAATACTCCAGGAATTTCTGTCATATCTTTAATTCCACCAAGATTTTTTTGTAATTTGTCCATTTCTTTTTTAAGTAATATTACTTCTTTTTTAGGTAATACATCAAATGTACCATCTTCTTGCATTGTTTCTAATTCGTTAAGTCTTTCAACTCTTTTTCTTATTGTACCAAAGTTTGTTAGCATTCCTCCTAACCATCTTTGATTTACATAGTACATTCCGCTCTTTTCTGCTGCTTCTTTCATGCATTCTTGAGCTTGTTTTTTAGTTCCTACGAAAAGAACTTTCTTTCCTTCTTCTGCTTGACTTCTCATAAAGTCATAAGCTTCATCAATTTTCTTTGATGTTTTTTGTAAATCGATAATATGGATTCCGTTTCTAGCTTGGAATATATATTCAGCCATTTTTGGATCCCATCTTCTAGTTTGATGTCCAAAGTGAACACCAGCTTCTAGTAATTGTTTCATTGCAACTACTGCCATTTTAATTTCCTCCTTTTTGTTTTTACCTCCATAAAAGTTCAAACATTATAAAAAACTTATAGTTTTATAAGCACATTTTTATAACTAGTTTTATGTGTGTATTTTTAACGAAATTATTATACCAGCATTTTCCGTAAAAAGCAAGTGTTTTCACAAATTATTTTCTACTATAACAATCAAAAAATGTTTTTAATTCCTAATTGTAAATAAAAAATATATATGATATCCTATATATATATTTTTTTAACGAAAGGAAAAATTGTAAAATGAACTTTTATAATATGAATAAATCATTGGGACTTGCCCAAGATATTGATATTGATAAGGAAGCTTATTATTCAACAAACATCTTTATATTAAGTGATAATTCACAGATTTTAACTCAAAATTTTATGCTTCCTAATATTTCTAGAAAATTAGGATCTTACATTATTTTAGATCATAATAATGAAATGTATAATCTTACGCAAAATGTATTTAGCTCTTATGGATATAGTATTGAAAAACTTGATCTTGAAACATCATACAATTCATTTTCGTCTATTGAAAACGAGAATGATATTATTAATTTTTCTAATTCTATTTTAAAAAATAGCGCTTATCTTAGAAAACTTTTAAATACTAAATATAAAGGAAATAATGATTTCTACAAAAAAATAGAATTAATATTACGTTTAATTTTAATATATATGATGGATAAAGCACCTTATGAAAAAAGAAATTTTAATTTTTTAAAGAAAATAGTGCTAAAACTACATCAAAATGATTTAGCATATTTTAAGAAAATATTTAGTAATATTAGTGTTTCTTTAGAAACAAATACCAGTATTTACTTCTTAGATTATCTAACGGAAGATTATTACAACGAACTAATATCAGCTCTCGCAAAATTAGTATCTGATTATCCGGAAAGCAATGCCAGCCAAAATACAGCTTTATCAAAAGTTGAAGATTTTTATAATGAAAATAAATTAGCAGTATTATTCATAGATACATCAGATAGATTAGTTGAAAACTCGATGTTTTGTAGTAAATTAGAAGATTACTTAAAAACTGCTAATGATTCTAGAACTATTCCAATTTTTTTAACTTATGTTTCATTAGAAAACGTAGGATATATTAATAATTTATCAATCATAGCAAGATATTTTAGGAATCCAAATATCCTACATATTGTTAATTTTAATAGTGTAGCAAAGATAATAAATTTATATAAAAAATCTTTACAAGATATCTTTAATGATATCCCATATGGTATTATTTTTTCAACGGCAAATGAAAAGAATATAAAATATATGCCAAAAATACTAATGAATCCTGCTGTATCTGAAATGATGAATCAAATATTAGTTAATAAAAAATACTGTATTGTTTACAGAAAAAAAACTAAAACTACATTGGAACCTATAATGTCAGAAACAGAACAGATTACAAATCAAGATACATCTCTACAAAATTCATCTCAAAGTTTTTCAAACACACAATTAGATTCTGTTGAAACTGAAGATGAATTACTTGCACTACTAAAACATGATATAGACTCTGAAAAAGATTCATTAAAGAAAAAACACTTCACTGAATTATATAACTTTTTTTCAAGAGCATAAAAAGGATGCTAAACATAGCATCCTTTTTTTATATCATCATACAATATATACAACTTAAGATTAATTGAATAATTACTATTATGTTTGTAATTTTAAAGATTTTTTCAATTTTTGCTCTTTGTTGTATAGTATTATAAAACTTTCCAATTTGAACCTCATTTAATTTCATATACCCTTCTATATCATCAATGTACACTGACTTTCCACTGCTTTTGCTATAATGCGAATACTTTTTTTTAGGTGCTATATTTTTATATAATCCATTGGATATAATTCCACCTATAATATTTCCAATTCCAATAGTAATAACATAAAAAACAACTATATATGAATATTTACTACTATTCATCATCTTTTTTATAGCATCCGGTAAATTGTTTGAAAAAATTATCATAGCCAACATAGTCACATATGCACATATAAATCCAATTACTAGTGATAAAGATTCCACGCGTAAGAATTTTCTTTTGATTGTTTTATCATAACGATTTGGGCTGTTCTCTAATATTTTTAAAATATCTGACTTATATTTATAAATTTCTTCCTCATATTCAGATCCTTCAAAAGAATATGAAATCTTATCTTCATTAAAATATAAATATATAGATATTCTTCTATATTCACTATTTGAAAGTAACTCATTATTATTCTTTTTATTTGAAAGTGATGATGTTAAAAAATTAATATCAATTTCCTTTATGTTAGATTTATTAATTGTTTTTAATTGTTCTTTAAACCACTCAAAATTATCTTTTTTTAGCTCCTCACCTGAATGCAAAACAATTTTGTAATTTAAA
>ERZ827156.4285-NODE-4285-length-11774-cov-4.092585_pt1 | contig 11774 bp, 22 predicted proteins | sample MGYA00519919_ERZ827156 | MGnify/ENA primary metagenome ERZ827156 (study PRJEB31778, sample SAMEA3449269) | human gut metagenome | biome: human gut; feature: human-associated habitat; material: faeces | place: United Kingdom | collected 2010/2012 ... | reverse complement strand
CTGAGAACTCAGAGCGGGATAGCAAATATTAAGCTAGAAGGGAATTAGACGCGCCGCCCTCAGACAACGATACCAATAGACAAATCAGCTCAAATCCCCACCTTCATAATATTCCACTACAAAGAAACCACAGTAACTAGGTTATGATTGAATGGACTCCCTTAGGGAAAACAGTTCGGGTGGGGGTAAATTCCATAAGCTCCGTTTCATGACTGGACCCCACTCTGCAATCGCTTTATTCTATCAATTCCCAATCCACCCTTTCGGGAGTAGCGCTTGCATTGGAATAACGAATCCAAGTCAAATCGAGATGGTTGCTGCGAAGCGCATTCTCGTTCCCATCGAAGGGATTCCGTACTGCCGTGGTATTTAAGAAGAGATAAAGTGCGCATTCGGGGTGTATCGACAAGGAACCGCGAAGATGACTTGACAGACGGTTTGGATTGTAAGTAAATCATGAGTCCGTCTTCCTCTGAAAGCTCCAAATCGGATGTTACAGTGGCGATCCCTTCGACCCAAAAGGCATCTGTGCTATCTAGCGTAGAGAGCAAGTGCAGTCCCCCTGTCTCATCACGTAGATGTACGGAACGAGCAGGAAACCATGCTGGACAAGTACTTCGCACCGGACCCCATTTCCTTTTGCCATTTGAGCTTTTCGGACGTTATCTGGAACCCAAAGAGGAAGAAATCCATCGCCGATTCTTGCTCCGGCAGAAGTCAGTACGATCGCCTCTTTCAGCTTGTATCGCCGCGCTGGTGGATATAGCATAGATCAGAGAGGAGGAATCGATTATCGAGAGCTACAGCTCCGCCTCTTCTTCTGCGGAGAATCTGCCTCCTCTCCCCGATGAGAACATGATTCTGAAACACATCAACGGCTACGCGACGAGCGGGCAGATGACGGCCATTCTCGGCGCGAGGTTTGGGCGAAGGAAGGGGTTGAGCCGTAGCGGCGCAGGAAAGACCACGCTGCTGTCCATTCTCTGCGGGAGAAACACGGGCTACACGGGCACCTTCCGCATCAACGGTCGCGAGGTGAACGACGCGTCGCTGCGGTAGGCGCGAGCGAGGGCGTGGAGGGTAGGAAGGTGTGCCGCTTCGTGCGTCAGAGCGACCTGTTCTACGAGTACCTGACGGTGGAGGAGCACCTGTACTACCAGGCCATCCTCCGGCTGGGCGACCGGCCCGAGGCGGAGATCCGCGACCGGCTGGTGTGGGTGGACGTGCATCATTCGTGTGACGCGCAGATCGTGAAGAACTTCAACCTCTCCAAGTGCCTGCACGTGACCATCGGCGGCAGCCACAAGAAGGGCATCTCGGGCGGCGAGATGCGGCGCGTGACGCTGGCGACGGAGCTGATCAACTACCCCAGCATCCTCTTCTGCGATGAGCCCACCAGCGGCCTGGACTCCTACATGGCGGAGACCGTCATCAAGACCCTTCGCGTGCTCGTACTTCCACACACGTCCCTCCAGCCTAGGCCGACCACGGCGTGACGGTCGTCTGCACCATCCACCAGCCGCCCACGGAGACCTACGCGCTCTTCGACAACGTGAACCAGGGGCGCGGCCTCCACCGCAGGTGATGTACCTCGCCGACGGGGAGGTGGCCTACTTCGGGCCGCGCGAGCAGGCCGTGCAGTACTTCGCCTCTATCGGCATGCCGTGTCCCTCCTACTACAACATGGCGGGTGGGTGCCTGCTGTGGGAGTGAGCCGCAGACTTCGCCATCCACACCATGGCCATCGACAGCGAGCTGGAGGACGAGCAGAAGGCGCGGCGCAAGCTGGAGGTGCACCAGCTCTGCGAGCACTTCAAGTGGGCGTCCTTTCAATTCATAAGGCGTAGGGCCAGCGAGCTGTGCGAGACCAACTGCCGCGTGGCGGCGACGCTGCCGACGAGCTGCGAGGACCAGCCCATCCTGCAGGAGATCGAGGCGCTGGAGGCCTTCGAGCAGAAGAACGTGCTGGCGAAGTTTTGGGGCTCCATGTTCGCGCGTTCCTACCCCACCTCCTGGTGGACGCAGTTCTCCACGCTGGTCACGCGCAACTTCCGCGTCATCCTGCGCGACCCGCGACTCACCATCGCGCGCCTCCTGCAGAGCATCGTCCTCTCCGTGTTCATCGGTTTGGTGTTCATGCGCCTCAAGACGACGCAGTCCGTCGGCGCTGTATCGCAGTATGAGCCGTAGGGAATCATGAACCGGCTCTCGGTGATCTTCTTCATCATGATGACCGAGTCCTTTTCCCTGCTCTTCGCCGAGATCCAGATCTTCCCCTTCGAGCTGCCCATCGTGTACAACGAGGTGGCCTCGGGACTGTACCGCGTGGACGCCTACTACCTCGCCAAGACCGTCACGGGGCTGCCGCTGTCCTTCCTGTCCCCCCTCCTCTCCGCCTCCATCAACTACTCCATGATCGGCCTGGACCCCAACGCCGGCCGCTTCTTCGGGTTCGTGGGGATCCTCTGGCTGGTGAGCAACGCCAGTGAGTGCCGAGGTGCGGCGTGAACAACAGCCGTGGCGCTGGCGTACTTCATCTCGGCGCTGACGGGGGACTTCGTGCTGGCGAACGCCATCTCCGCCATGCTCATCCTGCCCTTCATCCTCCTCGGCGGCTTTTTTCTGCAGGACCAGAGCTCTCCCGTGTACCTGATCTGGCTGAAGGAGGCGAGCATGTTCAACTGGGGCTTCAAGCTGATGGTGCTCGACCAGTTCTACGGCAAGACCTTCGAGTGCCCGCCGCCTCCCGCTCTCTGTCCCTACCCCGACGGCAACGCCGTTGACGCGGAGTTTTGTGATCAGGCGTAGGTGATGGAGTACACCAAGGTGAGCACGAGGGACATTGCGCTGGGGATATCCATTCTCGTGGCGATCAACCTGGGTTGGAGGCTCGGCGCCTTCATCTGCCTAGAGATTCACGCCTACAACCACCTGAGCAAGATATAACAAACACGCCTACAACCACCTGAGCAAGATATAACAAACACGCCTACAACCACCTGAACAAGATATAACAAACACGCGAAGAAAGAAACACTCACTCCCGTTCTCCGTTGTCCTGTATCATTTTCTTTTCCCGCTGTTTCCTAATGACGATCAGTCCCGCCAGCACCACGTTCGTGCCGAGGAGGAGGAGAAGCATGTTCTTGATCGAGATCTTCTGCGAGCCGCGCTTCACCTGGTTGATGATGGACGGATCGCGCTTCACTCCGGCTGTATTCTTCGTCGCGATCACCTTTTCCCCGAAGGATCGACGAAGGGAGAAGGAGGGTTTTACTAACGAATTGCTACTCGTCACGCCTTCCGTCGACACCTACGCCAATCTGCGAACCAGAAGACTCATCAAATAGAATCGATCTGCTGCGTCTTCTCGCGCCTCCCAGCGTTTTTCCTTTCTGCTGAGTGTCTCTACGTGCCAGAATCCTCGAACTATGTGCCAGGGTGTTTTGCCGTTTACTCTCGTGTTTCTATCTTCCTTTGCACTCCTTTTCATAAACGGTCAACTTGTGACGAGCAAGATGGTCGCTCCCTCCTTCGCAAGTGGCGTCTCTCCCATTGTGATTCCTACCTATCATCCTGTGATTCCTACAGAGGAGACCCCTCCAGATCCAACGCCCCGGAATGCGACCGAGTCGGTTCCTCCATTCTCGGTGATTATCGTCACTCACAACGAGCAACTGCTGACGAAGACGTTGTTATCTTCCTTTTGACTCACGGGATAGCATTCGAAGTGTTCTCGCCAATTCTGGAGAGCACTTGCTATTCGAGGTGGACCCTTCCTTCGCTGTTCGACACATAGGTCGTGATCATCGATGACTGCTCAAAGAAGCCGGTTTCTCTTCCCGTGCTGGATAAGCGTATTCGCATCATTCGGTCGAGTTCTATTCTTCTTTCCATCATCAGCACTAGATACTCGGCTCGGACTCATTCGGGCACGCATTCTTGGAGGTGATGCGAGTCGTGGTCGTTTTCTCGCCTTCATCGACGGACACGTGATGGTGGCGCCTCGCTGGCTGGAGGAGCCCGCGGCGCTGCTGTCGGAGGACCCGCGAGGCCTGGTGAACTTCATCAACTTCGCGTTGGACGCGAAGACCTTCTCGCCGAGGGACTCGTGGCAGGGCGTGGGCAGCTCGGCGACTGTGAGCATATCGCTGGAGCAGTTCTGGGGCGGCGGGTCCAGCAAGGACATCTTCTCGCCCATCACGTACGGCATGTTCGCGACGAGCAAGGAGTGGTGGAGCCTGGGTCGCATGGACCCGGGGCTGCGGGTGTGGGGCGGGGAGAACGTGGAGATCTCCTTCCGCACCTGGCTCTGCGGCGGCACGATCCGCGTGGCGAAGAGCAGCTACGTGGCCCATGCCTTCCGGGACCGCTTTCCCTACGCAGTAGGCTCCGGAGGGGGAGTCGACCGCAGATGAACAACAAGATTCTTCTGCAGAACTACGCGCGCGTGGCGACGGTCTGGATGGACGCCCACCACTTGAGCCTCTTCTACAAGGCCAACGGAATCAAGCTGAAGCGTGGTGAGCTCCCGTTCAGCATCGGGAACATCACGCGTGGGGCTGGTGCGGTGCGTACAGCGTAGAGCGGCAGGCCATGCGGGAGAAGCTCGGCTGCAAACCGTTCGGGTGGTATGCTGCTCGATTCAAGAACAGGGCGCTGTGCCTGCCTGGTGAGCGTAACAGCATTGCATGAGGCGTAGAGAACATGCGCAGCAAGCAGCCGTATCGTTGCGGATCGACCCACACCTTTTCCCCCTCGGACCTTCGTTCTATCTCGATCCCTTCTCTCTTTGGTATGTGATGTGTTTGTTTCCCACAGACGATTGCAAGGGAGACACAAATGAAGGATGAGCAAGAATTGGATCTGCGTTGGAGAGTCCCGATTATTTCGCCATCGAAGACTCGCTATTCTTCTCTATCTGCATCTGCATCTGGTGTTATGGAAGAGAACCAAGATGGCCGGCTCCAGGAAGGAGGACCTTCTTCTCTTGTTCCTATTTCTGTGCTTGTTGTGTTGTTCTCTCACGTTTAGGATAATCAAATCGACAGCGTCGACTACAATGTAATAACGCTTCTCTTTTCTAATCATCGTAGCCGGAACTGGATAATGACGCACACGACGAGACTGTCATGAAAAGAGGGTGCTTCGTGTCGTTGGCGGGACTGTTCAGAAAGGGGGGTGAGAAAAGCGTGCTTTACGGTGACGATGTGGTTATTGGGCGGCCAGAGGGGCTGACACGGATGATCCACATCAGCAGAGATCCGACGGCACCGTTCGGTAGCGAGCCGTCGTCGTCTTTCACGCATAGGACTGAAGGGCCTGCCCACGGGCTGGGAGAAATTCCTGGATGATCCCAAAACGGATTCAAACAGTGTCACTCCCCGCACGAACCGCTGCCTCGACATCCTGAGCGGGGATCCCTTCTTCTCCGTTTTCGTCAGCACCCTTCGGGAAACGTTCCCGGAGGCGGATCGTAGACATGCGGTGAAGCGCTGAGCGATAGAAGTGACCATTGTTGAGGACGACCCGGCCACGTTTTACTCCCTGTCGACGAAGCAGATTGGCGAGGGCGGCTTCAGCAAAGTGTAGGGACAGGTGCAGAAGTGAACCGTAGGTACCAGGGCACGTCGCAGGAGGACGGGCACTTGGTGGCGATCAAGGTGCTGTCGGACACGGAGCTGAAGCCGGTGTGCATGGAGCTGCTGCTGCAGAAGGCGGTGAGCCACGCGCACGTGGTGGACGTCGAGCGCACCTTCCTGTGGAGCCACCAGCTCTACGTAGCGGCGCGCGGCGGGGTGAAGGGTAGATCGTGATGGAGAACATGGACAGAGGCAGCCTCGCCTCCTTCGTGGGGCCCGCCGTGCGCTTCCCCGAGGGCGCCATCGCCTACGTGTGCAAGTGCATTCTGGAGGCGCTGGCCGTGATGCACGCGGCGCGCCACATCCACCGAGGTGGCGGCGGCCCGGCGGCGTGAGGCGTAGACATCAAGTCGGACAACATCCTGCTGAGCTCGGAGGGCGCCGTGAAGCTGAGCGACTTCGGCAACGCCACCGCGCTGACGGAGGCGGGCCAGCGGTCCTCGCGCATGGGCACCATCTACTGGATGGCGCCCGAGATCGTGAGGCGGGAGGAGTACACGGGCAAGGCGGACGTGTGGTCGCTGGGCATCACGGCGCTGGAGATGGCCGACGGTGCGCCGCCCCACAGCGAGGAGCAGCCGCTGCAGGCGCTGCTGCTGATCAAGTCCAGTCCCTCGCCCAAGCCCAAGCATCCCGAGGAGTGGTCGGAGGCTTTTTTGGATTTTCTTCGCCGTTCTCTCGACACTGACGTGCGCTTTCGGGGCGGCGGTGAGGCGTAGGTGGATGCGCGGGCCAGCTCCGAAGAGCTGCTCCAGCACCCATTCCTCCAGACTGCGTGGAGTGTGGAGGAGTTTAAAGCGTATATCAATAGCATTAGTTACCGTGACCGTGATTAATCGCTGTTTGTTTCATACTTCCGTTGTGCTCCGCGCTCCTTGCTCTATTTCGATGATTCTCCTGTACAGTATTGTTCTTTTACTCGTCGCTTTTCCCGCTCTGGGCGATCCCTTCTTCAGCAGTCTTCTCTATCAGAACGTCCCGCATCATTTCTGCAGTCGCTACTACTACCGTAACGGGGGCATGGGGTGCAGAACGCCCCTCTCCGGCGTTTCTGGAATTCTTCGGCTTGTAAACAGCCTCGTATCTCCGAATCTTTCTCTCTCTCATGGTTAGGACGATCTGCCCCGCGTGGCGCCGAACAACACGAAGGATCGTGTTGTCATCCTTCTAAACTCGACCATTCTCTCAAGTACGCATTGCGATCTGCGCTGTTTCGTAGACGAACTTCTTCAGCGTGCTACCAACACCGAGTCGATTGTGGGCGTGGCCGTTTACGATGTCGGCGCTCCTGTTGTCCCAATGGTTAAGCGTCAAGAGTAGACCGAAACGTACTCTCCAGAGGCGCCCTCGCCAGATGGATTCGGCACGCCCGCCGCCAATCTCTCGCTGCACCCCGAGTACGTGTGGAATCCCCACGGCTCCAATTTCAACGCCCAGGACTCCCTCCTCTCCTTCGTCCACATCCGAAGCGCGGAGACATACGCCCATCTCCGCGAGAAGGCGCTGTCCAACGAGCACTCCGGCCGGAAGCCCTACATCATGGAAATGGGATCGTGCTGCTTCCCGCGCGGCGTCACACCTAGCTACATGGGCCCGGAGGACATGAGCTCGCCGAAGTGCCTGGCGGGCGGGCACTGCCTCCCGCTCGGCGGCCAGTCCGTGTGGTCCCTCAGCCCCGCCGAGGAGCCCAAGCCCATCGTCCTCCTCGCCACTGCCATGGACGCGCGGAGCGAGTTCTACGACGCGGCCAGCGACGGGCAGAACGCCGGCGTGCGCACGGCGGTGCTGCTGGCGATCGCGGAGGCGCTGCGCGACGTGGAGTGGGCGGCCGTGGGCAAGCAGGTGATGATCGCCTTCTTCGAGGGCGAGGCGTGGGGCCGCGCGGGCAGTCGCGCCTTCCTCTCCGACGTGACGGACTTCGAGTGCCTCCACCGCGTGCCGCAGGCCTCCTCGCCCTTCAACGACGCCATGTGCTCCCGCCCGCTGCGCGTAGCCGCGCCCTTCCCTCTCCACCATAGCTGTCGCTGCGCTTCGCCGAGCTGGACCTCCGCCGCTTCGAGCAGGTGATCGTGCTCGACCGCCTGCTCCCGCTCCGCACCTCCCTCTTCTTCCACGCCGAGCCCGACTGCCCGCTCGCGCGCTTCGACGCCGCGCTGCCCATCCAGCCCAGCGCCGTCGCCAAGCTGCCGCCGGGCACCGCGGAGTCCTTCTACCAGGCGGGCGTGCGCCGCACGGTGGTCATCTCCGGCTACGACGACGCCTTCGCCGAGCCGCACCCCGGCAGCGTCTTCCAGGAGCCCGTGACCGCCGCGCAGGTGGCGCCCATCGCCTCCACCATCCTCGCCTTTGCTCTGCAGCAGTTGGGCGTTAATGCAACCCGCGCTTCTGAGGTGACAGGCACCTCCACAACCATCTTCGATGTGGCGGCAACACTCCCAGCAATCAACGGCACGTACCTGGAGAGCGTGCTGGGCTGCCTGGCGGTGGACGGCAGCTGCGCCATGCTGGAGAGCGTGCTGGGCTACGAGCCGGACAGCATCACGCACCGGCTGAGCGGCGTGCCCGTGGACAAGTTCTGCGGCGTGCTGGAGGTGCAGATCAACCGCCGGCCTGAGGCGTAGGAGGGCCGCTACCCGGTGGTGTCGGTGGGGTCGCGGTACGTGGTGGAGAGCGAGGAGACGCCGAGCGGCGTGTACTTCACGCCGTCGATGTACGAGTCCTTCCTGCACGCGAGTCTGGCGCTCGCCTTCCACGCCAACGCCAACGCCACGGCGTGCACCTCCTTCAGGGACTGCCGCACCCTCGCCAACGGCTACTGCGTCCAGGGCCGCTGCCTCAGCGCCTACGCCTACTACCACAACGCGATGGACCCCGGAGTGCAGCGTGGCGCTCGGAGGGCGGGCTGACCAATAGTGACGGGCGTGGGCGCCTTCGCCGTGAAACCCAACGACACGACGAGTCCGGTCTACGCGGAGCCCTTCTGGGGCGGGTACTACGGCGAGGTGCCGAGCGTGCGCGTGTTCCAGGTGGCGGGAGGGCGCGAGCGTGAGGCGTAGAGAGTGTCCGCGTGGGAGGACTGGGTCACGCTGGTGTGCGGCGTGGCGGTGGTGGGGGTCTCGTGGTACCTGACGCGGTACTTCTTCGACACCTACGGCCCGCAGCTGAAGCTTGGCAAGTGTCCTGTTTGTGAACAAACACGCGCAACTAATGATCGGCCCCTCGCTGTAGAGGGCGTTGATGGTCTCCTTGTACACCTCCTGCGTGACGAACCGCTTCAGCTTCATCGAGGGCGACAGCATGTTGTTGCTCACGGACCACTCCTCCGGCTCCAGGTGGATGTTCTTCACGCGCTCGAACCCGAACAGCTACGCCTCACGCCGCCTTGCCGCACCGACGTTGGCCTTCACGGCGGTCTCGTTGAGCTTTTCAAGCACCATCTTGCGCACCTCCTTGCGCTGGCAGAGGTCCTTGAAGGTCATGGCGCTCACGTCCACGTCCGCCAGACAGCCCGACTCGTCGACGGCGCGCAGCAGCTTCTCCTTGGTGGGCACCACCACGCACACGATGTAGTTCTGCGTGCTGTTGCCGTAGACGAACATCTGGTCCACCAGCTCGTTGTTCTTGTACACGTTCTCGATCTTCTCCACCGCGATGTACTCGCCCTGCGACAGCTTGAAGATGTTCTTGATGCGGTCCACGATCTACGCCTCACGCCGCGCGCCGTCCCCCACCTCGATCGACCCGTTCTCCGCGTTCACGAAGCCGATGTCGCCCGTGTGGAACCAGCCGTCCTCGTCGATGCTGCCCTCCGTCGCCTCGGGGTTCTTGAAGTAGCCCTGGAACATGCCCGGGCCTCGGAAGCACAGCTCGCCGCGGCCCAGGATCGGCTTCCCCACCTTGTCGTCTACGCCTCAGTGCCGCGCCCCGCGCCCACCCGCGTCGCGGAAGTGCACCTTGTCGGTGTAGTAGTAGTTCTTCTCGGGCACGCTGACGAGCTTGCCCTCGATGCCGCACACGGGCCCGCCGCAGTGGCCCACGGTGCAGTAGTCCATGGAGGAGGAACAGCAGGTGCCGCCGCCCGACTCCGTCATGCCGTAGCCGTTGAGCACGGCGCAGCTGAACACGCACTTCACCCGGTTCACGATGGAGTCGCTGATGGGCGCGCTGCCCGTGAGGATCCAGCGGCAGCGGTCCAGCCCGCACTTGGCGGCGATGCGCTTGAACACGAGGTGGTCCCAGAGGAAGGAGGTGCACACGTTGTCCTTCAGGTAGTACAGCTTGCTGGCCAGTCCGCGCTGGAACAGCGCCTGCACCAGCCGGCCCTTCTCCTTCACCGAGTCCATGATCTTCGACTCGATGCGCTGCAGGATGCGCGGCACGGCGCAGAAGGCCGTCGGCCGCAGCACGCACAGGTCGCTCATCATGTCGCGCACGGAGCCGCGCCAGTAGCCGATGCAGGCTCCGTTCATGAGCGCGTTGGCCTCCACGAAGCGCTCGAACATGTGCGCCAGTGGCAGGTAGGCGATGATCACGTCGTCGGGCGTGAAGCTGATCTTGTAGTGCTGGTTGATGCTCAGCTCCAGCGACAGCATCGTCTGGTGCGAGATGATCGCGCCCTTCGGGTTCCCCATCGTCCCGCTCGTGAAGCAGATCGTGCAGATGTCCGTCGGCGCGGGAGCACGCGCGGGCAGCACCGCCGAGCACTACGCCTCACGCAGCACCGTCGCGGCCACGCTCTCGATGAGCTGCGCGAGGTGGTGGTGGGCGACGCCCGCCTGGTCCAGCTCGTCCAGCAGCTCCTGCGGCAGCGCGTCCGTGTGGATGACGGTGCGCAGGCAGGTGTCCTCGGGGTGGCTCTTCTTGATCGCCAGCAGCGTCCGCACCGCGTTCTCCTCGTCGCAGAACACCGTCTCCAGCGCCGTCAGCTTCATGATGTAGCTACGCCTCAGCGCCGCCCCTCATGCGCACGTCGTCGCCTCCACGCCCAGCGAGTCGTACAGCGTCACCACCGTCGCGTTGCAGCGGTAGCAGGCGTACTCCGCCAGCACCCACTCGTAGCGCGTCTTGGAGTAGATGCCGACGAGGCGCGCCTCCTTGCCGTCCGACACGGGCAGTCCGCAGCCCTTCGTCTCCTTGCACAGGTCCAGACGCATCATCTCACTCGACAGCTTCTCGATCATTTCCTGCACCTCCTTGTAGCTAGCGCTCGCACCGATCCCTCATCGCTACCTGAACCACTTGTAGTCCTGCGGCTTCCCATCCACCACGGGGCGGTATCCCAAGCAGTTCCCCGTCTTCGTCAGCTTCGCTCCACGCCTACTCCTGACACGGATCCATAACTAGCACTGAAACGCGTCCAAAAGCGACTTTTCTTCTCCCTCGAGACCCGTCTTGAGTCCCTCCATCGCGAGAGGGTGTCTGAAAATCGCACTCTGCAAATGACTCCTGTACAGAGTATCCCACAGATTTCTTCTCGGGGTTCTCCGTCCCCTCCACGAATTGAGAATAGATCGTTAGATTACTCATCCGGATGTTGGCACCTTTATGAAATGCGATTTGAGTGGGACAGTCCGGAAACAGGCACGATTTCGGTTTTGCAGAATCCCAAATCTGTGGGATTCGCTGTTGTTCCCTGAATCCTACTCTCTACAGCGAAAATCACTGTATGGAACAAACAGAGCACGATACCGATTTCATCTTCCATGTGGAGTAGTCAAAGGTGCCGACCTTCGGGTTGGTCCAGCTCTTCGCCTCCACACTCCAAATCCACCCCTTTTCCTCCAGCGCCCGCTTCACCCGCACCTTCTCCTCTTCATTCTCCGCGTATGCAAAGGCGAACAGCAGCGTGTTGGCGTCCATGGCGTCCAGCACCGCCGCGCTGTGCAGCTCCTCGCTCGGCGTCTGCGGGAAGCTCTCCGGCACGCTCAGCGGCACCGCGGGCGTGTAGAGGGCGGGCAGCGGCGCGGGCGGCGCGGCGGTGAAGGCGCGGTAGGCGTCCTCCACGAGGGCGATCAGCTCGTCGTGGCCCCAGACGGGCAGGTCCGCCGGCGACAGCGTGGGCGGCACGAAGGAGGGCGCGGTGAGCGTGACGGCGGGCGGCGCGGCGGGCTTGGGCGGGGGGGGGGCGGGCTT
>ERZ827156.4281-NODE-4281-length-11781-cov-8.697766_pt1 | contig 11781 bp, 8 predicted proteins | sample MGYA00519919_ERZ827156 | MGnify/ENA primary metagenome ERZ827156 (study PRJEB31778, sample SAMEA3449269) | human gut metagenome | biome: human gut; feature: human-associated habitat; material: faeces | place: United Kingdom | collected 2010/2012 ... | reverse complement strand
AGAGCGAGCAGCAGCGGGAAGTCCGCCAGGCTGAACGGACAAACCTCTCACAGATGCGCGACGCCGCATTTGAGGTCGTCACCACAGAGCCGGAGCTATACCAAAAGTACCTGACTTTGCAGGCAGACAACATCCGATGCAGTGCCGGCAACGTCGCGCTGACCCTGATCCAGCTCCCCGACGCCAGCAAGATCGGCTCGATCGACTATTGGCACAGTGTCGGACGCTATGTGCAGGACGAGGCGATGCAGAACGGTGCAAAGGTGTTCGTGCCGCCGCGCAACAAAAATGCCCGCGGCTATTTTATGGGCGTTTATTACGACATCAGCCAAACCACAGGCAGGCCGTTGGAGGGGCAGGCGGTCATTCCCGAGGGAAGCCCGAAGCTCATTGCCGCACTGGAACCGCTGATGCAGGGCGCGCGGGCTGCGCTCAAAGAAGATAACACGCTGGAGCAAAGCGCCTATTACGATCCCAACACCCTGACGATCCTCGTCAACACCGAGCATCCCGCGCATGATGTGTTCGCTGCCCTCGCCGTAGAGAGCGTCCATGCACGGATGCACAATCAGGGACGGAACACACAGTATAACCGAGAAGCCTACCAGATCGACGCCGAAAGCATCGGCTACATGGTCTGCCGACGCTTTGGCGTGTCGTGCAAGCTGCCCGATGCAAGCGAACTGGCAGCGTCCTTTGATGGATGCGACCCCGCAATGCGCGGTACATATCTGGAGGAACAGCGACAGACCGCAAAGAGCATTGGAGACAGCATCGACCGCACCATCAACCCCAAGCAGCAGGAGCAGCGTCGTGGCCGTCCGGCCTACACAAGATAAAGCGGTGTGTTTCCCTTGCCGGAGGATACGCCGTCGCCCCGTAAGCGTCAAGGCCGAAAAATGCTTGCGCATTTTCCGCGAGCCGACCAGTCTGCGGACTGGTCGGACCTTGACGCTCACATTTCGCCGCCGTATACGGTGAGCAAGGGGAACACACCACAAAAGCCGTCGCAAGACGGCTTTTTGATTTTATGAGTATTTCTACCATTCGCGTCCCACGATGGGACAAATTTTGAAGGAGGATTTTCCTACATGAGAAAACAGAAAAGCACAGTCACACTCCTTGCGCTCGCGCTTGTGCTGGCGTTTGGAGCAGTCCCCGTCATGGCGGCAGAGGATACCGTGCCGCCCACTATCCCGACCGTCTATCCCATTGAGGTACACAGCAGCGAAAGCGGCGGCGTATACCGGCTGGAAAAGGTCTACTGTCTTGGCACAAAGGACGATCCCGCTGCTATTCCCACACAGAGCTTTGAACGCGAGGGACGGCACTATGAGCTCCTTGACCTGCTCAAAGCGGGCCAGACGGAGACGGACACGCAGGAGCACATCGAAATCATTACGCTGGAGAGCAGCACCAAGGACATGAGCGAGATCATCAAGGTAATTGAGCCGGTCATGGAGGTCACTACAGAGGATGGATATGTCGGCACACTGACCGCGGACTACACCACCATTCAGGTCGAAGCCAGCGGCTACAAGAACAGAAGCCGCACGGTGACGGCAGAGCGCACCTATCCCAACCTCTCCGACGCCGATGTGTCGTTAATTCCGAAAACAGTGGAGGAAAATGGCCGCACCCTGACCCTTGCCGATGTGAGCTGGCAGGAGGCTGCGACCGATCCGATGGACGGATACGAAGTACCCTTGCGTTATACGGCGGTTGCAAGCTATACCGGAACGGCGAGCTATAAGACCGCCACCGGCTACACCGTAACGGTGGAATACAAAGGCGATGTTACCAAGACGAGCTGCGACACCGTGCTCTACACCGCTATTTTTACGTCCCACAGTGAGACGCATTTTGAGAACAAAACGCCGATGCTCGCCGCACTCGGTGTATTGGTGTTCTCCGGCGCGGGCTATGCTGGATACAAAGGCTATCAGCACTACATCAACAAGAAAAGAGGTTACGCCGCATGAAAAAGTACATTCTATCTCTTGCCGCCGTCTGCTGTATGCTGGCGACTTTTTCCATGCCCGCGTCCGCTTTAGAGTACAGCTTTGATGGGCCGGACACAGGTCTGTTTGGGCGGCCCACCTCGGACGATACCATCTATGTTACCACGGACGAGCCTGCCAACACGAACCGCGGCAAGGACGCGGCATATATCCCGCCTGCCTTTGGCTCTCCCACTTCTTACACGCTGAACGCTGGGGAGCGCCTGACGCCGAACCTTGTGGGCGGTTCGACCACGGGAGCGGTCAGCGGCACAGGCGGCGTGACGATACTGCCTTCGAATGGAGTAGAAAGCGGGAGTTGGAGCTATCAGCCCATCGGCTACACCGCCGTGACAAGTGACCTCTACTATAGCGGCGGCTATCTTGCCACGCTAAAAATTCCCACGCTCGGCTTGTCCGTCAAGGTGTATCAGGGGACGGACAGTGACGCGCTCCGCAAGGGCGCTGGGCATTTTGCCAGCACGTCTATTTGGGACGGCAATGTGGCGATTGCAGGTCACAATCGCGGCGTGAACAACCACTTTGGCAAAATTCACACCCTTGACATTGGCGACACCATCAAGCTGACTACCCAGCTCGGCACACGCAGCTATGAAGTGTACTCTGTCAGTAAGATCGGCGTGGACGATACCAGCGTTTTGAGCGACAGTACGGAGAACATCATCACCCTTGTCACCTGTGTGATGAATCAGCCGGATTACCGCTGGTGTGTGCAAGCGCGAGAAAAATAACGATTGCTTTTGTGATAAAATTCTGATAAAATTACGATAGGAGTGATAGAATAGTACCATGCAAGGAGGAACTGCTATGATCAACATTAGACCTGTTTCGGATCTGCGGAACAAATTCCCCGAAATCGAGAATACCGTGTTGAATACTGGCGAGCCTGTCTATCTGACGAAAAACGGATATGGTTCTATGGTCGTTATGAGTATTGAGCAGTATTCTGCATTGACTGACGATGTAGAACTGAAACTGGATGAGGCAGACCGTGCAGCGGATTCCATCGATGTTCGCTATTCCGGGGACGAGGTATTCAAGCGCGTGAGAGGACGGATTCATGGACGGAAAGCATTATAAGCTGAGTATCCTGCCGCTCTTTGAAGATGACTTGAATGAAATCGTGGACTATATCAGTGTTCGGCTTCAAAACCCAATCGCAGCTGAAGATTTTGTCGATGCGGTAGAAAACGCAATTCAAGATCGTCTTTCCTGTGCAGAAGCATTCGAGCCATACCACTCTGCGAAAGAGCGCAGGTATCCCTATTACCGAATCCAAGTCAAGAACTATACCATCTTTTATGTAGTGATTGGCGACACGATAGAAGTACGCCGTATCGTTTATAGCCGCCGAGATTTAAGCAAGCAAATTTAAGTCATAAATCCGCTCTGAAAAATCAGGGCGGATTTTTTGACACACGGCGGTATCCGCGATACCATGAACCCATCAAAGGATTTGGAGGTACACACCATGAAGCGAGGAAGTTTTGCAGCCGGTTTTCTTACCTGCCTGCTGGTGGTGGGCGTCACCACCACGGCGTATGCTGCCGGAATCGTGGCCGAGCGCAGCACCCATCGCGTATTTGTCGATGGACGGGAAGTACAGATGGAAGCCTACCGTATCAAAGGCAACAACTACGTCAAGCTCCGTGACATTGGCGAACAGGTCGGTTTCAATGTTTATTGGGACAGCGTTAACGGTTGTGTGCAGGTGGAAAGCGGCAAGCCCTACACCGGAACCGCACTCCAGCAGACTGCCGCAGCACCCACAGACGGTTCCCGGTATGTTCCAAAGGTGGGCGATGTAATCCGCTGCAACGATGGTACGGACTACACTATTAAAGATGTATCCCGCTGGGATAAAAACGCTTTTTCCAGCGCACCGCTGGGAGAGCTGCCCACCGCCACCTGCGACTGGAGCAAGCTGCCCCAGCCGGTAATGCCGCAGGCAGAAGCAAGGCATTTTGTCAGCGGCGGGCAGGACTACCTTTTCCAGCGCAATCTCTACGAAACACGCCGGATGCTCTATACCTTGTATAATGCCATCGGGGATAACCCCGAAACATGGCAGAATGGCCAGCCGGTGAAATTCCCCAGCGGGAATGATAAGGTGAAGATCAACCTGACCATTTCCGCAGATGTCACACCGCAGAGCTTTTGGCCGTGGCGCTCGGAGCAGATCACCGAGTTGTTTAATTCCTGCCCTCCGGGGACTTACTCTCTGGAGGCATGGAATGTCTACAAAAACGGCGTGTTTCAATACACTGAGTACAGCATCTATGTGAGCTGACAACTTCATATCTCAACGCGCGGGCGGTATGCGAAAGCATACCGCCTTCTCTATTTTCCAAAATCAATAAAAGGAGAAAATGCACATGAAAAAACGATTGATCTCCATGCTGCTGTTGGTGGTCATGGTGCTGGGGATGCTCCCGGCCACCGCTCTTGCCGCCAGCAGCGAGGAGGAAGCCCTGGGCGAGGTCAATATCTACAACGGAGAGCAGAAGCTCTCCTACCTCTCCATCAACGGGCGAATCCGTGAGCTGATCTATACCTATTTTAACCATGTGGGTGCCAACGGAAAAACGAAGGAGATCCCTGCCTACTGCGTCAATCCGAATACAACGGGTGTGCCGCAGACGGTAGGCCCCGGCGAGAGCATCAAGTATATGGCCAAGGAAAAGGGCAACGATCCGAAGGTCATGGGTATCATCGCCAACGGCTATCCCACCCGCGGCCTTTCGGAATTGAAGCTGGAAAACAAATATCACGCCTACTATGCGACCAAAATGGCGCTGTGGTGCTATCTGCTTCCCAACTGGAACATCAATAACCTGAAGGTCAATCCCAACCTGACCGGCACGGAATTGCAGCGGGCACAGGCCATCCTTGCCGCTGCCAAGGACATCTATGTGCGCGGCACAGCTTGGAGCAAGGTGTACTCGCCCCGCGTCACTGCCACGGCTGACCGTGATACCGCTTATGCTGTTACCGTCAATGGCCAGCAATACAAACAGCAGGTATTCACCGTCCACTCCGACACATGGGTATGCAACTATGCCATCCGCGTCAGCTTCTCTGACCCCGGCTCCGTTCCCGATGGAACGCGCATCGTGGATATGGACAATAAGGACATTGCCACCATCACCACCTCCGGCACTGGGGACGGCTACGGCGGCAAATTCAAGGTGCTGTACCCTGCCGCTGCGGTGGCGGGCAAGACCGGCAGCGTCCAGCTTTCTTTTACCACCGATGTTTATAAATACGCGGTATTTTATGCCACCTGCGCCGAGATCAACAAGTACGGCAAGCTCCAGAACTATATGTGCGACACCGATCCTACCGTCACCATGCGCCTGTCCGCATACAGCAATTTCAGCGATGGGGAAAAGCCCGAAGCGCCTGACACCGGCCTGAAGCTCATCAAGCTGGAAAAGGGTACGGATACCCCTCTCAGCGGCGCTATTTTTGAGGTGGTCGATCCCGACGGAGCCACTGTCGGCACCTTCGCTACCGGCTCGGACGGCACCGTGACCATCCCTCTGACGCTGGCGGGCAACTACACCGTGTATGAGCGCGTGGCCCCACTGAACCATCTTATCAGCGATACTCCCGTGCAGAACATCAAGGTGGAGTATGGCAAGGTGGCGGAGCTGACCTGCTGGAACGAGCCTTACGGTACGCTCCGCATTGAAAAGCTGTCCAACGCCGGCGCACACCTGCCCGGAGCCATGGTACAGGTCAAGCACATTGAGAGCGGCGTGACCTACACCGCTGAAACCAATTTTGCGGGCTATGCCATTTTCGATGAGATCAAGCCCGGTGCCTATGAAATTAAGGAAATCACCGCCCCCTCCGGCTGGCTGAAGGACGACGCCACCTATACGGCTTCCGTGGCCACCGGCGAAACCACGACCTTTTCTCTTGTGAACAAGGAGCTGCCCGGTCTGCGGATCATCAAATATGACCGCAAGAACATGGTTGCCATGCCCAATGTCACCTTCGAGATTTTCCGCGACAGCGTTTCTCTCGGCAAATTTAAGACGGACGAGTTTGGCGAAATTCTCTTGACGGACGCTGCCCCCGGCACCTACCGCGCCGTGGAGGTAGACACCGGCAGCAACGGCCACATCCTGGACACCACGCCGCAGGAGGTGGAGCTGACCGCAGGGGACGGCATCAAGGAGCTGCTGTTCTTCAATGATGTGAAGCCCGGTATGCGGCTCATCAAGGTGGACAGCACCGATCCCAGCAAGGTCATCCCAAACGCCGTTTTTGAAATTCGCTCCGTAGCCGGTGATTACGGCCCCAAGGAATTTACCACCGACCAGAACGGCGAAATTGACCTTTCCAGGCTCCCCACCGGCGCTTATGTGGTGACGGAAAAAGCCTGCGAGGGCTATATCATCGACCAAGCGCAGCGTATCATCCAGCTTGACGCCAACGAGGACGCGCAGTTCGTGTTCACCAATACCATCAAGCCCTCGTTGCAGATCATTAAGACCAGCTCGGACGGGAGCCGCCTGAAAAATGTACATTTCCGTATCGCCAAAATCGAGGACGGAACACATTATCTTGACCGCACCACCAACGAGCAGGGCGAGATTCTGATTGCTGATTTGGAGCCCGGCGTGTACTCCGTGCGGGAAACCGCTACGGATTCCTCGCATATCCTCGACCTGCGGGAGTATCACATGGAGCTGTTCGCAGGCCGAACCAGCACCCTGACCATTGAAAACCAGAAACGCCCCAACCTGACCGTCTACAAGCACGACGCCGACACTGGTGAGCCGATTGCCAACACCGTGTTTGAAGTCCGTGCCGCAGACGGCCACAGTGTCGATCAGATCAAGACAGACGGTGAGGGCAAGGCGGAGCTGAAAAATTTACTCCCCGGCGTGTACGAAATCTCGGAAAAGTCCGTGCCGTCCCCGTATCTGCTGGACGCGCCCTCTCAGCTTGCCACCCTCTACCCTAACCGAGATCACACCGTTTATTTTGAAAACCATCAGAAGCCCGCACTGACCGTTAAAAAGGTGGACAGCGTGACGGGAGATCCCTTGCAGGGTGCGAAATTCCATGTTACCTACGCCAGCAACAATACCGGCAGCGGCGAGATCAATGACCTTGGCACTTTCTATACCGACGAAAGCGGCCAGTTCCAGCTCACCGGTCTGCGGGACGGCTGGTACAAGGTAACGGAGCAGGAGCCGCCCACGGGGTACGCCATCAAGGAGGCCACGCAGGAGGTCTACATTAAGTCCGGCACTTCCAAGACACTGACCTTTGAAAATATTCCCCTCTCTGCGCTGGTGGTGTGGAAGTACGACAGCGTCACCGGCGAAGCAGTCAGCAACGCCGTATTTCAAATGAAATACCTCGGCGGCACCAGCGGGACGGGCGGTACGGTCATCGGCACTTACAAGACTTCCGCCAATGGCAGCTTTACCGTGACGGGGCTGAAAGAAGGTACTTACATCGTCGAGGAGCTTGCCAGTGACAGCGGCCATATGATCGACTCCGCACCGCAGACGGCGTATATCAGCGGCAAGCAGCAGGATGTGGTGCAGCTCTATTTCGGCAACAGCCCCAAGGGCAGCCTGCTCGTCAAGAAGATCGACAGCGCGACACACGCGCCGCTCTCCGATGTAGAATTTTTTGTGACCACTGCGGACGGAACGGTGGTGGGCGACGCCAACGGCAAATTCGTGACGGACAGCGCAGGCAGCTTCACAATCAGCAATATCAACCCCGGCACAACGCTGGTGGTAAAAGAAACCCGCGCCAAGAGCGGCTATGTACTGGACGATACGCCGCAGACGGCCACCATCAAAGCGGGCCAGACGGTGACGCTGGAGTTCCGCAACGCGCCGAAAGGCTCGCTCATCATTGTAAAGAAGGACGCTGTGACCGGCAAGGCACTGAAAGGCGTGACTTTTACCGTCACTACTTCCTCCGGACAGTTCGTCGCGGACGCTGAGGGACAGATCAGCTCCAACGGACTCTATTACACCGATGAGAACGGTAAAATCATTCTCTCTGGGCTGGCTCCCGATACCTATGTGGTAACGGAAACCGCAACGATCCCCGGCTATGTACTGGACAGCACCCCGCAGACCGTGGTGGTCAACACCAACGACACGCAGACGCTCACCTTTACCAACAAACCCATCGGTGGGCTTATCCTCATCAAGAGCGATGAGGACAGCGGCAAGCGCATCTCCGGCGTTCAGTTTGAGGTGCGTAAGATGAACGACGAGATTATTGGCAGCTACACTACGGACAATAATGGTGTGATCCAGCTTCCTGAACTGGAAAGCGGCTGGTACACCGTGACGGAGCTGAAAGCCGCGTCCGGCTACCTGCTGGATACCACGCCCCATCGCATTGAGGTCAAGGACGGCCAGACGGCCACGCTGGAGATCACCAACCACAAATCCTCCCGCATTTTGCTTCACAAGGTGGACAAGGCAACAGGCAAGGGCATTTACGGTGCGGTGTTCCTGCTGTACGACAGCAATCACAACCCCATCGGTGAATATGTCACCGATCAGGACGGCTATCTCTATGCCGATGAAGGGCTGGAGGATGGCCGCTACTATCTGCGTGAGATCAAGGCGGCACCGGGGTATGTTCTGGACCCAGAGCTGAAAACCATTTATGTCCGCTACGGCTCCACCACAGAAATTGAGTGGAGCAATACCGCGGAGTGCGGCCAGATCCAGATTATCAAGAAATCCGCAGACGATAACGCCACCAATGGCCTGCCTGCGGGGACGCTGCTGGAGGGCGCGGTGTTTGAGATCTACAACAAAGCGGGTAATGTGGTGGACACCATCAAGTCCGACCGCAACGGACGCGCCGTCTCCAAAACGCTGCCGCTGTCCCGCTATACCGTCCGCGAGATCAAAGCGCCCGCGAATTACTCCATCAACCCCACAGTGATGACCGCCTATCTGGAATTCAACGGTCAGATCGTCACCTTTGAAGTGCAGAATACCAGCGTTTCCACCGGCGTATCCATTAAGAAAACAGGTCCCGTGCAGGCCGTTCCCGGTCAGCCCATCCGCTATGTGTTTTCCGACATCAAGAACACTTCCAGCGTCGCTCTGGAGTCCTTCTATTGGCGGGATCAGCTTCCCGCGCAGGTGACGCTGAGCAAAATCGTCACCGGCAGCTACAATCAGCCGCTTTCCTACAAGGTGGTCTATAAGACCAACCTCTCCGGGGACTACCGCACTTTGGCGGACAACCTGAGTACAAGCAAGGTTTACGTATTGGACGCCCGCCCCGCTGTCCTCGGCCTTGCTGCCAATGAGCGTGTTACCGAAGTCATGTTCGTATTCGGAAATGTAAAGGCGGGCTTTGCACAGGTAGAAACGCCGTATATCTACGCCGCCGCCCGCAGCGGTCTTGCCAATAATTCCAGCATCGTGAATGTAGCGGATGTAGGCGGTCTTTACAATGGGCAGTGGATTCAGGCAGTGTCCCGCTGGCTCACTACCGTCTACACCAAAACAACGGTGAAGCTGCCCAAGACGGGGTACTAAGCCTTGCGGCAGAATGACTTTCGCAGCGCCGCCCCTGTGTGGGCGGCGCTTTCCCCGTTGGTCCTCTGGCTGGCGGCAATCGCTGCCTATGCCTACGAGGACGGTATGAACCTCTTTCAATGGATGGGGCGTTTCAGCCAAGTGCTGGAGCGCCCCTTTTCCATTGGCTGGACTGCGCATACACCAAAATTTATGCTGGTGAGCCTGATCATCTATGCGTTCGGTATCGCCCTTTACTATTCCGGCAGAGAAAACCGCAGACCGGGCGAGGAGTACGGCAGCGCCAAATGGGGCGACCCCAAGGCGCTGTGTCAGAAGTATATGGATCATCAGCACAAAGAGGCTAACATTATTCTGACCCAGCGCGTCCGGCTGGGGATGGACGGCTACAAGACACAGCGCAACATGAACATCCTGGTCATTGGCGGCTCCGGCAGCGGCAAGACCCGCTACTTTTGTAAACCGGGCCTATATTCGGCGAATTGCTCCTATTTGGTCACCGATCCCAAAGGGGAACTGCTGAAGGCAGCGGGGGGCCTGCTTCTGTCTCTCGGCTATGAAGTGCGGGTATTCAATCTCATCGACCCCGAACAGTCCGACTGCTACAATCCCTTCGTCTATGTGCGGGAGGAAAAGGATGTGCTGTCCCTCATCGACAACCTTATCAAAAACACTACGCCCCGTAACGCCTCCAGCAACGACCCCTTCTGGGAAAAGGCTGAGGTTGCGCTGGATTCCGCACTCATGCTCTACCTCATCCACGAAGCGCCACAGGATGAGCAGAACTTTGAGACCATGCTCTACATGATGAACTTTGCCGACGTGCGGGAGGAGGACGAGCAGTACCGCAGTCCTCTGGATATGCTGTTCCGGGCCTTGGAGGAGGAGCAGCCCGCCCATGTTGCCGTTAAGCAATATAAGGTTTTCAAGCAAGCGGCCGGTAAGACCGCAAAATCCATTCTTGTGACGGCTGCCGTCCGGCTGGCGGCTTTCAATATTCCGCAGTACGCCGCCATGACCTCAATGGACGAGATGGACTTCGGCAGTCTCGGCGAGCGCAAGCGCGCCATCTTCTGCGTCATCCCCGTCAACGACAGCAGCATGAACTACCTTGTTGGTATGCTCTATACCCAATGCTTTCAGGAGCTTTACCGCCGCGCGGATCTGAAATACAACGGGCGGCTGCCTGTTCCCGTGCGGGTGCTTCAGGACGAATGGGCCAATGTCGCGCAGCCGGAGAGCTACCCGAAAATTCTGGCTACCTGCCGCAGCTACAACATCGGGCTGAATATCATCGTGCAGAATGTGCAGCAGATCAAGGCACTGTATGAAAAGGAACACGAAAGCATCATCGGCAACTGTGATACGCTGCTGTTCCTTGGCGGCGGCAACGAGCCGGCCTCACTGGAGTTTATCGTAAAGTTGCTGGGCAGGGAGACGCTGGCCACCCGCACACGGGGACTGACAAAGGGTAGAAACGGCTCCAGCACCACGAATTATCAGCAGACGGGCCGCGACCTCATGACCGTTGATGAAGTCCGCAAATTGGACACCAATAAAGCGATTTTATTCATCCGCGGTGAGGACCCGGTGATCGACCGAAAATATAACCTTAAGCGCCATCCCAACATCAAATTGACCTCGGACGGCAAGGCAAAGCCATACATCCACAAGCCGCAGGGCGCGCCGGATTACGCACTGCCTGACCTGCCCTATGCGTTCAAATCACTGAACGATTACGAATTTATTGATATGGAGGAAAACGAACATGAGCAAACAGAAGAACAACGGCATGATGAAGCCTGACAAGTGGAAGCGGCGTTACTGGACGGCGGTTGGTGCTGCCGTCCTCTGCCTCTGCTGCACCACGCCCGCGATGGCGGCGGGCGGCGATCCGCTGGATATTGTCAATAACCTTTCTGATTTTATCTTCAGCATCATCAAGGCGCTGGGCGTTATTATTCTCGGCTGGGGCATCGTGCAGGTGGGTATGTCGATCCAGTCCCATGATGCCAGCCAGAGAACGCAGGGCTTTCTTTGCCTCTTTGGTGGCTTAATGATCGCCTTTGCGAAGGAAATTCTGACCGCCATCGGTGCGATCTAATGAAAAGAGCCGGGAGATACTGCCTTGCGGCGGATCTTCCGGCTCCCTTGCGGGAGGTGATTTTCATTTGGATAACAACTGGATCGTAGAAAACCTGACCAACGCC
>ERZ827156.4276-NODE-4276-length-11788-cov-5.074491_pt1 | contig 11788 bp, 8 predicted proteins | sample MGYA00519919_ERZ827156 | MGnify/ENA primary metagenome ERZ827156 (study PRJEB31778, sample SAMEA3449269) | human gut metagenome | biome: human gut; feature: human-associated habitat; material: faeces | place: United Kingdom | collected 2010/2012 ... | reverse complement strand
AGGGATGGAACGCTGTGCGGAGAGAGATCCAGTACTTCCTGAGCGTGAATCTGGGAATTGGAAAGAAGGAGAAGGAGAATTAGTGGGTTTGCGGTGTTTGTTTGGAAAGGAGTATGCTGTTTTGTTTGGAAAGGAGTATGCTGTTTATGATGGAAGATGGGGAGGGGAGTGCATGAGCAGATTGGGGACAGGAATCACCCGAAACCGTTATTCTCGCTACCGTAATACTGCAGTGAATTGTCTCTCCAAATCACAGGACTACTGTCTTCCTATAACAAACACGTCTAGATTACAATAACTTGGATCCCTTCTCCGCCTGTTGCTGGTTCCGCATTGCGATCAAGCCATCATTCGCCGCGATCGCCACATTCTTGCAGCTCTCCTCCGACAACGAGGCAATGCGACTCACATCAAACACCAGACCGAACTGCTTCGATTCCTCCGCCGCCTCCTCAAAGCTGTCGAAATGCAGCAGACTCTTCACCATCGCCAGTGACACTGACGGTTTGATCCTAGTTGTGATGCCCCCACAATTCGAGTACGTGGAGAACAGCGAATACAGAGCCACCACGCGCATGCGCCGGAAGAACTGCTTCATGAAGTGCCGGCACTCGAACGGGATCGCCGCCGTCTCGTACAGCGCGAAGAACTGCACGAAATCCTCGTTGCGCAGCGCGCGGCACACGCGCAGCACCGTCTGGATCTCCGGCGACTGCAGGAACGACGCGCGCAGCGAACGCAGGAAGGCGTTGGTGTCGACGTGCTGCTGGGAGAAGAAACAATACATCAGCTGGTAGCAGGCGAACTCCAGCATGTTGGGCGAGGCCACGCCTTGCGCGTAGAGCTCCTTCAGCTGCGTCTGGCACCGGTTGAACTCGTTCATGTCATTCTAGAACTCACGCCTCCTCTCATGACGTGCATTCTGGAGAGCAAAGCGCGCGTGGTGCTCGTACACCTCCACGGTGAAGGCGTCGTGAATGTGCTGCACCTACGCGTGACCCTTATTCGCCAACAATACGGTCATGTCCTGTCGGATGGCCCGTAATTGGTCGCAATAGTAGTCGTACTTGATCTCGCCCTTCTTCATTCGATCGTTCAAAATTCCGAGCCATTTCTGCAAAACCGGCTTGGGACGAATCATATCCGGAGTGGGAATCTACCGATGAAACGCCCACGAAACGCCCACGGAAGTGAGTCGGAAGTAGTCCTTCTCCATCGTCATCATCGTTCCCACCAGAGGACCGGACGGTGCAGGAGGCGCCTCCGTAGGGTGTGACGACGGCGCTGGAGTTTCATTGGACTGAAACCGCTTTAGGCGATTCTTCTTGTTTCCCTCCAAGGCAATGCTGTCTGGAATGACCAACGCGCCCTTCTTTTGCTTCTTCTTCTCATTCTTGCTCAGTCGCTTCGTGACTCCCTTGTTCGCACGATCATTGCGCGATTCCTTCTCTTCTTCCTTGTCGCTGCGGGAATCGGAATAGGAATCCGAGTAGGAATAGGAGTAGGAGTAGCTGCTGCTACGGGAGCGTGATCGTCGAGATCGCTTCAGTGTTGGCTGTTGCCGTTTCTTTGCTTGCGTGGAGCCCTTTACCTTCTTGTATGTTTCTTGGATCATGGACATGTTGAGATTCCCTTTCGACGGATTGGAAGCCGGAGGAGGGGGCGGAGGAGGTGCTGGGACCTGAGGTAGCGGCTTGGACACCTGAGACAGGGGCTTGGACACGGGGAGGGGCGGCTTATCCCCCGGAATGTCGACTATGGAGTGAAACACTATATAGACACAAACAACGTGTCTTCCGCTTGGGCGCTGCAGCAGCTGGCGCTTGGAACACAGAGCTGTTGTAGGAAGCGAACGGATTTGAACTACGATGAAGACAAGCAACAAGACCAACTACGCACCACCTGTTGTTGGTGGCACTGTGCTAGATGCCGGATTCGTTTTGTCCTTCGTTCCATAGGGAGACTGCTCGTAAAACGATAGGTATGAAGTAGATGGCGTTGCTGCGCTTGCGTTGTATCCTGTCATCGATGATGAAGAGACTCCCATGCTCGACGCGGTAGTTCCCGTTTGCTGCGCTCCAACTTGGGCATTTCCGTATCCATAGTAGTTGCCGTACTGCATTCCCGACGTGCCATACGATCCGTAGGGATTCGCATACGTGGAAGCAGCCATAGATGGACTACAACATAAAACAGCAACCGCTCATCCTACGCGTATGCGGCGTAATTGTATGGATTGTACCCGTAGGCATAGGACTGGTAGTTGGATCCGTAGCCCATGGCTCCCATTTCGCTCCCAAGCGTGGAGGCAGTCGACGAAGGCGGGTTAGACTTCTCAAGCCCGGGCGGGCCGTACGATCCGGAGCTCATTCGCAGAACCCAGACACAGTGAGGACGATTGTGAACAAACGCCAAACAGACACTATTTCGATATCTTCATTCCTCTATACAGTTCCTCGAGCTCGCCCTCGCGGGCCTTCAAGTTCGCCTGCAGCTGCTCAATCGCCTTCTTGTACAGGCCCTCGTTCTTCTTCAGCTTCTCGTTGGCAGTGCGCGTCATCTTGATCACCTTGTCCCTCTTCAGAACAGCGAGCTTCGACTGTCTCAGCGATTCCTTCAATTCCATCATGCTCTTCTCCGCATCCTCGATCTGCTTCTGCTGCTTCCCAATCGCCTTCTCCTTCTCCCCAATCTCCTTCTTCAGCTGGCTCTGCAGATTCGACTTGCCCACCTTACCCTCCTCCTGAGCCGCCTTCACCCTCTCCTTCAGCGCCTCGTTCTCCTCCTTCAGCTTCCTCACGTCCTCCTTCATCGCGTCCACCTGCTCCTTCAGCACCGTGCTCTGACTCAGCGCCGCCGACCGCGTCCGCCGCTCGTTCTCCACCTCCTCCTCCTTCTCCTGCCTCGCCACCTCCACCTTTTTCTCCAGTCCGCTGATCTGCCCCAGCAGCGTCGCGATGTACTCGCGGATCACCTCGCCGTTCGCCGTGCTCAGCTGCCCCGTCGGCGTGTCGATCGTACTGCCCGTGATCGCCGCGGTCAGACGCTCCTGCAGCTCCGCGTTGCGCTCCTTCAGCTCCTCCACCTCCTCCTTCGCCTCCTGCAGGTCCGCCTGACCCTGCTTCGCCAGATCGTCGCTGCGACGCTGGCTGATCTGAAGAAGACCTACGAATCAAGGCGCACGTCATCACGCACTCATCTCTTTCAGCTTCGCCTCCAGCGCCGTCGTCGCCTCCTTCAGCTTCTGGTTGGCCGTAGCCACCTTTTCCTCCAGCTTCGTTGTCTCCTTCTCCACCTTCTCCTTCTCTCCCTTCAGTGCCTCTGCCTTCGCCTTCTCCTCCTTCAGCACCTCCTCCTTCGCCTCCAGCGCCTTCTCCATCTCGCTTCGCTTCTTCTCCTCCTCTTCCTTCCACCGCTCCATCGTCGCCATCTCCTTCTCCAGCTTCTCCTTCTCCTCATCCGTTCCCTCCAACACGCCGTTTCTCTCCCGCACTCGCGTCAACTCCTCCTCCAGCTCCTTCACCGTCGCCTTCTCCGCCGCCACGGCCTTCTCCAGCTCCTTCACCAGCACGTTGCTGTTCACCGAACCGCTCGCCTCCTCCTGCAGCACCTTTCTCAGCTCCGCCTTCTCCTCCTCAAGGTCGCTGACTTTCAGCTTCCAGTCGTTCGCTGCCTTCACCTTCTCCTCCACCTCCTTCTGCGCCTCCACCAGCTTCTCTCCCTTCTCCTTCACTTCCGCGTTGAGCGATGCCACCTCTGCCTCCAGGCTCGTTTTCTCCATCTCGCTCGCCATCGCCTGCTTCTTGCACTCCTCCAGCTCCGCGCGCACCGCCTCCAGCTCCTCCAGCGTCTTCTGGTGAAGGGTCACGAGACTCACCTCCTCCTCCTCGCGAGGCGTCGCCACGCGCGGCCGTACCGTGGGAATCAGCACCTCCGGCTCCACTCGCAGCGCGTCCAAATCCACGTGCACCACGCCGTCCAACAGCACGTCCTTCTCTTCCTCCTTCTGTTCTTCCTTCACCTTCTCTTCCTTCTCTTCCTTCTCCTCCTCCTCCTTCTCTTTATCTGCTTCAATAACCATCTCCTGCTGTTTGATCATCTGATTCAACGCCTCCTTCGCCTCCTTCGCTTCCTTCGCCTCCTTCAGCACCGCCTCCTGCAACTCCTCGATCTCCTTCAGATGCTCCTCGATCGTCTTCTTCTGCTCCTCCATCACACGCTGCGCCTCCGTCAGCTGTGTCTCGCAGCTCCGCAGACGCGTCACCTCATTCTCCAACTCCTCTATCATGGAAGCCTCCTCCTCCGTGTGGTTTGCTTCTGGTTTGGCAGTCAGGTGGGTTTGCTCCGCTTGCTCCGCCTGCGTCGCCAGCTCCGCCTGCTTCTGAAGAAGCGAGACTTCGGCTTCCTTCTTCTGTTCTTCGAGCGACAGCAGAGCGGACCGCATCACGCTTTCCTCGCGAGTCAGAGACGCGAGCGACTCGGACGCCGTCTTCTTCGCTTCAGCCAACTCCTTCACCTCATCCTCCACGCGCTCCTTCTCTTCCTCCAACTCCTTCTTCTCCTCCTCCGCCTTCTTCACCTCTTCCTCCAACTTCTCCTTCTTTGCGATCAGCTCCTTCGTCGCCTCCTCATCCAGATTCTTCAGTGCCTTCTTTGTCTCCTTCAACGCATCAATCTGAGAGTTCAGCTCCTTCTTCTCTTCCTCCAGCGTCGCCAGCTCCTTCTTCGCCTCTTCCTCCTCAGACGGTTTCGTTTCCTCCACCATCTTCTTCTCCTTCAACGCATCAATCTGAGAGCTCAACTCCTCCTTCTCCGCCTCCAAAGCGCTCACTCGCACCTCCCACTCCCTCTGCTCCGCCAGCGCCTTCTCCAACTCCTCCCTCTGCATTTCCAGCCTCGCCACCTCGTCCTCCTTCTCCTTCATCATCTCATGCATCGCCTCGATCTGCATTCCCAAGTCCGAAGAACCCTCACTCCCCGGTCCTGCCATCAACTCCGCGATCTGGTTCTTCAGCCGGTAAATCTCCTCGTCCTTCTGTATGATCATCGTCAGGCTGGCGCTCGTGCTCCGGTTCTCGTCGGCAATGATCTCGTTCAGCAGCAGGTTGTTCTTCTGATATGCCTCCAAGCGCTTCTGCAGCTCCGACTCCGCACCAGACGTTCTGAAGAGTTGGCTGGCCGATTCTTGCTTCTTCTCCAGTGCTTCGATGGACTGTTGGAGAGATGCTTGCTTCTCTCCGAGCGACGCCACGAGTCTCTCCAACTCCTCCTTTTCCTCCGCCAGCTTTGCCGCCTGCTCCTGACGTGCGCTCGCCAGTGACGTTTCTTCCTCCTTCTCCTCGCGCAGGGAAGTCAATTCTGCCTGCAACTCCTCCTTCTTTGCGATAAGCTGACCCAATTCCTCTTCCACCGCCGCCTTCTCTTCCTCCTTCTTCTTCATCTCTTCCTCCACGCTCTTCTTCGCATCATTCCATTCACCCTCCATCCTTTCCTTCTCTTCCTTCATTCTGCTCATCTCCTCATTCAAAGAAGCAATCGAACTCTCCAATCCACTCTTCTTCTCCTCTGTCTTCTTCACTTCATTCGACAAGGTCGCAAGTTCTGCCTTCTTGCCTTCCATTTCCACACTCATTCTGCCAGTCTCTTCTTCAAGGTTCTTCTTCTTTTCATTCAATACTTCCACCTCATTCTTCAGTTCTTCAATTCTCTCATTCTTTTCACTCATCTCCTTCTTCACTTCCTCCAACTCTTTCTCTGCCTTCTTCTTCTCCTCCTTCACCTCACAAAGAGCATTCTCTAAGTCCTTCTTCTCCTTCTCTGCCTTCTCCTTCTCTGCCTTCAATCCACTCACTTCACTCTCCACCTTCTCCTTTTCCTCCTTCAACGACGCAATTCCAGACTCCAATTCCTCCTTCTTTATCCGCTCCGAAGCCTCCTTGTTCTCCTCCATCGAATGCACAGCAGACTCCATTGCACTCTTCTTCTGATTCAATTCACTCAGACTCTTCTCAATGCTCTTCTTCTCTTCAAACTCCGCCTCCATCGCCGCCTTCTCTTCCTCTTTCTTCTCCATCTCTTCCTTCAGTTCCTTCACTCTCAGCTCCAATTCACTCTTCTCTTCTTCCTTCTTCTTCATCTCTTCATTCAGAGAGGTTATCGAATTCTCTAAATCATTCTTCTTCTCTTCCATCGCCTTCTTTTCTTCCTCCACGCTCTTCTTCGCATCATTCCATTCACTCTTCATCTTCTCCTTCTCTTCCTTCATTCTGTTCATCTCCTCAGTCAAGGAAGCAATCGAACTCTCCAATCCACTCTTCTCCTCCTCTGCTCTCTTCACTCCTTCCTCCACAGCAGCCAGAGAATTCTCCATCTTCGCATTCTCCTCCTTCAGCGACTCCAACTCCTTCTCCTTCTCCTCCAGCTCCTTCTCCACTCGCTCCACCTCCGTCTCCACACTCGTCTTCCTCTCATCCAACTGACCGATCTGCTTCTTCGTCTCCTCCTCCTTCTCATTCAGCAACTGCTCCAGCTCCTTCGCCTCCTTCTCCACTCTCTCCTTCTCTTCGTTCAACTCCTTCATTACTCTCTCCAATTCCTCCTTCTCCTCCACCAACTCCTTCTTCTCTTCCTCCTTCTCCTTCTCTTCCTTCTCCACTCTCTCCTTCTCTTCCTCCTTCTCCTTCACCTCCTCCAGCAGAGCAGCATACATCGCCTCCAACTCCTCCTTCTTCTGCGCAAACACGGTATCCAACTGAGCGAGTCCCTCCTCCATCACCGCCTTCTTCTCGCTCAAGCCAGCAATCGTCGTCTCCAGCTCCGCCTTCTTCTCCATCTCCTCCTTCGCGGACTGCTCCGTATTGCTTCTCTCCTCGTTCAACGCCTCGGAAGCCTTCTTCAGAGAATCCAACTCCGCCTGCACCTTCTCCTTCTCCTCCTCCAACGAAGCGATCTGCGAAGCCAGCTCCTTCTTCTCCTCCAACGCACTCTTCGTTCTCTCCTCTTCCTCCTTGCCCACACTCGCTTCAGGTTCCAACGCACTCGTCGCCTCTGCTTCTTCCAACGCACGCTTCATCTTCTCCAACTCCTCCTCCTTCTCACGCACCTCAGCTTCAGCACGCGTCACCTCATCACTCCACTCCTCCTTCTTCTTCTTCAGCGCCGCCACCTCCTCCTTCAGACGCTCCAACTCCTCGCGAATCGACTCGACCTTCTGCTGCTCCTCCTTCTGATCGTCCAGCAGCGCCAGCACATCCGACTCCAGACTGCTCTTCTCCTCCCTCGCCGCGTCGTTATCGGTCGTCAGCTGCGCTTTCTCCTCCTTCAGCGCCGTGATCTCGCCGCTCAGCTCCTTCTTCTTCTCCTCTGTCTTCTTCACTTCTTCATTCAATTCATTCAACAAGGCGGCAAGCTCTGCCTTCTTTGCTTCCACTTCTGCATTCATTCTATCACTCTCTTCTTCAATGCTCTTCTTCTTTTCACTCAACACTTCCACCTCATTCTTCACTTCTCCCATCTCAAACTTCTCATCACTCACCTCCTTCTTCACCTCCTCCAACTCCTTCTCCACCTTCTCCTTCTCCTCCTTCATTCCCTCCAATTCCTTCTTTACTTCCACCTTCTCCTCCTTCAAAGACGCGATTCCAGACTCCAATTCCTCCTTCTCCTCCTTCAATCCACTCATCTCACTCTCCATCTTCTCCTTCTCCTCCTTCAATCCACTCATCTCACTCTCCATCTTCTCCTTTTCCGCCTTCAGCGCCTCCGTGTCCTCCACCTCCTGCTCTTCCTCACCCGCAGGCTCCTTGGCGGCCATCTCCTTGTACTTGTCCACCTCCGCCTCCAACTGGATCACGCCTACAGGTAAAGAGAAACGGTCACCCAAACGCTGCGTGTTGGTCTTCAGGAGAGCGCTGTTCGCTTCCGTCTTCTTGCGCTCCTGCGTGAGCTCACCGCGGAGGGTGGAACACTCCTTCGACAGCTAGGGATGAACGAAGGGAAGAAATGCCACCTCCTCGATCTTCTTCTTCAGCGCCTCCGTTATTTCCGACGGAGTGGATGACGTGTCCGTATCACCCTCTTGGTTGTCGTATTCCAATTCCGCTTGGTCTGTGTCCTTTTCCACCATGTACTCTGCAATCTGCGCGTTCAGTCGCAGAATTTGGTTGACCTGCTGCTCCTTTTCCTGTGACACCGTAAGAACAGTCTGCTTCAGGGATTCATTCTCTTCGCGGAGAAGGGAAAGCTGCTCCTCCATGTCCATAATCATGGAGTTTTGGTCTTCCATTTGCGACTTGTAGGACTCCAGTTCAGTACGCAGCTGTTGAACTTCCTGACCCTTGTCCTCTTCCGCTGTATCTTCGTGCAGTGTTTCAGAGTCTAGTTCGTCACTCGCCACAGAATGGAATCACTCTCAAAAGAAGAAACCCTGCCAATTCCGACATTGAGGTCGTTTGTACCGCTTCCGTTATTCTTATTCTTTAAAAACGGGTTCCTCTGTTGCAACGGGGCACTCGGAGCAGCTTGTGGCGTTGCGTTGGTTGAAAGGTCGGAATCCGAATCCTCGTCCACTCCCGCCATGCTCAGCACCATATCCGAGATCCGTTTACCAAAAAGAGACATGGTTAGGAGCTGTTCGAATGATTGTCTTAACAGAAAAGTGTATTGTTTGCTTCCATGTCCTCACTATGGTATGTGTCCCTTTGGTCCTGTTATTCTGTGGGTCATTGGAAAGCTACTGGAACCAAGGCAGGTTGAGTCAATGCAGTGCGAAATTGCGCTGTAGACATACAAATAGAACGGCAATGCAAATGGAAACGGTTATGCGTGCAGAATGTACAAAAGCAGGGAGTTGTATCGATTTCAGTGCAACAAGCCTCTCCTCTCCTCCTCTGTGTGCTATTATGGCTACCTAGTAGAATAACGTATGCAGGTTGTGATTCCGCTTGTTCAAAGTGATCACGAGAAGAGAAGATTCACTATTTCGTTCCGCCAATCGTTTGCGCGCACCACTTTCTCGCCACTTCCACCTCCATTATTTCCTCATGGCTGATTTCAGTGGATACACCTGGGTCGTAGTTCTCGGAACTATCGTGTGCTTTATCAGTGCCTTCGGTATGGGTGGGCTGCCTTTTCTGGCTGTTGACATCTAGGCGCCAATGATGTCGCGAATGCCTTTGGTACCTCAGTGGGTGCTAACGCTATTTCGATGAGAAATGCGATGGTGATCGCGGGCATTTTCGAGTTCGCTGGTGCGTTCCTCATGGGAAGCAGTGTAACGAGCACCATTCAGAGCAAGATCTGCGATCCCATGGCTTTCCAGGAGGATCCGGAGATGCTGATGTTTGGTATGCTCTGCGTCATCGTGGGTGTTGCCGCGTGGCTTATCATCGCCACCATGTATTCCCTTCCCGTGTCGACGACGCACAGCTGCATTGGTGGCCTTGTTGGTATGACCATCGTTGCCAAGGGTGCCCACGCTGTGAAGTGGGCGAGTGTGGGAGGTGTGGTCGCTTCGTGGTTCGTTTCTCCCGTTCTGTCGGGTCTCATTACGTGTCTGCTCTTCTGGATCGTCCGCAAGTACGTGCTTCGTGCGAAGGACAGCTTCAACCGCGCCTTCCACTTCTACCCCCTGCTGATCGGTTTTACGCTGTTCGTCCTTTCCCTTTTCATGCTGCTGAAGGGTATTCCCGGGCTCAGCTCCACGCTGAACCCCTGGCTCGCCACTCTCATCTCCCTCGTCTTCGGAGGCATGTGCGCGCTGATCCTGACCTTCACCGTCGTGCCTTGTTTGAAGAAGCGCATTGAGGCGCAGCGCAGAGCGGACCAGGAGGCAGTGAAGGCGGAGAGCGGTCCTGTGGTGATTGACGTGGTGAAGAAGGAGGTGGAGTTGCCCGTCATCTCGAACAAGCCTGCGGAGGAGAAGCCTACGGAAAAGAAGCCCGTGGAGAAGAAGGATGTCACGGTGGAGACGCCGAAGGAGAAGAACACGATGCTGCACCAGAACATCCACGCGGAGCTGGCGGACGAGAAGAGCGTCGTGTACCAGCTGCACCAGCGCGCGGAGAAGTTCGACCCCTACACGGAGCGTGTATTCTCCTACCTGCAGGTCATCACCGCCACGCTAAACGCCTTTGCGCACGGCGCGAACGACGTGGCCAACTCCATCGGTCCGCTGGCGTCCATCGTCGCCATCTACAAGTCGGGCGCCGTCAGCAAGTCACCGGATGTGGAGCCGTGGATTCTGGTGCTGGGCGGCGCGGGCATCGTGGTGGGTCTGGCGTGTCTGGGCTACAAGGTGATGGCGGCCATCGGTGTGAACATGGTGACCGTCACCTCCTCGCGCGGCTTCGCCATCGAGGTGGGCAGCGCCTTCGTGATCGTGGCGGGCTCGCAGCTGGGTCTGCCGCTGTCCACTACCCACTGCCAGGTGGGTTCGACGGTGGGCGTGGGTCTGATGGAGGGCAAGAACTCCGTGAACTGGAAGCTGGTGTGGCAGGTGTTCTTCGGGTGGGTGATTACCCTGCTCGTGTGCTCTGTCACGACCGGAGCTCTGTTCGCTTTTGCGGTGTACGCTCCCTCCAAGAGTTTTTAGTTTAGTTTGCCGCTGTTTGTTCAACCAACAGCCCACATAAAGGATCAAATGACATTAGATTGCTTTCGACACGATCTGCTTCCACTTGTTCAGCAGATTCCCTCCGTGACTCCCCATCGCCACACGGTTGCCGCGCACCTCCGCGTCCACGCGCTTCACCTCCTCTCTCGACATTGTCTGGAGCGTCTTCTGGAGCACGTACGTCCCGAAGTGGTTCTCCAACAACTGCACGATCGCCCCCGGCTCCAGCAGCTCCTCGAAGATGGAGGGGCTCCCCAACAATTTGCTGTTCACGATGGACTTCTCCACGACGTTGCTGCTGTACTTCTGCTTGCTTAGCTCCACGTAGTGGCCCGCCAGCTGCCCCAGCACGCCCTCGATGAACCCGCGGTAGATCGCCGCCTCGGCCTCCGTCGCACTAGCCGTCACCTCACCGCACCACGCCCACTCCTCCGGCACCGACAGCACGTGCTGCACCACGTAGTTGCCCACCGGGTCCACGGCCAGGTCGTGCGCGTGCGCAATGATGTCGCGAGCGATGGCCGCCTTCTTATCCACCGCCACCAGGTCATAGCACAGGCGCAGCACCATCGACCCGTTGCGGTCCATGGCGATCGCGTGACAGTTCGCCAGCAGCACCGCGTACACCGACTCCCACTGGTCGCTACGCCTCACAGCCCCGCGCCGCCCGCACCTGGGGAAGGTCTTCATGATGCGCTGAATGATGTGCGTGCCCTTGTTCTCGCGGATCAGCCGCAGAATCACGTTCATCATGCCCTCGCTCGTCGCGCTCCGCTCCAGCGCGCGCACGATCAGCTCGCCCAGCGCGCGGTCGCCCGCCATAAAGTCGATGATGTTCTGGAACGCGAACGTGCCCGTCTTGTTCACGGAGATCTCAAAAATGGTGCTGCCCCCCTCCGCGCCCTTCGGCCAGAGCAGACTGCGCAGCAACTCCTGCTTCTGTTGCGCGTTCGCCTTCTTGAACAACAACTGCGTATCAGAAATCGGGGGTATTTCGACCTGGTAGAAATAGTTGCCGAAGGTGTCGCAGATGATCTTCGGTCCGGTGGGGGCCACCTCCTTCACGATCTCGTCGATCACCGTCGCGCGCACCGACTCCGACATCGCCGAGTTCAAAAAGGTCTATTGCTCACACACCATCGTCACTGGCACCTGCAGGCTCTTGGAGCCATTCTG
>ERZ827156.4274-NODE-4274-length-11798-cov-11.741122_pt1 | contig 11798 bp, 10 predicted proteins | sample MGYA00519919_ERZ827156 | MGnify/ENA primary metagenome ERZ827156 (study PRJEB31778, sample SAMEA3449269) | human gut metagenome | biome: human gut; feature: human-associated habitat; material: faeces | place: United Kingdom | collected 2010/2012 ... | reverse complement strand
TGGCTTATTCCCGTGTAAAACAATATACGTTCAGTAGTTGTCGTCTTACCAGCATCTATATGAGCCATTATTCCTATATTACGAGTCATTTCTAGTGATACTTGTCTTGGCATAATATCCTCCTTTATCCCTAACTATTTTTAACTTTAACCGGAAAATTATTCTAAATAATTTTGGTTTTTCAAGACTTTATTAAACCAAGCAAAATTACCACCTATAATGTGCAAATGCTTTGTTTGCTTCTGCCATCTTGTGAGTATCCTCACGTTTCTTAACAGCTCCACCCATGCTATTTACAGCATCAAGTATTTCAGCTGCCAATCTTTCCTTCATGGTTTTTTCTGACCTTAGTCTTGAATATTTTGTTATCCAACGCAATCCTAATGTTTGTCTTCTTTCAGCACGAACTTCCATTGGTACCTGGTATGTTGCTCCTCCAACACGACGAGCTTTTACTTCTAACACAGGCATTATGTTTTCCATAGCTTGTTCAAACACTTCTAAAGGTGCCTTTCCTGTTTTTTCGCTTATGATGTCAAATGCACCATATACTATTTTTTGGGAAACTCCCTTTTTTCCATCATACATAACATTATTTATAAGACGCGTTACAAGTTTTGAATTATACATTGGATCTGGCAAAACGTCACGTTTTGCTATTGAACCTCTTCTTGGCACTAGCCTTCCCTCCTTCATATAAATGATATCTTAGGTACTCGAAAGTGACAAAAACTCTCGTTAGCCAACACAGAGATAAATTTCGGTTAAACCTCATCTGCATTGTTTTACATCTTTCTAATGTAACCTACATAGTTTTTGTCAAAGCCCTACTTCTTAGCTGCTCCCGCCTTAGGACGTTTAGCTCCGTATTTTGAACGAGCTTGCATCCTATCTTTAACGCCTGCTGTATCTAGTGTTCCTCTAATGATATGGTATCTAACACCTGGAAGGTCTTTTACTCTTCCTCCTCTTATTAAAACAACACTATGTTCTTGTAGGTTGTGTCCTATACCTGGAATGTAAGATGTAACTTCATATCCATTAGATAAACGAACTCTGGCAACTTTTCTTAAAGCAGAGTTTGGCTTTTTAGGTGTTACTGTTTTTACTACTGTACAAACTCCTCTTTTTTGTGGAGATCTATTGTTTGTTAGTCTTTTATTTTTTGAGTTATATCCATGTTGAAGAGCTGGTGCAGTTGTTTTTGTAACTCCTGATTTTCTACCTTTTCTTACTAATTGATTAATTGTTGGCACTTAAATTCACCTCCTAAATTTTTATTTATTTGTTATAAAATTCCAATACAATTTCACAACAGATATATTTTATCATTAAATCTTTTCTCTGTCAATGAATTTAGCTAAAAATATTGATTTTTTCGTGTTTTTGTGGTATAATGAAAATGTAAGTATTCAATCTCGTAGTGGGATAAATGAGGGTGGTTCCCTCACGTCAATAATTTGACGCCCAAGGAAATTATTATGGAACACATTAAGCGGTTCTTCGCTATGTGGGCATTGCTCCTGATCGCAATGAGCGGAGCCCATCTACTTGTCTTTATGCTTACAAATGTCAACCTGATTCTTTTGTTTGTAAAAGAACATGAGGTTTGGTTGCTCGCTAATCTTGGATTTAGCCTCATGATGACTTTCGTCAACCTCTGGTTGACGAAGAAGTAGGAACAGGGTGGAAGTTATTTCCACCCGGTTCTATTTTTTCACTAATTCAGCATTTTCATATCTTTCTTCATCTCCAAATTTCATTTGTACTAGGCAATTATTTTTTAAACTTGCTTTTACATCTATTTTTCTTTGGTTAGTAGACCCTCTAAATTTTAGGTCTATTATTTTATTTTGTTCTTGGAATTCCCCATCTACTATAATATCTATATTGTCTAACAATTTAGGAGTGAATTCAAATTTTTTATACATCTCTCCTAAAACATTTTTTTCAAAATCATATCCCGTATAACACCAAATGGTTTTATTTGGATATTTTTGTTTTACTTTTTTTACTAAATTTACTAAAGCTTCTTGGTTTTGTGGTTCTAATGGTTCCCCTCCTAAAATTGACAAACCTGAAATATAATCATGTGACATTTGTTCTAATATGTAATTTTCTGTTTCTTCTGTGAATTCTTTTCCATATTTAAAATTCCATGCTTCTGGGTTATGGCAACCTTTACAATGAAAATGACATCCACTTACATAAAGTGACACTCTAACCCCTGTTCCATCTTGAATATCTACTGCTTTTATATCTGCATAATTCATATAATCACTTTCCTTCCAATCTATAATTTTAATTTTTTAAAGTTTTTATGTTTATTTTTCTTTATAAAACCAACAAAGAGTAGATTTTAAATCTACTCTTCAAAAATATTTATAATTTCAAATTACATTAAGAATTAAAAACTGCATCAAATTCTTGACCATCAATCTTTTCTTTTTCAAGCAATATTCCCGCAACAATGTGAAGTTTATCTATATTATTTGATAAAATTTCTCTTGCCGTATTATATGCTTTATCTATAATTTTCTTTATTTCTTCATCAATTACAGCAGCTGTTTCTTCAGAATAATTTTTAGTTTGTGCTAAATCTCTACCAAGAAATACTTCTCCTTGGCCTTGCCCAAACATTATTGCTCCAATTCTTTCGCTCATACCATAAATTGTAACCATATTTCTTGCAATTTGGCTTGCTCTTTCTATATCATTACTTGCCCCTGTTGAAATATCGTTTAAAATTAAGGCTTCTGAAACTCTACCTCCAAGTAAAGAAACAATTTGTTCTTCCATAGCCGTTTTAGACATAAAAGATTTATCTTCTGTAGGTCTATACATAGTATAACCTCCAGCCATTCCTCTTGGTACAATTGAAATTTCATGAACTGGATCTTGGGTTGGTAAAAATCTACTAACTACCGCATGACCAGCTTCATGGTATGCAACTAATTTCTTTTCATGTTCACTTCTAACTCTTGTTTTCTTTTCTGGACCCATAGTAACTTTAACCATGGCATCTTCTATTTCTTGCATTCCAATTTCTTTTTTATTTCTTCTTGCACTAAGCAAAGCCGCTTCATTTAGTATATTTTCTAGGTCTGCACCCGCAAATCCTGATGTGTTTTTCGCAATAACTTTTAAATCCACATCATCAGCTAGTTTTTTCTTTTTACTATGAACTTCTAGTATTTGCTCTCTTGCTTTTACATCTGGAGCACCTACTACTATTTGCCTATCAAACCTACCTGCTCTTAAAAGTGCTTTATCTAGTACATCTGGTCTATTTGTTGCAGCTAATACTATAACACCTTCATTAGCTGAAAATCCGTCCATTTCAACAAGTAATTGATTAAGCGTTTGTTCTCTTTCGTCATGACCTCCACCAAGACCAGCACCTCTTTGACGCCCAACAGCATCTATTTCATCTATAAAAATTATACATGGGGCATTTCTTTTAGCTTGCTCAAATAAATCTCTTACTCTTGAAGCTCCAACACCGACAAACATTTCAACAAAGTCTGAACCACTTATTATAAAAAATGGCACTCCTGCTTCTCCTGCAACAGCTTTTGCAAGAAGTGTTTTACCAGTTCCTGGTGCACCTACAAGTAATACACCTTTTGGTATTCTTGCACCCATGTCTGTAAACTTTTTAGGGTTTTTCAAAAATTCAACAATTTCTTCTAATTCTTCTTTTTCTTCATCAACACCTGCAACATCATCAAAATTAATTTTATTTTTTTCTGCCACATTTAGCATTCTAGCTCTGCTTTTTCCAAAAGTCATTGTTTTGCTTCCATTTTGACCGCCAGTTGAACTCATCATAAAGAACCAGAATATTAAAAATATTATAAGTAAACCAAATGGTGTAATTAAGCTAAGAAGAGTTACCCAAATAGATTCTGAATCTTCCTCTACTGAAAGAGTTCCTGCTTTTATATGATCTTGCACATATGTTACAAAACTATCTAAACTTGGTATATTAACTTGCTTTTGCGAATTATCTGTAAGTGTTACAGTTGCAGACTTTCCATCAGATGCTAATTCAACACTTGAAACATTTCCTTGCTCAATATTTCCAATAAGGTCTGAATAGGTCATTTTTGAATTACTATTCTCCATAATTGATGAAATAAGTACTATTAAAATTATTCCTACAATTAGCCATATGGCTAAAGATTTTATTCCATTTTTCACAGTTTTTCACGTTCCTTTCTAAAGGCTTGAATTAAATTAAAAATTTTTACCTTCCTTCACGTATTGCAATAATAACATAACCAACAAAAATTTGCAATAGTTTTTTTATATTAAATTTCAATTTTTTCAAACTCTACTTTTCCTTTATTTACGAAAACCTTCACATTCTTATTTGGCATTAAAAATTTATTTCCAATATTGTTTTTGCAAAGTTTAACTATATCATCAATATTTACTTTTTCAATGTTTTGAACACTTCCCATAATTTTATTTATTGAATATAAAATCATTCTTTTTTTTATGACTTCATCTTGCATATTAAATTTTTTTAAATCTAAAATGACCTTATTTTTTTCTTCATACAAATTAATTTCATTATAGTACTTCTGAACCATTTTATATAAAAACAGATCATCTTCTTCAATAACTTCTGAAAGCCTACAAAAAGTTTGAATTATATTTGGGTTAAATTCTTTTTTTAAATATGGTAAAACAATATTCCTAATTTTATTTCTTGTGCAATCATTTACAAAATTTGTTTTATCAATTCTAGGTTCTAAATTATTTTGCATACAATAATTTTCAATTTCTTCTCTTTCAAGTTCAATTAAGGGCCTTATATATTTATTTTCTCTGATTGGCTCTATTCCTTTTAAGCCATTTATCCCACTGCCTCTTAACATGTTCATAATCATAGTTTCTACTTTATCATTTTTATTATGTGCAATTGCAATTTTATTTCCATTTTTTTTTGCAAAAATTTCATTAAAAAAGTCATATCTTAAATTTCTTCCCGCTTCTTCTGTTCCTTGTTTTTTATTATTTGCATATTGTTTAACATCTATTCTTTTTGTATAACATTTAATATTATTTTTTTTGCAATAATTTATTACATATTCTTCATCTAAAATAGCTTCCTCTCTAATTAAATGGTTTAAATGACATACAACTATTTTAAAAGACAATTTGTTACTTTCTCTTATTTTTCGTAAATTGTCTAACATGCACATAGAATCTGGCCCACCTGAAACACCACAAACAACAATATCATTTTCGTTTATTAAATTATATTTTTTTATTGTACTAAAAATTTTATCTTCAATCATTAAATCAGACCTTCCTTACTGGTTATTTGCAAGATTAACAAACTTTGTATAACTTCCCATCCATAAAAGTTTAACGGTTCCTGTAGAACCACCTCTGTGTTTTGCAATAATAACTTCTGCAATATCTTTATCTTCACTATCTGGATTATAATAATCATCTCTATATAAAAACATAACAATATCAGCATCTTGCTCTATAGCACCAGATTCACGAAGGTCAGAAAGCATTGGTCTATGTTCAGGACGTTGCTCTACCGCTCTTGATAGCTGTGAAAGGGCAATTACTGGAACATTAAGCTCTTTTGCAAGAATTTTAAGAGATCTACTTATTTCAGAAATTTCTTGTTCACGGCTTGAATTCTTTTTACCACTTCCTTGAATTAACTGAATATAATCTATTACAATAAGTCCAATATTCTTTTCCATTTTAAGTTTTCTGCATTTTGTTCTTATTTCCATAATAGAAATACCTGGAGTATCATCTATATAAATTCCAGATTCTGAAAGAGGTCCAACAACACCTGCTAACTTGCTCCAGTCGTCTTCTTCAAGCTTACCCGTTCTTACTTTATTGCTATCTACCATCGCTTCCATACACAAAACCCTATTAACTAATTGTTCTTTAGACATTTCTAGACTAAATAACGCAACCGGAACATTTGCCCTTATTGCAGCATTTGCAGCAATATTTAATGCAAATGCTGTTTTTCCCATTGCAGGACGTGCTGCAACTAGAATTAAATCTGAACCATGTAAGCCTGCTGTTTTATAATCCAATTCTATAAAACCTGTTGGAATTCCTGTAACAACAGATTTTTGGTTATATAATTCTTCTAATTTGGTAAAACTTTCTATTAATACATCTTTTATTGGCGAATAGCTTTTTTGGTTTTTATTTTGAATAATATCAAAAATCTTTTTTTCTGCTCCTGCCATAATATCTTCAACATCTTCTGTTGGATTATATCCTAAATCTATTATTTCATTTGCCGTTTTTATAAGTTTTCTTAAAGTTGCCTTCTCATCTACAATATTAACATATTTTTGGACATTAGCCGTTGTTGGAACTTTATCTGGTAATGTAGCTAAATACTGGAACCCTCCAACTTTTTCAAAGTTACCCATTGAAGTAAGCTCATCTTTTACTGTTATTAAATCTATTGGTTCTGACCTATTGTAAAGATTTACAATTGCCTCAAATATTAATTTATTATCTTCTCTGTAAAAACTGTCACTTTTCAATCTTTCAACTGCCGTCATAACTGCATCTTGGTCTGTAAGCATACTTCCTATTACAGCTTGCTCTGCTTCAATATCATGTGGCGGTATTTTTCCAAGTTCCATAAAATCACATTCCTTCCGTTAGGTATTCTACTGCTTGTCCTCATTTAATTTTTTGCTAATATATTTCATAACAGAAATAACTTTTGAATAGTCCATTCTTTTTGGTCCAATTATTCCTATTGTTCCTATATCTTTATTTCCAACTTTATGTTTAAAAGTTATAACACTAAAATCTTTTAACTCTTCTTTTTCATTTTCTCCACCAATGTAAACATTTATATCTTCTGCAAATCCAGAGTTTAACATATCGGCAATTAGTTCTTTTTCATCTAGTATATTCATGAAATTTTTTGCTACCTGCAAGCTATTAAATTCTGGCAAGTCCAATTCTCTTCTCGTTCCCTGCATATGAATTTCATTATCTTCAAATAGAAGCTTTTTTATTTGTTCAATTATAGGTTTTATAACTTTTACCATATCAGACATTTCTTGGTATAAATATTCTTCTAGTGGCTTATTTATTATCTCTATTGGTTGATTTTTTAATTTATTATTAAATACATAATTTAATGTTTTAACTTGCTTTTCAGATATATCTTCATCAAATTTTATTATTGTTTCTTTTACCATTTGAGTATCTGTCATAATTACTGCAAGTATCATTCTAGAACCTAATAGTACAAATTTTATTTCTTCTATTATCTGTTCAGATGCTTTAGGTCCAATTGCAATAGTTGTATAATGAGTAACTTCAGAAATAGTATTTGCAGTTATTTTGGTCAAGTCCTCTATTTCATTTACTTTGCTTTCTAACTTTTCACTGATATATTTAACCTCTTCTAAACTTATATTGTCATCTTTTAAAAGTTCATCTACATAGTATCTGTAACCTTTAGCAGAAGGTACTCTTCCACTAGATGTGTGCATTTTATCTAGTAATCCCTTTTTTTCTAAATCTGCCATTTCATTTCTTATTGTTGCACTACTACAATTTAAATCATATTTTGTAATTAATGAATTTGAGCTTACAGGTTCAGCAGTATTTATATATTCTTCAACAATTGCTTGCAATACCTTTTTTTTTCTTTCATCTAGCATATGCTCCCATTCCTTTCTAAAGCACAGATTGGAGCTTGAAGATTGAATTTCGACTTCTAATTTACTTTAACTCTTCAACTTTTATAGATTTTAAAATAACTTTTGAAAAATCATTTTTTTCTTCTTCAAACTGTACCATTTTTATTTCTTTACTATTAGTTTTTTCTAAATTTAAATCTGCTAAATTAACTAAAATTTTTGTTGAAAGATTCATTCCCACTGGCAAAGTCATATTTTTATTGTCAAAAAATATGATGTTTGAAAAGGCAACAAAATTCGTTCCTTTAGGCAATTTTATTTTATACAAATAAATTTTATGATTAATTCTTTCATTTGCTAAAAAATCTGTTAATTCTTTTTCAACATTTAATGAAACCGTTTCAATTGTATCAAAATCTAGTTTTTCATATGACGCTTTATAAACATATGTATTTTCTTCTAACTGATTTTTGCTTAAAGCTGATTTTATATCTTTAACAATTTTTTCTAAAGTTTTTTTAAGTTCAAGCCCTCTTAACCCTTTTCTTATTTCTAAAATTTCATATATATTTCTTGGTTGCTCTCTATGTGTTTTGTTTCCAATTGTTCTTTCTTGGTTATTTGCTTGTTTTAATTTTCCAAAAATGTCAAAAACCTCATCATCTTCTTCGTCCTCTTCTTTATTTGATGTTTTTAAATATTTCAAAACTTCTGAAATTTCTTGGTTCTCAACCGTTTTCAAATTTATTTTATTTAATATATTAAGCACAAATGTAGATGAAATATAAACAGCATCTAGTTCAGGATCTGACAACTTATTTCTTTGTATCTTGTCCTGTTTTAAACCAAAATCTTCAAAATCATTATCATAATTGAAAACCTTTTCAAGCCTTGAAACATTGAATTCTTCTTCTTCTCCTTCATCTAAAGATGCTACGGCATCTTTATTAGAATATTTCCAAAACTCAAAAATACTTCTTTTATGTTTATTTATTTCTTCTATGTAATTACTTGCATTTTCAATTTTCTTTTTTAGATTTTTATTTTTTAATTTTAATGCATTTATATCCATAACCATTTTTTTAGCATTTTCTTCTTTTTCTTCTAATTCTTTGTAGCTTTGTTCTAATTCATACAAAGTATAGTTTCTTTCTTCTAGTTTGAACTTTTTTTCATCTTTTTTTGGTTTTGCTTTTTCTTGCTTTTTTTGTTTTTCCTTTTCTTTAGGTTTTTCTTTGCTTTTTGAGGTTTTTCCATATTTAAAAAAGTATTTTACTTTTCCAAAAAATGTTTTTTTGCATTCTAAAAATGTTGTTATTTGCTTTTCTTTTGAAACATATTCTTCTTCTAAATTGTCAGATTCTATTTTCAAATCATTTAGTTTTTCTTTAAGTATTTCTAAATCTGAATCCACACTATTTTTTAAACTAATAGACTTCAAATATTGCTCCATTATAAATTCTGGTAATGTTTCATATTCTAACTTAACATTATTAAAATAAAATTTAAGTGATGCATCTTTTTCAATATTTGTTTCAAATTTATAGTAATGAGGCAATTCAGTTTGTAATATAAACAATGCTTTTACTAATTTAAAAAATTTTGAAGCTTCTTTTTTATTTGAAAATTTTATTCTATACAAAGATTTCAATTTTTCATAAATTTCTGTTTCTCCGTATAATTGCTAAAAGTGGTTCATCTTTTTTATTATACACCTCATATATTAATGGATAATCTTTTGTAAAAAGCCATAAATAATTTTCTAAATCATTAATTTCTTTTGAAGTCAAAATTTCTTCTTCATAGTCAACTAAACTAATTGGCACAAATATCTTATCATTTTTCTTACCTTCTATTTTCTTTTTTAATAAATAGAAAAATGTAGAATAATCTGAATCTTCTGTTGGTACAAGCATAAAATATTTTCCAGATATTTCTGAATAATATATTTGCCATAAATAATTTCCAGAAAATTTAACTTTAAAAGGTAGGGCTCTTGAAAGCATAATTTGCTCTCTTTCAACAGCCTCTATTTGAGATATGGTAACCTTATTAAGCATTTCCATAAACTTTGTAAATCTTATTATATTTTCTTCATTTTTATTATCTAAATAAAAACATAATGGTGCTGCTTTCTCGTACTTTTCCTTTATGCTATCTAACCTGTTTGTTGGTGAAAGCATAATTTCAATATCTGAAACAGAAACGAACCTATATTGTTTATATTTTTTTTCATCATATCCCTTTATAGTTCTAAAATTTATATTACTATATTTTTTTAGGTTTTTTGGTAGATCTTCCAAATCTAGACCTATATAATCTAATTTTTCTTCTAAATTATCATCTACCTCTATTTTTTTCTTTTTAGGCAATTTACTTCATTCCCCTCTTTATGTTATTTTTTCATTCCCTCTTTTATATACTCAATTTCTTCATCCGCATTTAATCTCATAAATAAAGGTTCACCTTTTTTAATTACTTTTGTATCTTTTATTTGATCATATTTAAATAAACTTTCCCATGTTTTAAGTTCATTTGCTTCTATTCCCAATTGTTTTAATATATTTTCTGAAGTTTCTGGCATAAAAGGAGTTAGAAGTATTGCTATTTTTCTTAAATTTTCTATTAGATGATAAATACATGCCTCTAATTTTTCATTATCTTCTTCTTTTGCTAAAACCCATGGGGCTGTTTCATCTACATACTTATTTGTTCTTGAAACTAAACTCCATATTTCTTGAAGAGAATTTGCAACTTCCAAATTTTCTATTAGTTTTTCAAACTTACTTATTGTTTCACTTGCAAACTCTTCTATTTCGGCATCTACCTCATTTTTTTGTCCATTATATTTTGGAACATTTCCTTGAAAATATTTATTACACATTGCAATTGTTCTATTTAATAAATTTCCTAAATCATTACATAAATTAACATTATATTTTTCTACAAACCCCTCTGGTGTAAATACACCATCTGCTGAAAGTGTTACTTCACCAAGCAAATAATAGCGAGTTGCATCTAAACCATATCTATCTATTAATAATTCTGGATATACAACATTTCCTTTAGATTTTGACATTTTACCATCTTTCATCATCATCCAATTATGAGCTAATATTTGTTTTGGAAGTGGCAAATCTAATGCCATTAAAAATATAGGCCAATAAATCAAATGAAATCTTGCAATATCTTTTCCAACAATATGTAAATCTGCTGGCCAATATTTATTAAATAATTCCTGATTTTCTCCTTCATAACCTAATGCTGTAATATAATTTGTTAAAGCATCTAACCATACATATATTACATGTTTTGGATCCTTTAATACTTTTATTCCCCAGTCAAAAGTTGTACGAGTTACGCATAAATCTTCTAATCCTGGTTTTATGAAATTATTTATCATTTCTGTTTTTATATGTTGTGGCTTTATAAAATCTGGATGTTCATCATAGTATTTTAATAATCTATCTACATATTTTTTCATATTGAAAAAATAACATTCTTCTTTCATTAGTTTAACTTCTCTTCCACAATCTGGGCATTTTCCATCTACTAACTGTGTATCTGTAAAATAACTTTCACATGGTATGCAATACCATCCTTCATACTCTCCCTTATAAATATCTCCTTGTTGCATTAATCTATCAAATATTTTTTGAACTGCCTTTTTATGTTCTGGATTAGTTGTTCTCATAAAATAGTCATAATCAATTTTCATTTTTTTCCAAAGGTCTTCTGCCTGTTTAGCTGCTTTATCTACATATTCCTGTGGAGACATTCCATTTTTTTTAGAAACCTCTTCAATTTTTTGACCATGCTCATCAGCTCCTGTAAGCATAAATGTATCATACCCTTTAAGTTTTTTGTATCTTTTAATTGTATCGGTCAAAACTTCTGCATATGCTGTTCCTATGTGATATTTTCCACTTGGATAATAAATTGGTGTTGTAATATAAAATTTTTCACTCATAAATCTCTCCACTCCTTCTCTTTTTAATATATTACATTATAGTATAAAAAGTTGAAATTTACAAGTGATTTAAAAAAACTTATAAAATATGTGTTACTAAATAGTTACAATTCACAGCACATCAATATTTGACTTAAAAAATTTGATACTATATTGTT
>ERZ827156.4273-NODE-4273-length-11801-cov-3.072706_pt1 | contig 11801 bp, 10 predicted proteins | sample MGYA00519919_ERZ827156 | MGnify/ENA primary metagenome ERZ827156 (study PRJEB31778, sample SAMEA3449269) | human gut metagenome | biome: human gut; feature: human-associated habitat; material: faeces | place: United Kingdom | collected 2010/2012 ... | reverse complement strand
TCACTCGCAAATATAGGCTTTTGCTTTTATTTTATCATGATTTTACTTGAAAATCTTTCTTTCGTTTAAAGCATTCCAATATTTTCTGGCATTTTTCATGTGATCAGCATAATTGGAAGCAAAATTGTGAGTACCTGAGAAATCTTCTTTTGCACACATGTAAATGTAGTCGTGCTTGGCATAGTTTAGTACTGCATCGATACCTATAGGTGAAGGTATACGTATGGGACCCGGAGGCAGGCCTGCATTTAAATATGTATTGTAGGGTGAGTTGACATTCAAATGTTCATTGGTTATTCTTCTTAAACCAAAGTCCTGGAGGGCAAACTTTATTGTTGGATCTGCTTGTAATGGCATACCTTTGTGTAAACGGTTAATATAGAGTCCGGCAACCATTGGTTTTTCCTCGTTGTTGTTGGTTTCCTCTTCGACAATAGAGGCCAGGGTAGAAACTTCTTCCGGTGTCATTCCGATAGATTCAGCTTTAGCCAATCGTTGCTGGTTCCAGAATTTTTCATGTTCTTTCTGCATACGCTCGAAAAATTCGTCTACACTCATATCCCAGTAAACTTGGTATGTTTCCGGAATGAATAGACTGGACATTGTTTCTTTTTTATATCCCATTCGCTTCTGGAATATAGTGTCATTCATTACAGTAGCAATTTCTGTAGAGTCGATCATTAACTGCTTACCAATACTGCGGGCAAGTCTGTCTAAAGTGCGTACGTTGCTGACAGTAAGATTGATAGGTTCCTGATATCCTCGGTATAAACGGCTGAAGACATGATACACATTTTCTCCCGGGCGGATGGCATAGCGTCCGGTGTGGATAGTCGAATCATAATTACGCCATCGGGTCATCCAGAGAAAACCTGTGAAACTTTTCGGGTGTCCCTGTATTTTTACTTTATTATATATGGAGTCTATTGTATCGTCTTTGTCGATATAAATATAAGTAGTCTTTGGGGGATGAAATTGTGGGTAGAATATATAATAATAGAATGTTCCGGCACAAGCTACGCCTATAAGGAACAGGGTTACCAATCCTCCTATGAGAATTTTTTTTGTCTTCTTTTTCATCTGTTTCTGAAGTTGTTTTAGTCTGGCAAAGGTAAGAAGAATCTATGAAATAAAAAAAGAGATGCATAAGCATCTCTCTCTTTCTGAGCCGCTAGCCAGACTTGAACTGGCGACCTACGCGTTACGAATGCGTTGCTCTACCAACTGAGCTATAGCGGCAACGTTTTTTTGTTTTTACGGGGTGCAAATTTACAGCTTTCTTCGAAACTACGAAAAGAAAAGAAGGTTTTTTTGAAAAAATCTTTCCTAAAGCTGTTTTTGAGGTCTGTTCTGTCATTTTCCTTCTAAAAAAATTGTTTTATCAATATAAAAAATACATCTTTGCAAAAGTGTATATCAACCTAAGATCTGACAATAATTATGAACCTAAAAGTTTATTATAGAAATCTTTCATCCCGCATTGCATCTAAATGGACGATTTTGGCTATTGATATCTGCTTGGTTGTGATTTCTATGCTTTTAGCATGCATACTTCAATTGGGAGTTTCTTCTATAATATATAAGGTGTCATTATATATATGGATGATTTTATTCTCGCTTTCTTGTAATCTGTGTTTCTTTTCTGTCTTCCATACCTATGTTGGAGTTATTCGTTTCTCTTCGTTTGTGGATATTTACAGAGTGTTTATATCTCTTACAATAAGCTATGGTTTATTGGGTATTGGTAATTTTTGTTGGTCGGCTTTTGGATTTGGAGAAACATTACCGAATGGGATTGTCTTTATAGCATATATTCTCAATTTTACTTTTATGGTATGTCTGCGCATTTTAGTGAAAATGCTGCATGAGGCTTTGTCTTTTGATGACCGGCACTGCGTAAATGTATTTATTTACGGCTTTCGTGGGACAGGAGTAAATATAGCTAAATCGATGCGGGTCAGTCGAAATAATCATTATCGTGTATGTGGCTTTATTTCAGATGAACCTTGGATGATAGGTAAGCATACGATGGGGTGTAGGGTTTATGCTAATAATAATAAGTTGTTTGAGCATTTGAAAAGAAAGAATGTACAAACGGTTGTCGTGGCACCGGATAAGCTGGTAGATTTGGAATCATCCGGTGTAATGGAGCGAATGTTGGCCCAAAATATTCATGTAATGACAGTACCACCCTTAAGTAACTGTTTGGATGACGGGATTATAAAAGATATTCATATAGAGGACTGGCTTCGTCGTGAGCCTATCCAGGCTGATATCCGAAAGATTGCTGCTTATATTGAAGGGCACCGGATATTGGTGACTGGTGCTGCAGGTGCTGTGGGACGTGAAATTGTTCATCAGTTGGCGGCTCTGAATCCTTATCAATTGATATTAGTTGATCAGGCTGAATCTCCTTTGTATGATGTTCAATTGGAATTATCAGATCATTGGAAGAACCTTGAAGTAAAGGTCCTGGTAGCGGATGTTGCTAATCGTAGTAGGATGGAAGCTATATTTAAACAGTATATACCACAGTTGGTCTTTCATGCAGCGGCTTATAAAAATATTTCTATGTTGGAGGATTATGCTGCTGAAGCGTTGCAGGTTAATGTTCTGGGCACTAAAAATATTGCAGATTTGGCAGTTAAATATAAGGTGTATAAATGTATGATGATTTCTACGAATCATGCTCTGTCACCAGTTCATGTAATGGGATACAGTAAGCGTTTGGCTGAAATCTATATGCGGGGACTTTCGCAAAAAATCAGGCAAGAGGAACTTACTGCTAAATTATTTGTAGTCCGTTTTGCGGATGTATATCCGGAGGCTCCCCGTAGTTTGATGACCTTACCGGAAGCTTGCCTACTGATATTGGAAGCAGGAAATCTTGGTGAAAATGGAGGTATATATGTCTTTGAGGATGAATCGGCGGAGGAAACTGAAGCTACATGTTATGACAAAGTGAGGAGAAGCAGGGAAGATATTGCAGGAGTTGATAAGGTCTGTAAACAGATTGATTCTTTAGTTGAAAAATACGAATCGGGTGAGCCTCTGACAATAATTAACGAAATGAAAAAAATAATTTCAATACATTCTTTTCGCTATAATAAAATTAAGTGAAAGACCACCTTTCTCATGATTGTTATTCACCAATAATTTTGCTTGTACATTTTCATAAAATTACCATATGCTATTTAATTAGCATAGATTTCAGTTTATGTGAGAAGTGGTCTTTTATTTAAAATTAAGTTGGAGGTTAGTTATGAGTAAAAAAATTATCTTTTTTGATGTTGATGGTACCCTCGTTGATGTTAGACCTGCAAGAGAATATGTACCAGAATCAACAATCAAAGCAGTAAGAGAAACAAGAAAAAAAGGAAATTTATGTTTTTTATGTACAGGAAGATCGCTTGCTGAAATCTACCCACATATTTTAGATGTCGGTTTTGATGGCATCATTGGTGCTGGTGGTGGCTTTGTAACCATTGGTGATGAAATGCTTTATCATAAAAAAGTATCTGACAAAGATGTAAAACGTGTCGTTGATTTCTTTGAAGAAAATGATTATGACTACTATCTTGAAAGTAATGGTGGATTATTTGCCAGTGAAAATTTAGTACCTCGCTTAGAAATGATTACTTATGGCGATTTAGAAAATGACGAAAAGGCTAGAAAGAGAAAAGCTGAACAACCAAGTCACTTTATTACATCTTTAATAGAGGGAAAAAGTATGTATCGTAGTGATGTCAATAAAATTTGTTTTTTAGAAAATAAAGATATTCCTTTTCAAACAATTATAGATAACTTTTCTGATGCATTCAATGTTATTCATTGTACCGTTCCTTCTTTTGGAGATGACTCAGGAGAATTATCCGTTGTTGGTGTTAACAAAGCAAGCGCCATTGAAGCACTTATCAATCATTTAAATATTCCTCAAGAAAATACATTTGCCTTTGGCGATGGCATGAATGACGCTGATATGTTAGAGTATTGCCATATCGGTATCGCTGTTGGTAACGCTAAAGAAGGTTTAAAAGCAATTGCTGATGAAGTATGTGATGATATTGCTGAAGATGGTATTTATAAAACCATGAAAAAATATCAACTTATATAAAAAAACATTGGCTTTTTTTCCAATGTTTTTTTATTAGAGTAAATGTGACATTAAAATGGTTGCAAGTCCTAAAAACGCAAAGAAGCCAAACATATCTGTACATGTTGTTACAAAAACCCCACTGGCAAGGGCTGGATCAACATGAAATCTATCTAAAATAACTGGTACAAAATAACCTGCAAGTGTGGCAACAATCATGTTACAAATCATGGCGAGTCCAGCTACAACACCAAACCATGGATTCCCAGCAAAGAACCAAGCCCCTACTGAAACTAATGCCCCAATGATAACACCATTTAAAATACCAAGTCCAATTTCTTTTAATAAAACTTTGCGAGCATTTTCTTTATCTAATTCTCCTAGTGATAAACCACGAACAACAATAGTTAAAGTTTGTGTTCCGGCATTACCACCCATTCCTGTAATAATCGGGCTAATCGTTGCAAGAGCAACAACTTTCGCAATTGTTCCTTCAAAAACACTAACAACACTTGAAGCCATAATTGCTGTAAAAAGATTGACAATCAACCAAGGAATACGATTTTTAAAAGATTCTACAAGTGTTGAATCTAAACGTTCTTCAGAACCAACCCCTCCTAATAAGTTCATGTCTTCTGTTGTTTCTTCTTCGATGACATCCATAACATCATCGATATCAATAACACCTAATAAATGATGTTGTTCATCTATAACAGGCATCAAAATATATCCATATTTACTAAAAGTCTTTGCAACTTCTTCTTGGTCTTCATAATAATAAACAGCTTTAACATTTTGATTTGTAATCTCAAGCATTGGTGTATCAAAGGTACTTGTAACGATATCACCTAAAGAAACAACCCCTTTTAATACATTTTCTTTATCTACAACATAAAGATAATGTCTAGGTTCTTCTTCCGTTGTTTGCAAAAATAACAATGTTTCTTTGACTGTATTATTTGCATGAATATCTAAATATTCAGTTGTCATAATTCCCCCAGCAGTTTCTGGGTTATATTGTAATAACTGTTTGACATCTTCTTTATCGTCATCTTCCAATAACTCTAAAAAAGCATTTTTTTCATCTTCATCTTCGATTGATCCGATAACATCCGTAATAACGTCATGACTTACTTCATCTAAGATTTGTTTTTGTTTGTATTTTGAAAATAAATTCAACCATTCTAAGATAAGTTCTTCATCATCTTCTTCATCTAAAATATCACCAATAACTTCATTTGGTAAATGTTCTAAGATTTCTTTTGATGAATCTTCATCTTCATGCAAAATATCAAGGATATCTGCCGGGTGAATATTTTCTAAAACTTCTTTAATTATTTCTTTATTCCCATGAAGAATTAAATTTTTTAATTCTTCAGAAGTCATTTGTTTTATCATTTATTTTCCCCCTCTTATTTAAAGAGGAACTTTACCGACGGTGGTAAATGATCCTCACTATTACCATTATGTCCACCGGATAACGGGTCTACTATCATTATTACCACCTCCACCTTGTTCATTTTATCATAATGTTCAAACTTTTAAAGAAAAAAATCATTTTTTACATAATAAAAAGATTGATTTTATAAAAAAAGAAGATAACATTTGGTATCTTCTTATTTAGAACACATATTTCTTTGATTTTCTTGATCATAATCAAACAAACCATCATTCTTTTCTTCAAGTGCTTTAATCATATGATAAGTATATTCATTATAAGGTGTAGGAATATGAAGCTCCTTTCCCATTTTAATCAATGCTCCAGAAAACATATCAATTTCACTATGACGTTTAGCATCTAAATCTTGCAATGTTGAATAACGAGCACTTGCTGGTACAGCACTTCCTCGCGATGAAGAAGAATCAGCTTTACTTAAATCAATTCCTTTAGCGTGTGCAATAGTTTCAAGTTCATGACGTAAACCACCTTGAATAAATTTCATATGTTCACTATCTCGATAACAACCTACTCCTGCGCCTAAAATAGCTTGAGGTAAATTATTACAAATATTTAAACGAAATTTACTCCAAATTTCTTCTTGAATATATTCACTTGCACGAAAGTGGATTCCTGTATTTTCAAATAATGATTCTATTGCTTGTACACGTTTGCTTTGATAAGGTGCTTGGAGTTCTCCAAAAACAATTCCAATAGTTGTTTCAGGATCAAAACGATAACCATTTTCTTTACGTGAAGCAATCTTAATTAAAGATGGCATAAGATGTTCTTTTCCAATGGCTTCTCCAATGATTTCTTCACTATCTACGCCATTCATTAAAGACATGACAATTGTATGATCATCAACGATCGTTTGAATAGATTTTAAGGCATCTTTTAAAGCACAATATTTTAAAGAAACAATCAGTAAATCCACTCCATGTGCTTCTGTCGGTGACCATACTTCAGGATAATACATTTGATCATTAATCAAACATCCCTTTTGTAAACGTTTAGCACGTTCCCCTTCGCCAATAACACCTAATTTTACTTTTTTATCTAGTCCCCAAATAATATATGAACCTACTGCTCCAGCACCTAAAACAGCAACTGTTTTTATTTCCATTTTTTCATCCCCCATTTATTTTTCTATATTGTAGCACAAAATTTATAAGTTAAAAATGTGTACTGCAATGTTGAAATAAACAAGAATAGAACATGTATCTACAATTGTTGTAATAAGTGGTGAAGCCATAATTGCTGGATCTAAACCAATTTGATTGGCAACTAAAGGAAGAATACAACCAATTAATTTAGATAAAATAACTGTTACAATTAAAGATAAAGCAATCACAAAAGCAATATTAATGTCTTGATACATCACATAAATTCTAAGTCCATTCGCAATTGCTAAAATCACTCCTACTACTAATGCAATTCTAAATTCTTTAAACATCACTTTAAAGATTTCTTTAAAACGAATTTCATTTAAAGCAATCCCTCTAATAATTAAAGTAGAACTTTGAGAGCCACAATTTCCTCCCGTATCCATTAACATAGGAATAAATGAGACTAATAAAGGTACTGCTTGAAAAGCATTTTCATATCTTGTAATAATACTTCCTGTAAGCGTTGCAGAAAACATCAATACAAGTAACCAAATAATACGATGTTTAGCATGTTCAAAAACAGATGTTTCAAAATAACTTTTATCATGTGGTTCTACAGCAGCCATTTTAGAAATATCTTCACTTGTTTCATCGACCATGACATCCATGACATCATCAACTGTCACAATTCCTACAAGCATTTTTTCATCATCTAAAACAGGTAAAACAACTAAATCATATTTTCTAAAAATATTAACAACTTCTTCTTGATCTGTATGAGTATAAACATATTGAAAATCTTCTTTCAAAATTTCCTCAATACTTTTATTTTCATCATTTAATAAAATATCTTTCGTCGAAACAATTCCTATTAATTTTTTATCTTGACAAACATAACTTGTATAAATGCTTTTACAATGATTTCCATTTTGTTTAATATATTTTAAAGCATCTTCAAGTTGAGTTTCTTTCTTTAAAGAAAGAAATTCAGTAGTCATAATTGTTCCAGCACTATCTTTAGGATAACTCAAAAGTTGATTGATGACTTGTCTTTGATTTTCATCAACATGTTTTAAAAGTCTTGTTACTAAATTTGCAGGTAATTCTTCGATTAAATCTACAAGATCATCCATATATTGATTTTCAATCAATGATTCTAACTCTTTTTCACTAAACAATTCTACAAGTTGACTTTGCGTTTTAATATCCATATTTGAAAATACTTGTGCTGCTTTCTTTTTAGAAAGTAAACGAAAAGCAATAGCACAATCACCAATTTCTATTTGTTGTAAAAGATAAGCTATATCGACAGCATTGTTTTCCATTAATAAAGTATGTAATTGTTTGTATTGTTTTGTATTTAATAATTCTAGCATTAATTCTTTTTTCATTTTTATATTTCCTCCTTCTTTGAATTTGCCTTTGACAACCCTCGTCCATATAACTCACCTCCTCACAAAAAAACATCGCTGCTTGAGCGATGTTCTATTCTTCATTTCATCCGTTCAAGCTTTAGTATCACAGGGCATATCAATTACATTAAACAAAGCCTTTGCGACTTTATCTGCTAACCAGCGCATTGTGTCTCCACAATTTTGCGGCAGTAATCTTAGGATATCCAAATCCCTGCGGTAACCTCACCTACCGTTGTTTATTCAATTCATGTTTATTATATTTATTAAAATACACTTGTCAATAAAAATTTATCTTTCTCTTTTGATTTTAATGCTTGCAGCAACAATAAATCCTATTCCCGTCATTAGTCCTAATGCTAGATCAATAAAATCCATTTGACTTTGTAAACCTATCCATTTACCTAGCCATATTGTTACTAATAAAAAACCTAATATTAGTACCAGATACCAACCCTTTTTATTCATAAGTATCTCCTTAATTAGAATAACGATCTAATAATTATTGATTATTTAATTCTTCTAAGCATAAATTTTGATTATGCATCTTTTGTGCATTTTCTTTGCCAACATACCTAAAAATATTACAACTTTCTTTTTGTGTAATTGTTACTTTATCACTTGGATACCTTAAAACATATCCATATTCATAACTATGTTCTAAAAGCCATTGATAAACATCTGTTGAAACAAATTCAACATCTTTTATCCCATTTACTTTTAAAGAAACAGATGTCCCTAATTGAAATTCACTATATCCAGCTTGTGACGTATTTTCTTCTAAATTTAAAACATCATAGCTTTTATAAGCACTTGTCACTAAAAATCTTTTTTTAGTATTTTTATATAAATCATCATACATTTGTTTTAAAGCATTATAAGCTTCTTCATTTAAATACATGGAATAAGATAATCTTGAAATATTTTCAATCATTGTCATATGTTTAGATTCATAACCACCAATAAAAGTTGTATCATCAATTACTTGAGACATTGTATCTATTTTATATAGTCGAGAAGCATTCGCTTTTAATTCTGTATTCATCAAAATATAAAGACCTTGTGCATCATACGTACTTACCATTTCTTTAAAGAGCTTATATGTATCATCTTTTTCATTTTCCAAAGTATTTACATAATTATTTGTAAGTATAATATAACTATAATCATCATCACTATAAAGTGTCCTTAACAATTGATAATAACGCACATTATCAAAATCAAAATACGTACTTTTTTGATAAGCATAAAATAAATCATTTTTAATTAGTGTTTTAAAATATGTATCTGTTTGCGTTCCAAATTCTACTGTAAGACGATCAACAACACTATTGACATCATTAATTAAATTTTCTAATGAATCATATTTTTTAGCTTCTTTTAACTCATTATAATATTGATAATATTGTAAATGAAATTGATCATATGTAATATAATCAATAAACTCATCTACTGATATTCCATGATCAATTAAATAATCCTGTTCTTCTTTATCTAAATACTTTTCTATTAAAGATCGATTATCATTATCTATACCATTTACTCGATAAAAACGATCATATTTCATATTTAATGATGTAAAAGCAAATAGAAAACATAAGGTTGCTAGAACATAAAGATGCCAGCTTTTTAATTTCATCTTCATCACCATCCCTATTATATAGAATTATAGAAAAAAAATAAAGGAATTAGCTAAAGCTGTAATTCCTTTAACCTAATCAATTCAAATACTGCTTGTATACGCGATTTTACACCTAATTTTTGAATTACATTTGATATATGATTTCTCACCGTTTTTTCACTAATATTTAACTTTCTAGCAATATCTTTTGTAGAATAATTCTTGACTAATAAATGAAATATTTCTTTTTCTCTTGGGGTTAATATAATATTCATAGTCCACTTCCTTAATAGTAGTATATGAAAATTATATTATTTGGTGTTTTGTAAAACAGTAAATAAATTTTTTGCCACTTCTTTAGGTAAGACTTCTTCTAATTGTTCAAGCGTCGCTTCTTTTAATTTTTTAACAGAACCAAAATGTTTTAATAATTCTTTTTTACGTTTTGGTCCAATACCTTCAACATCATCTAAAATAGACTGAAATAAAGATTTAGAACGAACATTTTTATGAAATGAAATCGCATAGCGATGGACTTCATCTTGCATACGTGTTAGTAAAAAGAAGAGTTCACTTTTTTTATCAATACTAATTTCATTAAAGTCACTATCAATTAAAACAGCAGTTGAATGATGATCATCTTTGGCTAGCCCACATACTTTAATACCAATATTTAAGCTATCAATGACTTCTTTTGCAACTTTAATCTGTCCTTTACCACCATCAACAATAATCAAGTCTGGTTTTTTTAATCCTTCTACAAGTACTCGATAATATCGACGATAAATAACTTCTTTCATACTACCGTAATCATCCGGTCCTTCAACTGTTTTGATTTTAAATTTACGATAATCTTTTTTAGAAGCTACCCCATCAACAAAGCAAACCATTCCTGCAACCGCATAAGCTCCTTGGATATTAGAGTTATCAAACAATTCAATTCTTCTAGGAGTAATCATATTTAATTTTTCTCCCAATTGTTTAATAGCACCTACCGTTGCCTTTTGATTCTTTTCAATCAATAAAAATTTCTTTTCTAAAGCTTCTTTTGCATTATTTGTTGCCATTTCTACAAGTTTTGCTTTTTGACCTTTTTGAGGTTTAATGATCTTGCATTCAACTATTTCTTCTAACAAAGTTGTATCAATATCCTCTGGTAATAGAATCTCTTTAGGATATGTATTTTCTTGATAAAAACCAACAATAAATTGTGTAATTTGTTCATGGACATCTTGTAAAGGTACTAGATTTAAATCTCTTGCGAGTAATTTTCCATTTCTCATAAAGAAAAGTTGTAAAGAAAGATACCCTTTATCTTGATAATAGCCAAAAATATCTCGATCAATTTGATCTGCAAATTGAACATGTTGTTTACTTGTAACATGATTGATATGCTGGATCAAATCACGGTATTCTTTCGCAAGTTCAAAATTTAAGCTTTCTGAAGCTTGCATCATTTTATTTTGTAAATCATCGATGATTTCTTTGGTATCTCCTTGAATAAACTGTGTAATTTGTTTGGTTATTTTTTTATATTCTTCTAATCTTTTAGCCTCTTCAAGAGAATTTTCTAAAGGTGAAACATCTAATAAACTTCTAACAATTTGATAATCATCTTCTTCAATTAATCGAATTTTAATATCATTATTAGTTGTTTCAAAATATATTTTTTTTACTTCTAATTTACATTTAATAAAAACAATAAAAGATAATACTAAACATATATACACTACAAGTGATAAAATAATATGCTTTAAATCAGTTTCAATACACAAAAATATTGTTTGAATAATAGATAATATTAAATCTATAACCAAAATTGTTTTAATAACACTTAATTGTTTTTTCATTTTTCCCTCACAATAGATAATAATTCATCATACTTATTAAATATTTTTTCATTATTTTGACTTATTTTTATTTTTCCATAACCATTAGAATATATAGCAACATCAACATTAATATTTTTAGCAAACTTAATATCTACATCCATATCACCAACATACAATACTTTATCTTTATTAAATTTATATATTTCTACCATTTTATAAAAAATATCTGGATATGGTTTTGTTCTTACTCCTTCTTGTTGACCAATAACAAAATCAAAAATATCTTTAAAATAATC
>ERZ827156.4272-NODE-4272-length-11802-cov-2.520814_pt1 | contig 11802 bp, 10 predicted proteins | sample MGYA00519919_ERZ827156 | MGnify/ENA primary metagenome ERZ827156 (study PRJEB31778, sample SAMEA3449269) | human gut metagenome | biome: human gut; feature: human-associated habitat; material: faeces | place: United Kingdom | collected 2010/2012 ... | reverse complement strand
CGGCGCGCATTCTCGTGCTGTATGTGTCGGTCGGCGTGCTGCTCGGCGCGCTCGGCGTCTATGACAAGCTGATCGGCATCGCGGGCTGCGGCGCGACCCTGCCGCTCTGCGGCTTCGGCGCGTCGATCGCCCGCGGCATGAAGACTGCGGTTGCCGAATACGGTGTGCTCGGCGTCTTCAAGGGCGGATTCACCGCCGCCGCCGCGGGCACATCGGCGGCGCTGATCTTCGGCTATCTGGCGGCGCTGCTCTTCCGCGGCAAGCCGAAAAAATAGGCGCTGCCGCTGCGAATCGTCTGTTTTGCTTTGCGAAAAGGCACCGCATCCACCGGGATGTTTTCCCCATCTTATGGTCCCACAGAAAAAGGCTGTAAAACCGTTGTTTTACAGCCTTTTTCTTTATCCTGTTCAAAATTTCCGCCAAACCATCTTATTGACCACGCCGGTATAGGACTGGATGATCTTGACCACCTTGGTCGAAACATTCTCATCGGTGTAGTCCGGCACGGGCGTGCCGTCGTCGCCGCGGCGGTTCATCTCAACAGCGGTTGTCACCGCCTGCAGCAGGCTCTGCCCGTCGATGCCGGCAAGGACAAAGCACGCCTTGTCCAGCGCCTCGGGGCGCTCGGTCGAGGTGCGGATGCACACGGCGGCGATGGGATGACCGATGGACAGATAGAAGCTGCTCTCCTCAGGCAGAGTACCGGAGTCGGAGACGATTGCCAAAGCGTTCATTTGCAGCTTGTTGTAGTCGTTGAAGCCCAGCGGCTCATTGACCCGGACACGAGGGTCGAGTTTGAAGCCACTCTTTTCCAGACGGTGCTTGCTTCTGGGATGGCAGGAGTACAGGATGGGCATATCGTACTTCTCTGCCAGTGCGTTGATGGCAGTAAACAGGCTCAGGAAGTTCTTTTCAGAGTCGATGTTCTCCTCCCGGTGGGCGGACAGCAGAATGTATTTGTCCTTTTCCAGCCCCAGACGCTCCAGCACATCGCTTTTCTGAATCTTCTCCAGATTCATGTGCAGCACCTCTGCCATAGGAGAACCTGTCTGGTAGGTACGCTCCTTGGGCAGACCCGTATCCGCCAGGTACTTCCGGGCGAACTCTGAGTAGCAAAGGTTCACATCGGAAATCACATCCACGATACGCCGGTTGGTTTCTTCCGGCAGGCACTCATCCTTGCAGCGGTTGCCCGCCTCCATGTGAAACAGCGGGATATGCAGCCGCTTTGCAGAGATGGCAGACAGGCAGGAGTTGGTATCGCCCAGCACCAGATAGCCCTCCGGCTGCAATTCGCTGAGCAGCTCATAGCTACGCCCCAGAATATTACCGCAGGTCACACCCAGATTCTCGCCAACCACGGGCACCAGAATGTCAGGGCCATACTCCCCGAAGGTGTTCTTCAGTTCAAAATCTTCCCAGAAAACGGTGGAGAGGTTTCTGTCCCAGTTCTGATTGTAATAGACCACGCAGCAGTCAAAATATTCCCGGCAGCGCTTGATAACGGCAGCCAACCGAATAATTTCCGGACGGGTACCGCAACCAATCATGACCTTGGTGCGACCGTCATTTTTCCATTTAAAATTGTGTTCCATAAAATTCTCCTAACGTCAACCAGTATCTTCTCTTACACTGGCTCGAAGAATGTATCCGGGTGGTTGGGGTTGAAGATCTCGTTGCAGGTCATCACCGTCACAAGATTCTCCGTCTCACTCAGGTTGATGATGTTGTGGGTCCAGCCGGGAATCATGTGGACAGCCTCGATCTTATCCCCGGAAACCTCAAACTCCACCGTTTCTCCAGTATTGATGTTCCGCTCTTGGATCAGGCCGTGACCAGCGACCACAATGAACAGCTCCCACTTGGAGTTGTGCCAGTGCTGCCCCTTGGTGATGCCCGGGCGGCTGATGTTGATGCTCACCTGACCGCAATCGGCGGTATGCACCAGTTCCGTGAAAGAGCCACGGTTGTCCGCATTCATCTTGAGGGCGTACTTAAACTTGTCGGTGGGCAGATAGGTCAAATACAAGGAGTACAGCTTCTTGGCAAAAGAGCCGTCCGGCATTTTCGGCATCATGAGCGTACTCGGCTGCGCTTTGAACTCCTGCAGCAGATCCACGATCTCGCCCAGCGTGACCTTGTGGGTCACGGGAACGCAACAATAGCGGCCATCTTCTTTCAGGACAGTCTCCACACCGTCAAACTCACAGTGCTGTTCTTTGCCTTCCAGCAGGTCAAACATTCCTTCTACAAGATCGTCGATGTACAGCAACTCCAACTCGGTGCTGCGGTCATTGACGGTGAAGGGCTCGTCATTGGCAACCGCCCAGCAGAAGGTGCTAACGGCACTGTTGTACTTGGGGCGGCTGTGTCCCATCAGGTTCACGAAACGGTAGACCGCAACTTTAGCCCCGGTCTCCTGAGCATACTGGAAGAACAGCTCCTCGCCAGCCTTCTTGCTGCGGCCGTACTCGCTGTTGCCGAAACGACCAGCCAGGGTGGCCTGAATGGAGGAGGACAGCATGATGGTGGCCTTATTGTTATGCTTTTTCAGGCAGTTCAGCAAGTCGGATGCAAAGCCAAAGTTGCCCTTCATGAAATCCTCCGGGTTCTCCGGGCGATTCACGCCAGCCAGATTGAATACAAAGTCCGCCTTCCGGCAGTACTCGTCCAGCTCCTCTGGGGTGGAGTCCAAATCGTACTCGTAGATTTCTTTAATGTCCAGTGCCGGGCGGGTTTTGTTCTTGCCGTCCCGAATGTTTTTCAGGTTATTACACAGGGCGGTTCCCACCATGCCCTTAGCACCTGTGACTAGAATGTTCATCCTTTCACCTCTTTAATGTACTGCGGCGCAGTCCGGAATATCTGCACCATCCGGCACAGTTGCGTTATTGCTGATAGTGCAGTTGCTTCCAATGCGGGCAAAGTTTCCCACAGTTGCGCCGGTACGAACTACGCTGTTGGTGTAGATAAGGGCGTAGTCCCCTACCGTTGCATCACAGTGGACTTCCGTTCCGGCATTCAGCAGAACACCGTTGCCAACGGACGCACCATTCTGGACACAGGCATTTTGCAGCACCACGCAGCCACAGCCCAACTTTGCGTATGGACTGATGTAGGCGCTGGGCGCAACGATATTGGGAAAAGCAAAGCCAAGGGCTTTCGCCTTCTCATACACCTGTGCCCGGAACTGGTTGTTGCCGATTCCCACCACCAGCAATCCATACTCCTTCCGCAGCTCCGGCAGATTAGCAAGACCACCAACCACCGGAATGCCGCAGATGTCAGTGCCCACAGGTTGCCCATCGTCTACAAAGGCACAGTCATATTCTATCATCGCTTGTTCAGCAACCATACGACCGAAGCCGCCGGCACCGACCAACAGGAGCTTCTCCTTAGACATTAGGAATACCCTTCAGTGCATTCTGAACATACTCGGTGGTCATGATCTTCTTGACGGTGCCTTCCACATCCAGCCGATTGGTGTTGTGGCTGGGGTAGGACTCGTCCGCCATGGTATGAACCTCGCCCTTGACCACGAACTTATCGTAGTTCAGGTCGCGGTTATCTGCGGCAACACGGAAGTAGTGACCCATATCCTGGCTGCGCAGACGCTCCTCACGGGTCATCAGGGTCTCGAACAGCTTCTCGCCGTGACGAGTGCCGATGATGTTCGTACCGGTATCGCCGAACAGCTGCTGGACAGCCTTAGCCAAATCGCCGATGGTAGAGGCATCAGCCTTCTGGATGAACAGGTCGCCGGGATTGGCGTGCTGAAAAGCGAACATAACCAGATCTACAGCCTCATCCAGGTTCATCAGAAAACGGGTCATGTTGGGGTCAGTGATGGTGATGGGGTTGCCAGCCTTGATCTGGTCAATGAACAGCGGAATAACACTGCCACGGCTACACATGACGTTGCCGTAACGGGTGCAGCAGATGGTAGTGCCGCCACGCTCCGCAGCCACACGGGCGTTGGCGTAGATGACGTGCTCCATCATGGCCTTGGAGATACCCATAGCGTTGATGGGGTAGGCTGCCTTATCGGTAGACAGGCAGACGACACGCTTGACACCAGCATCAATAGCGGCGTGCAGCACATTATCAGTGCCGATGATGTTGGTCTGGACAGCCTGCATGGGGAAGAACTCGCAGGAAGGAACCTGCTTCAGTGCGGCTGCGTGGAAGATGTAGTCAACACCGGGCATAGCGTCACGGATAGACTGGGGGTTGCGGACATCACCGATGTAGAACTTCACCTTCTTGGCAGTGTCAGGATGCTTGGCCTGAAGCTCATGGCGCATATCGTCCTGCTTCTTCTCATCACGGGAGAAGATACGGATCTCCTTCAGATCAGAATCCAGGAAGTGCTTCAGAACGGTAGAGCCGAAAGAACCAGTACCACCAGTGATCATAAGGGTTGCGTTATCAAATGCAGACATTTTAATTTTCCTCCATATTTATATTTATCAAGTCATTTTCAGACCGATAACCAACAGTTGAGTACAACAGAATGCAATTCATAAAGAGCAAGTTACCGTGTGGCTCTTTAGTCAGGATTGTTAAAAACATAAGAAGAGTCGCAAGCCTTGTAACAAATTTACGACTATCTGCTATTTGGAATAAAGCTTTAATCCATATCAAAACAACAGGAATTCCAAGCACCCCATATTCAGCTAAGTATGTCGTTATAGTTGATGTTCCTGACGATTGCAACGTGGAATTGAACTTAGCCACTTCAGGAGCATACTGAGCAATTCCAACACCAAACGGAAAATGATTCCATGCAATTTGCAAGTCAACAAGAACGGCATTAGTTCTCATAAAATTGCTGACATTAGATGTATCATTTAATTTTACAAGCAAATAATCGTTCAGCCATTGATCAATTACATCTGAACCTATCTGTCCAATAATAAAGATTAGAATAAGAACTCCGCAAAGCAGTACATTCCTTCTTAACGACAGTTCCTCATCTTTTCTATCAGTCAGTTTAATAATCAAGATCAGTGGCATCATTGCAATGCCCGCACCCGATTTTGTCATAATCAAGCAAACGGTAAATAGACCCAGCGTAATCCAATAATTTTTTGTATTCTCCTTTTTCAAGAAAGCAATTGCAATCGCCAGATATGTCGCAAACAATCCCGGCTCCCAAAACAGTCCGTGCAATCTTTCTGTCAATCCCGAATATGTATATTTAATAAAGGAGAATAGAATACCATTGACATAAACTGTTCCATTATAGTTTACCATTGTGGGCAGCATATTAATAACCGGCGTGTATTGTAGCGCATATCCAATCAATGCAAAGCATGATATTACAACCATTACCCTAATATATTCTTTTTTAAAATCATTCCAATCGCATACACTAACAATAAGCATCGCACAAAAGTACAAAATCACTTGCTTTCCCACAATGCTGGACAATCCAGAAGAAAATAGCACAATTGCTATTAGATATGCAGTCAAGTAGAAAGTTTTCCTACCTATTAACAATCCTCCCTGCAGCTTTCTTTTCCTTTGGAGAACTCCTTCGAGAATAATCACAAGAGAACAGACTGCCATTGCCATGATGGTCATTGTGCTTCCAAGTGTTGTAATAGAGAGGAAATAGCCGCTACAGAAGATGATTGTTAGAATAATAATCAAATTCAAACAATCACCTCCTCATTTCTTTTAATATTTGTTTCCACGACTTCGCTGTATCTTGTTTCATCAGTCTTTTCATTTTTGAACTAAGCAAGGATTTCAAAACAGTCGAATGCGGGGGACAAATAATATCGGCCAATTGATGTTCAACCGACTTATTGATTGCAATTTCATTTGGGTGTACAAGAGGGAAATCTAACTGCTTGGAAGGAACCTCGCAAAAGCGATCCGTCATGACATTGTTTTTTGAATTTCCGCCATGAATCGAAAACTCATCAACGCCGATATTCGTTATCTGATTTCGTAACGGAACTACTCCATATAAGCCATTCGATCTAACCGACCACAGCATTTGATAGTCCCAAGAAATGAATCGTCCCGTTCTTTCATGTCTTTCAACTTCGTTGCGAACCGACTGGTATTGCCATTGTGCCAGCCATCTGTTTGAATAGCTGCTATAAAACTTTCTTTTATGCGCCTCATCACGGAATGTACTTAACTCTCCATCATAGTACTTCAAAAATTTAGTGCTCCATGATGCCCATCCACAAGGCAGCAAGTGTTGCGTAAAAGCATAGCTTTCCTTGCCATTCATATCGGTTACGTAGTTGGTTCCACATATCCAGAGAACTTCCGGTGCTGTTTCATATTTCTCCAGCATCTCGTCGGCGTACCTAAAGAAAGAAGTTTCCGGAAGATTGTCATCTTCCAGAAAGATAGCTTTTTCCTCTCTCTCGAACACCCACTTTGCACCTTCACCAATATTGCGGTAAACACCACGGTTTTCTTCAGCGTAGTTTTTTACCACTTCGCAATCCCAGTTGATGAGAGATTCCACGGTTTTTCTGCATTCGTGAGCCTGTTCTATTTCTTTTTCATTTCTGCCTTCATCAGCAAGTATGTATACTTTTCTAGGCTTTACTTTCGCCAGTCGCTGTATGATTCTTGGCATCGTATCGCATCGGCGAAATATTATAAGAACCACTGGGATATCAAACATCTTCATCCTCCATTTTTTCTTATTGAAGCATTCCCACCACTTTATGAGCCTGCACCTTAGCGTTCTTGTGCTCCGTGACCCACTTTTGCGCTTTCAGACCAAAGCCGTGTAGCTCTTCGGGTTCCTTGCACAAAAGCTCCTGCAAGAGCTGTCCCATCTGATTTTCATCTGTAATCTGATAAAAATAAGGAAGGTATTCTCTGGGGATGCACGGCAAGTCATACGCAACAAGTGGCGTTCCGGATGCCATATACTCCATATTTTTTGACGGGAAGGAATATGCCGTCCACTCTCCTTCTGCAGGTCTCGGATTGATCAGCAGTGTTGCTTTCTTTTCTTCCGCGACAATTTGCTGATTGGTCAATTCGCCGCAGTACTTTATCCGTGGATCTTTTTCTGCACACGCATTGATTTCAGAGACTGCACTTCCCTTGCCGTAAAAAAGTAATCTTGCATTTGCCTTATCTGTTTTCATAAAGGCTTTTAGCAGAGCTGATACGCCAAAGATATCTTCCAGAAGACCAGCCATCATACATACAGCTTCCGGATATTTGTTTTCAACCGTGTTTGGAATCTCAAGAACCGCCTGATCGACCATGCCTTCGACAACCACATAAGGCTTGTTCTTTTTGTTCAGGCGCTCATTCATCTTTTCTGTCAAGAAGATATATCCATCATAAACAGATATCATATGGTTCTTGATTTTTTGAGGAATCGCCTTGATTCCCTTTCGCTGATCACCTGCTCTGATTCCGGGCACATCCGTGACGATTCCATAGTTCTTCACAGATGAGCCAAAAGAGGAAAGCCATGTAGCAATGGACAGTTCCCCTAAAATTATGTCACATATAACGACTCCATCAGGGTTTCTCTGCTTCCACTTCCGAATCTCCTGCCATGCGTTCCAAATCGTCATCAGACGGTTTTTCTTTTTGCTGGCGTATCGTGGCAAATATTTATAGCGGATACCATTTTCCTCTTCGTCAGGTCTTGTCAGGTCGTTTTCTCCGCCTTTTACGATAATGCGCTGCGTCAGTGCATCAACCTCGCAGCCATTTGCAATCAAACCATCGACCAGCATACGATTGAATTTCTGAGAAGCATGGCTTGATGTTGAACCATACGTCTTAAACATCCTCTCGTATTCCTTTATAGAACACAAAGAGGATAAATAGAGTACTTTCATCATTGTTATCCTTTCGCCATTTTCTTGATCTTCCGCGTCACCCCATCTGGCAGCGCATACCACAGCTTTTTTAGGTAAAAATGCCTGCACCTCAGGTATTTCTTTTCGACAACTGCCCAGCCATCTGTCTGGATCTGCTGATAAATCGTTTTCCGCAGTTCCGGCACGTTCTCTTCATGTGAGTGGAGAATGGCCGGATTTTCAACCGCCACATCCTCCCGTTTTGCGATGTGATATCGGGCGTTTTGTTCAAACCGAGTCATAAACTCTTTGCCCTTCTGCGTGTTGACCTGAAATGCAGAAATACCATCATGATTATGAAGTTTCTGCTGGTATCCCCAGAAGTCGCTGATCGTATAATCTGTGAACCTCTCCAGTCCCCTGAACTTACAAGTATAACAACTATACCGGTTGAAATAGCCACTGATAAAGCCAAACAGATATGGACTCGTCATACCATGCGCTGTATACTTTTTGCCGTTTACACAGTACGATTCTGAAATAGCCCAACCATGTGCACTCTTATCACGACACTTGTACTGGCTCATCTTACCGTTACGTTGTTTCTCGCAACGCTCCCGATACGCATCAAAAGCCATCTGTGACGGTACACCATGGCATAAGAAGTCCATAGTGAGCAGATTATCATAAGGCTTTCGCAGAAAATTGAGCAGACCAGCGCACTGGCACGGTGTACCGGTAAATAGAACCATTCTTCCTGCATCCAGAAGTTTCTTTGTCTGGCTATAAGTATGCTCTGTGCTACTGGACAGATACTTGCTTCCCTGCATGGGTCTAAGTCCATCCAAAGAATCCGCAATCGTCAACACCGGTTCCATTTTTTCATTCCAGACACAGCCAACGACTGCTCCACCTTGTTGGATAACACTGTCTGCGACCAACCGGAATGCTCCACCAGAAGAACTTTCAAATAGTTCTTCCGCATTTTTACTCTGCAATGCGTATATATCCAGCGGTTCAGCTTTTTGCGGCGGATTCATCTCTGGGCAGACTTTCTCGCACAATTTGCAATCGACACAACGATCCACATCAAGGGCGGGATATTGGAATCCCTCTTTATTTGGTTTCATGGAAAGAGCTTTTTGGGGGCATATCTCTACGCAGGCACCGCAACCGCAACATTTGCTCTCGTCTTGTGTAGCAAGATAGTTCAACATTTATAATTGCCTCAAACTTTCAATGTACTCTTTTGCCTTTTGACGTTCTTCCGCCAACCGAGTGTTGACATTTCCGTAATCAATAGGTTTCTCCGACTCTGCCAGCGCAGCATTTTCTGTTGAGACCAACCGCTCCTGAAGATCGGTAAGCGTGAGAAGACTCTCGATTCTGGAATTAAATTCATTTCTCGGAACGACCACAAAATCCCGTTCCAGATTAATGGAAAACGCCAAGCCGTGAAAAGAATTGGTCACGACAAAATCTGCGTTTGCAAACAGCGACAGGAAATCCGCCGGAGAACGATGGGTGAACAGCTGATCGACCATGGGCGGTTTCTTCATTTCCCACGAGATTTTGATCAGCTTCAGCCCCTTTTTATCCGCAATCTTACGGGCATATTCCGTTGCATGGTTATCTTCATTGTAGAGGAGCATCAGAATGAGATACGGCTGCTTTACCAGTCTGGGAGATGCCAGCCGGAGCCATTCGTCCTTTGTGAGCTGCAAAGTCGGGTCAATGAGCTGAACGCCATCATCTCTGCCAAGCTGATGCAGGACATCAAGTGCAGAGTCCTCCCGGACGGATAACTTTTTGTACTCCGCAATGAGAGGCTTCGTCTCAGCCACTTCCTTATCGTTGAGATGCGATTTTCCGAAGCTGGCCACAAAGGAAACCTTAGCCTTATCTTTCGGAGCAAAGGTCAAAAAGAACCCTCGGTCTACGCCTCCATTATATTGGCTGTTCCATGTCTGGTCGCTTCCAGTGACATAGATATCTGCCTGCGGAGGTTCATTCTCTAGATCCTCTGCCGTAATATATTGTTTTGTCAGGTGCAGGTTCTTTTCCACGAATTTTCCGAATGTCATTTCCTTCAGCAAAACGGAAAACACCTTAAAGAATCTATATGCAGTGCTGGACATTCCTTTATTACTTCCAGCTGCAGCAGTTTTCATAATTTGTTTCTTTGTTCTTTGCGCTGTTATATAGTCAATAACTTCCGCTTCATATCCAGCTCTCTCGAATACAGTCTGTGTGGCATACGCCTGCAAGGCAGAGCCGTAATTATACACGCGATGCAATGTAATAATGGCAACCTTCATTGTTTATTCTCCCTCTCTATCTCTACAGTCACCAATCAGCACACAGCAACTGCCGAATTTTATCTGTTTCTCATATAAACATCAAGAAGTTTCGCAGTCAGGTCTACCCCCACTATGCGAACGACCTTCTGAATCAGTTTTGTTTTTTTCGATGCTCCATAGCTCAAAACCCACTTGTAATCCTGTAAGAACTCCTTAGCGGCATTCTTTTCAGCGGTATTCAGTCTGCTGTATTCCCACAATAGAATACTCGTAGGCTACAAATGCCATCGCATACCCTGTTATCTTCGTGTGAGGTTTTCGTTGTTTATCCGTGAGACTGTCTGCAAAGTTTGACACAAATTTGCTCAATCCATGGAAGGAAGAACCGCTGATTTTACTTGTCATTGAACCTTCGCGATTCTGACGGTAGTAATAAAACGGACATGGAAGTGCATCAAACCTTTCTGCCTTCAAAAGGCAGTTCAAGCAGAGCGTCAAATCCTCAGCATGAGTCAAATCAATCGGAAACTTCAGATCATTCTCCATCAGGAACTCACGCCGGAACAGCTTTGTACATGCACTGCCCGGATATTTGGGGCGTGTTGCCAAATGCTGAAATACTTCTTCCTGGCTTCTGCCTAAAATCTGTGATCTGTCGATCTCATCTCCAAGGCTCTCTGTCGTCCCATCCGAGAAGAGCTTGTATCCTTCCATAAAGCAAATGTCTGCATCAGTGGTCTTGATCCAGTTAAGAATCTCTTTTACGCAGCCTTGCCCGATATAATCATCCGAATCAATAAAGGACACATATTCACCCACAGCCATTTTAAGCCCGGCATTTCGTGCTGCTGAATGCCCGCTGTTTTTCTGATGGAGCACCCTGACATTGGTGTTCTTCTCAGAGAAATCATCACAAATCAGGCCGGAACCATCGGTTGATCCATCATCTCGGATCAAGAGTTGCCAGTCCCGATAGGTCTGGTCTTGGATACTTTTGACCTGCTCTTTTAGATACTGCTCACCATTATAGGTGGACAACAAGATATTTACTTTCATGATAAAAATAATTCCTCGTACTCACCTACAATTTTTTCCCAGGTAAAGTTTTGCTTCATATTGGCTTTGGCTCGTTGACCCCATTCAGATACATCTTCCAAAGGATCGACCTGGTCGATCAAATGCGCCAAATTCCCAGTCTCTTTGGTCCAATATTGGGCTGTGTCCTTTGCAACCGTTTGGTTAAAGGAGACTCCTAAAACTAAATTCAGATCCGTCTGAGCAAGAGCTTCTAGGAGTCCCGGATTGGTTCCGCCCACTTCATGGCCATGAATATAGGCAAAGGCTTCTTTACGGATATACTTCAACAGGTCTTGATCATAGACCGTTCCTACAAACTTAACACGAGGATCCTGATCAAATCCAGTTCGAGCTCGGAGCTCCTCAAAATAAGGATTGCCTTCCTGGTTACAAATAATCACCAAATCCCGCTTGGTTGAAGAGGCCATAAATTCACGAATGGCGGTCTCGTAATTATTTTCTGGGACAAAGCGACCCAAAATTAGGTAATAATTCTTCTCTTGTGTCTGCCACTTCTGATAGAATTCTCGGACCTTATTATCCTGACTGTTTAGGCTGGTCGGAGATAAGTCCGTTCCATAGGCAATATAGGTCGTCTTAGACCAAGGGTAGGCTTCCTTGAT
>ERZ827156.4258-NODE-4258-length-11836-cov-2.555810_pt1 | contig 11836 bp, 10 predicted proteins | sample MGYA00519919_ERZ827156 | MGnify/ENA primary metagenome ERZ827156 (study PRJEB31778, sample SAMEA3449269) | human gut metagenome | biome: human gut; feature: human-associated habitat; material: faeces | place: United Kingdom | collected 2010/2012 ... | reverse complement strand
AAGTACAACGACATTCGTAATTAAGGAAATTTTTCCGTAATAATTTTAGTTAAATACTCTATCCGATGTGCAACATCTTAAAGGCAGGTAACAACCAACGACGTAAAAAACGTAGTCGATACCACCATTCCCATTAATAAAAAGGGCAGCACCAGGCAGGTAGTTCATCCTCAGAAGGATAAGGAACCACTTCCACCTGGTCTACCCCTCCCCTGATAAAAGGATACATGCTTTGCCCATCAATCAAAAGTGTCAAAGTTTGCCCTTGTTTTAAAGCCTCAGCCACTCCGGCAAAAAAGTCATTGGATACCGTTATTTTTCACATACTCCGAAAATAGTTTCACAAGAAAGACGAGCCGCCGCCGCATCAGGAAGACAAGACAGATGATAAACCGGCACGTTCGAAAGTAAGTTACTCAAAGTCCCACTGATAGAGTCATACAATGCATCATCATAGGCAAAACAAGGAGGACATGAAGGGTGTAAAGCTCCATAGCCCTGAGCTATATTTAGCCGTTCTATTTTATTGAATGTAGCTTGCGACAATCGTACACAGGCTGCTAACGGATAACTCTCATTCTTGTAGCAAGGTGTCTTTCCACTCCATGGACTACCATATACCCATGGTTTTCCGTCTATGATGCGAAGAATAGGACTGTCATCATTCAGCAAAACAGCCCCCTCTATGTTTTCGCGCCACAAACGGGTGTGCGTACTTTTTCCAGTACCACTCTCTCCCAAAAAGAACACAGCTTTACCTTGATAGCAAATGGTACTGGTATGAATGGCCACTGTTTCGAAAGGAGTTGCAGCCACTCCATACGCAATCCAGCAGGCAAAGCGTAGTAATATAGGTGCAAAGTTGCCCGTAAAATAAGCAATACGGGCATCTTGTATCATCCACATACTCAATGGTTCAGCATCCGGGAAGGTCATATCAAAAACATACCCGTCGGTATAACGTCCAAAACGGCTGACAATGCCGTCTATTTCACTACGATAGTACACTTGTTCAAACACCGGTGCTTGATTGAGAGTTGTTATAAACTGGCAAAGCGGTTCACCACCGGATTTAGTTTTAAATACCGGAAAGCCGGGTAATGCTTCTATCCTTTGTACCAATCTATCCCCTTCCACACGGATACGATGTCCGGCTATTAAATAATCCTGTTCCATTTCTTTTATTCTTTATTGTTATATACTATATCACACGTGTCCAGATCGAATATTCGGTCACAAAAGGACAACGAGCTTTCACGGTGGGCTATGACAATCAATGTCAGTTCACGATGCTCTCGTGAAAGCATTTCCAAAGCATGATTAATTTCCTGTTCCGTCTTGTTATCCAGAGCAGAAGTGGCTTCATCAAAGAACAGTACTTCAGCCTCCTTGTAAAGTGCTCGTGCAATGCCAATCCGTTGTTTCTGACCACCGGACAATCGGCTACCGTATTCGCCTAATGGTGTGTCCAATCCTTGTGGTAATTCATCTGCCCATTCCTTCAGTTGCACTTGTTCCAGAACCTGCATCACCTTTGTAAGGTCAACTTGCGATTGCCCAAGTGCAATGTTATCAGCGAGTGTCCCTTCTATAATAAATATTTCCTGCGGTACATATCCCACCAGTTTATGCCACTCACTTCGGTTAGTAGAGGTCAGTTTCCTGCCATCTATAAGTATCTCGCCGGATGTAGGTGGAAAGAAGCCGAGCATCAGGTTAAAGAGAGTCGATTTCCCCGAACCGCTTGCTCCGCGTACACCGATACGTTCACCACGACTGACAACCAGATCTAAACCGCTGAAAAGTGTATGTCCATCAGGAAATGCGAATTCCAGCCCACACAATTCAAGGGTATGGGTAAATTCTAAAAGAGATTCACTTGGTAAGTTTTTGGGTAATTCGTCACTTATAACAGTAATACCTTCTTCCACTACCGTTATGGTATGCGAAGCATTTTGAAGCGTTACCCAACTATTCAATACGGATCTCACTGCAGGAATTAGTCTGAAAGCCGCTACTGCAAACACACCGCTTATCAATCCCAGGTCACCACTTCCCGTACCAATCAGCAATGCCAGTCCGATCACTATGGCTACTTCAGAAAGGAAGGATGGAAAAAGTTGGTACACTTCCATACGCAAACGGTTCCCAATAATAGAATCCAGACCTTGATTGAAGGAAGCAAGAGAAGTATAAAATGCTTGGGCAATTTCCAGTTCTGCATATCCACAAAAGGCTTCCACCACCGTACGGCTCTGCTTGCGACGTGCTTCCAATTCCTCCATACCATAACGTCGCAGGCGTTTCTTAACTAAACAGATATACAATACCGATAAGAACAGGAACGCTCCACAGAGCAAACAACCGGCATATGGTTTCCAGATGATAAGTGCCAATACTATTAACAATATCAGTACCGCTTCTCCTGCTATACGGAAAACAGGGGCCAATACGCATAAACTGAACATATAGCATACATGATTCACTTCATGCCCAAGCCTTACACTGCTTTTTCCTTTTAAATAGAGTAGCCCTCGATGATAATAATTGGCAAACATACGGGTACTAAACTCCCGATATATTTCCAACTGATAACAGCTTTGTACATGTGCCAGAAGCATAACTAAGGTGTTCTTTAGCAATACAAACAGTAATACGACACCGCATACTGCCAGCATCATACTCCGACCGCCATCTTTTACCACTATTAATAATATTGGCACCAGTGCCGCTATTCCTGCAAAGTCGAGTATGGCACGTGTTAATACAGAGAATACTACCCATACACCACGCCTGCGTTGCTCTTCTGACAACAATCGAACAATATTTCTAACCATCTGCTACTCTTCTCTTTTTTAGATCTTTAAGGAAGCCTTTGGCAAACAATACCCAGACCAAACTTCCTGCACCACTCAAAAAGACATACATCACAAGAATCGTCATCTTCCTGGGTTTAGAGGGTTTAAGTGGAACTACTACCGGCTGGATAACCGCATAAACAGGCCTTATCTTCTCTACTCTTGCCATAGCTGCCTGAACCAGTTGTTTCGTCTGATTGTAGGTAGTTTGAGCCAGCTTCATTTCATTCCGTAACCTTACCAGTTCAGCGCGTGAGGTTAACTTCACTAACCCTCGGTTAACATCCGCATACCGGGTATATTTCTCCTGTGCACTGTAATATTCCTCCTGTGCCTCTTTACGAAGTTCTTCTGTATATTTCAGGAATTTGCGTGCTTTACCTGTCCTGTATTCCGTTATATATTCTTTCAAGTATACTCGTACGATATCTGCCACAGTAGCTGCAACTAACGGATCTTGCATGGTGACAAATATGGTTATAGTTCTTTTCTTTTTGTCCACCCCGATATTGATTCTCGAAGCGATAGCACCTGCCATGCCTGCTTCTTTGCGAGTCAGCCGAAAAGGGTTTATACCCATCTTTGTCCCAGTTTGCCCGCTATCTTCATTTGATTCATCTTTGAATAGAGATACGATCCATCCAGTCAGTTTGAACGGAACTGAAGTAATAATTCTCCACCATGGCGCTTTCTGGCGTTCTTTTAGATACTGCGAAAGAGGAATCGAAACACTATCTTTCTGTTCGCGTACCTTGATGTCGAAAAGCCGTATAAGAAACGGCGTCGAATTGATGATTTCCGGATATAAAACCGGAAAAATGGCATCTTTTTCACCTGTGATTGATGAACTCAGATTGTCATCTTCCATATTTACTAATGCACTTTTACCCGGATAAGCCCTTCTGCTTTCCGGGGCAATAAGGGTACTTGCTGTATATTCCTTAGGAGTGCTGAAGCCTATAACTAACCCTACAATAGCTCCGATACCACACATTCTCAAAATCAATTTCCGCGAGTCCCAGACTTTCTTTACCAGTTCCAATAGATTAATCTCCTGTTCTTGAGAAGATGGTGGTCTCATATCTTTCCTCTCGTTTATAGTATTGCTATTCATCTTAGTTTCACTCGGAACTTCTTCTGAAAAAAAACGCTTGCCAAGACGAATGTCTTGACAAGCGAAAATTAAACATTCAGATTATATAATCCTATCCAGTCAGTTTTTCCTTTTAAAGAAGAATGAATAGACTCATTCTTCTTTAATTCAAAGGTATATTACTTCTTGACTCCGTATTCCTTACCCAACCAAGTAATTGTACCAGACTGGCTAACACGGATACCACCATAAATATACCCCTTATTGTCTACAGTGTAGGTTGTGGAATTGTTATTGTCAACTTCTGCCTGGAATTTGCCAGTCAAGACAACTTCTACATTATTCGTCAATTTTATACCGTATGCTAAGGTGATGTCTTTCACTGCAACTTTTGCATAACTAGCATAGTCACCTGTAGAAGCTAATTCATTATTACCTTCGAAGTACAGCAGAGCTTTCGATGCTGTAAGTCCCATAGTAGAAGCCTTAGTCGGGTTAAATGTCAATGTAACGCCTTTTTTTACTGTGATCTTAGTAGCATTGGTCAAGCTCCAAGCTTCAGAGTTGGCGTCAGAAGCCTTAGAAATGATATAGTGAGTTACACCATAAGAATTGGCGTTCTTCATGAAATCTGCCTTCTTTTCATTGTCACCTGTTCCAGGAACAATACCATCATTGTACTCAGCAATGAATTGACCATCCTCTACGTTAGTAATATTGACATTTTTCTTGTCTCCACTCTTAGCATAATAATAGTTGATAACATTGCTGTTGTTCAATGTTGCTACTTGGCCGGTAACACCCGTCAACTGAGCAGTATAGTATAAGTTGATAGTGCCTGTATTACTTACGACTGCATTACCCTTGAAACTCAGGATACCCTTAACTTCCATAGTACCCTTGTTCTCACTCTTGTTTGCAACATTCAATTCACCAGCTTCTTCATTCGTAACTAAAATGTTAGTGCTTCCATTCAAAGTTGCAACACCAGTAGTCAATTTTGCACCGTTAACGTTCAGAATAGAGTTTTGCTCTGTTACAAAAATACCTGTTGTGAAATCAGCGTTTACATCCAGAACTGCATTTTCTGAAACTACTATATCTATTTTGTTAGAAAGATTAGTCAACTGACCAGCGCCAATCTTGTTATTACCATTAAATTTGATAGTCACTTGTTTATCTGAGTGTTCCTTCAAACGTAATGTATTGCCTGCAGTAATGAATGTTTTGATAGCTTCGTTATCACTTTCAGCAGACCAGTCGAAATCAGTCAATTCCAAAACATTGTTAGCGTCATCACCGTCAACACAGAGATCAAAGCGCCTATTCGTTACATTTCTGCTATTGATACGTTCGATGGTAGCAAGCAAATCGTTCTGAGTTTTAATACAGTTGGTTTCAAATTCCAAATCATCTACATTTACTTCTATAAAACGAGTACAGAATGCTCCTGTTCTTGCAGCCCATCCACCTGCGTAGAATGCTTCAATATCGTTGATCTTGACAAATTTATCACTCTCTACTGCATTAGGACCTAAAACGAGCATACCAGTAGGATCGCTTTTTTTACTTTTATACCAGTCGCTTTCTTCAACTGTCACAACACCATAGTTAGTATGGATAACCAAAGCCAATTTATAGTATTCTTTCGTAAAATAGCTGTTTTTTTCTGTGTAAGGCATCAACAGGAAATTTACGCGACCAGTAGATTTAGCCACAGGTTGTTCGATAATAGTAGTGATGCTTGAAACTTTATTATCATTGACAAACAGCCCCTCCTGAGTTTCTATCGTAGGCAATGCGTATTTGGAAGTACCGCTCAACGATGGAATACCAAATTCATCATATGCACCCTTATTATATCTTTTGATCTTACTCATGTCAAACAGACCGGAAGTCGCAATTTTGTCTACAGCCCAACCTTCATTTTGGGTTGTCACTATCAGGTCAACGCTTTCAATCTGTATCTTTTCAGGATTTATAATTGTCTGCGAACCTGCTTTAAAGGTCACACGAGCATCCAACATGTTGGCAAAACGAAACATCTCCATATTAATAGCTTTCGACATGCCGGCCTCTTCATTTTGCAACGGATAAATGTAAGTAGCATTTTTGTTTGTTTCTTGAGTTTGCTCATCTACTCTTCTTGACACCCACGGCATATTGTCCACAACATAAGACAGTACCTCTGTCGGCTGGGTCAAGTCCGTACTTCCCTGAGATTGTATTGCATCAACACTCAAGCCAAACTTACCATCTACTTTATATCTGTCAGAATAAGGATAGTAAGCAAAGTATTGGCCTTCTAATACCTGACCATCCTGCATTCCAAAAATATTATTGTCAGGATCGTTGCAAGTCATACGGGTATTACTTGCCCAAAATGCAGTAGTTGGAAGTACAGTCGGATCATATTCTTTCCCCTTAGTAAGTTGTTGTTGAATTTCCGGTGCATTCACCCAAACTAGTCCAACTTGGTCTCCTGCCTTCCACTTTAAATTCCAACCGTCATTTACCATTCTGGTTGCGACATTTGTTTCTTTATTAAAGGATAGAGTGACGTTCTCCAACGGTTTCCCTTTGTATTGTACTTCCGGTTCTACGTTCACCAGAGCCTCTTCCTGGCTACATGCTGCAAATAAAGCAGGCAGCGCACAAGCCATTAATAAATGTTTTGTTTTCATTGCAATTAGTTTAAATTTTAAATACATTAATTGATATACGTTCGCCTAGATTCAACAACTTTTATTTAGTCGTCGCCACCACTAAAGTCACCGTCGTCTCCACCTATCCCGGGACCTTCAATACCAGAAGCAGCGAAACCTAATTCTACTTCTACTTTCAGAACTTCCACTTTTGGAGCTTCATACTTCATTTCCTTTTCTACTTTCATAATCATAAATTTAAATTGTTAGTAATATTAAAAATCTCTTCATTATTAACTAGTAATACACTTTTCTATACTATATAAAAAAATCAAGCCAGTTCTTACGATCTTGCAAATATTTCTATAAAGAAGACCAGTAAAAGCTCCTTTCAGCCTGCAAAGTAAGAAACAAATTTCCTAAATATATTTGAGTGGTATTTTATTGATTATCTGATTATTATATGCTTGGAAGAAATCTTTTAAAATAAAAAGAAAAGAATTTGTTATAATCAAAAAGAATGAATCAATATATTAAGAAACAGCTTATTACGTATTTAGTAGAAAACATCTTATTTTATTCTTCTGCATATATTGACACCTCTTTCTTGCACCTTATAGAATAAAAGCACACGATAGTAATTCTCTTATTTTCAATAAGAAACGGATTTTATAAATGACAAGAAACTCACTTTTTTAAATAGCAATGACACCATTTTCAGGCACTAGCAACAAGAAATGCATTTACAAAGAGCCATCGAACACACTCAGTGAAGCCATGTAGCTATACCACTTTCCTCCCTCGTAATAACTTGGTGCTGAATTAATACTCGCATAAAGAGAGATTGCCACCTTAATAGATGGAAGATAATCACTGATAAAAAACAATTAAATCTGTTATAGACTCTTTTTTTATATTATAGTATACAATTTTCAAGAGAATGTTTACCTTTGCATTTCTTGAAACACTAATTTAATGTTTGTCACTATGAAAATTAAAGAGAATTATAAAGTTCGGGAGATTGCAGGTGAAAACCTGATCGTCGAGCAAGGAAAGTCCCAGTCTGATATGACTAAAGTAATTTCACTTAATAATACAGCACTGCTTCTTTGGAAAGAATTGCAAGGAAGAGAATTTTCTTTGGAAGATGCTGCAGAAGTATTAATGAATCATTACGGCATATCCAAAGATCAAGCCTTAGTTGATGCCCAAAAGTGGGTGGATGCTTTGGGTAACTGTGGAATCATAGGATAGTTCTTTCCTGTTACATTTACTGGAGAAATATTAATAGTTTGCTATAACTCATTGCATATAATGAGATAGTATTATAATCAGATAAATTAAATTATTCTGTTTTGGTACACTCTTTTTTGTATTGAAAATAGCAGATGTATTCTTTGTATATATACCTGAGGTTAACATTAAAGAGAAATTCTCTTACTAAATAGGCGTGATATATGACCTATTAAGTTCTATGTATCACGATAAAACGCTAAAAACAAATTTCCTAAATTCAAAAGAATTCGTTATTTTTTTATCTTTTCAGGTAAAAATATGGCAAATTCTCCTTTATCGTGAAAACATATCTCTATTCTACACGCTTTTGCGAGCCAAAGGTAGATATTTTATTGACATCTACAAACAAAATAAAGCTTTTTTTTATGCTTTTCAACGAAAATGCATAAATACAAACTTTTTTATAGCTTTCTTATGGATTCTTATTGAAAATAAGATGGGCACTCTTTGTTTATATATCACTATAATCTTGATAATTATGGAACAATTACCACTAAACTGAAAGGAAGAAAAAGAAATGAAAATTAGATTCAATCTAAAGCAGGTCAGTGAAAAGAATAAACTGACGCAAATAATGCTTGTGACAACTATCAATAAACGGAGAATCAGAGTTTATACAAAACTCCGTGTAGAGCCACAGTATTGGAATCATGAAATATATCGATGCTATCAGAACGGAGGCTTGAACATACGGGAGAGGCTTCGGTTGAAATATATTAATGAACAAATTGATAATTTAGTAACGTCTTTATGCGAAATGGACGAACAACTTGCTATGAAGGGAGAGTACCTGTCGGCTGCTGTTGTCCGGCAAATCGTTGATAAAAACCAGCAGAAGGAACAACTTTTGCAAAATCCGATTGCTTGTCTGAGAAGATTGGTTGGCGAGTATGAAAAGAATGTAAATCGCAAAGGAAAGCGTGGCATTGAAAGTACCAAGGCTACCTACCTCACTGCGTTGGGGCGTCTGGAAGATTACGACAAGCAACGGAAAGTGCCGATCGGTTCGTTCGACGACTTCAATAAAAAGTTCTTTGTGGATTTCACCAACTACCTTTACGAGTACAGTTATGGGAAAACCGGAAAGCATTATACTCAGAATACAATCATCAATACGCTGAAAGTAATCAAGAATCTGTTGCATCGTGCTTATGACAGCGAGATGACAACCAACAACTATTTCTTGAAAGTTCAGACTACACTGCCTGCTGATTCGAGTGAACAGATTTATCTGCAAGAGAAGGAGATCCAGAAGCTTTCTTTGGCAAAGACAGAGAGTGACCAGGAGCGTGAGGTAAGGGATGCTTTTATTATTGCCTGTTATACAGCATTAAGGATTAGTGATATACAGCAGTTGAATAAAGCAACCGTACGGAAGGGAGTAATATCGCTCTACCAAAAAAAACGAAAGAGCTGGTTGAAATTCCGATATTGAAGGAAATAGCGCCACTGATTGAACATTATCAGCAGATTGGCTTTCCGGTTATAGATAAGGTGAAGGCCAACAAAATCATTAAGGTTCTTGCCGCGCGATGCGGTATTAATGAGGCTATTAGCCGTAAGGAGTACCGTGGTGGAGAAACTACCATCGTAACAATTCCGAAATACGAATTGATAAGCTTCCATACGGCCAGAAGAAGTTGTGTGACCAATCTTTATAAACGTGGCTATCCGATTAACTACGTGATGTCGCTTTCCGGACATCGTTCTTTCCAAGCATTTCAGCGCTATATGAGAGCATCGAGTAAAGAACTGATGACTGATTTCGTCCGGTTACTGAAAAAAGAAAAAGCTATCCTAGCTTAGAGTCTTAAGAAAAAGAGTGCCCTTTTACACATACATGTGTATGTCTTGCTCCGTACCAAGTCTATGTCAAGTCCGTACCAGCTCCATGTAGAGGTACTTTTATACGGAGCAAGTACGGATCTGGTATGGACTTGACTCGGTCCAGGTACGGTTTGGTTCCCTTATTGCGTTAGTTGATTATTATCGAGAGTCTTCTCTCCAAGAGTCACCGAAGGAATTATTTACTTAGCTGTAAATAAGATTTTTATTGCCGGTGTCTGATAATGGTGCTAACTCAATTTGTAGCAATAGGAGTTTTCTCGTTTGGCTACCTCGTTATGTTTTGAAAATAAGCATGTTACCATATTATATTGCTATATAATATGGTGCCAGAATAAAGTGCCAATATATATAAATAGTTTGAAATGCCATAACTATCAATGGCACAACTACTTAATTACTAAACCTATACATCGTTTAATACTATTTCTTGGAAATTCTATTCTTTCCCTATTTTCTCCTCTTACTTATTATTAGTATCCAGATATTCAACGAAATACACTAAAAATATATTTAGGAAATTTGTTTCTTACTTTGCAGGCTGAAAAGGCGGTTTGCTATGCTTATTTATAAAGTAGGAATAGTAAAGTTCTGCAAGAATAAATCCGGTTATAGAATGATGAGAATAACATATTGATATTATTAACAATTAAATTATTTGTAAGTATGAAAGTAGAAAAGGAAATGAAGTATGAGGCTCCAGAAGTGGAAGTCCTGGAAGTGGAAGTAGAAGCAGGTTTTGGACCAAGCGGCGATGTGCCTGGTGGTGGCGAAGATCCATTTTAGGTAATACTACTTCAATGAAACAATTTTTATAATGGCTTCTATACGCACGATTCAAACAATGATATACCCTGTTCCAGACAGTAATAATACTTATCCTTGTTGTTTCGTGCATCTAAGCATTATAAACAAAACAATCTAAATAAAAAAAACATTTAAAAAGAATGCAGATGAAAAAAATTTTATTTTGCGCAGGCATACTAGCCTTAGCTGCAAGTTGTGCAGAGAACGAAATAGATTCAATCTCCGGACAAAAAGAAGCTACCAAAGGAATCTCTTTTGAAGGTGCATTAGTAGAAACACCGACTACAAGAGGAGATTTGGCATATGATGACGTTTCAGGCATACATAACTTCTTCTGGTATGCAGAAAAAGATCAAATTAGTATTTGGAGTACAAATACCACAGGTGCTACTAACGCTAATGAGACTACAGCTTAGGATAAGACTAAAGTTGTTAAATACAAAGCTACACAATCCAAAGCTAATGGTGTATTTACTGCTTATCAAGATGATAACATCTTGGATTTCCAATGGGAGCCAGGAGAAAAAAACTGGAATGATCCTACTAACGAACAGTTTAAATCACAGTTCATAGCCACTTATCCTGCCACTGTAACTTTAGCAGCAAATGATAAATATGAATTCTCAAATCTACCAACATTGAACGATCAAGACCAATTAACTCTTGATGGGCAAGATGTTACAAAGAAAATCATGATGATTTCTCATACCACAGCTGTTAAAGAAAACTCTTACGATGCTGTAGGTGAGAAAATTGATTTGAATTTCATCCGTCCGTTTACTGCCGTAGTATTCAGAACTAGTGGAATTGATGAAGAATATGCTAATATTTTTGGTAAACTTAAATCTATCACATTGACTGCAAAAGGATATGATGCAGACAATAATGGTAGTAGCACTGACCCAGAAGATATTGCACCTTCTTACATAGATTATGGTTCTAATGCTCACTACCTCTATAATAGCGAAAAGCCGGAAGAATCTAAACTAGTGAAAGCAGATGGTGGTGATATTACTGATATGGCAAGTGATATTAACGATGCTGCTCAAGAAATAAAACTGCAACTGCAAAGTGGTACAGGTCTTGAATTTAAGGATGGCAATATTGCATACATGGCTATCAATAAGATTGATCGTAAAGCCTTCAAGGATGCTGGAGTTAAAGAAACGATGTTAATGAAGTTTTCTTTTGAGCATATTGATCTTCCTAAGACAGTTGAGACCGATGCAAACTGGCCATCTACAATGAATAACAAATTTATTGGTGGTAATCCTACTACTCTGGACATCAAT
>ERZ827156.4252-NODE-4252-length-11842-cov-5.438449_pt1 | contig 11842 bp, 10 predicted proteins | sample MGYA00519919_ERZ827156 | MGnify/ENA primary metagenome ERZ827156 (study PRJEB31778, sample SAMEA3449269) | human gut metagenome | biome: human gut; feature: human-associated habitat; material: faeces | place: United Kingdom | collected 2010/2012 ... | reverse complement strand
GAAGCCCGTCCGCGACACCATGGAGAAAACGGATGACCAAACTAAAGTAGTAGTTCTTCGACATGCCGAGCAGTAGAATAAGAACAAAGTTGCCGATTGTAGATAGAATCCCGCTCTTTCGACGACCGAAACGATCGGCACACCACCCCCACAAGAATGAACCCGGGATTTGCCCCAGGAAAAATAGAGAAACCATGTATCCAGCGTAGAAACCGATGTCCTCGTTCTTGATCTAATCCTGACCGGTAGAAAGGAGGGTAACATCAGGAAAGTAGGAACGGATCAAAAAGGGCATGTTCGGCATGATCAGCTGCTGATAGATGGAGATGGCCGTAATGGCAACCACAGCGGTTATCATAGTGGGCCAGTGAATCCCTTCTTCTGGATGGATCGTCATCGCTGACTGATGAAAAAAGCACAAATGGATTAATGAATTGTGTTTCTGAATAGTGGCCCTCTATATTCTCTAATATCACTTTTCTCCATACCCGTAAGTCTTCTGTATGTGAAGCAAGTGTTTCTCTTCTCGTTTTAGCTTGGAACACAGATACTGACGACTTCTTGATGATCCACATCACTGAACACGCACTGGATGGAACAAACACAACGCCGACTACAAAACTAATGAGAAGGAGAGGACTTTGCGCGATTGGTCTGCTCTGCGCGCCCAACGATCCACGTCACGCCTGTTCGGATGCCCTCGCTATGCGTCACACTCCCCCTCATCGCCCACCATGTCAAGGCGGAGGTTCCCTGGAAGCGGAACGCGTGTTTATGCTTGTGTTCTGAAATGACATTGCTCAGGATGTTCCGGATCACTTCGGGCTCCACCGCCTCCTACAAATCAGCAGCGACCAGAATAGCAACAGCCAGATCCTGCTTGTTTGCACAAATTAGTATAGGGAGATCCTCCAAATCGGGATTTGAGGCGAGATCGCCTACAGGTCAGGAAGAAAGAGAAGCGCGACTCAGCTCATCCTTCACTTCCTTAAACCGGTCCGGGTCACTGCTGTCGATTAGGAATATCACTCCATGACAATCGCGGTAGTACTTGCTCCACATCGATCTCATCGATTTCTACTCGTGAAACCAATTTTGGAAGAGCCACATGACCGCCCACATCCCAAATAACGACCCGCACGTCCTCAATCTCGATTGTCGCCACTAGTCCCTGAATTCACAAGGAAACAGCATACCATTCAAACCAACTGTGGGGGGAATCCGATCCAACGATTTTACGGGCATCTTGGAGAACACTCCTTTCATTTGTTCAAGAAACGTCTATGTCTGAGCGCCACTCGCGAGTCCTACAGTCTTGCCAGCATTATCAAGACCGACAATGAGGAGAAACACCTCTCTCTTGCTATTATACCACTTGCAGAATCCAGATATGAGCGAGAACTATGCAATAGTAGGATTTGAAAGGAGCGCACCATTGTTGCCACCAGAAGAGGGCGAATGAGACCGAAACAGCAGGAAATACGTTAATCAGACACCCCGCCAAAAGTGTGGAATCCCCGTTTCTCTCCCGTTTGCGTCGAACAATGCGTCGATTACGGAAGCAACATGCTGTGTGAGTTGTTGATACATCGTACAATTACATGAACACCTTTTCTCGCACTGGGGAGATTCACAACGTATTGCTTCCTTCCCCTTTCAATGATGTCTCAGCATCACAACACATTCACAGGCGAATTGAAAACAAGAATGTGTGGTGATCGGGTTTTTAGGGGTGCGTAACCACAAATCGGAGTATCTATCTTATCTTTCGATTGACTGGATTGGGGTGCGGAAAACCTTCTCCTGTGCGAAGTGCAAACGTCAGAATAGTGGATGCCAGATCTTCTAGTTCCCTTTGGTGATTCGAATCAGTTGTTCTGTCATCTGCGTAGTTTTGACGAATCCGGAGAATACATGCGGTTCTGCAGAGGACCGGCAACATTCTCCACCCAGCCGATTTAAGCCCTTCTCCGACTTTCTTGATCGGTATACCCTTGACAAGGAAATCGCCCGGTTCGCACTTGTTCCACTCCCGATCATGTGTAGAACGCCCTATGCAAGGATAATATCCATAATCGACCGGCTCACTGGGGAGAATGTGTGTGCCAAGGTGATCACCAAGGATTATTGCAATCCCTGTGGTATACTCGTGCTCGACCCCGATGTGCTGACTTCGATCCGGCATAAGAACATCATCCAGTACTACGACATTTACGAGAGTGACCAAGAGATCATCGTCACCATCGAGAGGTTTATGTTAAGTGCATTATTCATCCTAGAGCCTATGGTGGCGAATTGCTCCAGCGCATTATGGAAAAGAGCGTGTACACCGAGGTGGACGCCAGCTGCATCATCAAACAAGTGCTGGAGGCCGTGGCGTATTTGCACTCCAAGCACATCGTGGCGTTTCCTCCGCAGTCTCATTCGCAGATCCATCGCGACATTAAGCCCGAAAACATTTTGCTTCCCGATCCCTCCAACGTGCACTCACCTGCTTTTCTTCACGGATAGGACACGTACATCAAGCTCAGCGATTTTGGTCTCAGCAAGCTGATCGAAGGCGACGCGGAGCCGGAGGAAGTGAGCAGCCCGCGGCCGAGAACCTTTTCTATGGTGGGCTCCGATTACTACACGGGTTTGTGTCCATCGGCAATTGTCCCGTAGCTCCCGAGGTGTATCGACGAAAAGGATACGACTATAAAGTGGATATCTTTAGCGTGGGCGTAGTCACATTCATTCTGTTTTCGCCTAATCGCCGTCTCATTTCTAGTCTCTGCGGCTACAACCCCTACTGCGGCCCTTCCGGCGCCTGTTTCCGTCCCGAGGGCCTGTTGCTGGAGCGGCCGTACTGGGAGCACATCTCGGAGCCGGGTCGTTACTGTTCTTCTCTGTCACTTGTAGCCAAGGACTTTGTCCGGTGGTTGTTGCAGACCGACCCGGAGAAGCGGCCCTCTGCCGAGGAGTGTCTCCGCCACCCCTGGATCACCGTTGGTGTTTTGTTGTGGTGTGAAGTATAGAATCCTGAGAATGTGGTGATTGATGTGAACGAGCCATTCCGCGAGAACATGACTCGCAGTCGTCGTTTAAGCACGTATGCTTGATCCCTTTAGCACTGTGTTTTCATCAAATACGTGTGACTATGAGAATGAAGCTCAGGACACTCTGTTTTCATCAAACAGATGAGAAGAAGAGTCGCAAAACACTTTGCTTCCAACAAACACACCAGATTACAAGAATTACTCGCAGAACACTCGACACTACAGGAAATACTCGGGAGGGTCGATCTTCTCTGGCAGCTTGCGCTTTGAGGCCTCAGCCGCCATGAACACCTACTCATCAGCGAAAAGGACAAGAATCACCAAAAACTCATAGTCGCCATTCTCGTTCACTTGCATGATGGACGCCTTGTTTCCACAACGATAGCAGTAGTTCGGGGCCGACCACACCGTGATCAGATTGTCATCGAACATCCTCTTGTAGCCTTCCATCGCCAGCTGATGTGCGCGCACAATGCAGCGAAGGTTGTTCGCCGCGTTAAACTACCCCTCACCTCCTCTTCTCTCCATCACCTTCAACACCTGATCCATTCCGAACAGGCAGCCCGCGCCGCGTGGCGACTCGTTCCAGCCCTCCCAACCGGGACGCTCCTCCGGGTCGCTCCACAGCAAGTCGCACATGGCGCCTTCGTGAGGCACTTCTTGGAAGCGATTGAGCGACGAGATCTTCGGGTGAATGGAGGTGAAAAGGAGAACTTGACTGAGGGAGGAGATGAGCGGCGAGAGCCCACCGTGCAAGCAGAGGATGGAGTTGCCGATAAGGGCGCCGATCGGAATGTAGTCAAACAGATCGGTGAGATAGCCCCAGACGACGGAGGACTGGTATTTGCGAAGACACTCCTCATAAAAGCCATACACCTGTGTAATCTGACGACTCTCGTGGTTCCCACGGATAATGTGGATTCTGTCGGGATATCGCAGCTTCAGAAGGATCACATACAACACAGTTTCTAAACTAAAGTAACCCCTGTCAACAAAATCTCCCAAAAACAGGTAATTCGTCTCTGGGCAATCATGGCCGACTTCGAACAATTTCTTCAGGTCATAGAACTGCCCGTGGATATCTCCGCATATCTAGTCGTCAATGGAGTGAGGAGGAGGTACGGTGATGGGAGCCTGCATCTGTAGAATGTTGCTCTCCTTCAGAAACAATTCCTTCGCCTTTTCACACGCCATTTGTATCTCCGCTTCGGTCAGTCTGCCACAGTCCTTAATCTTCGCGTAATTAGAATGGATCGAACGCACCCTCTCAAGAACGTCATCGACATTGAAATCCGACATGACTACGATAGAGTCCTTCTCGATTCTATTCCGATGCGCGATGTGACAAAAATAGGGGCGATTTCACAGTTCCACACGCTTTTGTGTATTCCTACTGTTACGAGTGGATTGGAGTGTGAAATGCAATCTGAAGCCAATGAAATGCAGTCAAATGACGCATCGATTCCATCGACCTGTGTTTCCCCCGAAAAGCACTATGCAATCACTCCTACCATTCTCTCCTTTCCGCAGTGCAATCGATTATGAATTGCCCGTTTCCCTTCAAATGAAACTCCCGTCAAAAGGAGCACTTTCCTCTTGCTATGATTATCGTTTTTGTATTCGACCAGTACGACGATAACAACAACGGAACGACCGTGTCGATGAGACGTTTCGTGGAGCAACTACGCCTCCTCGGACATGAAGTGCGTGTACTCTCGACAGGAAAGGAGGAGCCGTACAAGTATAACTGTCCGGTGTGGAAGGCGAAGTTCGGACTGCGTTGGGCCGAGAAGATCATCACTTCTCAGGGAATGGTGTTTGGCTACGGAAAGGAGGATATTGTTCGGCAGGCATTCACAGGGGCCGACGTTGTTCATTTTATATTCCCCTTGGGCATTGCCATTGGGGCATTGAAGGTGGCTCTCGATATGAAGATTCCCTTCACCACCGCCTTCCATACGCAGCCGGAGAACATCGTGTACACCATCCACATGGAGCACGTGTGCGGCGTGAAGGACTACATCTACCACATGTTCTACCGTCGCTTCTACAAGAAGGCGCACTTCATCCACTGCCCCACGGAGTTCATTGCCTCCGAACTCCGCCGAACGGGATACAAGGAGCAGGATCTGCGCGTGATCTCGAACGGCGTGCACCCGATCTTCGTTCCCACGAAGGTGGAGCGTCTCCCGGAGTACGCGAACAAGAAGATCATCCTGTCCATCGGACGCTACTCGCGCGAGAAGCGCCACGACGTGGCTATCCGCGCCTGTGCGGAGTCCAAGTACGCAAAGGACATTGTGCTGATCCTCGCTGGAAAGGGCGTGATGGAGCGCAAGCATCGCGAATTGGCGGCGAAGCTGGGAGTCCACGTGATCTGGGGCATTTACACTCCGGAGGAGCTGGTACGCATTATCAACATGGCGGATCTCTATGTCCACCCTGCGGATGCCGAGATTGAGGCGATTGCGTGTATTGAAGCGTTTTCGTGTGGTATTGTTCCCGTCATCTCGAACCACCCCAAATCTGCAACGAAGATGTTTGCGTTGAACGACAAGTGTCTGTTTGATCATGGAAAGCCGTCTTGCCTTGCGGCCAAGATGGACTACTGGCTGGACCATCCCGAGGAGAAGAACGAGATGAGCAAGAGGTACGTGGAGTACGCGAAGGGTTTCCAGATTCACAATTCGGCCAAGAAGATGGAAGAAATGTTCCAGGATGCCATCACCTATTATCACAATCTGTATGCGTCAAATTAGTTCTCTGTTTCTTCAACAAACGCACAAGAACAAGTCAATATCGTCTTCAAACGAAGACACAAAGGATACAACAGGAGCACGACGCTCCTTGCAATCTCGCTTCAGCCCCACCTTCCTCGGGTCCTCTTCGCCATCGTACAGATACTGCGCTGAATTCAAACCTAATCATCAATCTGTCTCCCCTCACTCACTTTGAACACTCTTTCTTACCTCGTTCATGCATTCCTCCTCAATGAAGCCCTTGCCAGAAGCAGCATTCACAATTCTCAGTCGGACCTCATCGTTCAGAATCCAGGAATCGGCAATCGGGACATTGAAAACCCAATAGCGGCTATCCATCATTTATACTACTGAAAGCAAACCAATCATGCATCAGCTCCTGAGTACTGTTCAGTTTCTTCATCCAGTGCAGCACTGGATAGTTGTCGCTGTGCACGATCGCGCATAGCTGTCGAAGACAGAAATGAGAAGCCATCTGCAAATCACTCCTCCACATCACATCCACCTGAGAAATGTAGTACAGCAAACTCGAGCCGATGCCCATCCCATGGTAGTCGTCCAGCACGATCGCTGCCCACTCCGCCAAACCCTCCATGTCGGCATCTTCAATGATGCGTGCCGTGGCCACTCCCTTCCACACTCCCTTGTCCTTCACCAATGCGCTCACTGCGAAATGGGAATCGTAATCCACATTGGTAAAGTACTTCAGCATGTGCTCCTTAACACCCGTCGTCACCGTGTTGAAACGCAGCGACAACGACATTTGACTGATTTCCCCGTTGGAGAGGACTACGCATCAGGGAAGGGGAAACAACGTCCACTCTCTCGCATTCTTACAATATCACACGGTAAAATGGGCCGAATGAGAACCTCCATACCGTTTTGGAGCGTAAACCTACTCATTACGGAAAACGACATGAGGCGACTGTGTACAATAGGTCGACAAGGCATACACGAAGTCTTCCTCCAGCAGCGCAGTAGACATCTTGTCCACGCTGAAGGAACGAGCCGTAATCAGAGACTGCTTGTAGGACTGCAAAGCATTACCCAGGGGAGTATTTGGGATACGTGCTACAGGCGAGTGCACTACAAGTCAAAAGCCACACTGACAATTCACTCTTCCGTGAAGAAGCGACTCTCTTCATGAATTCCTCGCTTTCCTCCTCCTCCACAACCTCAGCACTGCGTGGCTTCACCTTCAACCCACTGGCCGACTGGATGTAATCCATCGCCGTTCGTAGAAAGGAGAACATCCTGCTCTTTCAGAATTGCACCGTTTCCACAAAAATGGAGCACTGTACACTCAGAACTGACTTCTTTCGTTCATGAGCGATTCCGCGGTTATTCCCGTTTCGCAGCGGCTGGGAAACACAATTGATAGAAACAAACACAACGACTCGATACTCACATATCACATGCCATTCATCTCCACTTCTATCCGTGAACGAAAGCAATCACATCTCACCACCACTCTGCTCATTGGATGCATTGGACTCTTCACTCACATTCACCCGCTTGTACCCCTTCCTCTCATACCAGAAGTTCTTGAATTTGTTCTTGAGAGCCTTGGTCTTCTGGGCCATCATTTCACCGAAGGAAGACTCATTGCTCCTCTGGTTCTCTCCTCCAGCATACATAGAGTACATAGAATTGGCATTAGGGTAGGAAGGAGGAGCGTCGTTGAGAGCTGTTAATGAACTCGAAGAACACATTCTTTACCCGTATTCAGTAGCCGCTGCGTTGCCTGCTCATCGAATTCGTTTTGCAATTGCTAGGATGAAGACAATACGAAAAGAGCAACTCTTGCCAGTTCCTCATCCGAAGGAAGCTGCGGGTGTTCAAACTAGATTTGACTTGTAATCGATGATCCATACGACAAGCAAATCGCTAGGCAAGTTTATTCTCCACGCCTGGTGAAGATTCAAGCCGTATGTGTTTTCAATGTTCTCGATTTCGCGCTGTGTAGAAGAAGAGAGAGTAGATGGATTTCTGCATGTAACAGCTTGAGAAAGAAAAACAACGATTCGTAACTGCCTGACTCTCCTTCTAGCAGAACGGACACAATAACCTCCATGTTTCCATCTACGGGTCAACGAATAAGCGAAAAGGAACTGAATTGACGAATGATGCTGATAAGATACTCTTTGTCGTAATTAGGAAACATGGATTGAAGCTCGGCGAGAGCACTATCAAATGAAATAAACGGCATGCTGAAAGGAAAAAAAGGATGAAGACATGGAGAAGCCAAAGCGGGTAATGCGAATGAGAAACGATAGAAGTGGGTTCGGGAAATTGGATTTAGGTAACTAAGGGAGAGAATAGACTGCTTAGCGTCATTGCAAGAGTGAAGCGATGATACGCTGGCTATGGATTGTACGTACGTATGGCTATTTTGGGGGAGTGAATAAGTGAAAACGCATCCGAGGAGACAACGATTCAAATTTGTGGGATCGAAGGGGATGACTGCGTGAAAGAGTTCCCTTCACACAAGCACACAGACAGCACGTTGGAGAATGCAACAGCAAAAGGAAGAGTCGTGCATGCTATTCACCTCTGATGTGTTTCCACAGGACTGTAAGCACCCTTTCTTCCTTTCATCGTGTAGCTCGAACGAAGGATCGCAGCTCGATCCCCTGGGGCGTGGCAATTCAGCCGTTGAATCCTTATGTGCCTGTATATGTGGGACTATGCTATCGGAATGAGATCTAGGAGCCATCGATAACCCAACTGGATATTCCGCGCTGCCAAAAGTGCTTTGGTTATTTGAACATGTATTGCCTGTGGGATTCCAAGGGATGGCAGTGTCCATTGTGTTTGCACAAGAATAAACTTGACAAATCCCTATTGGATAATCGATACGCCACGAGCATTAGTCGGAGTCGCTGTGAAGAGTGCTTGTATTCCACGTACTCCATGGACATTCCGGTTTCTCGAATGCCGTACTGTCCTTTGTCACTCATTCCATTTAGACACCAACCCCTCTACAAGGACAGCGCTAGAGAGGTATTGGTTCTCATCGTCGATTGCACTGGATATGCATCCTTCTTGGAGTACATCAAATCCGTTCTGAAGGAGCTGATCGAGAATTACAGCGAGCGTGTCGATCTTCGTTTTCCTTTTTCCTGTTTCTCACCCCTAGTACTCTTCACATCCAGCGACAGACTCGGTCTGTACAACATAAAGCACTCCATGGCAAAAGTCCTGGTAATGATCACATCTCCCTCTCACCGCAGTATACTCGCCTCTCCTCCTCTTACCTCGATCTCAACGATTCCGCCTCTCCCTCCGCCTCCGCCATCCCCCTCAGTTCCATCATGAGCTATGAGGAGATTGCATCGAATCTTGCCGTCCATCGCCAACACGCCATCAACGTCATCTCTCAACTGCGCCAGCTCCGGGGCGAATTGTAGCAACAGTCCTTCGCTCACACTCTAGCTGCTTCGCCGAGACAATGAATCTCGTCACTGATTATCTCCAACACATGTACAAAAACGGCCGGATTATTGGCGGCCGCGTGATCTGCGCCATATGTTGCAACAGCAGCAATCCGGCCATCAATCCAGCCAACGACACGGGTGTGTTCAACGGTGTGGTGTTACAGACAGCGTTCCCGCCCACCAACGAACAAGACGCGAACAACCGAATCCGTTCCATCAATGAGGAGTACGATCGAATCGCTGCGCGTCTTCAGGCTGCGAATCTATCTATGACGGTCGTCAACAACACGACAGACGGCGCACACTTCGATGCTCCGCCCAACCGAATCAACCCCGTTTTCTTGCAGCAACTGTGCTCCAAAACGAACGGCAGTTTCATCTGTCTGGATTTGGAGGACGAGGAGAGCAAAGCGCGCTGCAAGCAGGCGTGTTTGTCGTTTCTGGGCGGTGAAGTGGGTTACGACGTGCCTGATTCCCCGCCATCTCAGGAATAGTGTTCCTTCCGGATTCGGTCCAGCGGTGGCGTCATGATTTCCGCGATTGCATCGCAAGGAGTGTCCGAAATCATGCCGACAAATGGAATTCAGGGTTTGCAGTTTTCCAGCAACTCGAGCAGTATTATTCACGTGCCATGCATCAACGCCTGTTCTGTGATTCCCTTCGATTTCCAATACGCCTCGCCTTCGGGTCCCGTTTCCCCGTTTCCCTGATTCTCAGGTTCCACCATTACCGCGGATGATTTCCCGCTAATCCAGCTGGTGTGGGAGTACACGACAATGAAGACCACGGCGGAACACGACTTCGTTCCAGTGCGACGCATGGTGGTGTATTTCCCGCGGTTCTGGTTGAAGCGTAGTTCGACCGTGGAGTACAAGGTGTCCTCCGCTGTGATGGACATTTACCAGCAGGCGAATCCCGCGGTTATCATCTACATTCTGCTGCAGAAGGTGGAGATGGACAATTGCCATAATTCGAAGACATTTCGGGATTTGGCCAGTCGCGGTCTGGAGGCGAGTCGCTTCCTGCTGCAAGAATGGCTGTTGTCTTTCCTCACACACTATCTGGCCGCCGTGAAGAAGTGGGCATGGGCGTGTTGTCTACTGCTTAGACACAAACAGATCACGGACACCACCTTCCGAACGGTGCCGAAGCTGCGCATCCTCGCCAAGTACATTTACACCTGCTTCAACTCTTCCTTTCTCTCCCTTTCCAAAGTCACCAGCTTCGCGACGCTTCTCGAGTCCATCTCCACCATCTCGTTCTCCCTCTCTTCTCTCCTCACCTCGCAGCCGTCTGCCTCCCATTCTGCTCTCGCGTTTTCTCTACCCGCAACTCTCCACGTACTCTGCTGACTGCGCCCTTCACATCCCGCGCCTCAACCTGTCCCTGCGATCGCTGCTGGCTGTGTAGGCGGTGGGTGGTGTGTGAAGGGTAGGGAAGACACACTGTTCCTGTTCCTCACCTACAACCGAGTGATCGTCTATTCCACGGGCGAGAGTTGTGAAGGGAAGCTGAAGGACACCGTACGGGAGCTGCAGGAGGAGTCGAAGAACGCCTATCCTCTGCAAGTGCTGTACTGGAATGAGAGCACCAACGGCGATCAGTTCAACCAGCTGATGATTGACGACGCTGTGAATCCGAAGAACAGCTTCCCTGTGTTTGAGTCTGCCATCATGGAGAAGGCTTTGCAACAGTTGAAGAGATGTGTGTGCTTGTTGGCAACAAACAGAACAGTGCTTCATCAAATATAAACCAAGACTCACAGCGAACGAAACCAACGAAACCGCGGCAAAGTACTTCATCTTCTGATTCTCCTCCTGCAACACCCGATTGGACTGCTTCAGACCCACAATCATCTCCTTCACCTGACACATCATGCACTTCTTCCCATCACCAGAACACTCACACAATCCCTTTCCATACACGTCACGCAACACCAAATCACACACATTCTTCTTCACCTTCTTCTCCTTCTTGTGAGTAGCCGTCACCTCTTTCTTCAACACACTCAGTTCCTCTTCAACCACCTTCTTCTGTTGATTACACGACTCCAACTCGCTCTTCAACTCTTCATTCTGGCTTTCCACCTCCTTCAATTCATTCAGACGCAACTGAAGAACCAGATTCTCTTCCTTCTGCTTCTTCTCATTTTTCGTCAACTCATCGAAACGCTTCAGATTGTAAACACGAATCCAGTAGGACAATTCCGCCTCGTAATCACCCACGCGTAAGGCCAATTCGTTGACAACTCCAGCATAGGAGTCAAGAATGGAGTCATACAGTTCAGCGGAAATCGATTCCTTCAGCGAGGAAACAAGGCGAAGCAAAGCGTCATAATTGGTTGACATTTCCTTGTAATGAGAGGAGACGAAGGAGTAGGAGGACTTCAATGAGGAATAATCAGAAGTGAGCATCTCCACATCAGAGTAAAGGGAGTAAACTTCGGAGATGACAGCATTGCATTCCCTTGTAAGTGTATCTGTGGCATTGGCTTGGGTCTGCAAGGCATCATCCTTAGACTTCAACGAAGCGTTCAACTCAGCAATCATGCCGTTCAAACGATCCAGCTCAGCATCGTTCGATTCAACTGTCGCACTCAATCCACTCA